>Ga0134128_10009103_pt1 | contig 11941 bp, 8 predicted proteins | sample KB31754_FD_96462 | JGI IMG/M metagenome (GOLD analysis project Ga0134128, IMG submission 96462) | Terrestrial soil microbial communities with excess Nitrogen fertilizer from Kellogg Biological Station, Michigan, USA - KB3-175-4 | ecosystem: Environmental > Terrestrial > Soil > Unclassified ...
ACGACCACGGCGACCGGCGGCACCACGCCGTAGGAGCCGTTACCGGACTCGTGGGCGAGCGTGCTGACCGGCGAGGCGATGCCGTCGTGGGCCAGGCTGGTCGCGACCGAGACCATCGGAATGCCGGCCATGTGCGCGGCGAACTTGGTGACGTCGATGGTCTTGCCGCCGCCGATCCCGGCGACCGCCTCGTAGTTGCTGGCTCGCAGGTCCTTGCCGAGTGCGACGGCGGCATCGTGGCTGCCGTCTTTGACCTGGAAGAGTTCGGCCGCGCCGATGTTGAGCTCGGCCGCTATCTCTTCGCCCTGACCGGGCCCGACGGCGACCGCCACCCGCCCCTCGACCGCGATCCGGCGGTCGGCCAGCAGCGTGCCGAGGCCGCTGATCGCGCCGGAACGGACGTCGATAGCGAGCGGTGCCGCGAGCATCCGCGCCAAGAGCGGCATGACGCGAGACTAGCCGTTCGATCTGCGTGCGTCCGCCCGCAGCTCGAACGGCCGGTGTTTGCTAATCATTCGGGGCGCGATCGACCTGGCCCGCTCGAGATCAGCGTGGTTATCGACCTCGACCCAGTCGACGACGCCGATCGGCGCGGCGAGCACGGCGCCGCCCCGGCGGGCGAACTCCGCGAAGCCGTCCTCGTAGTACAGGTTCGGGTCGCGCCGCCAGGTGCTCTCCAGCGCGTCGGCGAGCCCGGCAGCGGCCGAGGACTCGATCAGCGTGACGCCTATGTACTCACCGTGCGCGTCCGCCGGGTCCATCAGCTTGGTGATCGAGGTCATCAGGCCGGCCTGGTCGAGCGTGACCTTCATCTCCTCATCGGCGAGCTCCTTGACATCGTCGATCGCGATGACGAGCCGGCCGGGCGGGGGCGCGGGCACAGGCTGACCGGCGAGCTGGGCCAGCAGCGACTTCTCGACGCTCAGGGGGTGCACGGTGTCGCCGTTGACGAGCAGCACGCCCCGGCCGAAGAACTCCCGGGCCAGCCAGAGCGAATAGGCGTTGTTCCACTCCTTTGCCCGGTCGTTGTGCACGAGCGTGATCTCGATGCCGTAGCTGGCTTCGAACCCGGCCACCCGGTCGGCGATAGCGTGCGCCGCGAAGCCGACCACGATGACGACCTCAGCCGAGCCGGCGGCGGCCAGGTTGCGCAGGGCGATGTCCAGGATCGTGGTGTCGCTGGCGACGGGCAGCAGGGCCTTGGGGAGGGCGTCGGTGTCAGGGCGAAGCCGGCTGCCTTGGCCCGCGGCCAGCACCATTCCGATCACAGACGCTGTTCCTCTCCTGGCTTCAGATCCTGCCCCGGCTTTCGGTCCTGCCCTGGCTTTCGGTCCTGCCCTGGTTTCAGGTAATGGACAAGAGCATTTCGGCCGATCAGTGCGGCGAGGCACACTGAGAGCCCAAGGTACCCGAACGTCGTCAGACCGAACATGCCCGCCACGGCGATGAAGCAGACCCGGCCCTCCCAGCCAATCCGGTGCATGCCGGGCGGCTGTTTCCTCGCGATTATCTGCTTGATGCGCTGCTTGCGGCTCGCCAGGACCGGCGTCGGACCGGCCGCGCCCGCGCCTGTCTTGCCTGGGCCTGCGGATGGCCGGGCCGGCCTTGGCTGAGTTGCCGTTGCCGGGCTGGGCGGATAGTTGAGGCCGGCTACCAGACCCGCGAACCAAATCGCCGTCATGGAGCAGGCGGCGAACACAATCGGATACGGCACCGAGCGAGCGGGCCCGAGCGCGGCCAGAAAGCTGAACTGCCCGAAGCACAGCACAACCGGGACCAGCCAGTCGAGCCGACCGTCATGCGGATGACTGGACCCCGGCGCGGCCAGCAGCAGCACCACGATCGGCGTGAACGCGACCACGCCAGGCAACTGCCGCATGCCCACCCAGCCGAGCAGCAAGATGGCGGTCAGGCCCGCGAGGGCGGGCGGCAGCGGCATCAGGTTCCCGAGCAGCCAGCGGCCGGTCCACCGGGCCAGCGCGCCATCATCCCGGCAGGCCAGCACGACGTCCTGGCCTGCCGTCGCGGCCGCAAGGACGCTCTTGGGCGACGCCTGCGCCGCCGCGGCGGTCCTTGTTTCGCGCCAGGCCCGGGCGGCCCGGAAGATGCTGCGGATCAGCGACAAGACGGTGATCACCAGCACCGCGAACAGCGCCATCCGCGGGCTGTAGGCGACCAGCAAGAACGCGGCCAGCAGGACCCTGGCCCCGGCCGGCACGGTCAGCACTGCTCCCAGCCGGGCCCGCGCCGCCCGTGCCTGCGACCGAGGTACCTGCGAAGGGAGTGCCTGCGGCGGGAATGCCTGCGGCGGGAATGCCTGCGGCGGCAGTGCCTGCGGCGGCAGTGCCTGGGAGTGCCCGGGCGCGGCGGGTGCGGCCATAGGAGAGCGAGCCGCCACGGCGCGGCTGCAGGTCTGGGCGATATCGGCGGCGCACACGAAGATCACGATGACGATGGCGAACGACCAGGTGCCCTGCCAGCCCGCGGCTACCGCTCCAGCCGCCATCCCGCCGTAGATCGCGCATTCGGCCGCCCGAGTGCACACCGAAGCCAGCCAGGCGAACTTCCGAACCGACTCAGCCAGCTGCGCCGTCGCATCGCCGCCGACCGCCGGGACGATGCCGGAGGCAGTGTCGGTGGCACCGGTTACGGTAATCGCGGACGCAGTCGAGTCGGCCCCAGTTCCGGTCGCGGTCGCGGAGTGGATAACAGCGGCATCGGCGGTCGCGGTTGTAGCAGTTGGGGCGCTCGGGGCTGAGGCGGTCGGGGCGGCGGCGGTCGGGGCGGCGGCGGTCGGGGCGGCGGCGGCGGTCGCGGCCGTTCTGGTTTCGGTCGCGGAGGTCGCCTGGGCTCGGCGGAACGGCGGCGCGGTTGGCCAGCGCCGGTCGAAGAACCGCTCGGACCGGTCGGCCGTCGGCTCGGGGTGGTCAGGGGTCCAGTTGAAGGCAGGCAGGACGAGCCAGTCGGTGTGCGCAGGCGCGTAGTCAGGTCCGGTGCGACCAGGCTCAGTGCGACCAGGCTCAGTGCGACCAGGCTTCGCGTGACCAGGCTTCGCGTGACCAACTGCGGTGCTAATCGCCAGGCGGGCCCGCTTTGACGCCTGGGCGGCCTTGCCAGTTACCGGCTTGGTTCCGGCGGACTCGCGCTGCGCGGTGGCCACCGCCAGTTGCCGCGCGCAAACCCGCGCTAGCGCCCAGACACCCACCGCGAGAAAACCCCGGAGGTCATCGCCGGCGGATCCGCCGCTGAACCACGCCGCCGCGCACAATGCGGCCAGCAGCGCGATGGCGGTGACAGAATTAGGCGCGACCGGCCGTTCGGCCGCCCAGGCGAGCAGGCGTTGCGACCAGGTCCGGCCCGCTCGGATCAATTCGATCGCGAGATCGCCGAGTTGGCGAGCCGCGCGGCTGCCGCTGCCAGAAAGGTCGATCAGATTCTGGGGCACCCGGAGCGACTGGGTGAAATCGCTGATCGGCCGTCCGGCGAATTGAGTAAATCGCCTGGTCGCGGCCAACGGTTCAGTGTCCGCGCCAACGTCGCCAGAATCACCGGCACCGGCCTGGTTGACCTGCGGTGCAGTAGCGACACCGGTGACCGCGGTGTCGCCGGCAGCGCGCCTTGATCCAGGAAAGATCACGGCCTCCCGCCATGGCAATTTGGCGTACTACCAATCACAATCGATCAATTACCCAGGGTACTAGTGAGGAACGCGGTTCCAATGCGTCGCGAAAACCCGGCGCGTCTTGCGCAACGAGGATCTGTCATCCAATACGCCACTCCCGCCCGGAATGATCCACGAATTGCCTTCGGGACGGTCGCTGACCGTCGTGCGCCAGCGACCAGGACCCGCAACTGCAACGTCCCAGGGTCAACGCTGCTGTTGGTCCCGAGAGCCGACTACAGCGCTGACCCGGAACCGTTGCCCGCGCAACGTCCCAGGGTCAACGCTGCTGCTCGCCTCTGGGAGGTCGCGACAGCGCTGACCCGCCGCTGTTGCTGGCCTGGTGCCCGCGACCCTCGGGCGCTGGCCTGAAGCCCGCGACCCTCGGGCGCTGGCCTGATGCCCGCGACCCTCGGGCGCTGGCCTGAAGCCCGCGACCCTCGGGCGCTGGCGCCGTGGCTGGGGGCGGGGTCGATAGGGTCCGATCATGCGAACGGTCGCGGTGGTGCTCGCGGGCGGCTCTGGCCTCCGGCTCGGCGGCGAACTGCCTAAGCAGTTGCAGTTGCTGGCGGGGCGCACGTTGCTTGAGCACTCGGTTGCCGCGTTCGAGCAGGCTCCGGGTGTCGACGACATGATCGTCGTCATGCCGGCTGCTTACGTTGACGTGGCCGCGAGCATCCTGAGCGACAAGTACGGCAAGCTCCGGCGGATCATCGCCGGCGGCGCGGATCGCCCGGGATCGACCCGCTGCGCGATCGACCTCCTCTCGAATGATCCGCCCGTCGCCGGCTCCCCGCATCCCCCAGCCGGCGAACCCCATCGCCTCCCACCGCACCGGCCCGCTGGCGAGCCCCGTCTAGCCCGCCCGGCACCACCGGAACTGGACTGCAACGTGTTGTTTCATGATGCGGCCCGGCCGCTGGTTGACCAGCGGATCATCGCCGACTGCGTGGCCGGGCTGGGTGAGCACGAGGCTCTGGGCGTCGTAGTGCCGACGGCGGACACGATCGTGCGGCTGGAGGACGGGACGATGGTGTCGATCCCGCCGCGCGAGTCGCTTGGCCGGTGCCAGACCCCGCAGGGCTTCAGGCTGTCGGTGATACGCCGCGCCTATGAGCTCGCCGCCGCTGACCTGGCCGCCGGGACGTTCAGCGCGACGGATGACTGCGGCATGGTGCTGCGCTACCTGCCCGAGGTTCCGGTCAGGGCCGTGGCCGGCAGCGAGCGGAACCTGAAGATCACCTACGCGGGAGATCTTCGGATCGCCGAATCCCTGCTGCTCAGCCCGGACTCTTAGTAGGACCAGCCGGCAGCTAGGCAATTCCGGGGCTGGCCCCGTCCTCGGACGCGGCCAGCCCGTCCGTCCACTTAAGCGGGGGCGCCTGGTAGTCAGCGATGAAGCGGAGAAACTCATCAGCGGTACGGACTACGCCCAGCCTGGACAGATACGCCTGCGAGATGTAGCCGGACGCGACCATGAGGCTGAGCTGGGCGATCATCGGCTGGTAAAAGCCGTCGAAGTCGGCGATCGCGACCGGCTTGACGTGCAGGCCGATCTGGCCCCAGGTCCATACCTCGAAGAACTCTTCCAGCGTGCCCGCGCCGCCAGGCAAGGCGATGAAGGCGTCGGAGAGTTCGGACATGCGGGCCTTGCGGGCGTGCATGCCGACGACGGTGTCGAGACGAGTCAGGCCGGCGTGCGCGATTTCCTTGTCGAAGAGGTGCTCGGGGATCACGCCGATGACCTCGCCGCCCGCCGCCAGGGCCGCATCGGCGACGACGGCCATCAGCCCGACGCTCGCGCCGCCGTAGACGATGCCGACACCGGCCTCGACGAGGCTGGTGGTGAATGCCGCCGCAGCGGCCGCGTGGGCAGGCAGGCCCGCCGACGACCCGGTAAAGACGGCGACCCTCACGCTGCCGCTCCATTTCGCGCGGCGCCCTGATTGGCTGGAGAAGGTCGGTTGGGCCCGCTGCGGCCGGGCACAAGGTGGCGCGGGCTGGTGAGGAAACCCACGCCCCACGAGACGTGCATGGTGGCGAGGACCAGCGGCAGATCCAGCAACGACCGGCCGGGCAGAGACTTCGCGGCCGTGGCGGTGACGGCTAGGACGCCGAGCAGGTAAAGCAAAGGCGCGGCGAAGCCGACGAGAAGCAGATCGGGCCACAGGCCGCCGGCACCGGCCGCGAGGGACAGCAGGCCGACGAGACCGGCCACCGCACCGACCAGCATCGCGCCGACTACGACGGGCGGCGCCAGGTAGCGCGGGTTGATGGTGCCCGCGTGCATCCGGGCGACCACGTGGCGCCAGCGGCCGTAGTGGAAATACTGCGAGCTGAGCGCGCCGAGAGTAGCCCTGGGCCGGTAACTGACTCTCATTTCCGGCTGGAACCAGATCAGGCCCCCCGCCTCCCTGATCCGATGGTTCAGCTCCCAGTCTTCGGCACGCAGGTAGCTCTCGTCCCAGCCGCCGACGCCTTCGAGCGCCGAGCGCCGGTAGGTACCCAGGTAGACGGACTCGGCCGGGCCCGGCTTGCCGCCGGTGTGGTACTTGGCCGAGCCGACGCCGGCCGGTGAAGTCATCGCCCAGGCCACGGCGCGCTGGAACGGACTCACTCCCTGCGCCGCCATGATGCCGCCGACGTTGACGGCGCCGGTGGATTCCAGCGTCCGGACGGCGGTGGCGATATAGCCGGGTGGCAGGAGCGCGTGCCCGTCCACCCGGACGAGAACGTCGTGGCTGGCGGCCTTGATCGCCGCGTTCAGGGCGCTCGGGATCTGCCCCGAGGGGTTCGCCACCACCGACACGCGGGAATCGTCCCCCGCCAATTTTTCTGCTATCTGAAGGGTTTTATCTTTAGACGGCCCTACAGCCAGGACTAGCTCCAGGTCGCCTGGATAGTCCTGGCTGAGCACCGAACGAACCGATTCGGCAAGATGCCGTTCCTCGTTCCTGACCGGCATGATCACTGACACAGGCAGCACGGTCGTCACCGTACCGCATGCGGATTACCCGGTTGCGTCCTCCAGCATCTCGGTGACCAGAGCGGCTATTGGGGAGCGTTCTGACCGGACGAGCGTCACGTGGGCGAACAACGGGTGGCCCTTGAGCTTCTCGATCACCGCCACCACGCCGTCGTGCCGTCCGACCCGCAGGTTGTCGCGCTGGGCGATGTCGTGGGTGAGCACGACCCGCGACCCGGCGCCGATCCTGGACAGCACGGTCAGCAGGACGCCGCGTTCGAGCGACTGCGCCTCGTCCACGATCACGAACGAGTCGTGCAGCGAGCGTCCCCTGATGTGGGTGAGCGGCAGGACCTCGAGCATGTCCCTGGCGACCACCTCGTCGATCACGTCTGGGGTCGTGACCGCACCGAGGGTGTCGAAGACAGCCTGGGCCCACGGGTTCATCTTGTCGGCCTCTGAGCCCGGCAGGTAGCCGAGCTCCTGGCCGCCGACCGGATACAACGGGCGGAAGACGACGACCTTGCGGTGCTGGCGGCGTTCGAGCACGGCTTCGAGTCCGGCGCACAGCGCGAGCGCGGACTTGCCGGTCCCGGCCCGGCCGCCGAGCGAGACGATGCCGATGTCGGTGTCCAGCAGCAGGTCGAGGGCTATGCGCTGCTCGGCACTGCGGTCTCGCAGCCCGAAAACATCGCGATCGCATCGCACCAGCTTGACGCTCTTGTCTGGCTGCACGCGGGCGAGCGCGCTGCTAGATCCTGCGCAGGAAGAAAACATTACGAGCCCGGTGTGGCACGGCAGCTCAGCCGCGGGGGCGTACTCGATCGAGCCCTGGGAGTAGAGCTGGTCGAGTTCGGCCGCGCTGACCTCGAACTCGCGCATTCCGGTCCAGCCCGACTCTGGCGGCAGTTCGGCCCGGTACTCCTGAGCCTGCAGGCCGATCGCTGCCGCCTTGATCCGCAGCGGCAGGTCCTTGCTGACCAGGACCACGCTCTCGCCCTCTGAGGCCAGGCTGCGCGCGACCGACAGGATCCTGGTGTCGTTGTCGCCGAGACGGAATCCGGCGGGCAGGACCGACGGGTCGGTGTGGTTCAGCTCGACCATGACGGTGCCGCCGAAGTCACCGACCGGCAGGTCGGCGTCCAGGCGGCCGTACTCGACCCGCAGATCATCGAGGTGGCGCAAGGCAGCCCGGGCGAAATAACCAAGCTCCGGATGGTTGCGCTTGGCTTCGAGCTCGGTGACCACTACCAGCGGAAGCACGACCCGGTGCTCGGCGAACCTGCTGATCGCGCCGGGGTCGGCGAGCAGGACGCTGGTGTCGAGCACGTAGGTGCGGCGATCGGAGGCGGGCCTCGAAGCGATGCCCGAACCCTTGGCGCGGGTGCTGGCCGTCGTGGGCTTAGCACCGGTTGCCGAGGAGTTGGTGGGTCGCTTTGCCCGCGTGCTCTTCGTCTGTGGCTGTGAGCCGGTTGAGCTTGCTGCCGCCGCGTCGTGATTGCTGGTAGTGTTCAGACCCGTTGCACGGGCTGCTGCGGAAGTGGCCACTCAGTCTCCAATGATCGCCTTGGCGGCACCCCTAGGCACAAAGGTGTCGCATGGACCGGGGCCGGCCAGCGCGGGCCGGGCGCCGGCCCATCGCTCATCTCGCCTGCGTAGCAGGCTCGGAGCTCGAGGATTCTCGAGGGCCTTCCCGTCGGGCGGCGTGTCACCGCCTACCAGTGTTGACGGTACCCGCAGCAGGGCACTACACGGAAGTAGCGGCACGCTACAAAACCGTCATGCTGGGTGAAGTTTAACTAGTGTTTTTCATGTTTTAATATGAAATTCTCCTGACGCAGGCGAGCCTCAACTGGGCAAACGCGAAGAGACCTCTGAGCTAGCACTAAGGTGCGGGCCGGAGGCCGGGTTGCCCTTCGAGCGGGCCAGCCGGACGCGGGCGACCAGTCGGTGCCTGTGACCTGCTGCTGATGACCCGCCGCAGGTGACGAGCCGCTGTGGTGTGCGTTACCAATGAGGAGACGTTGACAATGTGACTATCGCTCGATCTGACAAACCCGGTGAATCTGCATATTCACCTGGAAAAAACCCGGTGAAATGGCATATTCACCCGGTCGGCAAGATGATCATGAAGGTAGATCTGAGGTCGGAGTTGCCTGTGGGAACCGTGTGGCCTATCTAGGGCCTCGGCCAGAGATCGGCACGGCGAACCCAGACTCCGGCGGGCGCCGGCGGACGCCAGGCAACGCTGCAGCGCCGCCGCAGCAATCCGCCACAGCAACGCCGGTCCGTAGCCGCTGCCAGGACGACAGCTCAGGGCGGGCGTTGCGGTTGGGGGTCGGGTTTAACCGCAGCTCAGGGGCCGGCGTTGCGGTTGGGGGTCGGGTTTAACGGCAGCTCAGGGCCGGCGTTGCGGTTGGGGTCGGGTTTAACGGCAGCTCAGGGGCCGACGTTGCGGGTGGGGGTCGGGTTTAACGGCAGCTATGGGGCCGGCGTTGCTGGGTTGGGGCAGGGGTACGGGGTGCCTGGGTTCTGGCTAGTTGCCGAAGCGGCGGTGGCGGCCGGCGTAGGAGCGGAGAGCGCGGAGGAAGTCGACCTTCCTGAACGCCGGCCAGTAGGCGTCGCAGAAATAGAACTCGGAGTGAGCGCTCTGCCAGAGCAGGAAGCCACCGAGGCGCTGCTCCCCCGACGTCCTGATCACCAGGTCGGGATCGGGCTGGCCGGCCGTGTAGAGATGCTCGGCGATGTGATCTACGTCCAGGACCTCGGCGAGTTCCTCGATCGTGGTGCCCCTGCTGGCGTGTTCGGTCAGCAGCGAGCGGACCGCGTCGGCGATCTCGCGGCGACCGCCGTAGCCGACGGCGACGTTGACTTGCAGACCCGGATAGTTCGCGGTCGCGTCGTCGGCGTCCTTGAGCACATTGGCGAGCTCGGCGGGCAGGAGGTCAAGCGCGCCGACTGGCTTGACGCGCCAGTTCTGGGCGACCAGCTCGCGCACCGTGTCCTCGATGATGCCGAGCAACGGCTCGATCTCCGACTCCGGCCTCGACACCAGGTTGTCGGTGGACAGCAGCCAGAGCGTGACGACCTCGACCCCGGCATCGCGGCACCAGCCCAGCAGCTCGAAGATCTTGTCGGCGCCCTTGCGGTGGCCCTTGCTGACATCCATGATGCCGGCCGACCGGGCCCAGCGGCGATTGCCGTCGCACATCACTCCGACGTGCCTGGGCACCTTCGATCGGGATAGCGACGCACCGAGCCGTCGTTCGTAGAGCCGGTAGAAGGGCGGGTATACAAGATCGCGCAGACCCATCCGGCACCCTTTCTGCTGCCGCTTAGCCGACCAGCCCGGTCGCCCCAGCGATTCGTTGTCCGTCTGCGGCCGCAGTTAACCAGCGCGTCGACCGCCTGCGCCTTTGATCTTGGTACGCACCGTATCTCACCGTAGCCGGGGAAATCGCCACGATCCGCCAGCCCGCCAGGTGAATTGTTCGGTTCGCCAGAGTTCGCACAGCCAGTCACGCCCGAAACAGCTACCGCTACAGCAACGAGCTATCTATGCAGACTAGTTCCCATGACCGGGCCGGAGCGAGACCGGGCTCTGGATCGGGGCGGAGAACCCGCGCAATGCGTTATGCCTAAAAAAGGGGATAAGGCGAGCTGGGGCGGGCGCGGTGTGTGCCGCGCCCGCCCCAGAAAGAGCTGGCCAGTACTAGCCGATGGACTTCACGATCGCCTCGTCCAGGCCCGCGAAGGACGAGAGGTACTCCCGGCGCTCCTTCTTGAGCCGGGTGACGAGCGCGTCGTACTCCTCCTGCCGGCCCTGGCGGGTGTAGAGCTTCTTCGGCTGCAGGATCTCGATGTCGTCGACGCCGGGCAGCGAGGTGGCGACCTCGTAGCCGAAGTCCTCGTCGGTCTGCCACTCGATCGAGTCCTCCACGATCGCCTGCACGATTGCGGAGGAGTAAGGAATCGTGACCTTCTTGGAAGTCGCGTCGTCCTTGCCGCCGACCCGACCGGTGTTGAGCACGAACACCTTGAGCTCGTGGCTGTCGAGCAACTCGAGCATGCGGTTGCCCATGTCGGCCATGTGGCGCGGGAAGAATGGGTTCGTTCCCGGCACCCGGAGGAACTTGCCCTCTTCGTCCTTGCCGCCGGCCGAGGTGCCGGTGGTCTCGCCGAGCATGAAGTAGGCGGCGGCCTGAGCGCGGTCCAGCCTGGAGACGCCCGGCACGATGTTCTCGTTGCGGTTCAGGATCAGCAGGAACTCCGCCGGCGGCACGTCGTTGCCATCCCACGGGGACACGTAGGAGAACGGCCAGGTGGTCCGGCCGTTCTTGGTGTAGGAGGTGTCGAAGAAGTCGACCTTGCCCTCGGCGTCCACGGAGACGTTCTCCAGGTAGGCGTCGGGCTTGGTGGTGGCGTTGTAGATCGCGGGCTCGAACCTCGGGTCCAGGCCGAAGGTCTTGGCGAAGCAGCCGTTCTCCGTGGTGTAGACCTTGCCGCCCGGCATCAAGGCGACGAAGTCGTCCTGGGCCGGCTTGCTGTTGAGCTGCGTGGTGAAGGTCGTCGTGGTCTTGCCGGTACCGGACAGGCCGACGATGAGGATGGCGGTGGGGTTCCCGTCTCGCGGCATGACCTTGCAGCCGGCGTGCAGCGACAGGCCGCCGCGGTTGTAGACGATGTTGTTCCACATCCGCAGGCCGCCCTTCTTCGACTCACCGAAGTAGTCGGAGTTGAGCACGCGGGTGATGTTGTCGCGCAGGTCGACGGCGATGACGCGGTCGTCCGGGTAGCCGCCGGATGCGGCCAGGTTCGGGGTGTAGATGACGGTGGTGTCCGGGTCCCAGGTGGCCGGATCGTAGTCGTCGCCTACCGGGTAGTAGAGCTGCTTTTGCATGCCGGCCACGTTCGAGTTCGCGGCCTCGATAATCAGGCGGGCTCGGGTGCGGAATTCGGCGTCAGACCCGATATACCCGTCTACGACGACCATGTGCTCACCGGCGATATAGGCGTCCTGCTCGGCGGAGATGCGGTCGTATTCCTCACGCGTGATGGTCTGATTGGTGGCATTGGTCGAGTCTGCGACCACATAGGTTGACCGAGTGCTGCGAGAATCCACCCTGGCCTTGACTACGACGTTGCCGAACTCGGTTACCGATGCGTTGGGCATCTTCTCGGTCAACTCGCGGAGCCGCTCCGCGGTTGGATTGAACTCTACCAACGCGGCCCTCACCTCGTACACCACGACTGCTCCTCCTCGTAGGCGCCTGCGCTGAACGCTCCGCTGAGCGGTTGGCTGTGCGGCTAGCTCT
>Ga0134128_10009106_pt1 | contig 11937 bp, 7 predicted proteins | sample KB31754_FD_96462 | JGI IMG/M metagenome (GOLD analysis project Ga0134128, IMG submission 96462) | Terrestrial soil microbial communities with excess Nitrogen fertilizer from Kellogg Biological Station, Michigan, USA - KB3-175-4 | ecosystem: Environmental > Terrestrial > Soil > Unclassified ...
AAATACCAGTCGACGATCGCGCGCATCGCCACCTGCGACAGGTTGATGTCGCGGTTGTTGTCGTGGAAGACGTACTTGCCCCAGTACGGCAGCTGGCCGCCCCCGCGCCCTCCCCCGGCCGCGGCGCCGCCCGCGGGCGTGGTTCCGCTTGCCGCTGACGCGTTCGCCTGCTGCTCGTCGAGCCCCTTGTAGAACCAGTCGACGTTGCGATCGCGGCCGTCGGGATCCGCCACCGGCGTGATCGAGACGATGACGTTGTCGCGGATCTGCTTGATCAGCGGCGACGTCTCGGTCGCCAGGCGGTAGCACAGCTCCATCAGCATCTCGGACGGCCCGGTCTCGCCGCTGTGCAGCCCGCCCATGAAGTGATAGTGCGGCCTGGTCGTCGCGATCAGCCGCTGGATCTCTTCGGGCGGCACGCCGCGCGGGTCGGCGATCTTCGCCAGGTTGTCGCGGTTCTTCTGCAGGTTCGCCATGTTCTCGTCCGACGACACCCACACGACGACGAGCTCGCGCCCCTCGTCGGACTTGCCGATCGACTCGATCCTGACGCGCGGCGTCGCCGCCGCCAGCGCGCGGTAGTACTTGAGGATGTCGGCGTAGTAGGTCAGCTTGTAGGGGGCGCCGACGTGATAGCCCAGCACCTCCTTCGGCGTCGGGATGCCCTTCACCACCGGCAGGTGATCGACCAGCGGACTGATGAAGTACGGCTGCGTCGTCCACTCCTTCACCGACTTCTCGAAATCCGGATCCTGCTGCTGCGCCGGATCGCGCGTCTCGGTGACCATCTGCTGCGCGGGCAGCGAAACCACCGCGAACAGCAGCGCCGCGCCCACCAGGAACTTCCTCATGCCGATCTCCTGACTGAAGGGTTGAAGGGCGAGAATAATAGCACCTTACGTCGAGGCGCCGAGCGTGGCGCGCACGCTACTCCTCGCGCAGAGCGCCGGCGGCGTCGATGCGTGCGGCGCGGCTGGCGGGGACGCTTGCGGCCAGGAGGCCGACGAGGACGAGAGCGGCGGCCGCGGCGGCGAAGGTCAGCACATCGAACGGCGGCACGCCGAACAGCAGGCTGTCGAACGCGCGACCGAGCGCCGCCGCACCGGCGAGCCCCAGCACCACACCCACGAGCACGACGCGCGCCGCGCCGCCGACGACGAGCCGGAAGGCATCGCCAGCCCGGGCGCCGAGCGCCATCCGCAGGCCGATCTCGGACGTCCGCCGCGTGACCGAGTAGGTCACCACGCCGTAGACGCCGACTGCCGCGAGCAGCGCCGCGCAGACCGCGAGGCCGATGAGGAGCGCCATGTTGAAGCGCGGCTGCGCGATGGAGGCCGACACGAATTCGTCGATCCGCGAGACCTTCGCGATCGGCAGCGCGGGATCGATCCGGGCCAGCACGCGCTTGACGGCCGAGGTGACGAGGGCGGGCTCGTTGGCGGACTGCACGACGATCTGCATTTCCGAGATCGCCAGCTGGTAGTACGGCACGAACACTTCGGGCTTGGCGGCGAGCTGCAGGCCGTCGTGCCTGACGTCGCCGACCACGCCGACGATCGTGAGATCCCCGGCCATCGGCATCTTGACGCGCTTGTCGAGGGGATCGAGGCCCGCGAAGTACCGCTTCGCCAGCGTCTCGTTGACGATCGCCACGCGCGGTCCCTTGTCGCGTCCGTCGAAGGGATCGAACAGCCGCCCCTTGACCAGCGGAATCGCCATCGCCTCGAAATAGCCCGCCATCACCGCGCGATACGCCGCGCGCGGACGCTCCGACGGCGCCGTGGCGCTCAGGCCGTCGATCGTGAACGGGATGTCGAACTGCGTGCCGAGCGGGCTCAGCGGCAGCGCCGACACCGCGCCGGCGTGGACGACCCCGGGCAGCGCGCGGACGCCGTCCATCAGCGTCGAGTACAGCTCGCGCTTCGCTGCGCCGTTGGCGTAGCGCGTCTCCGGCAGCACGATCTCGAACGAGACGACGCCGCTCGTCCGGAACCCGGGGCTCACCGACGTCAGGTTGACGAAGCTGCGGATCAGCAGGCCGGCGCCCACCAGCAGCATCAGCGCCAGCGCCACCTCCGCGGCGACCATGACGTCCGACAGGCGGCGCGATCGCCGGCTCGCCGTCAGGCCGCGGCCGGTCTCCTGCAGGACGTCGGTGAGATTGGGGCGCATCGCGCGCCACGCCGGCACGAGGCCGAAGAGCAGGCCCGACGCGATCGCGATCGCCGCGGTGAAGACCAGGACGGTCGCGTCGAGGCCGATCTGATCGCCGCGAGGCACCGTGACCGGGATGAGGCGCCGCAGGACGCGCACGCCCGCCCACGCCAGGCCGAGCCCGACGCTGGCGCCCGCGGCCGCCAGCAGCCCGCTCTCGACGAGCGATCGCCGCACGAGCACGCCGCGGCCGGCGCCGAGCGCGGCGCGGATCGAGAAGTCCTTCGCGGCGCGGGCCGAGCGCGCGAGCAGCAGGTTGGCGATGTTGGCGCACGCGATCAGCAGGACCAGCACCACCGCACCGAACAGGGTCCAGAGCGTGACGCCGATGTCGCCGACGACCTGGTCGTGCGCGCGCACCAGGCGGACGCCCCAGCCGGCATTGGTCTCGGGATGCTCGCGCGCCAGGTCGCGCGCGATGCCGTCCATCTCGCTCTGCGCCTGCGCGATCGTCGCGCCGCCGGCGAGCCGGCCGATGGTGCGGTACATCCGATGCGGGCGCGTCAGGAGCGACTGCAGATCCAGTGTCAGCGGAGACCACACCTCGACCTCGCGATCGCCGGCCGGAAGCTGGAACGTCTTCGGCATGACGCCGACGACTTCGTAGGGCTGCCCGTCGAGCTCGAGCGTGCGTCCCACGGCGTCCGATCGTCCCGCGAAGCGCCGCTGCCAGGCGCCGTAGCTCAGGATCGCGAGCCTCTCGTGGCCCGGCTTCTCCTCTTCGTCCGTGAACACGCGTCCGACGATCGGCGAGACGCCGAGGACGCGGAACATCGCCGGCGACACTTCCACGCTCGCGATGTGCTCGGACTCGCCGTCGATCCTGAGCGTGAAGCCGCGGTGACGGAACGCGCCGAGGCCCTGGATCGCGTGGCTGCGCCCGCGCCAGTCGAGATAGGTGGCCGCGGATGTCTCCGACTGCGGCTGCCCCGCCAGCGGGTTGCTCTCCCACAGCACGACGAGGCGGCCGGGATCCGCGTAGTCGAGCGGCCGCAGCAGGACGCCGCTCAGCACGCTGAAGATCGCCGAGTTGATGCCGATCGCCAGCGCCAGCGTCAGCACGACCACCAGCGAGAATCCCGGATCGGCCCAGAACCCTCGAATGGCCTCGCGCAGGTCGGCCCTCATGGCCGATGGCGGATCACGAGGTCGCGGCTCTGCTGTTCCACGCCCGTCACTGTGATGGATCCGGCGGCCGCAAGCAAGCGGTCGAGCGTCGACGGGTCGAACCACTCCCCCTGATCGAGATCGGTGCTGGCGACGATGCGATAGTCGCCGGGAGGGAGATTCCGGACCGCATATCGCCCGTTGCGATCGGCACGCAGCCCGACGACGCGCCGTGAGTTGAAGAACCAGCCGCCGCGATCGGTCGTGAAGATGACGACGGCCGCGTCGGGCGCGGCAGCGCCGCTCGCGTCCCTGACGGTGCCGGAGACCTCGCTCGCCTTGTCGGAAAACGTCGCGACGGCGGCGTCGGTGCCTTCGCGCAGATCGAGCGGCGCGTCGAGGAGGTCGCGGCCGTTGACGATCAGCGACTTCAACCACCACGGACCGATCGGCGTGCGAATCCCCGGCAGGCCCTGGTTCGCGAACACGCCGAGACGGTAGGACCCCGGCAGGATGCCCGAGACGGTGAAGCGTCCGCCGGCCTCCATCTGGACCTGCGGCAGCGGCAGCATGTAGGTGCCGATCGTCTGCGTGGCATTGAGCGAGGGCAGGCGAAGTCCGCTGACGTCCGGCGGCGGATGCGAGCCGGCGAACTCCAGCCTCCCGCTGATGCTCAGGGTCGGCTGCGGCGACAGCGCGACGGTGACGTCCTGGCCGTCGACCACGACCGGCGCGGTGAACCACTGGCTCGGCGCGCCGGCCGGTGACGCCGCGTTTCTCGGGTCCGCGACGGCGCGGGCGATCAGCAGGTAGCTGCCGGGCGGCATCGACACGAAGGTGAATCGGCCGTCCGGTTCGACGCGCGCATCGCGGGCCTGTTCGACGCCGGCACTCTCGCCGAGTCGCGCCATCGTCACGAAGCGCGGCGGTCCGTTTGCCGCCACCGGCGCCACGCCCGATACCGTGGCCAGCGGCACGTATTGCATCTGCAGGTCGATGCCGGCGCGCTCCTCGCCCGCGGACAGCGTGAAGCGCCGCGCCTGCGCGAGGTCCGTCGTCCCCGGGTAGAAAACGATGGCGCTGGCGAGCGGCTGCGCGCCGACGCGGCCGTCGGTGAAGGTGCGGACTTCCGGCACCGCCGGTCCGACCGCGCGCTGCGGCGACTGCGCCGAGATGGTGTACTCGCCGGCGGCGAGACCGTAGATGCGGTACATGCCGCGATCGTCGGTCGACGACCGGTACGCAACGGGCGCCGGCACGAGATGCCGCTCGCCCGTCGCACCGATGAAGCGCGCCGTCAGCGCCAGCACCTGGACGCCCACCGCGGGCAGCCCGTCGACATCCGTAATCGTCCCGCTGATCACCGCGCCGCGTGGGAGCCGCAGCGCGAGATCGAGTGTCTGCGACGCGGCGAGCTGCAGCGGCGTGCCGGGACGGCCCGGACGAGCCGCGCCATAGTTCATGGACACGTAACCGTCCTTCGATCCCGTGACGGTGTAGCGTCCCACCGGCACACGGTCGAAGACGAACGTCCCCTCGTCCCCCGTGATCATGGCCCGCGGCAGCGGAAGCGCCGGCCCCGTCAACATCACTCGCACACGGCGCAGCGGGCGCGGTTGCGCGTCGGCGCTCGTGACCGTGCCCTTGATCGTTCCCGTCGCGGCCGCGGGCGCCGTGCGGACGTCGCGCTGCGGCGCCTGCGCCATCGCCAACAGCAGCAGCAGCCCCGTCACCGGCGCACCTCGTGGATCTGGAGATCGATCGACTTGTGTTCCCCCTCGAGAATGGTGATGCGGGTCGCGACCCGGCCGAGCGCGTCGAGGAACGACGGATCGCGCCAGTCGGCGGCGTCCTCTTCGCGAACCGCAGCGACGTAGTAGTCGCCCGGCGGCAGCGAGCTGATCCCGAATTGGCCGGCGGCTGTCGCGCGGGCGCTGCGGAGCCGGCGAGGGGAGGCACCCGAGTCGTTCCACGCCTGCGCATCGGTCGTGTAGACGATCACCGTCGCCGCGTCGGCCCCCTCTCCCTGCACGGTGCCGCTGATGCCGCTCCAGCGATCCGTGTAGACGAGCACGAGATCAGAGATGTCCTTCGTGAAATCGAACGGCGTCTCGGACACGTCCACGCCGCTCAAAAGCGCCGCCTTGAACATCCAGCCCGCCGGCGAGTTCGACACGCGAATCCGGTAGCGTCCCGGCGTCGGTCCCGTCACCGTCAATCCACCGTCGTCGGTCAGTGTCGCGGCCATCGCCAGCAACCCGGCGGATCGATCGACGGGCTCGAGCATGAACGGCATCGAGATGAAACGCCCCGAAGGCAGCGTCGGCTTCGGCGCGGCGCCATCGAACTGCGAGTGCGCGGTAATCCGCAAAGGCGGTGACAGGACGGCGGTCAGCCCCTCGACGTCGTCTCCCGCAATCGTGAGCGGCTGATCCAGCCAGTACAGATTGGTGCCACCGCCGCCGCGTCCCGCCGACTGCGTCGCGCGCAGCGCGTACTGTCCCGGCGCGGCGCCCGCGAAGACGAACGCACCCGCGGCGTCGGTGAAGGTGACCGCGCCCGTCAGGTCGCCCGGCAGCTCCTGCCCGCGCGAGGGGACGAGCTGCAGGCGCAGCGCCGCCGCGGGGCCATCCGGTCCGATTACCAGGCCGGCGACGCGTACCGTCGTGACCGGCGTCAACTGCACGTCAACCGACGTCCGTTCTTCCCCGGGTCCGAGCGTGATCACCGAGGCCTGGTCGGGCGTGAGCGCGGAGGGAGACAGCGTGGGCGGGTAGATCTGCAGGCGCCCGCGATTGGTCAGCGGCGGAATGGCGGTGCCGGGCCCCGCGGCCACCAGCGTGTCGCCGAGGATGACACTGCCGGATCGTGGATTGCCCAGCGCGAGTCCGAGCTCACCGCTGCCGCGGTCGGTGCGGGCGACGTCCTCGAGCACCGTCATCTTGACGGTCACCAGCGGTGGCGAGGCGATGACCAGGTAGTCCCCGGGCTCGAGGCCGGAAAAGCGAAACAGCCCCCGGTCGTCGGTCATGGCCGCCCCTTGATCGGCGAACTGCGAGCGCCCGGACCTCGAGGTGCGCAACAGCACCGTCACGCGGACGCCGACCACGGGCTCACCCGCTTCGTCGAGCACCGTGCCGGCGATCGCGCCGTGCTTCCACATGCGGACGGGAACGTCCGCGGTGCGCCGCGACGCGTTCAACACCACCGCCTGCGGGCTGCCGCCGGGACGCCTTCGTCCCGACGCGCCGTCGCTGTAGCCGGTCTTCGTCGCGGTGATCGTGAAGCTGCCGTCGGGCAGCCCCTGGAACGCAAATCGGCCGTCGGCGCCGGTAAGGATGCGAGGGACCGACGCGTTCGTGCCGCCGCGCCCGGGCGCCACCACGATGCCGGGGCCGTTGATCGTGACGATCGCGGCGCTCACCGGCTTTCCCGAGACGGCGTCAACGACCTGTCCGGTGATGACACCGTCCCGCGGCGCAGCCGCCTGGGCCAGGGCGGCGAGCGCAGCCAATACGCCGAGTGCGCCGCGCATCCTTATTTGATCCTCACCGTGGTTTCGAAGCGGCGGTAGTTGTCGTAGGTGGCGCGCCCTTCGACGCGCTGCTGTCCGCCGCGCCCGCGCGACTCGAACGTCTCGCTCATGCTGCCCGGCAGCCACATGTCGAACCCGTCAACGTGATGAAACGTGACGTCGACGGTCCCGGCGCCGCTGCGGTGGCGATCGTCGCCGCGCGCCGGGAGGTCGACCTTCAGCCGGGTGCGGACGATCACCCCGTCGGACGGTGAGACCCAGATTGTCCCTTCGGAATAGATCGATCGTCCTTCCGGCGTGCGGATGAAGGTGGGGCGCTCCGTCTCGCGGAACGCGATCTCCCAGGCGCCGTCTGGTTCGACCGTCTTCGCGGAGAACTTGAACCGGCCGCGGTTCTCGGAACCGAAGAAGAAGAGCGTCGACGTCGGGACGTTGAAGTTGCGCTGAATGGATCCGATGTTGTAGCGCGCGCTCTCGTCGGACAGCCGCCGCGCTTCGTCGAGCCGCCCCTCGGACGCCATCAGCACCGCCGACAGCCGGTCGTCGCGATCGGTCACGCGCACGCCGTCCACTTCGATGACGTCGCGGAATCCCTGCCAGGTCCGCAGCGCCGCGATCCTGACGATGGCGACGTCGGAGACGATCTCGCGCTGCTCGGGCTCCTTCGCGGTGCCGTGCGCCTCCTGCGTGTAACGCTCGGTCGCGACGATGATCGACGCCTTCTCGCCGTAGCCGTCCACGTAGGCGCTGACGCGGCGCATCACCTCGTCGAGCGACACCGGTCCGCCCGCCGCGCCGCGCGTCGGGACGAGCGCCCAGACCGCGAGCGCGGCAATCAGCAGGCGACCGTCGTGGCGGCGGCCGGACACCACGCGCGCATTGTACCGATCTGCAGTGAGGGGCGGCAGATTACGGCCGGCGATAGATGAGTCCCTGGCGCGGTTTTTCGCCGTGCACGATCAGGGAACCGATGAGCGTGATGGGGACGCCCGCGAGCCAGGCTGGTCCGGGGCCGGCTTCGGCCGGTCGACCAGCCGTGCCCGCGACCATCAGGCCGAGCCCGCCAAGCACGAGCCCGACGCCCGTTTTCCAAGTCTTCGTCTTCGCGGCCGAGACCTCGACGATCCGATCGCGCGCGATCTTTTCCGCGGCGCCACCGGTTGAGATCGTGAGGTCTGCCGGCGTCATGGTGACCAGCCGGCCCGACACCTTCAGGCCCGCCGACGCTTCGACGGTGATCGTCTGCCCGGGGCTCAGCGCCTGAACGCGCGCCCAGTCGCACGTGGATTGCGCGCTGGAAACAGCGGGCAACAGCAGGGCGACGGACGCCACCGCAACGGTCGAGTTGATGAGCGAGCGCGGATGTGCCATGCAAACCTCCACCTGGAGAAGGCGTCAGGCGCCGCCGATCCGGCTCACATGAGAGCGTCGACCTAGTCCGTCGAGTTCCCCGACAGGAACGGTTCCATCGGGACCAGCCTGGCGCCCTGCTCGTTGCAGATGGCGTACACCGCGTCCTTGCCGCCGTACATCGTGACGCCGGCGTGCTCGCCGCGGTTGTTCATGACGTAGAACTTGATGTCGAAGTTGGGATCGCCGTTCGAGCGGCGCAGGCGCTTCTCGACGGTGTTCGCCTTGATCCGCTTGAGCGCCTCCATCCCGGCGTCCTTGGGTGAGAGGCCGCGGCGCATCGCTTCGACCACGAGGAACGAACAGAGGTTGTAGAGATTGGCCTCGCCGCGCCCGGTCGATCCCGCCGCGCCCACTTCGTTGTCGACGTAGAGCCCGGCGCCGAGAATCGGCGAGTCTCCGACGCGGCCGGGGATCTTCCACGCGCGGCCGCTCGTCGTGGTGACCCCCGCGACCTCACCCTTCGCGTTGACGCCGTTGCAGTTGATCGTGCCGTAGAAATGATTGGGATCGATCCAGCCCTCGGCGATCATCTCCAGCTCGATGCGGCGCTCGGCCGCTTCGCGCTTGATCGGATCGAGGTAGCTCGCGGCGTCGCTGCGCCGCTTCCATTCGAGCCACGTCTTGCGCGAGCGCTCGGTGTTGAGATCGTCCTCGATCTTGAAGCCCATCCCGCGCGCGAATTCCTGCGCCCCCTTGCCGGCGATCAGGTGATTGTCGGTCTCCTGCATCACCTTGTAGGCGACCTGCGCCGGCGTCCGCACGCCTTCGATCGCCGCCACGCCGCCGGCGCGGCGCAGCGGGCCGTGCATGCAGCACGAATCGAGCTGCACGACGCCGTCCGCGTTGGGCAGGCCGCCGTAGCCGACGCTCGTCTCTTCCGGATCGAGCTCGACGATGGTGACGCCGGCGATGAGCGACTCGAGCACGTCCGTGCCCGACGTCATCATCGCGAACGCCTGCTCGACGGCGGTCTTGGCGCCGCCGTTCTTGAACTGGTGGCCGTTGGCCGATGCCACCACCACGGGCTGCACGCGGGCTTGCGTCATGATCGCTGGCGCCTCGGTCTGGGTGCCCGCCGTCGCGGCGACGACACCGGCCGCCGTGGTCACGACGAACTCGCGGCGGGAGATCTTGTCGGTCATCATGGCCATGGCAGGGCTCCTACGGTTCAGGTTTGCGGACGGGCTCGGAGATTGTAGACTACGATCTTCTGTACGCGACCAAATTCCCGATGAATCGACGCATTTCGATTGACACGATCCGCGACGCGGCGCGGTCGGTGTACGAAGCCGCCGTACGCACGCCGCTCGTGCCGCTCGGCCAGCTCGTCCCCGGCGGTCCCGAGGTCTTCCTCAAGCTGGAAACGCTGCAGCCGATCGGCTCGTTCAAGATCCGCGGCGCCTACAACGCGGTGCGCCGGCTCCCGGCCGAGCAGACGGCGGGCGGCGTCTGGACCGTCAGCGCCGGCAACGCCGCCCAGGGGGTCGCGCTGGCCGCGCGCAAGGCCGGGGTCCCGTGCAGCGTGATGGTGATGGACACGGCGCCGGATGCGAAGATCAACGCCATCAACCGCCTCGGCGCCGAGATCGTGCGCGCCACCTACGACGAGTGCTGGCGCACCGTCGAGTCGCACGGCTCGCCGCGCATGAAGGGGCACTTCGTCCATCCCTTCGACGACGACGACTTCATCAGCGGCAACGGCACGGCGGGGCTCGAGATCGTCGAGGACCTGCCCGACGTCGACGCGGTCGTCGCGTCGGTCGGCGGCGGCGGCCTGCTCTCGGGCATCGGCGTCGCGATGCGGGCGCTGCGCCCGGGGGCGAAGATCTACGCGTCGGAGCCGGAGACCGCCGCGCCGCTGAAGCGATCGATGGAGAAGGGACGGGCGAGCCGCTTCGAAGAGTGGCAGCCGTCCTTCGTCGACGGCGCCGGCGGCAAGTCGGTGCTCGAGACGATGTGGCCGCTGCTGCGTGAGTACGTGGACGACTCGATCGTCGTCCCGCTCGACGACACGGCGCGGGCGATGAAGCTCGTGGCCGAGCGCGTGCGCGTGATCGCCGAAGGCGCCGGCGCCTGCGCCGTCGCTGCCGCGATCTCTCCCGAGATGGCCCGCCGCGGCCACACGAAGATCGTCGCCGTCGTCTCGGGCGGCAACGTCGACCTGGCCCGGTTCGCGCAGCTCGTCGGCGCGTGCCCTTCTTCCAACGCCTCATGACACACATCCCCGAACGCATCACGCGGCTTCCCGAACTGGCCACCGATCTGTGGTGGACGTGGAACCAGCAGGCACGCGAAGTGTTCCGCCGCCTCGATTACCTGCTGTGGCGGCAGACCGCGCACAACCCGGTGCTGATGCTGCGGCTGGTCTCGCAGGAGCAGCTCGAGCAGGCGGCGCAGGACGAGAACTTCCTCGCCGTCTACGACGCGGCGCTCGACGCGCTCGACCGGGCGCGCACGGCGCGCGACACGTGGTGGCAGCACCGCTTCAGCGACAACCCCGGGCCGATCGCCTACTTCTCGGCGGAGTTCGCGCTGCACCAGTCGCTGCCGATCTACGCCGGCGGCCTGGGCGTGCTCGCCGGCGACCACTGCAAGGAGTCGAGCGATCTCGGCCTGCCGCTGATCGGCGTCGGCTTCATGTACCCGCAGGGATACTTCCACCAGAGCGTCTCGCCGGAAGGCTGGCAGAAGGAATCGTACGAGCGGCTGAACTGGAACGACGCGCCGATCGAGCCGGCGATCACCGCCGCGGGCGACCCGTGCATCGTCCCGGTCCCGCTCGGCAACCGCAGCGTGCTGGTCAAGGTGTGGCGCGTCCGGCTCGGCCGCGTGAAGCTGTATTTGCTCGACACCGACCTGGAAGAGAACGCGCCGTGGGATCGCGAGCTGACGGCGCGCCTCTACGGCGGCGATCGGGAAACGCGCGTGCAGCAGGAGATCGTGCTCGGCATCGGCGGCGTCCGCGCGCTGAAGGCGCTCGGATCGGAGCCCGCGGTCTGGCACTTGAACGAAGGACACGCCGCCTTCGTCGTGCTGCAGCGCATCCGCGATCTGATCGAGCACGGGATGAGCTTCGACGCGGCGGTCGAGGACGTGCGCGAGACGACCGTCTTCACCACGCACACGCCGGTGCCGGCCGGGCACGACGCCTTCCCGTTCAACCTGGTCGAGACCCACCTCGCCGGCTGCTGGGGCACGCTCGGCGAGTACCGCGACCGCTTCATGCAGCTCGGCGCCTACGACAACGGCAACGGGCCGCAGTTCAACATGACCGCGCTCGCGCTGCGGACGGCGAAAGGGGTGAACGCGGTCAGCAAGCTGCACGGCGTGGTCACGCGCGAGATGTGGGGCCCGATGTGGCCCGGCGTCGCCGAGGACGAGCGCCCGGTCACCTCGATCACCAACGGCATCCACATGCCGTCGTGGGTGTCGAACGAGCTCGGGCGCCTGTTCGACGACTACCTGCCGGCCGACTGGCGCGATCGCCACGACGATCCCGAGCTGTGGTCGCGCATCTTCGACATTCCCGACGAAGCGCTGTGGGAGGCGCGCAACGCGCTGCGCGAATACCTCTTCACCTTCATCCGCGAGCGGGCGCGGCAGCGCTGGCGCGACGAGCAGGCGAGCACCGCCCGCGTCGTCGCCGCCGGCACGCTGCTCGATCCCAA
>Ga0134128_10009107_pt1 | contig 11936 bp, 6 predicted proteins | sample KB31754_FD_96462 | JGI IMG/M metagenome (GOLD analysis project Ga0134128, IMG submission 96462) | Terrestrial soil microbial communities with excess Nitrogen fertilizer from Kellogg Biological Station, Michigan, USA - KB3-175-4 | ecosystem: Environmental > Terrestrial > Soil > Unclassified ...
CGCGTTGTCGTCATTGGTGACCTCATGACCGACACCGTCGCTCACGCGATGCTGCCACTGGCCAAGGCCAGCGATACGCCTGCGACGGTAACCATGCACGTCGGTGGCTCTGGCGCGAACATCGCGGCGTGACTCGCCGTTGACGGCACCGAGGTCGCGTTCGTCGGCCGCCGCGGTGCCGACATCGCCGGCCGTAATCGCGACATGGAGCTGATGGGCTACGGAGTCGACGCGCGGCTGGTGATGGACCCCGAGCGGCCCACCGGGACCTGCGTGGTCATGGTCACCCATAAGGGCGACCAGACGATGATGTCCGATCCCGGCGCGAACGCCGCCCTGTCCCCCGATGACCTGCCTAAGGACCTGTTCTCCCCGGGCTGCCACCTGCATGTTTCCGGCTACACCCTGCTCAACGCCGGCTCGCGGCAGGCCACCTTGGCGGCGATCTCCATGGCCAGGCGCGCCGGCATGACGATCTCCGTCGACGGCGCCTCATCGGCACCGCTCGAGCGCGCCGGCGCTGAACCCTTCCTTCAGATGACCAACGGCGCGACGCTGCTGCTCGTCAACGCCGAGCAGGGCCGGGTACTGACCGGCCGGACCGAGCCAGAGCAGGCCGCCAGGGTGCTCAACGCCTGGTATCCGCACGTCGTGATGAAACTGGCCGGGCAGGGTGCTCTGTTCTATGCCAACGGCCGGCCGGACCCGGTCCGGGTGCCCGCGCCGCCGATCGAGCGGATCGTCGACCGGACCGGTGCCGGCGACGCGTTCTGCGCCGGATTCCTGCCGGCCTGGCTGGACAAGAAGCCGCCCGGCGAGGCTCTCACGTCCGGCTGCCGCCTGGCCGCCATGGCCCTAGGCCTCGTAGGCGCCCGCCCCCTCCTCTAACGGCCGCCCTGGCTGTCATCCAGCCCGGCGCGACCGCGATACAGCGACCCTCGATACTTAGCGGATGCCCCAGGACGCCGTGACCGATTACTTGCACTCGCTCTTCTCGCTGACCGGCCGGCTCGCACTGGTCACTGGCGGGAGTTCCGGCATCGGCAAGGGCATGGCCAGAGGCCTGGCCGGGGCCGGCGCCAGGGTCATCGTGCTCGCCCGGCAGCCAGGACCACTCGACCAGACCGTCGCCGAGTTCAGGGCAGTCGGCGCCCAGGCTGAACGCATCAGCGCTGACCTGGCCGACCCCGAGGCCATCGACCGGGCCGCCGCCGAGATCCTCGAAGCCTTCGGCGCCCCCGACATTCTCGTCAACTCCGCCGGAATTAACCTCCGGCCGCCGCTTTCGCAGGTCTCGACGCAGGACTGGGATCAGACGATGGCGGTGAACCTGGCCGCGCCGTTCCGCCTCGCGCAGCACTTCGGCCCGCTGATGGCCGAACGCGGCTGGGGCCGGATCATCAATGTGCTCTCGCAGCAGTCCTACCGGGCGTTCGGCAACAGCGGCGCCTACGGAGCCTCCAAGGGCGGCCTGCTGTCGCTGACGAGGTCACAGGCCGAGGAGTGGTCCTCCCGCGGCGTCTGCTGCAACGCGGTCGTGCCCGGATTCGTGCCGTCGGCCATGACCGCGGCGGTCGCATCCGATCCGGTCCGCTCGGCCGCGCTCGCCGCGCGCACCATGATCGGGCGGAACGGCCTGCCCGAGGACTTCGAAGGCGCGACCGTCTTCCTCGCCAGCAACGCCTGCGCCTACCTGACTGGCCAGGCGGTCTTCGTCGACGGCGGCTTCTCGGCCAGCTAACCGACACCCAGCCAGTCGCTGGCGCCGACTTCCCCACCGGCTGCGCCGACTACCCACCGGCTGCGCCGACTTACCACCCGTTGCGCCGACTACCCACCGGCTGCGCCGACTTACCACCCGTTGCGCGGTCACAAATCATAGTGAAACCGACAAAATTTCAGCGCAACGGGTGGTAAGTTCGCGCAGCAGGTGGCAAGTGCGCCAGAACGGGTGGTAAGTGGGAGGCGACAGTCCCGCCAGCTAGTGGCGAGTTCTCGGCCAGTTAGTAGCCCATGTGGGTGTGGTAGTGGGCGCTGCCGACCCCGATCAGGACGCCGAGGATGATCCCGCCCAGGATCCCGAGCCCGCCGAGCACGATCCCGGTGATGGCCATGCCCCGGCCGAACTCGCCCCGCTGCCTGATCTGGTTCAGCGACACCACGCCGAAGATCAGCGCCAGCACCGCCGCGATGAACCCGGGCACCAGCAGCAAGAACCACAGCAGGAACTGAGCCAGCCCGCAGACCAGCGCCGCAATCGACATGTTGTTGGTGCGAGGACCAGGCGCTGGTCCGCCGGCCATCCCCGTCTGATAACCAGGCGGCGGGTACCCCTGATACCCGCCGCCCGGTTGTCCCGGATAGGCGGTCTGCCCCGGATACCCCTGCTGCCCCTGCTGCCCTTGCTGCCCCTGCTGCCCCGGATACCCCTGCTGATCCCCGTAGGCCCGATCCCCGTAGGCCTGTTGTCCGTAGGCCTCCTGCTGCCCATAAGATCCGGCCGTCGTCTCCGCCTCATGGATGTTCTGCGCGTCTTGCCGGTCCTGGCCAGTTGGGTGGTCTGGAAATCCCATCACGCCCTCTTTCCCGGGCAGTAACTATTCGTAGGTGTTCGACTACCCATAGCGGCGCAGCCTGAACCCGGCGCCGAACTCGCTCCGGACGCGCCCCGGACGCGCCCCCAAGCCGCCCTGAACCCGGCGCGCCGGACCGCCTAGAACCCCGGCAGTCCCCCGGCCACGGCAGAATGACGGCATGGCACGACGCACTACGACAAGCCAGCCCCCCGAGGACTTCGAAGAGAACATCGTCGACATCGACGTCACCGACGAGATGCGCGGTAGTTACCTCGAGTACGCCTACTCGGTGATCTACCAGCGCGCTCTCCCCGACGTGCGAGACGGCCTGAAGCCGGTTCAGCGCCGCATCCTGTACCAGATGTCGGAGATGGGGCTGCGCCCGGACCGGCCGCACGTCAAGTGCGCCCGCGTCGTCGGCGAGGTCATGGGCCGCCTGCACCCGCATAGCAATGACGCGATCTACGACGCCATGGTCAGGCTCAGCCAAGACTTCGTCATGCGACTGCCGCTGATCGACGGACACGGCAACTTCGGCTCGCTCGACGACTCGCCGGCCGCGATGCGCTACACCGAGGCCAGGCTCGGGTCGCCCGCCATGGAAATGGTGGCCTCGCTCGACGAGGACACGGTCGACTTCATCCCCAATTACGACGGCTCGGAGACCCAGCCCGAGGTGCTCCCGGCCGGCCTTCCGAACCTGCTGGTCAACGGCGCGGCCGGGATCGCTGTCGGCATGGCGACGAACATGGCTCCGCACAATCTCGGCGAGGTCATCGCGGCCGCCCGGCACCTGATCGCCAACCCAGAAGCCACGCTGGACGAGTTGATGCGGTTCGTGCCCGGCCCCGACCTGCCCACCGGCGGCAAGATCATCGGCCTGGACGGCATCAGGGAGGCCTACGAGACCGGTCGCGGCACGTTCAGGACCCGCGCGACGGCGAGAGTCGAGCAGCTGACTCCGAGGCGCAGCGGCATCGTGGTCACCGAGCTTCCGTACGGCGTCGGCCCGGAGAAGGTCAAAGCCCGGATCAAGGACCTGGTCCAGGCCAAGAAGCTGCAGGGGATCACCGACCTGATCGACCTGACCGACGGCCGGAACGGCCTGCGCCTGGTCATCGAGCTCCGCAGCGGCTTCCACCCAGAAGCCTTGCTCGAAGAGCTTTACCGCTTGACCCCGATGGAAGACACGTTCGGGATCAACAACGTCGCCCTGGTCGACGGGCAGCCCCGGGTTCTCGGCCTGCGCGACCTGCTCAGGATCTACGTCGAGCACCGGATCGACGTCGTCCGCCGGCGCACGGAGTTCAGGCGGGCCAAGCGCCGCGACCGGCTGCATCTGGTCGACGGCCTGATCATCGCGCTGCTGAACATCGACGAAGTCATCGCCGTGATCAGGAGCAGCGACGACGCCGCGGCTGCCCGCGAGCGGCTGATGACCGTCTTCGACCTCTCGCAGATCCAGGCCCAGTACATCCTGGACACCCCGCTTCGCCGCCTGACCAAGTACGACAAGCTCGAACTCGAGCGCGAGCAGCAGCAACTCACCGCCGAGATCGCCGAGCTCACCGAGATCCTCGAGTCCGAGCAGAAGCTGCGCGAACTGGTCTCCTCCGAACTGGCCGCCGTCGCCGAGAAGTTCGGCACCCCGCGCCGGACCGTGCTGCTCGAAGCCAGCGGTGCCCCCAAGACCGCCGCGGTCCCGCTCGAGGTAGCCGATGATCCCTGCACGGTGTTGCTGTCCTCGGCCGGCCTGCTGGCCAGGACCGCGGCGAGCAAGCAGGCGGGTCAGCAGGAGCTGACCCTGGGAGAAAATCAACAGCCACAAGATCCTCGGGGAGAAAGCATCGCGCAGGCTTGCACCCCGGCCAGACCACCAGCCTCGCGTCCAGGCCGGTCCAAAGACCCCAGGTCCGCCCACGACGTGATCGTCTCGTCTGTCCCGTCCACCGCCCGGGGAACGATCGGCGTGCTGACCAGCCACGGCCGGCTCATCAGGCTCGGGGTACTCGAACTGCCCGCCCTCCCGCCCACCGCCCACTCCCCTGGCCTGTCCGGCGGCGCCCCGATCAGCGAGTTCGTCTCGACCGAGCGGGGCGAGACGATCGTGGCGATCGTGGCCGCCGAAGCCGCCGGGGCTGGGCTGGCGATCGGCACCGCTCAGGGTGTCGTCAAGCGCGTCTCGCCCGATTACCCGCAGAACCTGACCGACTTCGACGTGATCGCGCTCAAGGACGGCGACCGCGTCGTCGGCGCCGTCCAGCTCGAAGACGAGGCACAGGATCTAGTCTTCATCACCAGTGATGCCCAGCTGCTGAGGTTCGGCGCCGGAGCCGTGCGCCCGCAGGGCCGGGCCGCCGCCGGAATGGCGGGCATCAGGCTCGCTCCCAGAGCCTCGGTGATCTGGTTCGGCGCGGTCTCCGCGGACGGGCCGGATCCGGAAACAGACGCCGTGGTCGTCACCGTGGCCGGGAGCGCGGGCGCCCTGCCGGGCACGACGGCCGCCAGCGTCAAGGTCACGCCCTACGCCGAGTACCCGCCCAAGGGTCGCGCCACCGGCGGCGTGCGCTGTCACCGGTTCCTCAAGGGAGAAGACGTTCTGGTGCTCGCCTGGGCCGGACCTGGTCCAGCTCGGGGCGCAACCGCCGCCGGTACCCCCGTGCCGCTCCCGCCGGCGCAGGGCCGCAGGGATGGCTCGGGTGAACGGGTGCGCGAGCAGCTCGCTGCCGTCGGCGGAGCCGCAGAGGCCAGCTAGCACGGGATCTATAAGCGCAATCCCGCATGATCGCGACGTTTCTGGGCAGTGGCGCTCAGAGCGCGTCGCAAGCTGACGCTCGGCTGAGTTACAGCAAGCGAGGCCAATGTTAAAAGCTGCGGGTCCGAACGGACCCGCAGCCAGCATCAGAAGCGGTTTCGGTCGGCAACGCAACGAAATAGCGAGCTGAGCCGTCTAATCCGTAAGGCAAGGTAATCACTGCACCTTAGGTAGCCAGCCAGCGGGCAGGCTACTACACCACATACCGATGCCCGTTGGTTCCGGTAGCGACGACCGGAGCCCAGGCGGGAGGTGACCGGCGACACGCCCGGTCCCCTCCCGCAGAAAGGTAGGGGTGCTGTGTTTGCCTTCCGCCTCCGGTCGCTGCGCTCCCTTTGGCGGGGGCCTTCGGCGCTTTTAGGTGCCGTCTTCCCTCCTCCTCCGTCGCTGGCGCTCCTCCGTCGTCAGTCCAGACGGCACCGCGCCTTCGGCATTTAACCCAGGCGATCGGCGACCAGGGCGGCGAAGCGGTTGAGGCCGGTCTCTATCTCCTCGCTGGTGAGCTGGCTGCAGGCCAGTCTGGCCTGGTGGGTGCCGCCCTGGCCGGCGTAGAAGTGGCTCATCGGGGTCCACAGGACGCCGTGCTCGCGGGCCGAGTACTCCATCAGCTCGTCATCGGCGGCGAACGGCAGCGTCACGACGGCGAAGAATCCTCCGCTCGGCGAATTCCAGGTCACCTGCTTAGCCCGGTCAGCCGTCGCGGGGAACCGCGCCTGCAGGCCGGCCAGCAACTGGCGCATGTTGGCCAGGTAAGTAGCGGTCTCGCGGACGTTGGCCCGGGCCAGGCTGAACTCGCATCGCAGCAGCTTGCCGGCAATGACCGCCTGACTGACCGCCGAGGTGTTGACCGTGACCATGCTCTTGATCATCGACAGGTAGTCCGCGAACAGGCCGATCTTCCCGTCGGCGCCGCTCACCACCTGATCGGCGATCGTGAACCCGACCCGCGCGCCCGGGAAGCCGACCTTGGCGAATGATCCGATGTAGATCACCTGACGGCTGGTGTCGAGCGCCTTGAGCGTCGGCAGGTGCGGGCCGTCGTGGAACGTGCCGTAGGGGTTGTCCTCGATCAGCAGCAAGTCCTCACGAGCCGCGACCTCGAGCAACTGGTGCCGCAACGGCACCGGCATGCTCACGCCCGACGGGTTGGCGAAATCCGCCATCACGTAGCACGCCCTGGGCCGCAAACCGGCCGCTCGGGCCCGCCGCGTCTGGGCGGCCAGATCCTCGAGGTCGATGCCCTCGGTTCCGCCGCTGACCGGCCAGACCGGCATGTCGGCGAGCTTGGCCGCACCGGTCAGGCCCACGTAGCTCGGCGAGACCGCGAGCAGTACGTCGCGCTCGTCGGCTCGCAACGCCCTCACGACCGCGAAGATGCCTTCCTGGTAGCCGACCGTGACCACGATCGCCTCGGGATCGACGTGGATGTCCTCGTCTTTCTCCAGGTACTTGGCGACCAGCTCGCCGATGATCCCCTTGGTCTTGCCGTACTGGAACAGAAGCCGGCTCACCTGCGCCGGGCTGTAGCCGCGCTCGGTGGCCAGGTAGTCGCAGAACGCGTCAATGTAGGAGTGGATTAACGCCACATCGAAGAACTGCTCGCACGGCCGGCCGGAGGCGAACGAGATCGCGTCCGGATACCTGCTCGCGATCTCATTGAGGAAGTTCATCGACTCCAGGGCCGGGTCGACCAACGAACTGTGCAGTGTGGAAGCGGCCAGATCAGCCCGCAGGTCCTGGCTGGTCGTCATCGCAGGCTCCTTTACCTACCTTCTGCCTGACGGCGGCTGCGCTGGGCCATTGCCGCGCGCAGCAGTTCGTCGAGATCGTCATCGCTCATCGCGTCGAGGTCGGCATGGCGGGAGGAGGTGAAGACCTGGCCGAAATCCGGATCGGCCGACACCATCTCGGCTAGCTCGGCGACGGTCGGGCCGGCAAACACGTGGTGTACCGGCAGGCTCACCCCGTAGGCATCGGCCAAGCGGGCGACGAACCTGGTTGCGCTCAGCGAATGAGCACCGAGCTTGAACAGGTTGTCATGCACGCCTATCGGCGCCTCGATGGCCAGCAGATCGCCCCAGATCCTGGCGACCGTCGCTTCGACATCATTCCTGGGCTCGACCCGGTCGGCCGCGGCGGCCAGTCCGTCGAACTCAGGGGCGGGCAACGCGGTCCGGTCGACCTTGGCGTTCGGTGTCAGCGGCAGCGCGGGCAGCGCGACGATCAGCCCGGGAACCATGTAGTCCGGCAGTGCCGCGCGCAGATGCGGACGGAGTATGTCGAGCACGTCGGCTTCGGGCTGAGCTAGCGCGCTGCCTCGGCGCGGAACGATGTAGCCGACCAGCACTGGCTCGCCTGCCCGGGTCGCCGGGACGACGACCGACTGCCGGACGTCCCTGTGCGTTCTGAGCACGGCCTCGATCTCACCGCACTCGATCCGGAAGCCCCTGATCTTCACCTGATGATCATTGCGCCCGATCAGCTCAAGACCGCCGCCGTCCCGCCACCGGCCGAGGTCACCGGTCCTGTACAGGCGCGCCCCTGGCTCGTCGCTCCACGGGTCGGGACGGAACGACCGGGCCGTGAGGCGGGGCCGGTCGTGGTAGCCGCGGGCGACGCCCAGGCCGCCCAGGCAGACCTCGCCGACCACGTCAACCGGGACTGGCTGCAGGCGCTCGTCCAGCACGTAAACCCGGGTGTGATCGATCGGCGGACCGATCCGGGTGGCATCGGCCCCGCTGGCGACAACGCCGGCCGCGGACCAGACCGTGGTCTCGGTCGGGCCGTAGAGATTCCACAGGACGACGCCTGGTGCTACGAGCTGGTCGGCCAGGTCGGGTGGCAATGCCTCGCCGCCGCAGAGCCGCAGCCGGAGGCCAGCGGGTATTCCTCCGGCCGAGATCAGCAGGCGCCAGGTCTGCGGCGTGGCCTGCATGGCGGTCGCGCTGGTTCGCTCGATCAGTGCCCGCAGCCGGTCGGGCTCTCGGGTCTCCTGCGCGGTCGCGATCACCAGGTCGGCGCCGCTCACGCAGGGCAGCAGCAACTCAAGCAAGGCGATGTCGAACGAGAGCGTCGTCACCGCGACGAATCTGTCAGCGCCGCTGAGCTTGAAATCCCGCCGGAACGAGGCCAGCAGGTTCGCGACCGCCTTGTGCTCGACGCCGACGCCCTTGGGCTGCCCGGTCGAGCCCGAGGTGAAAATGACGTAGGCAAGCGCGCCTGCGGGTACGGGCACCGGATCTAGCGGCGGCGCGGCGGCCAGAGCCGGGTCGTCGACGCAGATGACCTTGGCATCGGGGGCAATCGCCTCAGCCAGCTCACGGTGCGCGGAATCGGAGACGACGATCCGCAGGTCGGCTCCGCGGGCCATCGCGGCCAGGCGCGCCTGCGGGAATCCCGGGTCAAGCGGCACGTAGGCACCGCCGGACCACCACACGCCGAGCATGGCCGTGAGCATGCCGGCGCTGCGGTCGGTGCAGATCCCGACCAGCGTCTCGGTGCGGACGTCAAGGCCGGCGAGCGTGCCGGCGATGCGGGCCGCGCGATCGCACACCTGGCTCATCGACGCCGAGCCGGCGCCGTCGATGACGCTGGAGGTCGATTCCCGCACAAGGGTCCGGACGTCCTCGATGGCGTCAGCCTGCGCCTGCGCCGGGCGGTTGCGACCGAGGATCAGCTCGTCGATCTCCGCGTCCGACAGCATCGGCAGGTCGCCTGCCGCGGTGTCAGGAGCGTTCGCCGCGTGCTCGAGCAGGCTGGCCATGCAGCGCAGGAACCGGTCCGCCCAGGCTGGATCGAATAGGTCGGTGCTGTACTCCAGGACCAGGTTCGTTTCCTCGCCTTGGCTGTCGGCGAACATGGTGAGATCGAGCTTGGCGGTGTCGGTGAGCAGCGGTTTCGTGCGGACGGTGATGCCGGGAAGGTCGAGCTCGGGCGGCGTCAGCGACCCGTAGAGGAACTGGACCTGAACGAGCGGGGCGTGCCCGAGATCACGGTCGGTGACAAGTGATTCGACGAGCTTTTCGAACGGAAGCTGCTGGTGCGCGATGGCGTCCAGCGTGGTGTCCCTGACCCGGCACAGCAGCCTGGTGAACGTCGGATCGTCCTCAAGCGACATCCGCAGCACGGCCGTGTTGATGAACATGCCGAGCATCGGGTCAAGTTCGGCGTGAGTTCGGCCGGCTACCTGAGTGCCGATCACTAGCTCCGACTGGCGCGCATAGCGTGACAGCGTCGCGGTGAAGCCGGTCAGGAACACCATGAACATCGTGGCGTTCTCGCCGTGGGCCACCTCAGCCAGCCGTTGCGTGGTCTGCGCATCGACCGTGGCCCTCGCTATCGCGCCGCGCGAGGACTGACGCGCTGGCCTTGCCCGGCTGGTCGGCAAGGCGAGTACCTGCGGTGCGCCGCGGAGTTGCTCACGCCAGTAGTCGAGCTGGCGGTCAAGCTCCTCCCCGCGCATCAGGTCCTGCTGCCACACGGCGTAGTCGCCGTACGTCATCAGGATCGGAGCCAGCGCCGCCGGCACACCGGTCGTCTCCGCCCGGTAAGCCGCGGACAGGTCCCCGAACAGGATCTCCAGGGAAACACCGTCGCTGATGCTGTGGTGCATCACCAGCGAGACCAGGTGCCGGTCGGGCCCGACGACGATCAGCGCGACCCTGATCAGCGGCCCGGTGGCCAGATCGAACGGCTGGCGGCCGCGTTCAGCGGCGATCGCCTCGGCCTTCCTGAGGCGCTCGCCGTCGTCCAGCGACTCGGGCAGGTCGATGCGCTCGACCGGCACCGTGCCGGCGTCCGCTACGACCTGCTCGGGTACGCCGTCGAGGGCGACGAGCTTGGTGCGCAGCACGGCGTGCCGCTCGACCAGGGTATCGATCGCCCGCTGCAGAGCTCCGGCGTCGAGCGGGCCGTCGAGCCGCAGCATGTACGGCATGTTGAACGTCGCCGCGCCGGGCTCAAGCTGATCGATGAACCACAGCCGCCGCTGCGAGAACGACACGGGAAACCGCATTGCGAACTACCTCCCGTCGCCTTGCGCCCCGGTCACGGCCGCGGCCAGGCCCTCGACCGTGGGATCGGAGAAGAGCGTTCTGATGGGCAGGTCGACGCCGTAGACGGCCCGGATGCGGGCCATCAGCCTGGTCGCGGTCAGCGAGTGGCCGCCAAGCGCGAAGAAGTTGTCGCTGACGCCGACCGGAGCGGGCAGCGCCAGCAGTTCGGCGATGATCGCGGCGAGCCGCGATTCGGTCGGCGTCCGAGGGGCGACCGATGCCTGGCCCTGACTCACGCCCCAGTCCGGCTCTGGCAGCGCCCGGTAGTCGATCTTCCCGCTGCCGGTCAGCGGCAGCGCCGGCAGCACCACAAACGCGGACGGCACCATGTAGTCGGGCAATTCCTCGCGCAGCCATTCCCTGAGCCCGGCCGGGGCGCCGTCGGTGCCGGAATGGGTCACGAGGTAAGCGACGAGGCGCACATCGTGGCCGCCGCCACGGAGCGCGACCACGGCCTGCGCGACATCCTCGTGGTCTCGCAGCGCGGCTTCGACATCGCCGCTCTCGATCCGGTAGCCGCGGATCTTGATCTGCCGGTCTGCCCGTCCGGCCAGCTCGATCTTCCCCGACCGGCGCCATCGGCCGACGTCACCGGTCCGGTACAGGCGCGCGCCCGGTCGTTCGCCGAACGGGTCGGGGACAAACCGACCCGCGGTCAGGGCGGGCGCGCCGTGGTAGCCATGAGCGACTCCGGCGCCGCCAATGTAGACCTCGCCGAAGACGCCCGGCGGCACTGCTCGCAACCGGTCGTCGAGCACGTAGAGCTGGGTTCCTCCGATGATCGAGCCGATCTCGATCTTGGCCGGGGCGGGAGGTACCTCATCGCCGCCGGAGTAGATCGCGGTCTCGGTCGGACCGTACAGGTTCCACAGGCGCACGCCATCCCCGGCGCCGATCGCGTCGGCCAGATCCCTGGACAGGGGTTCTCCGCCGGTGATCCGCAGTTTCACGCCGTCGGGGATACCGCCGGCGTCGACCAGCATCCGCCAGCCGGCCGGGGTCGCCTGCATCGCGGTCGCGCCGCTCTCGGTCAGCAGGTCACGCAGCCGGGCCGCGTCGAGCACCTGGTCGGTATCGGCGATCACCACGCAGCCGCCGGCCAGCACCGGGGTGAGCAGTTCCACCAGCGCGATGTCGAAGGAGACCGTCGTGACCGCGAGGAGCCGGTCCTCCGGCCTGAGCGCGAGCGTCGGCCTCATCGCGTGCAGCAGCGCGGCGATCGCGCCGTGCGGCACGCTGACCCCCTTCGGCCGTCCGGTCGACCCCGAGGTAAAGATCGTCACCGCCGTCGCCGACGGAGACAGGCCGAGCAGCGGATCGCCTTCACCGGCCTCGGCGTCGCCTAGTGCCTTCAGATCCACGATCGGGATCGGCGCGGCGGCCGTCGGCAGGCCGGGAGCGTCGGCGCAGCCGCTGTCGATCACGATCGCCGCCGCGCCCGAGTCGCCGAGCATCGTGGCGAGCCGCTGGTCGGGATAGATCGAATCGAGC
>Ga0134128_10009108_pt1 | contig 11936 bp, 11 predicted proteins | sample KB31754_FD_96462 | JGI IMG/M metagenome (GOLD analysis project Ga0134128, IMG submission 96462) | Terrestrial soil microbial communities with excess Nitrogen fertilizer from Kellogg Biological Station, Michigan, USA - KB3-175-4 | ecosystem: Environmental > Terrestrial > Soil > Unclassified ...
CACGGGGTGTGCGGTTCGGACGCCATGCGGATCAACGGTGTCAACCGGCTGGCGTGCAAGGTGCTGATGCGCGATCTCCTGCCCAAGAAGGTGGGCAAGCCGCTCACCATCACGGTCGAGCCGATCCGCGGGCTGCCGGTCGAGAAGGACCTGGTGGTCGACATGGAGCCGTTCTTCGACGCCTACCGCGCGGTCAAGCCGTACCTGATCACCTCCGGCAACCCGCCGACCCGCGAGCGCATCCAGAGCCCGACCGACCGCGCCCGCTACGACGACACCACCAAGTGCATCCTGTGCGCGGCGTGCACCACCAGTTGCCCGGTCTTCTGGCACGAGGGCAGTTACTACGGACCGGCGACGTTCGTCAACGCGCACCGCTTTATCTTCGACAGCCGCGACGAGGGCGCCAGCGAACGCCTCGACATCCTCAACGAAGTCGACGGCGTGTGGCGGTGCCGCACCACGTTCAACTGCACCGAGGCCTGCCCGCGCGGCATCCAGGTCACCAAGGCGATCCAAGAGGTCAAGCGCGCGATCATGTTCTCGCGCTGATTGGCCGAGCGGTGGTGTCACACATCGCGGGCCTGCCGCGTCCAAGGGGTATGACACAGAAAACCCGCATCGAGCCCCTGCCCCCGAAGCGCGCCGGGTTGCTGACCCGGGCCATGTACCGGATCGCCAAGCGGCGCTACGGCGAAGTTCCCGAGCCGTTCGCCGTGGCCGCGCATCATCGCAAGCTGATGATCGCAAGCGCCCTGCACGAGACGATGGTCGACCGGGCGTCGAAAACGCTGCCGGCCAGCGTGCGTGAGCTGGCGGTGCTGTGGACCGCGCGCCAGATCGGCTGCTCGTGGTGCGTCGACTTCGGATCGATGCTGCAGCGCCTGGACGGTCTGGACGTGGCGCGGCTCAAGGAGATCGACGACTACGCCACCTCGCCGGCCTACAGCGACGACGAGCGTGCCGCCATCACCTATGCCGCCGCGATCACCAGCGACCCGCACACCGTCACCGACGAGCAGGTCGACGACCTCCGGGCGCGCTTCGGGGACGCCGGTGTGTTTGAGCTGACCTATCAGATCGGGTTGGAGAACATGCGGGCGCGGGTGAATTCCGCGCTGGGCATCACCGAACAGGGCTTCAATTCCGGTGACGCGTGCCGCGTTCCCTGGATGGACCAGCTCAACGAGACGGGCGCAGCGGAGAGCCGGTGAACTTCTCGGGGTTGGCGATATCCCAGAGCGCGCAGACCTTTCCGTCGCGCACCGTCACCGCCGTGATCCGCGGCGCCATCTCGCGGTAGCCCTCGCTGGCCGGACAGCCGGCCGTGTAGATGCCGAGTTCGCCGTTGACGAACCCCAACTGATAGGCGGTGAACATCGACGGGCCGTAGCGTTGCGCAAGGCCGAACATGAAGCGGACCACCTTGTCGGCTCCGTGGATGACCTGAACCGCCGTGGGCGCCTTGCCATTCGAATCGCCGGTGAAAACGACGTCCGGGTGCAGCAACGCCACCACGGCTTCCAGATCGCCGGATGCCATGGCGGCCAACAACTTGCCGACCACCTCGTTGTGCTCCGGATCCGGTTGGGGCGGCGGCTCGGCCGTGACGGCCTTGCGCGCCCGCGACGCCAGCTGCCGGGCGCCGGCCTCGCTGGTTCCCAGCACCTCGGCCACCTCCGCGAACGGCACGGCGAACCCGTCGTGCAACACGAACGCGACCCGCTGATCGGGCGAGAGCCGTTCCAGCACCACCATCGCCGCGAATCGGGCGTCCTCGCCGGCCACCACCGCGGACAGCGGATCGGCTTCCGAAGAAGGAGCGGGACCGAACCCGGTGACCACCGGCTCGGGCAGCCAGTTTCCGGTGTAGGTCTCGCGACGATGCGCGGCCGAGCGCAACCTGTCCAGACCCAGCCTGCTCACCACCGTGGTCAACCACGCCCGCAGGTCGGCTATTGCCGTGTCCTGCCGGTGCCAGCGCAGCCAGGCATCCTGGACGATGTCCTCGGCATCGGCGACGGTGCCGGTCAGCCGGTAGGCGACCGACATGAGATGCGGCCGAAGGGCTTCGAATTCGGCGACCTGCGTCGAGGTCATACCGACCAGACTAGCGCTACGCTCACCACCAACATGACCGACAACCTGTGGCTGCACTTCTCCCGGCACGGCCCGGGAATCACGCCGCCGATCATCACCCGCGGCGAGGGCGTCACCATCTTCGACGACCGCGGCAAGAGCTACCTCGACGGCCTTTCCGGGCTGTTCACCGTGCAGGTCGGCCACGGGCGGGCCGAGCTCGCCGAGGCCGCCGCCCGGCAGGCGGGCACGCTGGCGTTCTTCCCGCTGTGGGGGTATGCCACCCCCACGGCCATCGAGCTGTCCGAGCGCCTCGCGGGCTACACGCCGGGCGACCTGAACCGGGTCTTCTTCACCACCGGCGGCACCGAGGCCGTCGAGACCGCGTGGAAGCTGGCCAAGCAGTACTTCAAGCTCACCGGCAAACCCGGTAAGCACAAGGTGATTTCGCGGTCGGTCGCCTACCACGGCACCACCCAGGGCGCGCTGGCGATCACCGGGCTGCCGAAATACAAGGCGCCGTTCGAGCCGGTGACGCCCGGCGGCTTCCGGGTGCCCAACACCAACTTCTATCGGGCGCCGGAACCGTTTGGAGCCGGTCTGGAAAGTGACGCAAAAGCCTTCGGGCGGTGGGCCGCGGACCGGATCGCCGAGGCCATCGAGTTCGAGGGCCCCGACACCGTGGCAGCGGTATTCCTCGAGCCCGTGCAGAACGCCGGAGGCAGCATCCCCCCTCCCCCAGGCTATTTCGAACGGGTGCGCCAGATCTGCGACTCCTACGACGTGCTGCTGGTCTCCGACGAGGTGATCTGCGCGTTCGGCCGCATCGGGTCGATGTTCGCCTGCGACGACTTCGGCTACGTGCCCGACATGATCACCTGCGCCAAGGGGATGACGTCGGGCTATTCGCCGATCGGCGCCATGATCGCCAGCGAGCGCTTGTTCGAGCCGTTCAACGACGGCGCGACGATGTTCCCGCACGGCTATACCTTTGGCGGCCACCCGGTTTCGGCGGCCGTCGGGCTGGCCAACCTCGACATCTTCGAGCGCGAGGGGCTGAACGATCACGTCAAAACCAACGCGCCCGCCTTCCGGACCACCTTGGAAAAGCTTTACGACCTGCCCATCGTCGGCGACGTGCGCGGCGAGGGTTTCTTCTACGGCGTGGAACTGGTCAAGGACAAGGCGACCAAGCAGACCTTCAGCGACGAAGAGCGCCGCCCGCTGCTGGCCCGGGTGGGCTCGGCGCTCTTCACTGCCGGGTTGTACTGCCGCACCGACGACCGCGGCGATTCCGTCATCCAGCTGGCGCCGCCGCTGATCAGCGGCCAGGCCGAATTCGACACAATCGAATCCATCCTGCGCGGCGTCCTGCGCGAGGAGTCCGAGCGGCTCTAACCCGATGGTGGCGACCCGCTTCGCCCGGCTGCGCCGCACTTGCGATCGCCTCTAACCGGATGGTGGCGACCCGCTGCGCCCGGCTACGCCGCGCTTGCGATCACCACTAACCGGCGGGCGCGCGCCTGACCGCGTCGGCGGCCAGCATCACCTCGCGGGCGTGCGGGGCGCTCGGGCTGTGCGCGAACCGCGACACGGAGTTGCACAGCCAGGCGAGCGCCGACCGCCGCTCCGGCTCGGTGGTGGCGTCACGATGCAGCTTCAGCTCCGCCAGCACCTGATCCAGCCCGGAACGCCGCACCTGGGTTGCCTTCTCGACCTGTTTGAGCAGATCCTTCAGCGCGCGTGGGCCGGCGCCCGGCGCCGCACCCGCGCCATCACGCTTGCGCCGCCACCTGGTCCACAATCGATCGTCGGAAATGGCAAACCCTCTGGAATCGGTGCGGGCGGGCGCATTCCCGCTGACCGCCGCCCAGCCTAACCCGGGTCCCTCGGCACGGCCGAGTAACTTCCGTCTCATCAGTCACAGCGCGGCTCCCAGGATTCGGGCCATCGATCGCCTACTGTGCACAGACGATGACCCTGTTACGTTCCGCATCATGCCTGGCAGCGGCGTTTTTCCTGATGGCCGCCCCGGCCACGGTCGCGGCCCCGGCGGCGTTGCCGCTGGGACGGGCCGAACCCGGCGCCGAACCCAATGCCGCACCCGCGAACTGCCCGTACAAGGTGAACACCCCGGCGGCGGTGGATTCGTCGGAGGCCCCCACGGCCGGCGACCCCCCGATCCCGCTGGCGGTGCCCGCCAAGCCCGTCGGCGGTGACGCCCTGGGCGGCTGCGGCATCGTCGCCGCGCCGAACACGCCGCCGCCACCGGGCGACGTGTCCGCGGAGGCCTGGCTGGTGGCGGACCTGGACAGCGGCGCCGTCATCGCCGCCAAAGACCCGCACGGTCGGCACCGCCCGGCCAGCATCATCAAGGTGCTGGTGGCGATGGCCTCCATCAACACACTCAACCTGAACAAGTCGGTTCCCGGAACCGCCGACGACGCGGCCGCCGAGGGCACCAAGGTCGGCGTCCAGGAGGGCGGCGTGTTCACCGTCAACCAGCTGCTGCACGGGCTCCTGATGCACTCCGGCAACGACGCCGCCCACGCGCTGGCCATGCAGCTCGGCGGCATGCAGCAGGCGCTGGAGAAGATCAACGTGCTGGCCGTCAAGCTGGGCGGCCAGGACACCCGGGTGGCGACGCCGTCGGGGCTGGACGCGCCCGGCATGAGCACCTCGGCCTACGACGTCGGACTGTTCTACCGCTACGCGTGGCAGAACCCCACGTTCGCCGACATCGTCGCGACGCGGACCTTCGACTTCCCCGGCCACGGCGACCACCCGGGCTACGAGCTGGAGAACGACAACCAGCTGCTCTACCAGTATCCCGGCGCCCTGGGCGGCAAGACCGGGTACACCGACGACGCGGGCCAGACGTTCGTCGGCGCCGCCAACCACGACGGGCGGCGGCTGGTGGCGGTGCTGCTGCACGGGACGCGGCAGCCGATCGCGCCGTGGGAACAGGCCGCGCACCTGCTGGACTACGGGTTCGCCACCCCGCAGGGCACTCAGGTCGGCTCGCTGGTCGCGCCCGACCCGTCCCTGGCGCCCCCCACGCACGACACCGCCGCCGACCGGATGGCCACTAACGCTGCGGCCGGCGGGATCATCGGCTCGGCGGACGCCATGCCGGTCCGGGTGGGCGTCGGTGTCATCGGCAGCATCGTCGTGTTTAGCTTGATCATGGCCGCACGCTCGATGAACCGTCGACCCCAACACCGCTGAGCGCCGGTGACCACCGGATCGCGGCGCGGCCTGCGGGTCGGGCTGACCGCCGCCAGCGTGGGTGTCATCTACGGCTACGACCTGTCCATCATCGCCGGCGCGCAGTTGTTCGTCACCGAGGATTTCGGACTGTCCACCCGGCAACAGGAACTGCTGACGACGATGGTGGTGATCGGTCAGATCATCGGAGCGCTCGGCGCCGGCGTGCTGGCCAACGTGATCGGGCGGAAAAAGTCGGTGGTGCTGATCCTGTTCGCCTACGCGGTTTTCGCGCTGCTGGCCGCGTTTTCGGTCTCGCTGCCGATGCTGCTGGCGGCGCGACTGCTCGTCGGCCTGACCATCGGCGTGACGGTGGTGGTGGTCCCGGTGTACGTGGCCGAATCGGCGCCGACGGCGGTGCGCGGCTCGCTGCTGACGGCCTACCAGCTGGCGATCGTCAGCGGGCTCATCGTCGGTTATTCGACCGGTTACCTGCTGGCGGGAACCCACAGCTGGCGGTGGATGCTGGGGCTGGCCTGCGTACCCGCAGTACTGTTGGCGCCGTTGGTGATTCGGATGCCCGACACCGCGCGGTGGTACCTGCTCAAAGGCCGGGTCGACGACGCCCGGCGGGCGCTGCTGAGGGTGGAGCCCGACGCACAGGTCGACGACGAGCTGGCCGAGATCGGCCGCGCGTTGAATGTGGGCGGCGGCCGCGTCTCGGAGATGCTGCCGGAAATGGTTCGCAGGCCCTATCTTCGCGCCACCGTCTTCGTGGTCGTTCTCGGCTTCCTGATCCAGATCACCGGCATCAACGCGATCATCTACTACAGCCCCCGGATATTTCAGGCCATGGGCTTCACCGGTGATTTCGCGCTGCTGGGGCTGCCGGCGCTGGTGCAGGCGGCCGGGTTGGCGGCCGTCGGCACGGCGCTGCTGTTGGTCGACCGGTTGGGCAGGCGGCCGATCCTGTTGTGCGGCACCGCCATGATGATCGCCGCCGATGTGGTCCTGATGGCAGTGTTCGGCCGCGGTGCCGGCGGCGCCGTCGCCGGGTTCGCCGGCGTGTTGCTGTTCATCTTCGGCTACACCATGGGTTTCGGCTCCCTGGGCTGGGCGTACGCCAGCGAAAGCTTCCCGTCCCGGCTGCGGTCCCTCGGGTCGAGCACCATGCTGACCTCCAACCTGGTGGCCAACGCCATCATCGCTGCCGTCTTCCTCACCATGCTGCATTCATTGGGGGGCGCAGGGGCTTTCGCGGTATTCGCGGTGCTTACGGTGGTCGCGTTCGCCTTCGTTTACCGGTACGCGCCGGAGACCAAGGGCCGCCAGCTCGAGGACATCCGCCACTTCTGGGAAAACGGCGGCCGGTGGGATTGATCGCCGCGGGAACGATGGTGCTGGGCGGGCGGATCAGCCGGCCGGGCTGGCTCGAGACCACCGGCGGACGGATCGTGGCCTGCGCGCCCGGTCCGCCGCCGCGCCCGGCCGATCATGACTTCCCCGATTGCACTGTGGCGCCGGGCTTTATCGACATGCACGTGCACGGCGGCGGCGGGTCTTCCTACACCGACGCCGACGGCATCGGCGATGCCGCCGCCTTTCACCTAAGCCACGGCACCACCACCACGCTCGCCAGCCTGGTGACCGCCTCGCCTCCGGAACTGCTCAGCGGGGTGCGCGGGCTCGCCGAAGCGACCAGGGCCGGCGTCGTCGCGGGCATTCATCTGGAAGGCCCCTGGCTGAACGGGGCACGCTGCGGAGCGCACGACCACACCCAGATGCGGGACCCCGACCCCGAAGAGATCGATGCGGTGCTGAGCGCCGGCGGCGACGCGATCAAGATGGTCACCCTGGCGCCCGAGCTACCCGGGGCGGATGCCGCGATCCGGCGTTTCGTGGATGCGGGAGTCGTTGTGGCGGTGGGACACACCGACGCGACGTACGAGCAAACGCGGCACGCCATCGCGCTGGGCGCCACGGTCGGCACGCATCTGTTCAACGCGATGCCGCCGCTGCACCATCGCGAGCCCGGCCCGGCGCTCGCGCTGCTGCGGGACCCGCGGGTGACCGTCGAGCTCATCGCCGACGGCGTGCACCTGCACCCGGACGTGGTACACGCGGTGATCGAGGCGGCCGGCGCGGAGCGGGTCGCCGTGATCACCGACGCGATCGCCGCGGCCGGTCGCGCCGACGGCGCGTACCGGCTCGGCGCGGTGCGCATCGATGTGGTGTCCGGCGTCGCGCGGGTGCACGGGGCATCGACGATCGCGGGCAGCACGGCCACGATGGACCGGCTCTTCCGCGCCGTGGCCGGGCCGGGGCCCAATGCCGATGCCGATGCCGCGCTCGCGGCCGCGGTTCAGACGACCGCCGCGACGCCGGCGCGGGCTCTGGGCCTGGATCGGGTTGGCAGCCTGCGGCCCGGCTACGACGCCAATTTTGTTGTGCTGGACCCCGATCTACGGGTCATGGCCGTCATGCGGCGGGGCGACTGGCATGACCACCCGGGCCGCGGAGGTGCGTGATGGCATGGCTCGTCTTGATCGCGTCGGGTGTCTTGGAGGCGGTGTGGGCGACCGCTCTGAGCAAGTCCGACGGCTTCTCCCGGCTTGGCCCGTCATTGGTCTTCGTTGTCGCGCTGGGGTTTTCGATGGCCGGGCTGGCGACCGCGATGCGCACCCTGCCGGTCGGAACCAGTTATGCGGTATGGGTCGGCATCGGGGCCGTGCTCACCGTGGGCTACGCGGCGCTGACCGGCGACGAACCGGCGTCGTTGACCACGCTGTTGCTGATCGCCGGGATCGTGGCCTGCATCGCGGGTTTGAAGCTGGTCAGCTAGCGGTTACGGTGGGCAAAACCCGCAATGCGGGAAAGCACCAGCGCCCCAACGGCTCCCAATGCCATCGCGGTCAGCGTCTGGCGGGTGCCCAGGCCCTCATCCAGATGCACCCGCGGCGCGATGATCGCCGGGGCCGGAGGCTCGACGTGTTGGTCGCGCGGATCGGTGGATGCCGTCGCCGCCCATGCGGTGCAGAACAGGACGAGATAGGCGGTGATGTAAGCGAACACCATCAACCCCAGCACCGGACCAAAGGCGGCGCCCGCCGGGCTGCGCAACACCGCCTTCAGATAGATCGACGCCACCTGTTTGAACACTTCGAAGCCGATCGCCGCGATCAGCCCGGCCCGCATCGAATCGACGAAGCTCACCTTTTCCCGGGGCAGGCGCGCAATCATCCACGTGAACAGCAGCCACGACACCAGCGTCGCGATCAGGATCGAGAAAAGCCAGAAGAGCCAGTCGAGCACCACAAACTGCGGTACGCCAAGCCATTTCAGCAACGTGGCCATGGGCGCGGCCTGGCCGACGGTGGTCAGCGCGACGGTGGCCACGATCACCGCGAACGTCCCCACCATCGCCAGCAGATCGGAGGACTTGCCGCGCACGAAGCCCGGTGGCTCAAAGTGGCGGTCCCACCACATCTCGGTCAACGCCTGCCGCAGGTGCGATATCCAGCCCAGGCCCGCCCACACCGCGGTGACCAGACCGATGACACCGACCGACGTCCGGGCATCGATGGCCGAGTTCATCAACTCCTGCAGCTGATTACCCAGCGTGCCCGACACCTGGGAGCGGATGTGATCGTCGATCGAGCTCAGCAGCTGTGGCCGCCGGGCCAGCACGAATCCGAACACCGCGAAACCGACCATGAGCAAGGGAAACAACGCGAAAATCGTGTAATACGTGAGGCCGGCGGCGAAGAACCCGCCGTTGCGCCCGTCGAAACGCTGGTAGGCGCGGATGACATGGTCGAGCCACCCGTAGCGGGCCCGCAGCCGGTCAAAAATGCCTGCCTCGGCCGGCTCGCTCATGGTGAAACTTCTTACCTCCGTTGCGGAAGGAACCCAAGCCGATCGTAGACCCGTTGGACCGTTTTCCCGGCCACTTCCTGGGCCCTTTCGGCTCCGGCCGCCAAAACGGCCTCCAATTCGGCCGGGTCAGCGGTCAGTTCGTCGACTCGGGCCTTGATCGGGGCGACGAACTCGACCACCGCCTCCGCGGTGTCCTTCTTCAGATCGCCGTAACCTCTTCCGGCATAGGCCTCGACGAGCTTGTCGACGCCGACACCGCTGACCGCGGACTGGATGGTCAGCAGGTTGGACACGCCGGGCTTGGCGTCGGTGTCGAAGCGGATCTCACGCTCGCTGTCGGTCACCGCGGAACGAATCTTCTTGGCCGACAACGCGGGGTCGTCGAGCAGGTTGATCAGCCCGGCATCGGTGGCCGCGGACTTGCTCATCTTCGACGTCGGGTCGGCCAGGTCGTAGATCTTCGCGGTGGCCTTGGGAATGAGCATGTCCGGCACCACGAACGTACCCGGGAATCGGGCGTTGAACCGCTGCGCCACGTCGCGGGCCAGCTCGAGATGCTGGCGCTGGTCCTCGCCCACCGGCACCAGGTCGGTGTCATAGGCCAGCACGTCGGCGGCCTGCAGCACCGGGTAGGTGAACAAGCCCACGGTGGTGGAGTCGGCGCCCTGGCGCAGTGACTTGTCCTTGAACTGCGTCATCCGCGACGCCTGCCCGAAGCCGGTGAAGCAACCCAGCACCCAGGCCAGCTGGGTGTGGGCGGGCACATGGCTTTGCACGAAGACGGTGCTGCGGGCCGGGTCGATGCCCAGCGCCAGGTATTGCGCGGCGGTGACCAGGGTCCGCCGACGCAGCGCCTCGGGATCCTGGGCGATGGTGATGGCGTGCAGGTCCACCACGCAGAAGAACGGGTCATGGTTGTCCTGCAGCTCCACCCACTGTGTGACCGCGCCCAACGCGTTACCCAGGTGAAGCGAGTCGGACGTGGGCTGCACGCCGGAAAAAATGCGGCTGGATCCGGTAGCGGTGCTCATGATGCACCGATCTTTTCACGCGCCGCCCTGCCGCCGAGTGCGCGGCCAGCTTCACCCTCGGTGCCGCGTGTGCGGCCTGCCGCACGCTCGCGATCAGCCCGTCTTGCGGTACCGGCGGTACCGCCTTTAATGTCGGCGGTATGAGACGTCTCGGCCCCTTACCCGTGAGCTCCGCTCACTCGACGTCGCCTCGTACGGGGAGCAGCAACACGGGGACACGGCCACCGATCCACCTCGGTTCGGGGGAGCCGGTTGTGTTGCTGCACCCATTCTTGCTGTCCCAGGCGGTGTGGGAGGACGTCGCTCAGCGGCTGGCCGACACCGGGCGGTATGAGGTGTTCGCCCCGACCATGGCCGGCCACAACGGCGGGGCGCAGGCGGGCACCTGGTTTCTGTCCTCGGCGGTGCTGGCCGACCACGTGGAGCGGCAGATGGACGAGCTGGGCTGGGACACCGCGCACATCGTCGGCAATTCGCTGGGTGGTTGGGTCGCGTTCGAACTCGAGCGGCGCGGGCGGGCGCGCAGCGTAATGGGCATCGCCCCGGCCGGCGGATGGACGCGATGGAGTCCCGCGAAGTTCGAGGTGATCGCCAAGTTCATCCTGGGCATTCCGCTGCTGGTGCTGGCCGCGCTGTTCGGCCCGAAGGTGCTGCGGCTGCCGTTCAGTCGCCGGCTGGCCACCTACGCGATCAGCGCATCGCCGGAGGGAGTCAGCGACGAACAGCTGCTGAGCTGCATCGACGACGTCGCCCACTGCCCCGCCTACTTCCAGCTGCTGGTCAAGTCCCTGCTGCTGCACGGCCTGCGGGAATTGGCCGAGAACGCCGTCCCGGCGCACCTGGTCATCTGCGAAAAGGATCGCGTTGTGCCCGCGCCCAGGTTCAGCCGGCATTTCACCACGCATTTGCCCCATGACCACCAGGTCACCGAGCTCGACGGCGTGGGGCACATCCCCATGTTCGAGGCCCCGGAGCGCGTCGCCGACTTGATCACCGGCTTCCTCGATGAGTGCAATCCGGCGACCCGGGGCGCCAACCCCTCAGCTAGTTAGCCAGCTTCTTTTCCAGGTTCTCGGCAATCGAGTCGAGGAATTCCTCGCTTTGCTGCCACTTCTGATCGGGGCCGATCAGGATGGCGAGGTCCTTGGTCATCTTCCCGCTCTCGACGGTGGAGACGATGACGGTTTCCAGCGTCTGCGCGAACTCGATCACCTCGGGTGTGTCGTCCAGTTTGCCGCGGTGCGCCAGCCCGCGCGTCCAGGCGAAGATCGAGGCGATCGGGTTGGTCGAGGTCGGCTTGCCGGCCTGATACTGCCGGAAGTGCCGCGTGACGGTGCCGTGCGCGGCCTCGGCCTCGACCGTGTTGCCGTCGGCCGTCATCAGCACCGAGGTCATCAGGCCCAGCGAGCCGTAGCCCTGCGCGATGGCGTCGGACTGCACGTCGCCGTCGTAGTTCTTGCACGCCCACACGTAGCCACCCTCCCACTTGAGGCATGCGGCGACCATGTCGTCGATCAGCCGGTGCTCGTAGGTCAGGCCCGCGGCCTCGAACTGCTCCTTGAATTCCTCGTCGTAAATGCGCTCGAACTCGTCCTTGAACATGCCGTCGTAGGCCTTGAGGATGGTGTTCTTAGTGGACAGGTACACCGGCCATTTGGCATTCAGGCCGTACTTGAAGGTCGCGCGCGCGAAGTCGCGCACCGAGTTCTTGAAGTTGTACATCCCCATCACGACACCGCCGTC
>Ga0134128_10009109_pt1 | contig 11935 bp, 15 predicted proteins | sample KB31754_FD_96462 | JGI IMG/M metagenome (GOLD analysis project Ga0134128, IMG submission 96462) | Terrestrial soil microbial communities with excess Nitrogen fertilizer from Kellogg Biological Station, Michigan, USA - KB3-175-4 | ecosystem: Environmental > Terrestrial > Soil > Unclassified ...
GGGGCGGGTGGATAGATGCTGACGCGCTTCGTTCGGATCCAGCTGGCGATTTTCACGGTCGTCGGCACCATCGGCGTGATCGCGATGGTCCTGTTCTACATCCAAGCGCCGACCCTGCTGGGCATCGGTCGTATGACGGTGACGCTGGAGCTGCCGGCCACCGGCGGCCTGTACCGTTTTTCCAACGTGACCTACCGAGGGGTTCAGCTCGGCAAGGTCACCTCGGTGGGTTTGACGCCGACCGGCGCGAAAGCGACGCTGTCGCTTAACACTTCACCGAAAGTCCCCGCGGACCTGACAGCGGAGGTGCTCAGTGTCTCCGCGGTGGGTGAACAGTACGTGGACTTGCGGCCCAAAACCGATTCGCCGCCCTACCTGCATGACGGTTCGGTCATCTCCGTGCGCGACACCACGATTCCGCAGCCGGTCGGGCCGATGCTCGATCAGGTCAATGCCTTGGTCCAGAGCATCCCGAAGACCAAACTCGGCCAATTGCTCGACGAATCCTTCCAGGGCTTCAACGGTTCCGGTTACGACCTGGGATCACTGATCGATTCCTCACAGATACTGTCCCGAGACGCCAACGGCGTCGTCGATCGCACCCGAGCCCTCACCGAAGACACCGGGCCGCTGCTGGATACCCAGGCGCGCACCACGGATTCGATCAGGACGTGGGCGCGTAGCTTCGCCGGTATTTCGGATGTGTTGGTGGACAACGATTCCCACTTCCGCACCATCCTGCAAACCGGTCCCGACACTGCGAACGAAGCGTCGCGGCTTCTCGAACAGATCAAACCGACGCTGCCGGTGTTGCTCGCCAACCTGACCACCATCGGCCAGATCGGCGTCACCTACCACCCCTCGATCGAGCAGTTGCTGGTGTTGCTGCCGTCGGCGGTTGCTATCGAGCAGGCCGCCGCGGCGCCAAACCATCCCGAGGGTACCGCCCAGGGCGACTTCGCGCTCACGATCGACGATCCGCCTATTTGCACGGTCGGTTTCATGCCTCCTAACACGTGGCGGTCCCCTGACGACCTCACCGACATCGACACACCGGACGGGTTGTATTGCAAGCTCCCGCAGGATTCGCCGCTCTCGGTTCGGGGTGCCCGCAACTATCCCTGCATGGGGCACCCGGGCAAGCGCGCGCCCACCGTCGAAATCTGCAACAGCGACAAGCCGTTCATGCCGCTGGCGATGCGCCAGCACGTCCTCGGTCCCTACCCGCTGGACCCCAACTTGCTCTCCCAGGGCATCCCGCCGGATGACCGGATCACCACCAACGACAGAATCTTCGCCCCGGTCGAGGGAACGCCGCTGCCGCCGGGGGCGGTGCCGCGCGGCGCCCCTGCGGGGCCGCGGGGAGAAAATCCACCGCCGGGCACGGTTGGAGCCGCCGTTCCGCCGATGCCGTCGTCGGGTCCCTCGCTACCCATGTCGAGAATGTCGGCTGACCTTCCGCCCGTGGCGCCACTCGACGTCCCTGCACCGGGGGAACTTCCCGCGCCACCACCACCGCCCGCCCCCGCGCCACCGGATCAGGTCGACGGTGCACAGCCCCAGGCTGCGCCAAGCTCGTTCGGAGGCAGGACATCTAAGCCCGCGCCGTCGGTCGTGGTGGCCAAGTACGATCCGCGCACCGGGCGTTATGTCGGGCCGGACGGGAAGCTGTACCAGCAGTCGGACCTCGTTGCCGCGAAAGCGCCCAAGACGTGGAAGGACATGCTGCCCACCTGAAGCCGCGCCTCGAAGCGGCCCGAGAGGGGCGGGTGACGAAGCTACGAACGCGCGGTCAGCTGAGCTGGTCCAGACGCAGTGGCATCGTGATATCGAGCCACTGGTTCTGCCCGCAGGCACCGCTCGGGCCGATCGTCTTGTCCTTGCCGGAGAGGGTCGACGTCCCGAGTTGATATCCACCGTATTGGTTCACCGGATAGAAAAAGAAGGTCTGCTGCCCGGAGTACGCGGTACCGTCCTCGCACCGCTCCCAGTTCGGCACTTCGCGTTTGACCTTCCACATCTCCCCGTCATTCATATAGAGGGGAGCGCTCCAGCCCTGGTCGCTGGTCACCGTGCCGTGGCATTCCTGAAACGTGGTGCATGACGAGCTGATCGTCCACGTCTGGATGACCGTCGGCTCGCCGAAGTACTGATCGTTCCTCTGGGCCCAGTCGCCGATGGACGTGGCGCGGAACGTCCCGTTGATGGCCACCTCTTCCTTGGTTGTCGCCCGGGCTACGGATGCCGTGCCCAAACCGCCGAATACGGTGGCAGCGACCAGCGTTGCGGTGGTGAGTGTTCGAACTGAACGCATCAGGTGCTCCTCGACGGGGATGAACCGACAGTGCCTACAGCAGTTTTTCGGCACCGGTAGCGGCGTTCTCGCGGACGAGAATAACACCGGCGCCACCGACCGGGAACCGATTGAACCAAATGGCAGCGGTCACGACAGTGGATCCAACTTCGAGATCAGCCAGGAACCCTTGACTTTCGTCAACGTCACCCGGGCGGCGCTCGCGGTCGTCTGCGGTTCCGGCTTCTCCTTGCTGGTGGCGGTCTGGTTGATGAACACCAGCACAACGGCTGAATCCGGGTGCAACTCCGAAACGGCGGCGCGCACCACCTTGGCCGTCTCCGTTACCCGCTTCTGCTGTGCCAGGGCCGCGATCTGTTCGGTGAACTTGATGTAGTAGGCGAGGAAATCACCGGTGAGATATGACTGCGCCTTGGCGAAATCACGGTTGAGGTCGTCGGGCGCGTACGACAGCACGGCCACGGAACCTTCCGACGCGGTCTGGATTGCCCGGTGTGCCGCCGCGTCGCCGACCTGCTGATCCGGCCGGTACAGAACGAAGAACAAACTGAGGGCGACGCCCACCGCGGTACCGACCAACGCTGTCGCGATTATTGAACGCCACCTCGCCAAACACCGGCGGATCCAGCGCTTGGTCGTGGCCGGTCCGTCGGTGCGAGCCGATCCAGGGGAAGCGGGTGGCGACCCGATCTCGTCTGACGGCGTGGTTTCCAGGCCGCCCAGCGACGAGCCATGCTCGACAGTCATTGCAGGAAATCGACTTTCAACATTTTGAGCTGACCGCCGTCGCGCGTCAGGTCAACGCTGATCCGCAACGCGACCGTCGGCCGTTTGGTGTTGTCTGCATTGGTGACATCGGATTTCGCCGCGACAAGCACGACCCCGTGATCGTCGCTCATCGACTCGACGGCGACGGCTTCGACGGTGCCCTTGCTGCTTACCTTCGATTCCTCCGCCTGCTTGGCCCTGAGGCCTGACATCGCCGACAGTTGGCTCTTGAAGTCGCCCGTGGAGTCGTCGATCATGCGCTGGAAGTCGTCCTTGACATGGTTGGCGTCAACCGACAGCAGCGCCGTGACCCCGTCCCGGGCCGCGGCAGTGAACTCGGCCGCGAGCTGTTGTTTGTGCACGGTGGTGCGGTGCTGCCACACGATGTAACCGCTCGCTGCGAGGGAGGCGGAGGCGAGCACGATGCCGACGCCGGCGGCCACTGTCTTCCGCGCTGGGCGTCGTAGCCACCGAGGCCGCCCGGGGCGTCGTGGCACCCGTAGCCGCGCCCGGGCCGACTTTGCGGGGCGCCCCTTCACGCCTTGGGAGGCGTCGTCGGCGCGCCCGGGTTCGGCGGCCCGGCGCAGTTTCACGAGGCGTGCGCGAGCCGCCTCGGCGCGCGCTTCAGCCTCGGCAACTTCGTCGTCGGTGTCCAGTTCCGGGACGGGCGCCACGGCATCGGCGGTCGACCGCGGTTCGTCGGAGTAGGTCACATCGGCCGGGCCATCACAATGGTCGGCATCGGGCCCCTCCGGATCGTGCACGGAGAATGAGCTTATCACTTCGGTCCGGCCCTAATGGCGCCGTCGCGGTATGGCAATCGTGGCCCTCACATGCGGAAATACTCGTCCGTCGGAGAACGCGGCGGAGTGGGTCGGGGCGGCCCGGCACCGACGGCTGTCCGGTCCAGGTGATCTTCTCCAACCAGGAGAATTTTCTTTTCAGATGTGGCACAGTAATCGGGTGCGATTCCTGGTGGCAGTGGCTGCCGCGTTGCTCGGCGCCGGTGTGCTGGCGGCGCCGCCCTCGTTTGCCGGGCCGACCGTCTGTGACTACCCCGCCTGCACTCCGGGCATCATGCCGCATCAGGTCTTAGGCGCGCCGTGTGACAACACCACCTACTACGCCTTCGGCGTCGACGACGGTTACGTCCCCCCCGCCTCACAGCCCGGACGGCTGATGTTCTGCGGCTCGCCGAGGAAATACCAGCCGCGATGGTTCCGGTCACCGCCGATGGCGGGCGTCAAGAACGAAAACGCCGATTGCCAGAATTACCAGAACTACGTCGCGCAGGCGCCCGACGGTCTATTACTGATCTGTTATGCCCACGACGGCATTTTGAGCTGGATCCGCGCCGACTCGTAGCCGCGCCGTTTTCGTTCAGCCGAGATTACGTCGGTCAGGTGCGCACTCGGGGTCTTCCCGAGGTAGGCCGAGCAGCCGGCGGCTTAAATCGGTTACCCGATCGAGCAATGTGTCGTCGTCGATGTCGGCGACCAGCGGATGCATGACCGCGGTGCTGAGCGCGCCGGAGAACATGGCTGCCTCGATCCGCCCGTCCAGACCCGCATCGCTCAGTAGCACCTGGTACAGACGGTCCATGAAAAGTTGAAACGGCTTGTGCTCGGCCAGCAACCTGACGACGACCGGATCGAATTGCAGCGTGCGCACCAACCGGCGGTCGCGAACGGCCATCTCAATCACACCGACCAACAAGGCATCTCGCGCTTGAGGCCCATTGTCGTAGGCTTCGGCCTCCTCGAGGGCCGGTGCGAGGCGCCCGAGTTCGCGCTCGGTCACGGCGATGACAATCTGTTCTTTGGTCCGAAATTGATGGTACACAGCAGCTTTTGTTATGCCGACGGCGTCGGCGATCATCTGTAGCGACGTACCGCTGACACCGTGTGTGGCGAACAGATCCAACGCGGCATCGAGTACCCGTGTCCGCGCCGCGCTGTGCGCGATCAACCAGAATTGCTCACCGGTGACCGGTTGCCGTGCTGTTCCCACGCACCGAGACTAGACGACACTATTGACCGAGGCTAGCCGATCGGCTAGCTTCGCTCACTAGTCAAGTTTTGGGCGGCGATTTCGTGCGGGGAAGGAGTACCGATGTCCGACGTCGGCGGAAACGATGCAGGCGGTCGCCAATCGGCGCGGGCCGCGGTGCGGCGGACCGATGGCGAGCTGATCCTGCTCTGGACGTTGCCGGTCGCGCTGATCCTATGGATCGCATCGTTTTTCCTCTTTCCGGCCTTCAATCCGCCGATGTCACCCTCGATGCCGGCAGACCAGGTCGCCGCGTTCTATCGCGATCCCGCACACCTCCCGCAGATCCGCTACAGCATGATCGTGTTCAACTGGTTCGGGGTGTGCCTCGTCCCGATACTGGCTCTGATCGTGCTGCAGATCCGCCGCATGGCGCATCGGACGCCGATCTTCTCCTACGCGATGTTGGGTTGCGTGGCCGGTGGTCCGACGCTCTTCCTCGTCGCCAATGTCTGTTGGCTGCTGGCCGCCTTCCGCCCGGAACGAAGCCCCGAGCTGACTCAATTGCTCAATGATTTCGGCTGGATGACCTTCACCATCCTGGTTCCGTTTCTGATCGGGCAGAGCGTAATCCTGGCCTTGGCAATCTATTTCGATGATCAGCCGCGTCCGGTATTCAACGGTTGGGTGGCCCACTTCAACCTCCTGGTGGCGGCGGCGCTGGTGCCCGCGGCCTTCGTCGGCGTGTCATTGACCGGCCCGTTGGCATGGGATGGCTTCCTGTCCTTCTGGGTGAAGAACGTCGCCATTGCCGTCTGGATCGTGGTGATGGGCGTTGTGTTGGGACAAGCCATCTATCGGGAGCGCGCCGAGAACGCCGGGCGCCCAGATGAACTGGCCAATGTATGAGTGCGGTGATCACACCGCCGGCGTCCCCGACCACGCCGCCCCCGGGCCCTGCGCATCAGCGGTTTGCATGGCATCTGCGCCACAACCCCAAGCGTGAACTCTGGCTGGCGTGGTGGACGCTCGTCGTCTTCTACAACGTGTTCTTCCCGATGTTCTTCATCGTCGCGCAGGTCCAGCCGCCACCGCAGCCCACGTGGGACCTCGCGACGCAGGTGCACTGGTTCTCCGAACGCCACCTCGGGATACCTTTTGGTTTCGGCGTCATCTTCGCCATCAGCGGCATGATCGCGATCAACAACGCCCTCATCGCGTATTCGATGCGGCGCATGTCGGTCAGTCCGGCCTTCGGGTATTCGTACCTGATCATCTACTCGCTCAGCGCGGTTCCTGGCATGCTGCTGCTCTGTATCGCGCTGATCGTCGGGACGCTGCGACCAGAGCGAAACCCCGAAGCGATCGGTTGGCTCTACGACTTCGCCTTCCTGTCTTTCGACGGGACCATGGGAGTGTTCCTGATCGGTTCGCTGATCTGGATGGTCGCGATCCTGCTCGACAAGAATCGGGTGTTCCCCAAGTGGTTCGGCTACCTCAACCTGTGCAACGCGTTGACCGAGGTCGTCGTGGCGCCGTGCTGGGTCTTTCGCCGGGGCATCTTGGCCTGGAACGGCCAGATCGCGTGGTGGCTGGACATGGTGGTATTCGGCATCTACCAGGTCACGTTCATCGTCATGCTGTTTCAGATGATCCGCCGGGAGGACTTCGGCACCGGGCCGCTGCCCGACCGCACCCGCAATGAGGCGGCTACACGATGACGGACCTCGCCGACCGGAACAAACGCACCGTGCCCGGCCAGCCGGACATGTGGGCCTTCGTGTTGTTCGAAACACTGGTCTTCACCGGGTATTTCGGCTTCTACCTGTTCTACCGCGCACGACATGCCGAGCTGTTCTTACACTCCCAGTCGCAGCTGGATCTGCGGATCGGAGTCTTCAATACCCTCGTCCTGTTGCTGAGCTCATGGTCGGTGGCGCGCTGTGTTCAGTCGGCCCGTGCCGGCGCCTACCGAGCGGCGCTGCGAGACGTGTACATCACGGCCGCGTTCGCCGCAGTCTTCCTCGTCTTCAAGGTGTTCGAGTGGGCCCGGTTGGTCGGCATCGGAAGCGGGCTCGACAGCAACGACTTCTTCACCTACTACTTCTTTCTCACCGGCATCCACTTCGTGCACCTACTGATCGGCTTCGTCGCGCTCGGCGTCATCGTCTACCAAATTCGCAAAGCGGCGCGAAAAGCCCAGGGGCCTCGGGAAGCCCAGGAAATCGTCGAAACCTGCGCTACCTATTGGCACACCGTTGATTTCCTGTGGGTGCTCATCTTTGCGCTGCTGTATGTGGTGAGGTGATCGGAATCAAATTCAACAAACGGCTGATGATCGTATGGCTGGTCCTCTCGGCGCTCACGCTGGCCTATCTGTGGATAGACCACTCGGCCGGCGGATTGCTGAAGTCAGGCGCGATGATCACGTCGACCGTCATCGTGATCGCACTGATCAAGGTGCGAATCATCTTTCGCGAGTTCATGGAGGTGCGAGACGCTCCGGTCCTGCTGTGCCGACTCACCGACGCGTGGGTGGTGCTGATCGGTGCGGTCTTGCTCGGCTGCTACTTCGTCGGCATGCAGATCTGATTCAGGCCACGGGTGCGACCGCGTCGGCGGTCGTGAACGTGAGGTGCAGCTCGCTCAAACCCCGCAAAATGTACGTCGGTTCGTAGCTGTAGCGGCGCTCGGCGCTCGGCCCGTGGTGGGCCTCGTCAATCTCGATGTGCGACATCCGATCCAGGAGGCGCTCGATCGAGACGCGGCCCTCGACGCGGGCGAGCGGCCCGCCCGGGCACGAGTGCACGCCGCGGGCGAAGGCCATGTGCTCGCGCACGTTCTTCCGGTTGATGTCGAACTCGTGCGGGTTCTCGAACCGGCGCGGATCGCGATTGACGGCGCCGGGCAAGATCATCACCACGGTGCCGGCGGGGATGTCGACTCCGCCGAGGGTCGTCGCCTTACGGGCCAGGCGGGAATCGCTTTTCACCGGGCTCTCCATCCGCAGCGCTTCCTCGATGAACGCGGGGATGAGGCTGCGGTCCTCCCGCACCTGCTGCTGGATGTCGGGCCGGTCGCCGAGCACCTGCAGGGCGGCGCTGAGCAACTTGGCGGTGGTTTCCTGCCCGGCGGCAAAAAGGAAGGTGGCCGAGCGAACCACATCGATGATCTCGGGCGTCGAACCGTCCGGATACTTCGCTTCCGCCAGGTAGGTCAGCACGTCGCCGCGCGGCTCGCGACGTCGATCCTCGATGTAGTGACAGAACTTGTCGTCGAGCCATTCCAGCGGGTTGATGCCGACCGACTCGTGATCCAGGGCACCCACGCGCGCGCCGGGACGATCGGCACCCAAGACCGTGCGGAACTGCGTGTGGTCGTCCTCCGGGACGCCCAGCAGGTCGGCGATCACCAAGGTGGCGAACGGCTTTGAGTATTCGCCGATGAACTCGCACTCGCCGTTGTGCAGGAACTCGTCGAGCTGACGGTCGGCGAGGCGCCACATGAACTCCTCGTTGTGCTTGAGCCGGCTCGGGGTCAGGAGCTTGGCCAGCACCGATCGAGCCTTGGTGTGATCCGGCGGATCCATGGTGACCATGTGCTCGAACATCGGGAACGAACTGCGGTGCTCATCGATCTGTGCGCCGATGTCGTCGCCTTCCGGTGTGAACGGCAGCGGAGGGAACGGCCCGCCGAGCGCGACGATGTTCGAGAACGTCTCCGGGTCCTTGTACACGTCGAAGGCTTCTTGGTAGCCGGTGATGGCAACGACGCCGTAGTGCGGCAGGCGCAGCACCGGGTTCCGACTGCGCAGATAGTCGAAGTAAGGGTGCGGATCTGGGACCAGAGACTGATCGGTGAAGAAGTCGATCGACTCGTAGGTGCTCATCGGATTGCGTCTCCCTGGGCTGGGTTTACCGGTGGTATCGGCGGCAAGCCGTACCGCCACGATGATTTCGAAATCGAGAATGTGCTGAGCACCTGCTTAGCATGGCGGTAATGTCAGGGTCAAGATCAGGGCGCCGCGCCACGATACGATCCGTGTGGTCGGCACGGGATGGCACACAGTACGGAGCAGGGACATGACATCTGCCCGCAGGATCGGGGCGCCGGACGCGAAAAATCGCGCGTTGTTGCTCGACGCCGCCGAGCAGCTGATGCTCGAAGAGGGCTACGCCGCGGTGACGTCGCGGCGTCTGGCGGGCCGGGCGGGGTTGAAACCCCAGCTGGTGCACTACTACTTCCGCACCATGGAGGAGTTGTTCCTCGAGGTCTTCCGCCGCCGCGCCGAGGAAGGCCTCGAAGTGCAGGCACGAGCGCTGCAGTCGGATCAGCCGTTGTGGGCGGTGTGGCGGTTCGGGACCGATCCCGGGTTCACCCAGATCTCGATGGAATTCATGGCGCTGGCCAACCACCGCAAAGACATGCGAGCCGAAATCGCGTACTACGCCGAGCGTTTCCGCGAGGAGCAACAGGAAGCGGTAGCCGCCGCGCTGCACCGCTACGGCGTGCAGAACGAGGACGTGCCACCGGTGGTGTGGACCGTGCTGATGACCAGTCTGTCGCGATTTCTGGTGCTCGAGCAGGCGATCGGCATGTCCGGCGGCCACGCCGAGACCGTGGAACTGGTCGAAAGTTACCTGCGCCGGCTGGAAGGCGAGCCACGGCCCATCGCGAACGTGCCGCCGTCCTGGGTGGCTCACCAGTGCCGCAGCGAGCAAAGCACCCCTTTGGGCCCGTCCTTGGATACGACGACGGCTCCGTCTACCTCTAGGTCACAGTGAAGCCCCGGCGTGCCGGGTTCGGTGCCCGTGCTCGCCACGACCATCGCATACACCTCGGGTTTCGACAGGTTCAGCTCGTAGCTCCAGGGCTTGCCCGGCGCGATGTCGACGTCGACGTGCGGTGTGAACGAGTAGGGGTTGTGGCTGTAGTCAGCAAAAACTGCCGGCTCATGATCCAGGTAATAGATAGCGGTGTAGATCGGATTCTGCGCGCTGACCGTGTACTTGACGTGATGCATAACCGGGTCATCGGCATGCGCCCGTCCGCTTCCCACCAGCACGCCCGATGCCGCCAACAGAGAAGCCAACGACACGATGGAGCCGACGCCCATCGCTGTCTTCATTTTGATGGTCATGACGCTCCTCCGGCTGCCGGACGGGATTTGTTGTTGCGGTTCATGACCCGTTCGGCGGCCTGCCAGTGCGGGTCGGCAACCCATAGCCGTGCAAAGGATGCTATCGCCTCATCAGCAGAAACTCCGCGAATCACGCGCTTTATCTCCGTCGCCGGGCGGCGGGCCAGCGACCTGGCGATGGCTCGCCATCCCTCGTCGGGCGAGTCGAAGACGTGGCGGGGCAACACCCGGTCCACCAGACCGATCCGCTCGGCGTCGACCGCGCTGAGGGCGGTTCCCGAACCGGCCAACAGCAGCGCCTTGCTCTTCCCGACCAGCGAGGCCAGCCGCTCCGCTCCGCCCCAGGCGGGCATGATCTCGAGCTGCACCTGGTTAAAGGCGATCTTGATGTCGTCGGCCGCCACCCTGATGTCGGCCGCGACAGCGACTTCGGCGCCGCCGCCGAACGCGTGGCCGTTGAGTGCGGCGATGACGGGCGCGGGGAAGTCTGCCAGCTGGTCGCAGATGGACCGCATCCGCCGTGCCATCGCTGCGGCGTCCTCTTCGGTCCGCAGCGCGCTCAACTCCTTGAGGTCACCGCCGGATACGAAAGCGTGCTCTCCGGCCCCCTTGATGACCAGCGCTTCGGCGCCCGCCGCCGCGTCGATCGCTTTCTCGAGCTGTTCCATGGTGTCCAGGGCGATGGCATTGCGCGCGTGGGGGCGATCGATGGTGAGCACCGCCAGCCCATCGTCGATCTCTAGGTCCACCATGCGTCATCGCTCCTCGGACAAGAAACCCGATATTGGCATTCTCTTTTCGCGAGAATAACATCATCGCTGCAGGCCCAAGAACTTTCGTCAGCGAGGATGGAGGTGATTCGGTGCGGAACCGAATCCTGGTCGCCGCTGCGGCCCTGACCGTTGCCCTTCTCGGGGCATGCACGTCGCGGTCGTCAACCCAAATCTCGAGTTCGGCATCGGTGACCGTCAACGGCCACGAGCGGACTTTTCACATCGTCAAGTGCGGTCAGAGGGAGTGGACCCGGATGATCGACATCGGCAGCAATTTTTCCGGAGCCGAGGTCATCGTCGACGAGATTGCGCAACCGGCGGCGACCCAGTCTGTGCGCATCCGGAATGTGGGCGGGTTCAGCGGGATGTACTCCCGGGGTGGCGGCGGCAACGCCGACATGAGCATGACGGGTGACAAGTTCACCCTTAGTGGCAGCGCCAACGGTTACCGGAGCGACAACCCCAGTGAGCCGGCCACCGCCACGTTCAAGATCGTCGTGACGTGCTGATCACGGCGAATCGGGTGTCGGGGGGCCACGTTGCGATTGGGCACCCGTAGAGAATACAATTCTCAAAAATTGCGAAGGAGGATTTCATGGGGCAGTTGTCGCATCGGGAAGACGTCCCGTTTCCGATCTTTGACGCGGATAACCATCTCTACGAGCCGCCGGAGGCGCTGACCAAGTTCCTCCCCAAGGAGTACAAGGACTACGTCCAGTACGTGCAGATCAACGGCCGCACCAAGATCGCGATCCGCGGCCAGATCAGCAACTACATTCCCAACCCGACCTTCGAGGTCGTCGCCCGGCCGGGTGCCTGGGAGGAGTACTTCAAGTACGGCAACCCGGACGGCAAGACCAAGCGCGAGCTGTTCGGTGAGCCGATGCGCGCGATCCCGGCGTTCTTCGAGCCCGGCCCGCGCCTGGAGAAGATGAACGAACTGGGCCTGGA
>Ga0134128_10009110_pt1 | contig 11935 bp, 13 predicted proteins | sample KB31754_FD_96462 | JGI IMG/M metagenome (GOLD analysis project Ga0134128, IMG submission 96462) | Terrestrial soil microbial communities with excess Nitrogen fertilizer from Kellogg Biological Station, Michigan, USA - KB3-175-4 | ecosystem: Environmental > Terrestrial > Soil > Unclassified ...
CCTGTCGCTTTGATGATTGCCATATGCTTGTGCTGCTGCCGTGTTATAATATCGTCGGTTGACTTCGGTTTGTCCTTCATAAGTTCTTTGAAAAGATTATACTCGTACGTGTACAGGTTGTGCTTAACCCTATCCTTCTCAGGCAAGCCGATCAGGTGGTTCCAGCAGCACATGCCATGCGTTTCCCTGGCCAAGTCGTTATGATGCACTTCTTGATTGTTTAGCAGGTATTCCCATCTGTAGAATGGAATGCCTTTGCAAAGAGAGTAGAAGTGTTTGTGTTCCTCTGATTGGTAGTATAGGTCTTTGCTGTACTTTTACCCGCTGCTGAATTGCTTTCTCTACTGCTTCGAACATAGATTTTACGTTGTTATAATACAAACAGGATGAAAGTTCTATTTGTATGTTAACTAAGTGACTAGAATCTCAAAGTCCTATTTGATAATACGAAGTTAATTATTAGAAGCAATCGCCTAAATCAAGATATATCACAACGCCAATAAAGAAATAATATGAACCACACAACAACTATATCTGTAGTAGCAATCGTAGCAGCAGCTGCATTGTTAATAACTGCATTTGGTCCAGCAAGCGCATTAGCATGGGGAGGACATCACCACAAAAGCTATTTTTCACAAAAGGCAAAGGCAGCCATAGTTCAAGAGAATAATCAAGACGCCACATGTATTCAACCCGCTACAGTTAACATTGTACCAATATCATGCAATGAAATCGGATTGAACGTGAATACTGGTAACCCAGTAGCTGCAAACACAAAGTAGAACAACAACAGAAGCAAGACAAGTAAAGAATTAGAGACCATTGCATAGGCTAGAGTTATGGTCCTCTGCATATGTGTAAATCACTGACGTCTCCTTCTTTTTTTGTGCGAGGTTTGCCTTATACCTACTGATTGATTTTGAAGAGTTATGAGTTGTTTAGAAAGACAGCCGAATGTGCATAAGTTTTCATTTTTCAAAGTAAACTTATTAATATCATTGAACCTGTTATAGGAAGAAATGTTAACAGTATCGTGTAGAGACGTAGGAATGGATTGTGACTATGTATGCAAAGGCGAAACAGAACAAGAAATTATGAAAAATGCAGAACAACATGCAGTACAGGATCATCATTTTAAAGCGGAAGAGATAATGACTCCAGAATTACAAGAGAAAATAAAGTCGCATATTAAAAGATCTTAACAACACTTTGCCAGGTCATATATCTAGGTATTTTTTAACTTATGGATATAGCCTTGGCTGCAATCTATGAGCTTTGCTTGATTGTTCTGCATCCCCTGATATTTATTGATCAATAGATCGTATTGGAGCCTGTTCTGGTGATAGTGACTCAGCTGACTCTCCAGTATATGATTGAATTTCAGGACTTTTTTCTACAGCATAATTTATTGGAGCATTTTCAAACTTGTCTTACTCCACAGCCTGCTGCATATCCTGGTTGAACTGCCCTTTTATCTGCTGCTTTGTCTTCTCCACGAAATCCAGAGCATGAGTTACTGCAGCTTGTGAAGTCAGTATCTCTATCCTTTCCTTCACGCAATCTTTGATAAGGGACATGGCCATAACTCTGACATGATCTGAATTCTTCTTGAGATCTCTGGATATATCAGAGGATATCGATGAGGATGGAGCTGCTATATCGTATAGCATCGAGATGAGTTTGTTTAAACCATCTGTTGCTTGCTTAATGTTGAGTGGTAGATCCGCTATGTGGCTACGCATGGTCTCCCTGGCCTGTTCTTTGAGGAATTGCTGATCCTCATACAATGTATGATAGGAGATACCCATTATACTGCTGCTCTCTGTCAGGCTCTTGCCCATCACGAGATATTCTGAGCTTGTTTCTGCGCCAATCGATCTGCTGCTGTCTTTTGCGGCTAAGCTTGCGAGGCCTACGTTTGCCTGTTTGTTCCAGATATGTCTTTGTACGTCCAAGTCCTGTCCCCGAATTAACGACATACTCCGGCTGCTTCCTCTTGATCCTACTGTTTGGTAGGTGGAAGAGGAGACAGCGCTAGCAATGTTCTCGATTTCAGGAGCTGATGTTTTGTCGTCCGTGCTCAATCTTTTGCCGGTAATAATATAGGTAGACCAAGCTTTATTTTTTGTCCCTCAATGCGTTTCCTACGAATTGTCTTGTTGCATTTGAATTCTGAGTTGATGGATGGAGGTTCTGTCAGGCGAACCTGCATCTTGGAACGAATCAACTCTTGTTCTCTGTTAATATGAACTTTCTAAGAGTAGAGGTAACAGCTGAGAAGCAAGCGATGTGTTTATAGAGTTATTTCATGTTGAGTCCAAGTACAAAAGCTTGGCATAATGAAACCCAGCAAGAGTATTTCGTTTAACAAACCCCATAGACTCATTACAATATTGGCTATGGCAACAGCTGCCGCTACTATTATGCTATTTGAGATAACACCGCTGTCAAATCCTTATGTAGTTGAGAGTATTATGGAATCACAAGAGCAAAAAACAGTATTTGGCTCTGCGATATCACACCAAGAAGAAGTACTGCTTACAAAAACAGATGATGAACACATAATAGGAAACACCTATGGGACATTCACATCATCACTATTACAACAAGAGGATTGGCCATCATCATCAGTTCCAGCAGTTAATAAGAAAGATTCTGCTCAGGAAGATCAGGAACAACAACAAGAGCAGCAATTTACAGACAAGTTAAGTAGTAGTATCAAGGCTAAAAAAATTCTGATTATAGACGACGAACCTTCTGTCACACTTACATTCAAGACAGTACTTCAAGGCAGCGGATTTAAAGACAATGTCGATGTCTATAATGATCCACTTGAAGCATTATCCAATTTCAAACCCTGGTTCTATGATATGTTGCTCCTTGATGTACTGATGCCAAAAATGAATGGATTTGAGCTTTATGAAAAAGTAAGGGATCTAGACGATACCATTAAGGTTTGTTTTATGACCTCGTACGATGTGTATTACATGTCATTACGAGAGTTGTTTCCAACCGTAGAGGTGGATAGTTTTATTCAAAAGCCAATTGGAGCGGACGATCTTGTAAATAGGATAAAACAAGAACTACAAAGTATTTAGAAAGCTTCATTGTTCATTATACCTGCATAGGCCTTCAGTCACCTGACTTTTCAAGGTCGTAGTATAGGACATCTTTTGAATGTCTATGACAAATGAGTAATGCTGCTTATAGCAGCTTATAACTCATTGTACTAGATAAGCACTATGAAGCAAATACAAATTGTTGTTCCACAAGAGGACAATCTGAAGTGAATACCATTTTGTATAGACTCTTTGTCAAAAATATTTCTGAAGCCTCTGATAATGGATCAAAAAAACAGGATGGAGAGATTGCACTACGGTAAAGCTAGCCAATATTTTGCTGACACGGAAATCGTAAACCACAAACCCACGAAGCTGTTAGGTTTGGATATTAATGAGGATGAAAGTGCTGATTCTAGGACGAGCAGTGAACAATCTGCACAACAATATAGGATTTTGGTTATTGATGACGAGCCTGATGTGGCATTGTCCTTGAAGGTGGGATTAGAACACGAGGAAGAGAAGGAAGGTAAAGGAGGATTTGCGGTTGATACATTCAATGATCCTACAGAATCATTATCTAATTTCAAGGCTGGTGTTTATGACCTTTTGCTTCTAGATATTAGGATGAGAAAGATGAATGGCTTTGAGCTATACAGAAAGCTGAAGGAAATAGACGACAGGGTAAAGGTCTGTTTTCTAACAGCGTCGGAGACATACTACGATGACGAACTTAAAAGAGAATTTCCTAAACTAGATGTCAGATGCTTTGTCAGTAAACCCGTTTCAACAGGGGAGTTGGCAAAGATAATAAGAGAACAACTGGCAGCTGAATCAAAATCACTATGAGAGCGCTCTAGTAAAGGTGTAGTAGATTACTGAGTCGGAGCCAGGCCACAAGGAAATTGGCTATGAAGTCATTGATTCATTAGCAAACATTAGACAGCGTAATTAAGAGATCCAAGCCCACATAAAAAAGAACACGGTTTACATTCTGACCAGCTACGGAAGTTGTAAGCACAGCGCTAAACCTTATAGAGAAGAGCATCAACTCGATGTAGAAAATTCTATGATGCACTCCTAGATGTTTTTCCTCGGGTTGAGTAAATTAAGGACATACGATTTTATATGACCAATTATTTTGTGATTTTCAATGCACAAAAACGGTAGTAATCTCTTCGTTGTTGTACTGAGTCTAGTAGCAACATTCGCATTAGTAACCGCAGCGCTATCTGTATTTACGGTAGACCATGTATCAGCTATGACAATGATGCCTGGAAATCAAACAAATATGACAAGCGGTGCTGCAGGCGGCGGAAACATGACCAATGCGACCAGCATTGCAGACAGAAACTTGACTAAATAAGATACGTTCCTACATTATTTTTTAAGTTATACACCATAGTCAAAACAAAAAATACGATATATACTCCAAATTCAAAACTAAGCGTACGGCTGTCCCAGTGGAGATTGAAACTTGCTTTCAGCTGTATGAACTGGTCACAGGCACCATACTTGAGTACATAGATATGTCGTACGAAGAATGGGTTAACATCTGCTACAATAGAGGATGAAACGGATACTATCGGATCCGAAGCAATTTGGCAAACTGATGCTGGACAATGTAAGAGCGATACATTCTCTACATAGGGTAGATACTTGTATGATGATAGCGATTAAAGCTGCAAGTTATGAGAAGGATGCGATGATGCAAAAACTATGGTCAAAGTCGAGATCTAATTAAGATGAATAGATCGAGGAAATAAAATTCCTTAAGTATAGCATAGCCCTTTTACGTTGACTTTTGTTGCCACTGTTGTTGCTTCTGTAATATCATTTGTTTGCCCTTAGGGAATAACTCTCTTTTTAACACAATCCATTCTATAGATAGCCGTCCTGGGCCTGTCAGCAAAAGGCTAATCGATATTGTCATCAGCAATAAATCCACTTCGAATCCACCTACAAATCCCCTTGGCAGTTTAGCAACGATTGTAGAACCAGTCATTTCTATAATAAACAAAATGGAAGCTACCCGAGTCAAAATTCCTACAAGCAAAGCAACACCTCCTACTACTTCTAGCAATCCCACTGGAAGTGCCATAGCAGCCGGCAATCCAACCATGTTTGCAAAAAAGTGCTCTGTACCTGCTATGTTTGTTAGTTTAGGTATGCCATGAATATAAAGGCAACTCCAGCTAGAATCCTTATAGGAAGAGGGCCGTACAAAGCCCATTTCTGAAATGTCATTTATATCAACACTCTTTTTATTATCTACTACTGTTACCGTTGTGTACCACAAAAAAGTAAGAGAAATCTGAAACTCCAACACACGTAAAGGGGTAGGATAGTAAAGTTGGTATGGTATTATTCATGCAAGCTTTAGCTATAGAGAGAGATTCAGATAAAGCTTGCTTGTAGGGAGTCGTTGATTGATTAGCAAACATTAGATAGTGTAGATAAGAGCATGTATTGCTCATCAGCAAGGCTTGAATTCAACGCAATCCAGAACGTGATCTTGATCTCGCAACTTACTACTTCTAGTAATTAGTGTGCAGTGAAGTTTCGTGAATTTACAAAGTAATCTTTTGATTTTTATTTAGTGAAGGCCTGCTTGGTGTGGAGCAAATAAAATAATCACCTAGAGAGAGTGACAAGGTTCCAAAATACATATTACCAAAATTTTGCACTTGGTTTATCCAGGGTACCATCATAGGCGAAAGGCTTTGACATACTCCCTATGATCTAGCCAAGACCATATAGGTAGAGGCAATCCCACACGCCATAGGGAGTATGTTTTTATCTACTGTTTTATAGTCAAATCTTGTGCGTCTGTTTGGCTAACTCGTCATGTTGTGTGCAACCATAACGGGCTGGTTTCGACAAATTGCGGCACAAGGATAGTAACGCAACAGACAATTACACAAGCACCACCAGCAGCGACACCTGGTCTAACCAGCGTGCAGCTGACCAATCTGTCGGCACGGATTGCACAGCTGCAATCCCTGATGAGCAAGCCGTACGGCGCCGAATGTAAGAGCCAGATACAAACACTACTGGACGTAACACGACAGGCACTGGATGCACAGAACACCTTCGTAGCTGATCACTTGCCAACCCTGCAACAGGGAATACCAGCATACTACGGATCTAATGCGGAGCAGATAACGGAGACGTCATAAGCTGGGTCCATGACGTGAAGCAAAAAGCATAGTACAAAGGAAAGACTTTGTCCAAGATTCTAGGCCCAGAAATGTGTGACAAGACAGGCCTCTTTGTCTAATACACCATCATTATTTATTGTTCTTCTTAACACAGTATCATCTTATCAGATCTGTCTGGAGTAATAGCAATACTTCCACCATCATTTTCTAAGGGCTCATTTCAGTCATGGCGGAGTCTGTCCAGAATCCTTTGACATCACGAGTAGTGCATACTGTCCGAAACTGCTCTTGAGGGACTTGATCTCTTTCAGGATACTAAATTTCTTCACAAGCTGGGCTATGTCGATCTTGGGCGAGAAAAACAATTCACCCATTATTATGAAGGAGCCGGCCTGTGCCCACGAAGAAAGGTGTGAGTAAGCTTCGAATCGCATCTTCCCAAAGTTATGAAACACTAGGTTAGAGACGATGATGTCAAACCTTTCGGTTGGTCTGAACCTGAACACGTCGCCCTTCTTGAAATCAATCCTGTCCGAAAAGCCAAGAATCCTCGCGTTCTCTTTTGCCTTCTCGAGGCTGGACCTTTTGAGGCTGGAGTGCTTGAACGTGTCAAACCCAGTTATCCTCGCGTTCTTGTAGAATTCCGCACTGGCACAGCTCAAGAATCCTAGGCCGCAGCCCACATCGAGAATCCTCAATTTGTCATCTCTCCTGAATGGAAGAGAAGCAAAGGCATCGATGAGCATGGTCTTCACCACCGCACGTACGTTCTTAGAAGCCGCCGACGTCGAATGGTGGTAGGTCCCGAAGTATGGTTCCTTCGTTTTCTCTCCACTCCTTGAAGGTCTGAGAGAACTCAACTCATCTATCCTCCTGATACACAGGTTCCAAACATATATCTGAGCCGCTCTAATGAATTGTTCGAATGACGGTTCAACTTCCGTCTTATAGCGGAGCTATATAGTAGCATTAGTTAATAGTTCAAGCTTCATGATAGCATTTCCCATTAATTATTAAGTATTGGAGCTACTGACCTATACTGTTTTATAACTATTTAGAGCAAATATATGGAGAAAATTCCATTTGAACGACATTGCATCTTATTCTTCCGCTGAAACAACAGAGGTGCTGTATGGAAATGAAAATATTATCAAAAGGACACTAGACACATTCTCATGGGTAAAAGAAAGGCTAGAAGGTTCTTTTGATAATGCTGGTCCAGCAATTCATGTTAAATACAAACCAATATGGGATGGACTAGTTCAACTCAAAGAAAAAGGCGTGAAAGTACGAGGTGTAACAGAAATTACACCAGACAATATGTCCTATTGTAAAAGGTTAATGGAAGTTTGTGAGCTTAGACATTTAGATGGCGTTAGAACTAACTTTGCAATAGCTGATGGAAAAGAGGCTCTACTTCATGGAGTTTCACAGGAGACAAATCCACTATCTCAAGCTATTTTAACGAGTGCAAAGGCTCTTGTACAAGCGCAAGAATACCTATTTGAGAATTTATGGAAAAGTGCAATTCCAGCTCAACACAAAATAAAGGAGATAGAGGAAGGAGTAAAGCCTCCATTTATGGAAACGTTAAGGGATCTACTTGAGATACAAAAAATTGGTGTTAGTCTTGTAAAATCAGCCAAACAAGAAATCCAGATCTTGTTATTGCCTGATAACAACAGCAATAGTAATAGTACTAAAGCACCTTTGACAGAAGAACGTAAGCAAGTAATAATACAGTTATTCAAAATAGCAATACCACATGGAATAAGGGTTAGAATTCTTACGTCTAAATACGTGCAAGAACAAATTGAAAAATTAATTGGAGGCCAACAACAGGAAGCGATAATGGAGAAATTAAGTGAGGAGAAGAATAAACATGAAGTCGGCAAGGGAGCAGAAAAAATTGGAGGATCAGCAGCAGCTCATGCAGCACAAGGAAAATTCGAAATTCACCTGGTTGACAAACTAAAGCAACAGCATTTCCAAACTAAAGTTTCAGTTCTGATAGTAGATTCAAAGATATGCTTGGTTGAGGATCTAAAAAAATACAATGGTAAAAATAATGTTTCTGATGATGTACTGTCTTTAGCCACTTACTCAAATAGCGAATCATTTGTTTTGACTTATATTTCTATTTTTGAAACACTATGGACCCAAACTGAGTTAATGCAAAGTGTCAGATGAGTCAGAGATAGGATACAGTTCGAATATCGTTATCAGAAAACTTGGTTAGCCGTTGTTATTTCCACGGTTTGCTATTCTTCTAGTTTTACTCTTCTCTGTCATTTTCTTTGCTATTACTAGGGGATGATTTTAGCTTCTCATTGTATTTGGATTTTTGGGATACAAACCTTATGGCATCGTCGACTGCGGTAGCATTTGTAAGTAACTAAAGCTTACTTTTATACTCACATTCTACATAAGGCCTACAGCACAGTCGTGTTATTTGACTGACAACCAAAAGAACTAAATTTCGAAACAAGAATCTATCTACGCAATGATGTTGAAGTTTATCATCATCATAAGTGCCTGCGCTTTTATGGCAGTGCTTGCATCTTTTTTCACATCGTCGTCAAAAGCTGTAGCGATGATAAATAGCACAACAAACAACAGTAATCTTAACACCTATTGCGATAACCTAATTTACATCGAAACACATGCTCAAAAGTTTGGGGGATATGCAGAAAATGGCATAGTGGCGAAAGCATTTAAAGAATGGGAAGCAAATTGCATTCTCCCAGAAGTGCGGCAACAACAGGCCATGGTTAAAGCTCTTGCTGAAAGCCTTTCAAATAAAAAATAGAAAAAAAGAAAAATGATTTTCTAAAGTGACTACATCATCAAAAGATGATGAATACAAGACAATTTTAGATGGTGATTTAGCCCCGCGTGTAGCTAAATCAAAAAATGGATAGGCATAGAACTCATGACGAGTCATTACCAATACCTGAATTCATATAAGCATCCAAGGACATTAGCCTCTCACAACTCATAAATCGAAGGCGAGTATACCAAGAGAAGACAGGTTGCGAGCAAGGATTCGCAGATCAAGCACTATATACATGTCTTTTGAAGAACATATAATCTACTACTCTACCTGCGTTAACTCAATTCGTTTAATAGTAGGTTGGCTACACAACTATATCAACTAGTAATAAGATTAAATCGGTTATGCTTGATCCTGTCCTTCTCAGGCAAGCCAATCAGGTGGTTCCAGCAGCACATGCCATGCGTTTCCCTAGCCAAATCACTATGCTGCGCTTCATGATTACTTAGCAGGTATTCTCATCTGTAGAATGGAATTCCTTTGCATATCGAGTAGAAGTGTTTGTGTTCTTCTGATTGGTAGTATAGGTCTTTGCTCTGTTGTTCCTTCTCTCGCTGCTGAATTGCTTTCTCTAATGATTCAAACATAGATGCTAATGCTACTGCCTTTACACTAGTACAAGGATCAAAGCTAAAAACAATTCTAAAGGATTTGTTGTTTTTGCTCACGGCATAACAATAACCAGCTTTCAAAGCGCTCTCTTCAAATGAGCAACCCTTATTCCTGCAAGAAACTTAGTAACTATAGTTGAACTATGATAATGCTACTTATCCATTTAGAAGAAGAGGAATAAGAACAGGAAAAAAGAAAGAAGAACTAGCAGGAGAAGCAGACCAGACTCTAGATGATGTAGTTGAAGCCAGAAGAGTTGGTGAAGATCCTGGAACAGGGTTTTCTGTGCTCGAAGTTACTTTTCCTTATCGAAATCATAGATCCATATATGTACGTAATAATCGTGATCAAATCTACAAAATCGTAGATGATCATGGGTTAGGCCTATCAGAATTAGAAGTACAATAATAAGGATCCAGATCCTATCTCTCTTAAAGTAAATGTATAGAGACTCAATGTCTTATCTGATATTACAAATTTAATTATTAGAAGCAATCACCTAAATCAAAATATATCACAACACCTTAATTGAGACAACAATAACAGTAGTGTCCTGTTTTGTCTTATCGTTCATCTGCATATATGCATGTAGGAAATCCAAACCCTTTTGCGTCGTTAAGACAAACACTGCTATTGTTAGTTCAGTCTTTTGCTTGCGTAGCTATAAGGTTTTTGAATCAGTAGTCATAACAGCACCGATACACAATACCTATCAACGCGAGAAGCCATTAAAATTAATAATTGTCAAGTTTTAGGATAATAATGTTACCCAATGGTATACAAAGTAACTCCAAGAGAACTGCAAGGAAGGAAAGATGAATACGTGATAGTAGACGTACGAGAAGCTGATGAATTAGAAGACGAAGGCAAGATAGATGGAGCTCTCAATATGCCATTAGGACAGCTAATAAGAATGGCAAGACATGGCGACCTAAATGATCTTATAGGAAAGAAGATTTGTACCTACTGTTCTGGTGGATATAGAGGAAATATGGCTGCAGAAGAGTTAACCAAGCAAGGATTTGACGCCATAAGTATTGAAGGAGGCTATCGTGCTTGGAAAGATAACGAAAAGAAAGAGGCAGAAGGGGAAAAGAGAGGATCGTAGCAGTATTATCATCATTAAAGATAGTATTCATTCATTCATGTTCGATTGCATGTATATTATTACTGCTGTTGTTGTACTTCTTCCACTTTCTTTAAAATTATCCCGCTCTGAGGTTTCTTCCTCTTGATCTTGTTTTGAAGAACAGGAGCATTTCTGTATAGAACTAGTTGGAGTGTTGTATGATGATTGAATCTCAGGATTGTTTTTTTCTACAGCCTCATTTATTGCAGCGCTTTCAGTCTTGTCTTCCTCTACGACCTGCTGCATATCAACCAATGAGGTCAACATCGTGTTATATGACCTCGATAATATATAAGAACTTCCTCTCTGCTATTAATTTGTGGTTACAAGTAAAGCAAATGGGCAAAAAGTTGCCATTGTTACAGGTAGCTCAAGTGGAATAGGATATGCAACTTCACTACTATTAGCAAGAAATGGATTTTATACATATGCTTCAGTACGTGATATTAATAAATCAGCAAGTCTGCAATTGATAGCCGATAGTGAAAAACTACCTTTGAAACCAATTCAACTGGAAGTCACTGACGACAGTTCGGTAAATGATGCAGTTCACAAGATTGTGTCAGAAAAAGGAAGAATCGATGTGTTAGTTAATAACGCAGGATACGGTCTCTTCGGAGCATTTGAAGATCTTTCAATGGATGAGATAAAAGCACAATTTGAAACCAATTTCTTTGGAGTCATAAGAGTAACACAACATGTAATTCCAATAATGAGGACTCAGCGTAATGGTAGTCGTGGTGGTGGCATTATTGTAAATGTTGGTTCGATTAATGGACAGATAGCATTTCCCGTGCTCTCTGCATACTCAGCCACCAAATTTGCTATCGAAGGTTTGAGTGAATCTATTGCATACGAACTTGAGCCTTTTGGAATCAAAGTGATATTGATAGAGCCAGGTCCAATTCGCAGTAATTTTATGAAAGGAAGTCTTTTACCTGAGAGAGCACTAGATCCAAGGTCGCCTTACTCTGAATTGGTGCAAAAATTCTACGATAAAACAAATTCGCAACACGACGATGCAATATCCCCAGAGGAAGTTGCAAAGACTATAGTCCATACTATTTCAATCGAAAAGCCAGAATTTAGATACGTAGTGGGTAACTATGCACTTAGTTTGTTAGAGGCAAGAAATAATACG
>Ga0134128_10009112_pt1 | contig 11934 bp, 9 predicted proteins | sample KB31754_FD_96462 | JGI IMG/M metagenome (GOLD analysis project Ga0134128, IMG submission 96462) | Terrestrial soil microbial communities with excess Nitrogen fertilizer from Kellogg Biological Station, Michigan, USA - KB3-175-4 | ecosystem: Environmental > Terrestrial > Soil > Unclassified ...
CGCGGCAACTTCCGCCCGGTCCTGCGGCGGAAAAACGATGCGGGCTGGCTGGATTCTCAAACGGCACCCCTCGTGATCGTTCCCTGCTGACTGCGCCGGGCACCGCGTTGTGCGCCGGACAAGGCCCGTTCCAGGCCCCGACATGGAATGATCGCAGGAGCAGGCCGGGCCGCGTCATGCGGACTGGCCGCTGCCGCGTGTTCCGCCCGCTGGCTGCGGTCCCGGGCAGCGCCGGGCGCCCGGCCGACGGGCAGCCCCTTGCAGGTGCAGCGGCCGCGGGTGGCCATTCCGGCAAGAGTAGTGATGGAGCCTAACAGATGTTCGAGCGGGCCGACCGGAACGCGGCGTTTGCCCTGGTAGGGGGTCTGGCCGCGACCGGGCTCGCGGTCGTGCAGGGCGGCCCGGGGGTGACCGCGATCGGCCCTGTCCGGCGGGCTCTCTTTCCGCGGCTGGCGGGCCGCGGGCGGGCCGGGCACGTGGCGCTGACGTTCGACGACGGGCCGGATCCGGCGACCACGCCGGCGTTCCTCGAAGTGCTCGCCGCGCGGCGGGTTTCGGCCACGTTCTTCCTGCTCGGGCCGATGGTGCGGCGCGCGCCGCAGCTGGCGGCGGAGATCGTGGCCGCCGGGCACGAGATCGGCGTTCACGGCTGGGAGCACCGGTACCTGACGCTGCGCGGCCCGCGGGCGACCTACCGGGACATTGCCATGACGGTGGACGAGATCACCTCGGCGACCGGGGTGAGCCCCCGGCTGTACCGGCCGCCCTACGGCGTGCTGAACGCCGGTGCCCTGGTGGCCATGCGCCGCCTGCGGCTCACCCCGGTGCTGTGGGATTGCTGGGGCAAGGAGTGGTCGCGGGGGTCGACACCGGAGTCGGTGTTCGGCACTCTTTCTGCCACGCTGCGGGACGGGTCCACGGTGCTGCTGCACGACTCGGACTGCACGTCACCGGCGGGTTCGGCGGACGCTGGCCTGGGCGCGCTGCCGCTCCTGCTGGACGAATGTGAGCGCCGCGGCCTGCTGGTCGGCCCGTTCGGCGAGCACGTCGCGGAGTAGCCGGCGCCGGGTGACGCAGCCGGCACGGTCGGCCTGGCGGACTGCTTCCAACGCATGACCGGGATGGGGCGTCTGAGGGGGTGAGGAGCCCCGCCCGCGGGCTCGGGCAGGAGCACCGCCATGACTGGTATCCGTCCGGTGACCAGGGGCGCGGCCGTGCTCGGGGTGGCCGGCCTGGCCGCCGTCGCCTCGGTGACCGCCGCGCTGGCCGTGGGGACGCAGCCCGCGCGGCCAGGGCCGCCCATCCACCCGCCCGCGCACCAGGCCACCGGGCCCGCCGGCCGGCGCGCGCCGGCCGCCACGCCCTGGCCGTCCCGCACCGTCCTGCGCGAGAACGTCCGGGTCCGGAGCGCGAACCAGGTGCTCAGCCTGGCGCGCGGCGCGGACTTCGCGCTGGTCCCGGTGAACCGGCAGGAGACGGTGTTCCAGCTGCGGCGGATCAGTCTGGCCAGCGGGGCCGTCCGGAGCGGACCCCGTTTCCGCGTGTCCGAGCTGCGGCTGGCCAGCGGGTTCCTGTGGGTGTACGGGCCGGTGTACAGCGGGCCGCACGGCACCCGGACGCGGCTGGTGCTGCACCAGGTCAGCCCGTCGTCGCTGCGCGTGATCCGGTCCTGGACGCTGCTTCCCGACCGGCGGCTGGCCTCGCTGTCCGACGTGTCGGTGGCCCAGGGACCGGGGCCGGGGCGGACTGTGTGGATCGGGTTCCGGCGGACGCTGCGGCTGGTCAGCGTGACCAGCGGGGCGACGCTGCGGCGGGCCCGGGTGCTCGCCGGGTACTCCATCACCGACGTGTCGACGGATCCGCGGCGGCAGCGCCTGTACGCGGCGGCGACACCGCGGCAAGGCGGCGGCGCGGTGTTCGAGTACGGGGCCCGCAGCGGACTCCTTCTGGCGTCGGCCACGGGCACGCCGATCGAGTTCGCGGTGGCCGGCGCGGATCTGACCGCGGTGCCGGGAGGGGTGTGGTCCTCGTTCCGCACCGGGATGATGGGCCTCACCGTGCTGCTCCGCGCCCGGGATCTGTCGGCCGTCCTGCTGCACCAGCCGATCTTCGACTGGACGATGTTCGCGACCACGGTCTACGGCGGCGGTGCGCTGTGGCTGGCCAACATGGACGCGGCGATAGCGTGCATAGGCCCGCAGTCCGGGGCGATACGGGTTCAGACCACGCTGCCCGGCCTGCGCGACAGCGGCCGGCTGTTCACGGTGGACCCGGGCCAGCATCTCGTATACGCCATGGGTCGCCGTGGCGTGGTAGCGATCAGCGCGCCCCCGGCCTGCTGGCGTTAGAAGGACCGCTTACGCCGCGCCGTGCGCGCTGAACGTGCACCAGTTGACGAACGTGGCCGGGTCGCCGATGTCCAGCGAGGCCCGGGCCGTGTGCAGGGCCACGGCCAGCGAGTCGCCGCGGGCCAGGCGGTGGTGCACCGCGGTCATGAAGCCCGCGGCGGCCACGTCGGGCACCACGGCCGTGCTGGCCAGCACCCCGGCGGTGCCCCGGGCGAGCAGCGCGCTGACGAACCCGAGTACCTCATCACCGGCGTAAGAGACCTGGGCGCCGGACTCGCAGGAGGCCAGGATCAGCCGGTGCGGCGCCAGACCCCGCGCATACAGCTCCTGCACGGTCAGCGGCCCGTCGCTGAGCAGCAGTGAGGAGAACATCGGGTTGTCCGCCCGCAGCGCCCCATGGCAGGCCAGGTGCACCAGGTCGGCCACGCCAAGGACGGCGGTGACCCGCTCCGCGGTGCTGTCCGGCGGGGCCAGCGACAGGGCCTGCGGGTAGACCCCGGCCACGGCCTCGACCTCGGCCAGCGCCCCGGGCAGGTCGGGCCCGGCGATCAGGGCTACCCGGCCCGCGGTTCCGGCCGGGCTGGTGGCCCGCTTCTGCTGGGCGGCCAGCGCGGACCGGGCCCAGAACGTCGCCGACGGGGCGAGGCTGACGGGTCCTGGGTACAGCGCGGACCAGGGCACACCCAGCAGGTCCGGCACGGGGACGACGACCAGCTCGGGCCATGGAGTAATCCGCAAAGGCTCGACCAGCAGCGCGGACAGGTTCTTGATCCGCAGGTCGGCACTGGCGCGGGCGGCGTCCAGGGGGCGGGTACCGTGCTGCTCGGCCAGGCGGCGCAGGGCGAACAGGAACGCGCGGAGCTGGTCGCGGACCGCGGCGGCCGGGCCCAGCCCGACCAGCCGGCTGCCGCCGCGCTCCCCGATAACCACCGCGACCAGGTCGTCGCCGAGCTTGCCGTAGGTGACCAGCACCCGGCCGGCCAGGTACTTCCGCAGCTCGCCGACCTTGACCGGCCCGGTGGCCGATCCGACCGTGCCGCCCGCCCGCCAGGTGGCCTGCCGGATCCGGTCCTCGATCTCCGCCTGCTCGACAGTCACCCGGCCGCCTCGCGACCCGGCCGGGCCGGCCGGCCCGCCGGCCCCGGCCGGCCGGCCCGTTACACCCGCGCCGCTTGGCTCGTCACCAGAGGCCGCCGCGGCCCGCAGAGCGGTCAGATCCGCCTGTATTTCCTCGAATTTCGGGGGCTCGACGGCCAGCAGCGCGGCCGCCCGGCTGCGCTCCATCCAGTGCAGGACCCGGGCCGGCGACCCGCCGGAGATCACGATGTTCAGCCCGATCCGGCCCAGCTCAGCGCCGTGCCCCGACGCCAGCGCACGCAACTCGACCGACGGCAGGCTGCCCCGGTGCCGGGCCAGGTCGGCCAGTCCCCGCCGGCAGCTGACCAGCGCGTCAGCGGGCCGCTGGGCGATCACCGCGGCCATCGCCGACGCCAGCCGCCCGCGGAGCCGCACCAGCACGGACGCCCCCCGCGCCAGCGTCCCGGCCCGGGTCAGCGCGGTGATCGCCTGGCGGCGCAGGTCCAGGGCGGCGGCCAGCTTGCCGGTCACCAGGTATCCCTGCACGGCGGCGGACGTAGCCCCCGCCGCGGCCAGCCGCCGCGCCGCGCCGCGGGCCGCGGCCAGGTCGTCAGGGGTCAGGCCGCCGACCGCCAGCCGCGCCTCGGCGGTGACCAGCAGGCTGCGGGCCCGCCCGGTGCCGCGGGCCTGCTCCCGGTAGGCGTCGGCCGCCGCCTCCGACGCGGCCAGCGCCTCGTCGGTATCCCCGGACAGCAGGGCCAGCTGGGCGACACGGAGCTGGGCGTCGGCGGCCATCATCGCGGCGCCCGCCGCGGACAGCTCCTCGACCGCCTTGCGGGCCGCGTCGGTCGCCTCGGGCAGCAGCCGCAGTTCCATCAGCCCGTCGGCGTAGTCGATGTAGTGCTCGCCCAGCGGCAGCCCGGCGGCCTGGTACTCGCGGACGGCGTCGTCGAAGTTGGCCAGCCCCTCGATGAACCGGCCGGACTGAACCGCGACCCAGGCCCTCGTGTGGATCACGTGCGCGACCAGATGCGGCCCGACCTGCCTGGCCAGCGGCAGGGCCTGGTCCAGGCGGCGCAGCGCGGCGGTGTACCGGCCCTGCTCACCCTCGATCATGGCCAGGTTGTTCGGCACCTGGACCTGGCGCCGGAGGCTGAGCCCGGTGCCAGAGAGCAGCCGCTGGTAGATCGCTACCGCCTCGTCCAGGTGACCGGTGTTCTGCAGCAGGACGGCCCGGTTGAAGTCAAGCTCCGGGTTGCGGCCGGCCGGCACCAGCGCAGCCGCGGCGCGCAGGTCCCGGTGCGCGGTGGCGATCCGGCCTAGTTCCTGGCTCACCGCGGCGTGCGTGATCAGGATCTCGGCCAGCATCTCGTCGTATCCGTGCCGCCGGGCGATCCTGGCCGCCTCGTCCAGCAGCCAGATCGCGTGGGTCTGCCTCAGCCGGGCCCGCTCCGCCCAGGCCTGCGCGCGCAGGGCCAGGGCCAGGGCTTCCGGGTCGCGGGCCCGCCGGGCCTCGGTCACCAGAAGCTCAGTTTCACGCCGGTGGCGCTCCGGGTCGGCGGCGACCTTATCGTAGGCCTGCTGCGCGCGTATCAGGAGATACCCAGGCTGCTCTGAGTGAGTCAAGGGACTACCGCCTCAGGCCGTTGCCGGCCGGTGCAAGGCGTCCCTGCTCACCCTCATAAGAAAAGGATCGGTGACCGCAGTGCCCTTTGACGAGGAAAACAGAGGAGAACCGTTCCGGGGAGACTTCCCTGGCTGGGCTGATGACGACCACCGGCGGCGGCTGGGCACCACGGTGCGGCGCCGCTCCGCGGAGCTCGCCCAGCTCCGCCGCGAGCCACGGCGCAGGCAGGGGCTGCTGGGCGCGCTTGACCAGCGGCGGCACGAGCAGCGGCCAGGGGATGGCATCATCCGTTTCGATTATCTGCCGGCCGCCGAGGGGTTCGACACCCTGCTGGTCCGTGGCGAGCTGCTCCTCACGCCTGAATCCTACGGCGCGAGCACTGGTCAGGGCGGTCCCCCCGGCGCCACGGTCCGTGACCTGCTTGCGTCCCGGGGTCTGACCGAGACGGACGTGGGTTGCGCGGACCTGCGCGGGCGCGTGATCCGGCTGACTCACCCCACGATGACCGGTGAGGAGCTTTCCGGCCTGGCCCGGGAGCTTCGCTCGCTTGGCCACGCCGCCGCGGTTTGCAACGTCACCCCGACCGGCCCGGTCAGCAAAGCGATCGGCGGCCCCGAGCCGACCGCCCCGCCGCCCGGCTCGACGCCGGACGGCCCGTGCCCGGGCACCCCGTGCCGGGTCGCCGTCATCGACACCGGCATCACCCCTGAGCTGCGCGCCGATGGCTGGCTGGCCGCCGTCCCGCGCGGCGACGCCACCGACCCGCTGGACGCGTTCCCCACGCCCGGCGGCGACGGGATGCTCGACCTCGACGCCGGGCACGGCACGTTCGTGGCCGGCATCATCCAGCAGGCCGCGCCGGACGCCGACATACGGGTGTACCGGGCCGTCGACAGCGACGGCATCGGCGGCGAGCTCGAGGTGGCCTGCGCGATGATCCGCGCGGTCCGCGACGGGGCGCAGATCGTGAATCTGTCCCTCGGCTGCCAGACCCAGGACGACGTCCCGCCGATCGCCCTGCAGGCCGCGCTGGACGTGATCGCGGAGATCGAGCAGCAGGACGGCCGCGAGGTGATCATCGTGGCGGCGGCGGGCAACTTCGGCGACGAGCGGCCCTGCTGGCCCGGTGCGTTCGACCGGGTGGTGTCGGTGGCCGCGGTGGACGCCAGCCTGGCGCCGGTCCCGTGGTCCAGCCACGGCGCCTGGGTGACCTGCGCGACCGTGGGCGAGGGTCAGCGGTCCACGTTCGTGCCCGGGCAGGAGGCCACCCCGGACGGGCAGCACCTGAGCCAGTTCGGCCAGGACGCGTGGGCGGTGTGGAGCGGCACGTCGTTCTCCGCGCCGCAGATCGCCGGGGCGCTGGCCCGGATGCACGATGGCCAGCCGCTCCGCCGGGCGCTGGACCAGCTGCTCGCCACCGGGCAGCCGGTGCCGGGCTTCGGCCAGGCCCTGATGATCCTCCAGCCGGTCTGACCGGCCGGCCGCGGCGGTCCGGGCCGGCCGGTCAGGCCCGGCCCGCCGCGTGTTCCGGCCCGTCCCGCCGCGTGTTCCGGCCGGGCCGGAAAGAATCTTCCGCGGGGTGTATCAACCCGGGCAACGGGTGCTCTGCCTGCTCGATGGGTGGGGCCCGCCTGTTGCCAGAAAGGTGCTGATTACCTCGATAACGAGCGCTGTATACCTCGCGGAACAGCCATCGTGTAGGAGGATGGTGCACGTGGAGGAAACTTCCGACGTCAGCAGGCTGGTGCGGGATAGCGCCAGCGGCAGCGCCGAGGCCTGGAGCGAGCTGGTACGCCGCTACGCGCCGCTGGTGATGTCGGTGATCCGCTCCTACCGCCTCTCCCCGGCCGACGCCCAGGACGTCAGCCAGACCGTCTGGCTGCGGCTGGTCGAGCACCTGTCCGGGCTGCGCGAGCCGGAAGCGCTGCCGGGCTGGCTGTCCACGACCACGCAGCGCGAATGCGCCCGGCAGATCGGCAAGCTGCGCCGGGTGCTGCCGGTTGACCCGCAGGAAGACGGGGCCATGAACCAGGCGATCAACGCCGACCTGGACGCGGAGATCCTGCGGGCCGAGATGCGCCAGGCGCTCCGCGACGGGCTGGCCGAGCTGCCCAAAAGGGATCAGTGGCTGCTGCAGCTGCGGTCGGCTGATCCGCCGAAGTCGTATCACGAGATCAGCGAGATGCTCGATATGCCCGTGGGAAGCATCGGTCCCACCCTGCGGCGGTGCCTGGACCGGCTGCGGGATACCGCCGCGATGCAGCGTTACGTCACCGCGGGCTCGCCCGCGGACCGGGGGAAGGGAGGTGATCAGCGTGAGCTCGCTGAGGTGGACTGACGAGGACCTGCTGCGGGAGCTGGGGGGCGCGCTGCGCGAGGCGCCGGCCGACGGCAGAATCATCGCGGCGGCCGAGGCTGCGTTCAGCTGGCGTACGGCTGACGAGGAACTCGAGCTGCTGCTGCTGGAGGCCGAGACGAGCCTGGGGACGCTGGCCGGCGCGGTGCGCGGCGCCGGGCCCGCCGCGCCGCGGACGCTGACGTTCCGCGGCGAGCAGCTCAGCGTCGAGATCGAGATCGACGACAACGGCATCGTCGGCCAGCTGATACCGCCGCAGCCCGGCCAGGTCAGGCTGGTGACGTCGGACGGGCCGCAGGCGGCCGCGCAGGCCGACGAGGTCGGCTGCTTCACGCTGCCGCTGCCGCCGCCGGGCCCGATGCGGCTGGACTGCGAGCTGAACGGCAACCGCTTTGTCACCGAGTGGACCGCTGGCTGACGCCGCCGCGCCCGGTTACGTAGAGCGGGGCCTGCCGCCTGGCAGGCCCCGCTCTCTTTTCAGGATTACGGTGATCCCGGCGCGGGCCGGGGCACCCGGACTCAGATCGTCTTGCGGCGGGACCGCCCGATCGAGCCCGCGGCGCCGGTCAGGCCGTAGGCGATGGCCGCGTGCCACAGCGCGCTGAACACGCCGCCGAAGAAGCCGGCCCCGCCCAGCGTCACGGACAGCGCGAAGACCACGGCCGCGCAGGCCAGCGCGGGCGCCACGGCGAACCGCCAGGGGTTCTCCCGGGCCCAGCGCAGCGCCCGGCCGCCGGCGCCGCTGCGGACCGCGCCAACCGCCGCCACGGTGAAGAACGCAACCGCGCCCGCGGACAGCGAGCCGGTCACGGCAAGGTGCAGGGTCAGCAGGTGCAGGCCCAGGTCGGCGCCGGTCACGACCGCGCCCGCCGCGCCTGCGACGCCCCACGGGGCGTGCGACAGCACGGCCCCGGAGACCGACATCTCTTCCCGCCGGGACAGCCCCGGCTCACTGTTACGTGTTGGTGCCGTCATCATCGCTCCCTGGATTGTGGTCGCACAGAACTTAAGATATATCTCTTCTTGTGCGAAAGCGAGTCATATCTCGACTGATTTCCGGGGGCGCGAGGCGCGGCCCGTCCGGCGGTCCGGGCCGCATAGGGTGGTGGCAGTGAACCTGCAGACCGCCCTCCCGGGCCGCGGCCAGCGGCTCCCCCGCTCCCCCGGAAATCAGCGCAGTTCAGGGCGCAGGGCGAGCGATTCAGGCGGTCACGATAGGCAATCCTCAGCAGGCCTTCAGCCAGCCTCCAGGCTCGTGCGGCTTACTGGGGACGACGGACAGGCACACGGCGATCCGCCCGGCCGGGAACGTCCCGCAGTGCACCGGGATAACTTCCCTGGGACCGGGCAGAGGTGATGGGGATGCAGGAAGACCAGAGTGGCGAGGCCATGACTCCCGACCCGGCCCAGCCCAGCGGGAGTGACCCTGCCCCCGGCGCCAGTCCGAGACCCGATGACATCGTGCCGGGCCTGCAGCCTCCGTCCGGGGCCCAGCCCGGGGCCGGCCAGCCCGGCTACCCGCCGCCGGCCGGTTACGGGCAGCCGGGTTACGGGGAGCCCGGGTACGGCCAGCAGGGCGGCTACGGGTACGGCGGTTACGGCCAGCCCGGGTACGGTCATCCTGGGCACGGGCAGCCCGGCTACGGCGGTTACGGCCAGCCCGGGTACAGCCAGGCCAGCGACTACGGCCAGGGCGGCGGGTACAGCCAGCTGCCCGGCTACTGGCAGCCCGGCGGGTACGGGCACTCCGGCGGCTACGGCTACGGCCAGCCGGGCTACGGCGACTACATCCAGCAGGGCCAGCGCGGTCCCGGCCGGGGCCGTACCCTGCTCACCTACATCGTGGTGGCCGCGCTCGCCGCCGGGATCGGCGCCGGCGCGGTCCTGACGTTCTCCAGCTCGCCCAGCAGCGACCAGCAGACGTTCCAGCAGCCGGGCTTCGGCGGCAACGGCGGCGGGAACGGCAACGGCAACGGCGGCGGGAACCCGCCCGGCCTGAGCAGCTCCACCGAGCAGGCCATCATCAACAAGGTCCAGCCGGAGATCGTCGACATCACCAGCGAGCTGGGCTACAGCGGCGGCCAGGCCGAGGCCACCGGCATGGTGATCAGCCCGGACGGCGAGATCCTCACCAACAACCACGTGATCAGCGGCAGCACGAAGCTCCGGGCCACGATCGTCGGGGACAGGAACAACCGGACCTACACCGCCACCGTGGTCGGCTACGACGCCACCGACGACGTTGCGGTGATCAAGCTGCAGAACGCGTCCGGGCTGAAGACGATCCCGCTGGGTGACTCCGACACGGTCAAGATGGGCAACCCGGTGGTGGCCATGGGCAACGCCGACGGCCAGGGCGGGGCCCGGCCGGTGGTCGGCACCATCACCGGCGTCAACCAGACCATCACGGCCAGCGACGAGGGCAGCGCGACCGGCAAGGAAACCCTGCACGGCATGCTGCAGACCGACGCCAGGATCGTGCCCGGCGACTCCGGCGGCCCGCTGGTCAACGCCCAGGGCCAGGTCATCGGCATGGACACGGCGGCGGCCACCGGCACCTTCGGCGGCCAGTCGGACGTGGGCTTCGCGATCCCGATCAACCGGGCGCTGGACATCGCGCACCAGATCCAGTCGGGCAAGGCCACCGGGAACATCAAGATCGGCCTGACCGGGTTCCTCGGCGTGCTGGTGCCCGGCCAGAACGCCGCCGACGCCACCAACCCGCACCGGCAGCGCGAGCTTCAGCTGCAGCAGAACAACGGGCAGGGCGGGTTCGGCCAGTTCGGCGGGCAGCAGAACCTCCAGGGCTGCCTGGCCAACAACCAGAACATGGGCGTCCCGTCGAAGATCGCGCCGGTCAACTCCGGCACGCTGATCGACGGCGTGCTGTGCCGGACCGGGGCCGCCGACGCCGGCCTGGCCAGCGGCGACGTGATCACCTCGGTGGACGGCCACCCGGTCACCTCGCCGTCCGAGCTGACCTCACTGACCGAGCAGTCCCGTCCCGGCCAGAAGGTCTCGGTGACCTGGGTCAGCCCGGACGGCCAGAAGCACACCGGCACGGTCGTGCTGGGCGCCCACCCGCCGGAGTAACCGCCAGCTAGCCGCCGGCGGAGCTCGCCAGCCAGCACAGCATGCGCTCCTCGCACTGCTCGACCGCGGCCAGCGGGACGTGCTCGTGCGGGGTGTGCGCCAGCTCCGGGTCGCCAGGACCGTAGTTGACGGCCGGGATGCCGAGCGCGTCGAACCGGGCCACGTCGGTCCAGCCCAGCTTGGCCCGCGGGGCGCCGCCCATGGCCGCGGCGAACGCCGCCGCGGGCGGGCTCTGCAGGCCCGGCCGGGCGCCGCTGGCCACGTCGGTCACGGTCACCGGCCAGCCCGCGAAGACCTCCTCGACGTGGGCCCGGGCCTGCTCCGGCGACCGGTCGGGGGCGAACCGGTAGTTCACGGTGACCACGCACTCATCCGGGATCACGTTGCCGGCCACGCCGCCGCGCACGCCGACCGCGTTCAGCCCCTCGTGGTAGGTCAGCCCGTCGACATCGGGCTGGCGGGGCCGGTAGTCGCGCAGGATGCCGAGGACCGGGCCGGCGTCGTGGATGGCGTTGCGGCCCATCCAGGACCGGGCGCTGTGCGCGCGCTGCCCGGTGACCGTGATCTCCGCCCGCAGCGTGCCCTGGCAGCCGCCCTCGACCACCCCGCCGGTCGGCTCCATCAGCACCGCGAAGTCGCCGGCCAGCTGGTCAGGGACCCTACGGCTCAGCCGCAGCAGCCCGTTGCGGGCCGATTCGACTTCTTCGCAGTCGTAGAACACGTAGGTCACGTCACGGGCTGGAGCGGGGACAGTGGCGGCCAGCCGGAGCTGGACGGCTACCCCTGACTTCATGTCTGAGGTGCCACAGCCGTAGAGCGTCCCCTTCTCGGTTCTCGAGGGAATGTTTCCCGCGACGGGGACGGTGTCGATGTGGCCGGCGAGTATGACCCGCTCGGGCCGGCCCAGGCTGGTGCGGGCGATCAGCGCGTTGCCGTCGCGGTAGACAGACAGGTGCGGCAGCGGCGCCAGGGCCGCCTCGATCGCGTCGGCCAGGGCCTGCTCACCCCCGCTGACCGAGTCGATGTCCACGAGCTGCGCCGTCAGCGGGCCGGCCGGGAGGCCGAGGTCGAGAGCCATCGCCGCAGCATAGGCGCGAGTGGAGGGGCTGTTCAGGACCGGGGCCGGCCGGGAAGATGAGTGCCATGTTCCATGTCGCCTCGGAAGTCGGCCGCCTGCGCCAGGTCATCCTGCACCGCCCCGGCCTGGAGCTGAAGCGCCTCACCCCGGACAATGCCGCCGAGCTGCTGTTCGACGACATGCTCTGGGTGTCCGAGGCGCAGGCGGAACACGACCGGTTCGCCCAGGCGCTGCGCGACCGCGGCGTCACCGTGCACTACTACAGCGACCTGCTGGCCCAGACCATGGAGATCCCGCAGGCCCGGCAGTACGTGCTTGACCAGGTGTTCGACCCGATGCGGCACGGCCCGCTGGC
>Ga0134128_10009118_pt1 | contig 11927 bp, 9 predicted proteins | sample KB31754_FD_96462 | JGI IMG/M metagenome (GOLD analysis project Ga0134128, IMG submission 96462) | Terrestrial soil microbial communities with excess Nitrogen fertilizer from Kellogg Biological Station, Michigan, USA - KB3-175-4 | ecosystem: Environmental > Terrestrial > Soil > Unclassified ...
CCATGCAGCGCCGCGGCATCGTCCTGGGGCTGATGCTGAAGGCGAAGAAGATCGACGAGGCGGCCTACCGGAAAGCGATGCAGACGCCGCTGCCGCGCAAGCCGTTCCGGCAGCGCAGCGGCCTCTCGTCGATGCCCTACTACGTCGACCGCGTGCTGCAGGAGATGGCCCGCGACTACGGCATCAAGGACGTCAAGGGCCGCGGCCTGCAGATCTACACCGCCATCGACCTCAACGCCCAGGACGCCGCCGCGCGCACGCTCGACAACGGCCTGACGGCGCTCGAGCGCAACAACCGCCGCCTCCGCCGCGCCGCCACGCCGCTGCAGGGCGTCATCATCAACGTCGACGTACAGACCGGCGAGATCCGCGCCCTCGTCGGCGGGCGCAACTACGACATCAACCAGTTCGACCGCGCCCTCAACGCCAAGCGGCAGATCGGATCGCTGGTCAAGCCGTTCGTCTACCTCACCGCCTTCGAGCCGAGCCTGTCGGGAAAGACCATCACGCCGGCGACGCTGGTGAGCGACTCGCGCTTCGTGCTCAAGCGCCGCTTCTCCGCCGACTGGTCGCCGCGCAACTACGAGGACGTCTACCACGGCACCGTGACGGTGCGCGAGGCGCTGGAGGAGTCGATGAACTCCGCGTCGGTGCGCATCGGCCTGGCCACAGGCATCCCGAACGTCATTCGCACGATGAAGACGCTCGGCATCACGTCCGAGATCGACGACAACCCGGCCATGCTCCTCGGCGCCGCCGACATCAGCCCGATCGAGATGGCCGACGCCTACACGACCATCGCGCGCATCGGCTCGCGCGTGCCGCTGCGGACGATCCGCTTCGTCGCCGACGACCGCGGCCGCCTCGTCGCCGGCGGCGAGGACGTGAAGGCGGTGCAGGTCTACCCCGCCCGCGACGCGTTCGTGCTCGTCAACATCATGAAGGGCGTGGTCGACCGCGGCACGGCGGCCGGCGTGCGCTCGCTCGGCTTCGACAACGTCGCCGCCGGCAAGACCGGCACGACCAACGACAAGCGCGACGCCTGGTTCATCGGCTTCACGCCGAAGACGCTGACGCTGACGTGGCTCGGCTTCGACGACAACACGCCCGTCGGCCTCTCCGGCGGCCAGGGCGCCGCGCCGATGTGGGCGCGCTACATGGAAGCGATCGCCGGCAACGCCCGCGACGCCGACTGGGCGCCGCCGCCCGGCATCACGTTCAGCGACGACGACGAGACCAGCGGCGGCCTGGCCACACCGAACTGCCCGCGCAACACGATCGTGCGCGACGCGTTCAAGGAAGGGACGCAGCCGACCGTGCCGTGCCCCCTGCACTCCCCCGCCGCCGCCCCCCCGCCCGGCTTCGACCAGTTCGGCAACCCGATCGCCATCGACACGACCGGCGCTACGACGACGGACATGACCGCCACGCAGTACGCGCCGCCGCCGACGAACCCGCCGCCGTCGAATCCCGAGACGACGCTGACGGGCGGGATTTTCAAGACCGACACGACGTCGACGACGACGATGACGCCGACGCAGACGGAGACGACGCGGACGGATACGCAGGCGCCGCCGAGGTAGGGGATAGGAGATAGGGGATAGCGGATAGGAACCCCGACAACCTAACCGCTATCTCCTACGACCTCCCAACTCGTTGTACAGTCTCCCAATCAATAGTCTTGCATCCCTTGGGCTCCCATGAAATCATCGCAGAGGGGACGATGACCGACAGCCAGCGCATTCTCGATTCGATCCGCCGCCTGGTTCGACTCCTCCGTCTTGCCGACCGCGCCGCCCAGAGCGAGCTCGGGCTCTCCGGGGCCCAGCTCTTCGTCCTTCAGGAGCTGGGAAAGACGCCCTCGTTGTCGCTCAACGAGCTCGCCGAGCGCACGCGGACGGACCAAAGCTCGGTGTCGGTCGTCGTCACCCGTCTCGTCGAGGCCGGCTTCGTGTCCCGCGACCGCGATGGCCGCGACGCCCGCCGCCTCGTCCTCACCCTCACCAAGGCGGGCACGGCCGTCGTCCGCAAGTCGGCCCCGGCTGCGCAAGAGCGCATCCTCGAGATCGTCGAGGCCATGTCGGCGACGGAGCGCAAGCGCTTCGCCGACGCCTTCGAGAACCTCGTCGGTGAGCTCGGCGCCGAGCGCGGCGTCCCGCCGATGCTCTTCGAGGACGACGACGGCAGCAGGAGGCTGAAGAAAGCCAGGTGACCCGCGGGGAGTTCGAAGTCGAGAGCGCGGCCACTCGCGAGGGCCTGCCGGTTGCCACTGCTGCGGGTCCGCTGCTGGCGGAGGCGCGCGTGCCGCTGGAGCGCTCGCTCATCGACAAGCGCGTCGTCCTGCTCTGCGCCTGGTCCGTCCTGCTCGCCGTCGCCACCGGCTTCGTGGCCCAGGCGCTCGTGCGCATCATCGGCCTCGTCACCAACATCGCCTTCTATCACCGCTGGTCCTTCGCCTTCGTCTCGCCCGCGGACCATCACCTCGGCAAGCTCGTCGTGATCGTGCCGGTCATTGGCGGAATCATCGTCGGCCTCATGGCCCGCTACGGATCGAAAGCGATCCGCGGCCATGGAATCCCCGAGGCGATGGAGCAGGTGTTGTTGAACGAGAGCCGGATTCCGGCGCGCGTGACGTTTCTGAAGCCGCTCTCCGCCGCCGTCTCGATCGGCACCGGCGGCCCGTTCGGCGCGGAAGGGCCGATCATCGCCACCGGCGGCGCGCTCGGCTCGCTCCTCGGACAGATCTTCAAGACGACCGCGACGGAGAGGAAGACGCTGCTCGCCGCCGGCGCGGCCGCGGGCATGGCCGCGACGTTCGGCAGCCCCGTGTCGGCGGTGCTCCTCGCCATCGAATTGCTACTCTTCGAATTTCGCCCGCGCTCGATCATCCCCGTCGCGCTGGCGAGCGCCGTGGCGACCGCGGTGCGGATGTTCTACGCCGGCACCGAGCCGATCTTCGCCATGCCGCTGCTGGCGCGGCCGAGCGGCGAGGCCCTCGCGACCTACACCGTCATCGGCGCGCTCGTCGGCTATCTCTCGATTTACGTGACGCGCGCGGTCTACTGGATCGAAGACCTCTTCGAGCACCTGCCGATTCATTGGATGTGGTGGCCGGCCGTCGGCGGCGTCGCGGTCGGCGTGGTCGGCTACTTCGCGCCGCACACGCTCGGCGTCGGCTACGACAACATCGAAGGGATGGTCGCCGGGCGCATCTTCGGCGAAGCGGTGTTCTTCCTCTGCCTGATGAAGTTCATCTCCTGGGTGATCGCCCTCGGCAGCGGCACCTCGGGCGGCACGCTGGCGCCGCTCTTCACCATCGGCGGCGGCTGCGGCGTGGTCCTCGGCGAGCTCGCCGCGGTGGCCTTCCCGCAGTTCCACGTCGACCCGCGCATCTGCGCGCTCGTCGGCATGGCCTCGATGTTCGCGGGCGCCTCGCGGGCGCTGCTGGCCTCGGTGGTCTTCGCCTTCGAGACGACACTGCAGCCGCTCGGACTGTTGCCGCTCCTCGGCGGCTGCACGGCCGGCTATCTCGTGTCGGCGCTGCTGATGCGCAACACGATCATGACCGAGAAGCTGGCCCGCCGCGGCGTGCGCGTGCCGGCCGAGTACGCGGCCGACTTCCTCGACCAGATCTCCGTCGCCGCCGCCTGCACGCGCGACGTGATCGCATTGCGCGACGATCAGACCGCCGCCGACGTGCACGACATCGTGGCCACGCACCAGGGCTTCCCCGTCGTCGACGCAAAAGGTGAGCTCCTCGGCGTGGTGACGCGGCGCGACTTCATCGACGCCGCGCCGTCGACGCCGGTGCGCGACCTCGTCCGCCGCTCCCCCGCCGTCGTGTTCCTCGACTCATCGCTGCGCGACGCCGCGGACCAGATGGTGCGCGAGAACGTCGGCCGCCTCCCCGTCGTCGAGCGCGCCAACCCGCGCCGGCTGGCCGGCTTCATCACGCGCAGCGATCTCTTGTCGGCGCACGCGCGGAGGCTGGACGAGGAGCGCAGCTAGGCCCGAGCGTAGCGTTTGCGGCCGATCACGCGCGCAGCGATTCCGGTGGCGACGCAGAGCACGATGACGGCCTTCGCGACGTTCGGGCGCGAACCGGACGGCGGATTCACGATCGCCAGCAACGGAATCAGCGGCGTGATGATCTCGTAGATCAGAAACGAGTAGCGAGTTGATCGCCGCCACAGCTTCCAAATCGATTCGCCGAGATAGGCGATGGCAAAAAGAATCCAGACCGCCAGAAAGATTTCAGGGACAGTCATGACTAGCCCCAACCGGTCGTGTCGTTAATGGTATAGCCACAGCCCCCCGTCGCCAGCGAATAGGTTTGGGTGATCGTGCCAAGCACGCCTCCGATGCATGTGATCGTTCCCTCGGGACAGGTGAAAACGCCGGCGATCGAGACGGTCAGCATCACGCCCGACGTGGCACAGTCCTCGGGCGCCGGCATGAATGGCTTGCGGGGATGCGTTGTGCCGATTCCCGCCGAGACCGCGTGTACGCCTGCGGTTGGCTGATCGTCAAGCGATCGCATGACAATGCCCGCGAGTTGTGCGTTGCCGCTTCGACGAAGGAAACGCGTGACGTCGTCGACGCCTGCAGACGTGACCTCACCCGTGCGCAGGTTCTTGCCGACAATCGCGGTTGCCGACGCGCCATCCGGGCCGGTCGCAGCGTAGCGTGCGACGAACGCGTTGGGCGTGTTTGCAAGGATGACAATCGGAGTACCCGTCGCCGAACCGAATGGTGCGGCCATCGAACGTCAGCTCGGCAGTGCCGCGGTTTGAAGTGACGCGGAGGTGTGTTTCGTGGTGGCCGTCGACATCGATGCCTTGTATGTGAACGACGCCCGCGGAGCCGACCAGGTCGTACGGCATCTGGGCGAAGGACGTTGCCGCCGCAGCGGTGAGCAAGACTGCGAGAAGAACGTGACGCATTTAAGCTCCTTTAATAATGCGACTTCAACAAAAGGAGTTACCGGAGCTCCTGCCTTCCCTACCGCTGCGTCACGTTGATCTATGTGGACGATCACCTCCGCATGTAACCTGCTATGGCCGGTGAGATCGCCGCGCCGTCCGCGCGCGCATCCCGGCCTCTGGCCCGAGCGGCTATAATCCCCGTTTCCCAAATCAGGAGGCGCACATGGCCGATCTGTCGACGAGCTTCACCGGCATTCGTTTCAAGAACCCGTTCCTACTCGCCTCGGCGCCGCCGACGGAGTCGGACTCGAACATCCTCCGCGCGTTCGAGGCGGGGTGGGGCGGCGTCGTCACGAAGACGATCGGCATGCACCCGGTGGTGAACGTCAAAGGGCCGAAGACCAAGTTCCTCCGCGCCGATAACGACGCCACGCGCCTCTCCATGACCAAGCGCCCGAACTCGACGCTCGTGGCCTCGTGGAACTGGGAGCTGATCTCCGACAAACCGGTCGACTGGTGGCTGCCGCGCTTGGAGAAGATCAAGAAGGCGTTTCCCGACCGCATTCTCATTGCCTCGATCATGGCCGGCTCCGGCAACGACAAGGAGCTGCGCAACTGGCAGGCCCTGACGAAGATGTGCCAGGACGCCGGCGCCGACGGCTTCGAGCTGAACTTCTCCTGCCCGCACATGGACCGCATCGACATGGGCTCGAACGTCGGCAAGGACAAGGTGCTCTGCTCGGTGGTGACGATGGCGGTGAAGGAAGTGGCGAAGGTGCCGGTGTGGGTGAAGCTGACGCCGGCGACGTCGAACATCGCCGAGGAGGCGGAAGCGTCGTTCCGCGGCGGCGCGGACGCGGTCTCGTCGTCGAACACGTTCCCGTCGCTGCCGCTGATCGACCCGAACACGCTCGACTTCGAGATGAACGTGGAGGGCTACGTCTCCCCCGGCGGCCTGGGCGGCCCGGCCATCCTGCCGCTGTCGCTGGCGAAGATGGCCCAGATCACGAAGGCCTTCCCCGACAAGGCGTTCTCCGGCATCGGCGGGGTCTCGAACTTCGACCACGCGCTCTGCTACTTCCTCCTCGGCTGCGGCACGGTGCAGGTGTGCACCGCGGCGATGCTCGACAGCGCCATCGGCCCGAACGTGATCAAGACCCTGACGAACGGCATGGCCGAGTTCATGGAGAAGCGCGGCTACGCGAGCGTCGACGACTTCCGCGGCCTGCGCCGCGACCGCGTCGTGGCGCACTCGCAGATCAAGCGCCCCGAGCAGCTCGAGTACCACGGCGGGTACGAGGGCGAGGAGCACGAGGGCTACGCGAAGCCGGCGGAGCCGGCAGTGACGGTCTAGCGCGCAATCGCTTCGATCTCGACCAGCAGGTCCGCGCGGCAGATCTCCGCGTGGAGGAACAGCGCCGGCACCTTTCTCTCGGCCAGCCGGGCCGCGATCAATGGATAGTCGGCGGCGCGGCGCACGTACACCTTCATCATCAGCACCTCGCGCGCGCCGGCGGCGCGCACGATCGTGTCGAGATTCACGAGCGTCTCCTCGAGCTGCGCGGCGACGTCGCCGGCGTGCTTCGTCTCGTGGCCGACGATGCTCGCCGTCCCGCTCACGAACACCAGCCCCGCGCCGCGCCTGGCGCGCGAGAACGACGGGCTGCGCGGTCCGTAGCGCGGCGGGTAATCGAAGGCGCTGACCTGGCGCGGGTTCTCCACCGACGCGCCCGGCGCGCGCGACGCGGCGAAGTACGACGCCACGCCGCCCGCGCGCATCCCCACGGCGCTCGCTGCCGGCAGATCGCCGCGCATCGCGTAGCCGTGCTTCGCGAACGCCTCGTGGCGGCCGGCGCAGAACGCGCGGTAGCGCTCCAGGCCGTCGTCGACGCGGTTGATGTCGCGCACGTGGTTCCACACCCGCAGCACGTACGGATATCCCTCGGCACGCGCAACGCCGAGGAGCCGGTCGTACACGCACGCCGCGGCGCGATGCGGATCGTCGTCGTCGCACGCGAGCGCGCCGAACATCACCTCGTCGTTCGCGGCGATCGAGATCCCGTCGCGCGCGGAACGACGCACCGGCAGCGATGATCGCCACACCTCGACGAGCCCTCCGTCGCCGAGCTGCGGCACCTCCACCGACAGCAGCGCCTCGGGCACGGCGACGCCGAATGCAACGACGGCAAGCGCGTCGTCGCCAATGCTTTCGCGCGGAACGATCTCGGGCTGGACCGGAACCACTGGTAAAAGCATAATCGCCCGCCATGAGAACAGTCATCAAGAATGGCCGCGTCGTCACCGCCGTCGACGACTACAACGCCGACATCCTCATCGACGACGGCAAGGTCGCGCTCATCGGCGCCAACATCGACGCCGACGCCGACAAGGTCGTCGACGCCAAGGGCCGCCTGGTCCTCCCCGGCGGCATCGACCCGCACACGCACATGGAGCTGCCGTTCGGCGGCACGTCCGCGTCCGACACGTTCGAGACCGGCACGCGCGCCGCGGCGCACGGCGGCACGACCACCATCATCGACTTCGCCGTGCAGTACAAAGGGCAGGCGCTGGCCGAAGGCGTCGACAACTGGCACAAGAAGGCCGAGGGCAACTGCGCCATCGACTACGGGTTCCACCTCATCTGCACCGATCTTCCCGACGAGCGGCTGCCGGAGATGAAGGCCTGCATCAGCGAAGGCATCTCCAGCTTCAAGCTCTTCATGGCCTACCCGGGCGTCTTCCTCGTCGACGACGCCACGATCTACAAAGCGATGCAGACGGCGGGCGAGCACGGCGGCTTGATCTGCATGCACGCGGAGAACGGCGTCGTCATCGACGCCATCGTCAAGCGCGCGCTGGCTGAGGGGAAGACCGCGCCGAAGTACCACGCCCTGACGCGGCCGACGAAGGCGGAGGCCGAGGGCGTGCACCGGGCCATCGCCCTGGCGGAGATCGCCGGCACGGCCGTCTACATCGTCCACCTCAGCAACAGCGACGCGCTGGAAGAGGTCACGCGCGCCCGCGACATGGGCGTGCCCGCGTACGCGGAGACCTGCCCGCAGTATCTCTTCCTTGACTACAGCGTCTACGAGCAGCCCGGCTTCGAAGGGGCGAAGTACGTGATGACGCCGCCGATCCGCGAGCAGTGGAACCAGGACAAGCTGTGGCGCGGCCTGAAGTACAACGACCTGCAGGTGGTCTCGACCGACCATTGCCCGTTCTGCTTCAAGGAGCAGAAGGAGCTCGGAAAGAACGACTTCTCGAAGATCCCGAACGGCGGCCCCGGCGTCGAGAACCGCATGAGCCTCGTCTACAACGGAGGCGTGGCCGAGGGGCGGATCTCGCTGAACCGCTTTGTCGAGATCACGTCGACGAATCCCGCGCGCATCTTCGGCCTCTTCCCGCGCAAAGGAACGATCGCCGTCGGCAGCGACGCCGACATCGTCGTCTTCGACCCCGACGAGGAGATGACCATCAGCGCCAAGACGCACCACATGAACGTCGACTACTCCTGCTACGAAGGGAAGAAGGTGCGCGGCGTGACGAAGACGGTGCTGTCGCGCGGAAAGGTGGTCATCGAGGAGGGGAAGTACGTCGGGAAGAAGGGCGACGGCGCGTTCCTGAAGCGCGGCGAGGCGTTCAGTCCGCGGAAATAGTGCTGTTGCGGTAGATCTCGTCGACGAGGAGCTCGGCGCCTAAGGGTGGGAGCTTGACGCTCCCGCTTTTGATGGCAACTGTCGTCGACCATTCACCGCTCAGATCGCGTGCATGAACCGTGATACGGCGCTCGCTGTGTGACACGATGACATACTCGCGGAGCGTTGGGATCGTGCGATAAAACTCGAGCTTGTCGCCGGTGTCATAGGCTTCGGACGAAGGGCTCGTCACTTCGACCACGATCGACGGATTCAGTGCTGTTGTCTCGGGACCATGTTCGTAGCGTTCAATGGGACCGCAGATGACCGTCGCGTCGGGATACGTGGTCAGATCAACCGCTTCTACGCGCACGCGCAGATCCGACGTATAGACGCGGCAGAAACGCCCGCGAACGGCGATGCCCAGAACGACGATCGTTTCGGCGGCGAGCGCTGCATGCTCGTCCGACCCACCTGACATCGCATAGATGTCGCCGTCAAGAAACTCGTGTTTCGTCGACGACCACGATTCGAGCGCCACGTATTCGGCGTAGGTGTAGCTGTGATGCCGGCGCACCTTGCTCACGAATTCGAATTCTACGTCCTTACACCTCTTACAAACACCTTACGAGCCGATGAAGCGAGCGCATCGCTTCGCGTGCAAATTCACGTCATGCGAAAACTGACGATCGTCCTCCTCAGCATGCTCGTCTCCGCCGCCCTTCAAGCGCAGCAGCCGCCGCGCCGGCCGCCGCAGGGACCAGCGCCGGCGCCGCCGCCACCGCAGGCGCCACAACCGCCACCGCAACAGCAGCCGCAGGGCCCGGGCGGTCCGCTTCCCGGCCTCACGCCGGCGGAGCGCGCGGCCTTCCAGGACGGCCTCGATGACTTCAACGAGATCGAGACCGTCGACGACGGCCTCGGCCCGGTCTTCAACGAGCGCTCGTGCGCCGCGTGCCACAACGCCGGCGGCGTGGCCGTCGGCAGCGCGCGCACCGTCACGCGTTTCGCGCGCCGCGTCCGCGGCGTCTTCGATCCGCTCGAGAACCTCGGCGGCTCGCTGATGCAGGACCATGCGATCGGCGCAGTCGACGGCTCGCCCCACGAGTTCCGCCCCGAGGTCGTGCCGCTGCCGGCCACCATCGTCGTCCACCGCCGCACCACGTCGCTGTGGGGCCTCGGCTTCGTCGAAGCCACGCCCGACGCTACCTTCGCCGCGCTCGCGGCGCGCCCGCAGATGCCGGGCCGCGTCAACATGGTCGACAACATCCGCGCCGGCATGAAGACCGCCGGGAAGTTCGGATGGAAAGCGCAGGTGCCGTCGCTCGTCCAGTTCGCCGGCGACGCCTACCTCAACGAGATGGGCATCACCAGCGCCGACTTCCCGAACGAGAACTGTCCGCAGGGCAACTGCGGCGAGCTGCAATTCAACCCGATGCCGGGCATCAACGACGACGGCAGCGGCGTCGCCGCGCTCGCGCAGTTCATGGCCCTGCTCGCGCCTCCGGGACGCGGGCCGATCAACCGCGACGTCACCGACGGCGAGGGCGTGTTCAACCGCATCGGCTGCGAGTCGTGCCACGTGTCGACGCTGCGCACCGGCCCGAGTCCCATCGCCGCCCTCGACAACAAGGTCTATCGCCCCTGGTCCGACTACCTCCTCCACGACATGGGCGCCCTCGGCGACGGCCTGGAGATGGGCGATGCGAAGGGAGCGGAGATGCGGACCGCGCCGCTGTGGGGCTTGCGCTTCGTGACGTCGTACCTGCACGACGGCCGCACCACGTCGCTCGACCAGGCCATCCTCGCGCACGACGGACAGGCGCGGCCTTCGCGCGACCGCTACGCCGCGCTGAGCGCGCTCGACAAGTCGCGGCTGAGCGCGTTCCTCAATTCGCTCTAGCCACCACTTCTGGCAAAATGGGGCCTTCATCCAGCCGGACGGAGGCCCCCTCATGGACTCAGTGATTCACCACGACGACGGACGTGTCGAGCTGCAGTCGCTCGATCGGATCAAAACGAGCCCGCTGTACAACGACGATCTCGCCCCCGTGCCCGTCGCGGAGCGCAACTGGACGACGTACAACTACGCCGCGCTCTGGATCTCCAAGGCGCACTGCATCCCGACGTACATGCTCTCCTCCGGTCTGATCGCCGCCGGGATGAACTGGTGGCAGGCGCTCATCACCATCCTCCTCGGCAACACCATCGTCCTCGTCCCGATCCTGCTCAACTCCCACCCCGGAACGAAGTACGGCATCCCCTTCCCCGTCTTCGCGCGTGCGAGCTACGGCACCTTCGGCTCGAACCTGCCGGCGCTCGGACGCGCCGTCGTCGCCTGCGGCTGGTTCGGCATCCAGGCGTGGATCGGCGGCCAGGCCCTGCACACCTTCTTCGGCGCGCTCTTCCCGCGCTGGCTGACGCTCGGCACGAAGATCAACGGGCATCTGCCGGGCGAGTGGATCTCGTTCATGCTCTTCTGGGGCATCAACATCCTGATCATCTATCGCGGCATGGACCTGCTGCGCAAAGTCGAAAACTGGGCCGCGCCGTTCGTCCTGGTCATGACCGCGCTCCTCCTCGGCTGGGCCGTCTGGCGCGCGCACGGGCTCGGCTATCTCCTCACCGAGAAAGGGAAGTTCCACACCTGGTCCGAGTTCCACCCGGTCTTCATCCCGTCGCTGACGGCGATGATCGGCTTCTGGGCGACGCTGTCGCTCAACATGCCGGACTTCACCCGCTTCGGCCGCAGCCAGCGCGAGCAGGTGCTCGGACAGAGCGTGGCGCTGCCGACGACGATGACCATCTTCGCGGCGATGGGAGTGATCATCACCTCCGCCGCCATCGTGATCTATCCGGGCACGAGCCTCAACGACCTGTGGGACCCGGTCCGCCTCGTCGGCCACTTCACCGCGCCGGTCGTCGTGGCCATCTCGATGTTCACCGTCGTCGTGGCCACGCTCTCGGTCAACATCGCCGCGAACGTCGTGTCGCCCGCGAACGACTTCGCCAACGCCTTTCCGAAGTGGATCTCGTTCCGCACCGGCGGCCTGATCACCGGCATTCTCGGGATCGTGATGCAGCCGTGGCGGCTCCTCGCCGATCCGAAGGGCTACATCTTCGACTGGCTCGTCACCTACTCCGGCGCCCTCGGCTCGATCGCCGGCGTGCTCATCGTCGACTACTGGATCCTGCGCAGGAAACAGCTCGTCCTGGGCGACCTCTACACCACCGACGGCGTGTACGAGTACGCCGGCGGCTGGAACTGGCGCGCCGTCGTGGCGACGGTCATCGGCTGCGCGCTGGCGCTGGCCGGACGCTGGCTGCCGGGGCTGCACATCCTCTACGAGTTCGCCTGGGTCGTCGG
>Ga0134128_10009119_pt1 | contig 11926 bp, 8 predicted proteins | sample KB31754_FD_96462 | JGI IMG/M metagenome (GOLD analysis project Ga0134128, IMG submission 96462) | Terrestrial soil microbial communities with excess Nitrogen fertilizer from Kellogg Biological Station, Michigan, USA - KB3-175-4 | ecosystem: Environmental > Terrestrial > Soil > Unclassified ...
ACGCCGGCGTCGACCAGCGCGCCAAGAAACATGTCGCCGCTGATGCCGGAAAAGCAATCGAGACAGGCTATGCGCATCGATGTGATTCTAACTGGCTGGTGCCGGCGCCGGCGCGGAACTCAGGCTCCGCGGCGCAGCAGCACGTCGGCGGGCAGCACCGCATTGAGCGATCCGGAGCGGAAGCCGCCGGTGTCGAGCGTGACGTACTGGTAGCCGGCCGAGCGCAGCGCGGCAGTAATGGCATCGAGCGTTGACATGTCGAGCGCGCGGGGCAGCTCGGTGCGCGCAATCTCCACACGGGCCAGGTCGCCATGATGCCGGACACGGAACTCGCGGAAGCCCAGTTGCCGCATGCTGTCTTCGGCGCGCTCCACCTGGGCCAGCACTTCGCGGGTCACCGCGCGGCCGTACTCGACGCGCGAGGAGAGGCAGGGAGCGGCGGGGCGATCCCACACAGCGTATCCCGCGGCGCGGGACAGGATGCGGACATCCGCCTTGGTCATGCCGGCGTCAGCCAGCGGCGCGAGCACTTCGTGCTGCTGCGCGGCGCGCTGCCCGGGCCGGTAATCACCCTTGTCGTCGGCATTCATGCCGTAGGCGATGTGCGCATAACCCAGTTCCGCGGCCAGCGCCTCCATGCCGGTAAACAGCTCGGTCTTGCAATGAAAGCAGCGGTTGGCGTCGTTGCGCTGGTACTCAGGCTTTTCGAGTTCCTCGGTGCGGATCACGCGCAGGGGTATTCCGACGGTTTCAGCGAAATGCCGGGCCTGTTCCATGTCGGCGCGAGCGAGCGACGGCGAATCGGCGAGGACGGCGAGCATGCGCCTGCCCAAAACGCGCCAGGCCGTGGCGGCAAGAAAGGCGGAATCGACCCCGCCGGAATAGGCCACCAGCAGGTCGCTGAGGCCGGCAAGGCGGGCCTCGAGGTCGCGCAGGCGCGCATGCGTTTCCGGTGGGATGGCCGTGAAATCGGGTGCTGCCATGCGTCCGATTATAGCCGCGCTAACGTTGCGGCATCCGGGGGACGCGAGTTCGGCGGGACGGGAGCGGCTGGAAGCAGAGTTCGGACGGAGCCGATCTAGTGGCCGGTTCTGGGGCGGGCGGGATCGACCGGCTCCGGCGGAAGCGAGGCCAGCCGCTTCTGGCCGCGGCGGCCCAGCAGGAACATGGTCTGCCCGAATGCGAGCAGGACCAGCCCCCACCACAGGTTGGCGTTGATCCCCAGGCTGCGGGCATAAAGGGCCATATTGCCGTTCGTTGCCAATCCAAAACCGGTAAGGATGATGCCCACGATGGAGAACATCAGTCCCATGGGAAGCCGCAGGTCAAGGTTCATGGTGGGTGGCGCTCCGAGATTATTTTAGCTGGTGGCGGAGCGAGGGCCAAAGCGATAGCAATGGCGATTGCGTGAGGCGAAGCCGAGTGACGGCCATCACTGCCACCCCCACAACGCCGGGCGGACCATACTGCGGGCTCGAAGAAACACCCGGTAAGCCGTCCGCCTGCCGGAACTTGTTTCTTCGTGCTTCGGCGCAATGGGAGAAGGAGCGTGCCATGGAAGCATCGGCGAATCAAAATCTGATCGTATATTTCAACGGCGCATATACTCGGCTCGGCGATGCGAAAGTGGGCATTTTGACTCATGCGCTGCATTACGGAACCGGCGTGTTCGAGGGCATTCGCGCCTACTGGAACGCATCCCAGCAGGAACTTTATGTATTACGGCCGGAAGAGCATTTCGATCGCTGGAAGAACAATTGCGGCATCCTGCGGATCCAGGTTCCGCTGAATGCCAAGGAATTGACCGCGATCACCCAGGAACTGGTGCGCCGCAACCGCTTCGAGACCAACGTGTATGTGCGCCCGCTTGCGTACAAGTGCGCCGAACGCGTGGGCGTGGCTCCCGACGCCGAGGATGCGTTCGCCCTGGTGGCGCTGCCCTTCGGCGAGTATCTGCATGCCATCAACGGCCTGCACGCGGGAATCAGCTCGTGGCGGCGCATCGACGATAACGCGATTCCCGCGAGGGCGAAGATCTGCGGCGCGTATGTGAACAGCGCGCTGGCCAGCGACGAGGCACGCGAGAACGGATTCGACGAAGCCATCCTGCTGAACGAATCGGGCCATGTGGCCGAAGGCTCGACCTGCAACCTGTTCATGGTTCGGGACCATCGGCTGATCACGCCGCCGGTGCACGACAACATTCTGGAAGGGATCACGCGCGACTGCGTAATGCAACTGGCGCACCGGGAGATGCGGCTGGAAGTGGTGGAGCGCTCGATTGACCGCAGCGAACTGTTTGTGTGCGATGAGGTGTTTTTCACCGGAACGGCCGTGGGCATTGCGCCGATTGTGCGCATCAACCATCGGTCGGTAAGGGACGGCGCTGTTGGCGTGATCACCCGGGGGATCCGGCAGCTCTACTCGGATGCGGTGCACGGGCAGATGCCCGGCTATCGCGGTTGGCTGGTGGGCGCCTACGAGTCCGAACCGCGGGGCGGGCCGGAAATGGCAGTCGCGGAAGTGGCAGGGTAGAAGCGTAGAATCCAGTACCGGATTTCACAGCGGTTCCGCGGGTGGGAGCCGTCTATCAGGGTCGGCTTCAAGAAGTACACCGGCGGAACGGCTGGGATCGATTCGGCCGGGGGCCGAGGAGGAAGCGATGCTGAAAACAGCCAGAGCAGAAAACGCCTACGAACTTGCGCTGCAGAATTTCGACGCGGCGGCGGATGTCCTGGGCCTCGACGACGACACCCGGGCGATGATCAAGTACCCAGAACGCGTGCTGACCGTGAGCGTGCCGGTGCGCATGGATGACGGCCATATCCGCCGCTTTGAAGCGCATCGCGTGCAGCACAGCTCGGCGCGGGGGCCGGCAAAGGGCGGAATCCGATATCACCCGCAGGTCACGCTGGATGAAGTGAAGGCGCTGGCCACCTGGATGACCTGGAAGTGCGCCGTGGTGAACATTCCCTTTGGCGGCGCGAAGGGCGGGGTGACCTGCGATCCCAAGCACATGTCGCCGCACGAGCTGGAGAGGATGACGCGGCGGTATACGAGCGCGATCCTGCCCATCATTGGGCCGGAGAAGGATATTCCGGCGCCGGATGTGTATACGAATTCACAGACCATGGCGTGGATCATGGACACGTTCAGCATGACCAAGGGATACGCGGTGCCCGGCGTAGTAACGGGCAAGCCGCTGAGCCTGGGTGGATCGTTGGGCCGCAATTAGGCCACGGGCCGCGGCGTGTTCTACACCGTTGAGTGTGCCTGCGACCATCTCAAACTGCCGCTGGTAGGAGCGACGGTGGTGGTGCAGGGATTCGGCAATGCGGGGTCAGTAGCTGCGCAGCTTCTGCACGCCGCCGGGGCGCGGGTGATCGCGGTGAACGACTCGACGGGCGGCGTCTACAACAAGAATGGCCTCAACGTTCCGGAATTGATCCACCTGAAGAACCTGACCGGGAAGGTGGAGGGTTTCCCGGAGGCAGAGGCGATTTCGGCTGAGGAGATGCTGGCCCTGGAGTGCGACATCCTGGTTCCTGCCGCGCTGGAAAATGCCGTGCACGTGGACAATGCGGCGAAGGTGAAGACCAAGATTGTGGCCGAAGCTGCCAATGGGCCGCTCACTCCCGCCGCCGACCGCATTCTCGAGAGCAACGGAGTGTTTATCATCCCCGACATCCTGTGCAACGCAGGCGGCGTCACGGTGAGCTACTTCGAGTGGGTGCAGGACGAATCGCACCTGTTCTGGGATGCGCAGGACGTCTACAACCGCCTGGAGCGGGTGATGAAGACGGCGTTCCACGACGTGCTCAAGCTTCGGCTGGATCACAAGGTGCACATGAGGATCGCAGCCAACATGGTGGGAATCGGGCGGGTTGCCGAGGCGGTGAATGTCCGCGGGATCTACCCGTAGGGGTACGGAGTAGGCATTAGGGAATAGGCATCAGGCATTGGGGGAACGGGACGCAAAATCGGGATGCGGAGACTGGCTCCGCATCCCGATTTTGTTCGCAGCAGCGACAAAGGCTGCGCAGTTCGGCCAATTACCGCGTGGCGCCGTCGGCGCCCTGGTGGGCGGGTTCTGGCGATGCGTCTTCTCGAGCCGCGGCCGCTAGTTTCTGCGCGCGCGCCATTGCATCGGTCCCTCGCTGCTTCTCCGCATCCATGTTGGACGGGCGATTGGCGGGGTTCGTGCCTCGGGCCATGTCATTCAGGCGCTCGGCGAAGTCTTTCGCCGCGCTGTCAATGGCTTCCTGCGCCTGGGGCAGCACCTCGCGGAAATGCGCGAGTTCCTCGACGGCCTTTTCGGGGTGATAGCCCAGGCGGTCGCCGGATTGCATGGCGTCTACCAACGGGTCCGGCGGGTGCGAGACGGGCCAGGTCTCATGCATGGCGTCGTAGGCGCCCCGGAGCCGGTTCATGGCGCCCTCGAATCCATCGAGTTCGGCACGGCGGGCGGTGAGACCCTGCGCGCGGTGGACTTCGATGGTCACGCGCGATTCTACGCTGAAGCGAGGCACCGGGATGATAGTGGTGAGGGTGTTGCCCTCAAAGCTCCAACCGCCTTTTCCCAGCGCATCCGCCTTGTGTATGGGTGCGCCGTTCACGGTGACGCGCTCGGGCGGCCAGTCTGCAGGCAGGCGCAGCTCATAAGAGCGGGAGCGCAGCATGCCGGGGAAGCTGCCCTGCACCGGACCGATTTCGACTTTGAGGGTGTCCCCGCTTTGCACAGCCTTGATGGGGAGACGTGTAAACACGCCCCGTTGATAGTCGACGGATATCCCAGAGTCCTCGTAAACGGAATAGGTGCTTGTCTGGCCGGGATCGAGGGGCCACACGCTTACGATCAGCGGATCGACCGCCTTCTGGCCGGTGTATTGCATGGGCGGCTGCATGGGAACGATCGTTCCCGCTTTCAGGTAGACGGGAACCTGGTCGATGGCGAAGCTCCGCTTCACCGTCTGCGCTCCCGCGAGGTGCTTGCCTGTCGCCCACTCGATCCAGTTGCCCGCGGGCAGCCAGACATCTTCGGTCACAAGGCCGGTGACCTTGTCGGCGGGCGCGACCACGGGAGCCACGATCATGTTGTCGCCGAAGAGGTACTCGTCCTTGCTGGTGTAGGACTCCGGGGCGTCGGGCCAGTCGTAATAGAGCGGCCGGAAAAACGCCACGCCGGTGTCATAGGTGCGCCGGGCCTCTGTATACAGGTAGGGCTGCAGGGCGTAACGGAGCTGGAAGGTGTCGCGCAGGATGGACGAGTACGGCTCGGGATAGGCCCAGATGCGCCGCTCCGATTCCGGATTCTTGGTGGTGTGGGTACGCAGGATCGGGCTGAACGCGCCAAACTGCACCCAGCGGGTAAACAGCTCCGGATCGACAGCCCCGGGCATGTGTCCGCCGATGTCGTGGCTCCAATAGGCGTAGCCGACGTTTGCTGCGGTTGCGGTGAACCATGGCTGGAAGGCGAGCGAGGGCCAGACCGAAACCGTGTCACCGGAAAAGCCGATCTGGTAGCGATGATTTCCCAATCCGCCCCAGCGATGAAAGAGCAGCGGCCTGTGCCCTTCGCGCTGCTGGTCAGTGAAGTGAAGGTAATTGAGCCACCAGGTGTTGCTCAAGCCGGGCACTTTGCTCATCATGGGCTGCTGCTGCCAGTCGAGCCACCAGAAATCGACTCCCTGCTTTTCCAAAGGATGGAGCACAAGATTGAAATAGTTCGTCGACCACTTCTTGTTTGTTGGATCGAAAGGAACGTATTGTTTGGTAGCCGGGTCGATTCCCATAGCCTTCGCCATCGCGGGATAGGCATCTTCCCACGGCTGGATGCCGGATGCGGGATGCAGGTTGAGGCTGGTCTTCAGGCCATTCGCGTGCAGCTTTGCAAGGAACCGATCGGGATCGGGAAACAGCAGTTTGTTCCAGCTATAGCCCGTCCATCCCTTGGCGTTGCCGCTGGCGTCCTTGATGTCGAAGTGCATACCGAAGGTCGGGTGCCAGTCCATGTCGATGACGAAGACGTCGAGGGGAACGTCGTTCTCGTGAAATCCGCGGACGATCTCCTCGATCTCCTGATCGGAGTAGGCCCAATAGCGTGACCACCAGGCGCCGAAGGCGAACCGCGGCGGCAGCGGAATGCGTCCGGCCACCCGGACATAATCGCGGAGGGCCATTTTGTAATCGTGGCCGTAGCCGAAGAAGTACCAGTCCTGGCGGTCTCCCGCGGGCCGTTCGACCACCCAGGGCCATGGGCTGTTTTCGCCTTGCCGGAAGCTGAAGTCATCGGAATCGAAGAGCGGCCGCGAGGAGTCATCCACCACGGCCCAGCCGGAGCGCGAGATCAGCCCCTGCTCGATGGGCTCGCGAGTTTTCCCGCCCACCGCGCCATCGAGAGTGCGCGTGGTACCCATCAGGTTCTGCTCGTCGACCATTCCGGGGCGCCACACAGCCAGCTTATTGCCGACGCTCAGGCTGATGGTCAGATTCTCGGGGGTGAAGCGCCCATCGGGATTCGATTTCGGACCTGTGTCTGGACCGTAGACAATGCGGACCGCGGCTGTCTGGATGATGAGCCTGTTGTTCTCGATGAGATGGTTAAAGCGGGGGACCGGCAGATGGCGGTTGAGGAATACCAGGCTGGGGCGATCCTCGAAGTGGCCGTTGGCTGCCCACTCCATGCGGATGAGTTCCGGGGTAAGGACGGTGAAGCGGGCGTGCCCGAAGGTGACCACCGCCCTGGGATCGGCAACGGGATCGTAGACGCCGTCGTCGGGGCCGGCATTGGCGGGCGGCTCCGCGATGGCTTCGGCGGCTATGGCCGGGGTTTGGGCCGGCGTGAGGCTGGCCGGCTCGGGAGGCGCCTGCGCCTCGATGAAACTCACTCCAAGCATGACCACGGGGGCCATTGCGACTGCGGCAAAGTGAAGCAAGCGATTGCGCACGGAATCATCTCCTCATGTCTTCTTATGCCCGAAGCGTATCATCCGTGGACTGCGCCGGTGCAGCGCAAATGGTAGAATCGGGGCCGTCGCGGAGGAAACGAGACCGATGGGCATGAGGACAGACCGCTGGTTGATTGCAGCGCTGGTCTTTCTGGTGGGCGGGCTATGGCTCACTTTCGAGTGGGGCCACGGCAACGTCGGCCTGAGCGTCGCGTTTCCCATGGCGAGCACCAAGCTGAGCATCAACGTGTTCACAACCGGGTGGCCGGTGCTGACGGGGCTTCCGCTGGTGCTTGTGGGCGTGGTGCTGATGGTGATCGCGCTGATTGCGGCGCTGGTGGCGCAGTTTCATCATCCCGAAGCGCCAGAGCCAGACACGGTGACGCGGCTGAATATTCCGTTTAACGATTAATGGGCCGCAGAGCACGATGTGTGAAGCCCCGCCTTTTCGGCGGGGCTTGTTCGTTTCTCACTTCTTTTCCGGTTGCGATGACGCCGCTTGGCCGGGCTTGAGGTACTTGTCCCACCAGGCCAGCCACTTCTCATAGCGGTCTTTGATGTAGCTGGGCCGCGTGAAGCCGTGGAACTGGCCCGGGTACACGACCAGCTCCGTCGGCACGCCGATGGACTTGAGTGCCTCGTACATCTGCTCGCCGCCGAGCAGCGGAACATTCATGTCGTTGGTGCCGCCCATGAAAAGCGTGGGCGTATGCACGAGTTTGTCGGCGTGCAGGAACGGATAGCTGATCTTGTCGTAGGTGTTCATGGCCTTCCATGGCGGCCCGATTTCGTTGTCGTATTGCAGGATGTATTGATCGACGCCATAGAACGAGACCGTGAACGCCGTTCCCGCGCCGCTGATGGCGCACTTGAATCGGTCGGTGCTGGCGATCATGTAGTCGGTGAGGATGCCGCCGTAGCTCCAGCCGGTGACGCACATGCGATTGGGATCTGCGATGCCCATGGAGACTGCCTTGTCCACGCCGGCCATGAGGTCCTGCACCTCGAGGTGGCCCCAGTCGGCGGAGATGGCTTTGGCGTAGGCCTGGCCGCGGCCGGAACCGCCACGGTAGTTCACGTTGAGCTCGGCAAAGCCTTTCGACGCGAGCCACTGGCGCAGGAACTCGAAACTGTGCTCGTCCTGGCCGTTGGGGCCGCCGTGAATGAAGAGGATCATGGGCACCGGGCCCTTGGCATCGGCGGGCCTGGTGATGAGCCCGTGCACGTCGGTCCCGTCTTTGCTGGTAGCGGAGATGTCTTCCGTCGGCACCAGGTTTACCTCTGCCACGAGCGCATCGTTGTGGTGGGTGAGCTTGCGCAGGTTGCCGTCTTCGAGCGCGTAGAGTTCACCGGGATCGGAGTCGTTGGTGAACAGCGCCGAGGTGTGCCCCTTTTCGGATTCCCAGGTCTGCACCACGCCTTGCTGGTCCTCCAGACGCTTGTCTCCCGGGCCGCTCAGTTCGACCTCGGCGGGATACTCGTTGCGATCGTCGTTCACGAGGTAGAGGAGCTTGCCATCAGCCGTGAAGATGGGCTGGCTCACGGATCGATCGAGCTTGCTGGCGGGATAGGTGACCTCTCCATCGAGCGTGACGACCGCCGGCTTGTTCTGCGAATAGGCGGCCAGTTTCGCCTCGAGGCCCTGGGTGTAGGCGATGGATTTCGAGTCCGGCGACCAGGCGAGGCGCCCGCCGTCTTCGCCCGTCCACGGAGTCAATTTCTTCGCCGCGGAGCCGGGCTTTGCCGCAACGACGAACACGTCTGTGTTGTTGGTGCGGTCCGGGTCAGGCGCGTGATTGCTGACGTAGGCGATCCACTGGCCATCCGGCGACCAGGTTGCCTGCTCTTCGTTGACATTCTTGTCGGTGGTCAGTTTTTCGGGCTTCTTGGTGGCCAGGTCGTAGATATAGAGCGCGTCGTATTCGTTGTCGCGGATGTAGCCGTGGACGTCCTGCTTGAAGTGGTATCGGTCGATGAGGATGGGCTTGGGGGGCTCGGGCTTCTTGCCTTCTTCCGGCTCAGGCTCGGCCTTGGGATGCAGTGTGAGCAGCAGCTTCTTTCCATCGGGCGACCAATCATAGCGTTCGATGTTCTGATCCGTGATGGCCGTGAGCTGCTGTGCTTCGCCGCCGCGCCGGTCCATCACCCAGACCTGCGAGCCCTTTGCGGGACCCGGCCGCGAGCTCATGAAGCTGATGTATTTTCCGTCGGGCGAGAACTTCGGCGCCGATGCGCCTTCCTTGTCGTAGGTGAGTTGCAGGTCGGCCGAGCCGTCCCACTTAACCATCCAGAGATGGGTGACGGACTTGTCTTCCTTGGTATCGATCTGCGAAACGGTGTAGGCGATCCACTCGCCGTCCGGCGAAATGGCGGGCCCGCCGACGCGCTGCAGCCGTGCCAGGTCATCGAGGGTGATGGCGCGCTTTTGCGGAGCATCGGCGGCAAAGGCGAGAGGAAGCGCGACGCAACAGAGAGCGAAGGGAAGAAGGGAATTCCGGGTCCAGAAGAACATGGCAGGAGATTACCACCTTGGCTACCGTTCTCGCGCATACGAGATGAGCTCAGCACACCATGGTCATTGGACTATGGTCTGATTACGTCCGATGGACCGATTCGCGACTCAGGTGTCTGCAACACGGTCTGGTGATGGCGGCCCTCATCAATGCGCGAGAGCCGCGCACCCTCAGTAGATCAGCTTCAGCGAAAGCTGAATCTGCCGCGAATTGCCCGCCGTCCGGCTGATCTCGCCAAAACCCGAGCCCGTCACGATGTTGGCCGGCATCCCCATCGTCACAATGTTGAACAGATTGAAGAACTCGGCGCGGAACTGCATGTCCATCCGCTCCGCTCCGCTCTTGCGACGCCCGAATGGCGTGTCCTTGATGAGCGCGAAGACGTAGTTGTAGAACGCCGGCCCGCGGAAGCTATTCCGACCGAGCGTCCCGAAGCGCCCCTGGTTGGGACCGCTCCCTCCAGGCACGTGAATCGGGATGGAAAAGAACGAGCTATTGTCGGCGCCGCGCCCGAAATAATCTTGGCGCACCTTGCGCGAGGTGGAAAGGTGCGGCTTCGCCACCTGGTCCGGCCGGTCGACACCATTCGAGCCGTAGCCGGTCTGCTGCACCCCGGAAAATACCGTGAACGGCGCGCCAGAGCTCATGCTGCTGATGCTCAGCAGTTCCCATCCATACGTGACCTTCCGGCTCAGCGCATGCAAAAACGACGCGCTCTCGAGGTGCATATCCTGCGCAACACTCAGAGAAAATGAATTCGTCGCATCGAAGTTCGATGGCCCCTTCTCAGGATGCGTGTCGTAAGGATTCTGCGAAAACCCTGAAGCCACCGCGCCGGTGGACCCGGTACCGCCGAGGACGATGCTGGTGTCGTCAATGGACTTACCCCACGTGTAACTGGCCGAGATGCCGGGGCCCCCGTGAGGCACGGTTCCTGAGAGCGAAGTCTGAAGCGCATGGTAAGTCGAGTGCGCAGTGGCCGCAATCACGTTCTCCACGCCGAAGCCGCCGGTCACGTTGCCCTGCGCGTCGAACTCGGTGTGCGGCGCGAAGCCGGGCGAGGCTCCGGGATATGCATTGGGAAACGAGTAGCGCGGCAGTTTCTCCGCGGCCGTTCCCACGTAAGCCGCATCGCCCACAAGGTTGCCGAACTTCCGCTCCAGGCCCAGCGTCCAGGTATAAAGCGTGGCGTTGTCAAAGCTCGCAGCAATGCCGCTCAGGTTCAGCGCGCTGACTACGTGGCCCGGGGTGAGAGCGGCGACGTCCTTTTCGTAACGATCCACATCCATAATCGTGTTGGGCGCGATCGGCGTGCTGGCCCCGTCAGCGAAAATATCCTTGCCTGTGGGCGTATAGGGATGCGGCAACTGGTCCGGGGTAATGTGGAACCCGTACGGAATGGGCGCGCCCACGTTAGCCACCGCGCGCGGGTAAACCACGAACGGCGTTGAGCCAGTGAGAAAGTTGTCCTGCCAGATGTTTGGCGGGATGGCCATGATGCTGCCGCCGATGTGGGCCTGCAGGTTGCCCGTGACTTGCGCGGTGAGCTGGATTCGGGGCTCAAACGCGTGGTAATTCGTCGCGTATCCCGGCTGCGGATTGATGACGAACTGTTGTTTGCTGTCGATGGTGCGGAAACTCGAAGTACGATGCGCGCGCTCGGTGATCGGCGTGTAAAGATCCCAGCGAATGCCATAGTCGAGCGTGAATCGATCGTTGATCTTCCAGGTGTCCTGCAGGTAGGCGCTGAAATTGTTACGGCTGATCGCGGCGGGCCCGATGTGCGGTCCATTGGAGAAATACGGCGGCGCAATGGCTACCGAGTAGACAAACGCGCTGCCCGAAAGAAATCCAGAGAGAGTGTCCGGCAACGGATCGCCCACGTGAACATCGTGCTTGCCGCTCTGCGACGGGATCGCCTCGAGCGCGTACGCCGCACCGCCGCCAAAATCGTACTCGCCGTTGGGGCTGATGCCGAAGTATGTGGTATCGCGATTGACGCGCGCTTCGAATCCCGCTTTCCAGGCATGCCGTCCGGTCGTGTAGCTCACCGTTTCGCGGCCCTGGAACAGATTGCCGTAGGCCTGCATAACAGACCCTGCCGCGGAGTTGAAAGCCTCGAAAAGCCCGTCGCTGAACTTCACGCTGGGGTCGGTGTAATCGCTGGTGGGAAATCCCGGCGTGGACCGTGTAATGCTGATCAGCGACTCGAATGCCAGCCGCGGCGTGGCAGTGTGGGTCCAAACGCCCACAACGTTACGCTGGCGATCGAGATACGCGACACCAAAAGTCGGATCGATCGCCGTTTGGTCGGGATTGGTAGTCGGGCCAGTCAGGTTGTCAAGATTGAACCGGGCGAAAAACTGATCCTTGTCGCTGAAGCGGTGATCGATACGTAGCGAAAACTGGTCGGCATCCGTATTCACTTTCGATGCGGTGGCATACGTGCGGCCGCCATAAGGCCCA
>Ga0134128_10009120_pt1 | contig 11926 bp, 7 predicted proteins | sample KB31754_FD_96462 | JGI IMG/M metagenome (GOLD analysis project Ga0134128, IMG submission 96462) | Terrestrial soil microbial communities with excess Nitrogen fertilizer from Kellogg Biological Station, Michigan, USA - KB3-175-4 | ecosystem: Environmental > Terrestrial > Soil > Unclassified ...
CGCGTCGATCAATCTCGCCGCGGTCGCCGACATCAACCGCCGTTTCCCCGATCTCGACCTCGTGTTCATCGAATCGGGCGGTGACAATCTTGCCGCGACCTTCAGCCCGGAACTGGCCGATATCACCCTTTATGTCATCGACGTCGCGGCAGGCGACAAGATTCCGCGCAAAGGTGGGCCGGGCATCACCCGCTCCGACCTCCTCATCATCAACAAGATCGACCTGGCGCCGCTCGTCGGCGCCAGCCTCGAGGTGATGGACCGCGACGCCAGGACAATGCGTGGCGCGCGGCCGTTCCTCTTCTCCAACCTCAAGGAAAACAAGGGCGTAGCCAACATCGCCAGCTTCATCGTCGACAGCGGAGGACTGGCGTCATGATCGGCCGGTTCCTCCCCATCGTCGATGACGCGCCACTCGCGCTGCGCGCCTGATCGCGAACAGGCTCGGACTCGACGGCGGATTCTGGCGCGCGGTCGGCGCGCTCAACGACAATTTAGGCGGTCTCGGCTATGCCATCGTCGCGCTGTTCGCGCTGAGCTGGCTGGTCTCGATGGCATTGTACCGGCACGCCACGAAATAGCTCGCGGTAACACCTTTCGGTACCAGGGAGCTCAGAGGTCCTCCGGACACTTATCCCTCCGGATTGTAAGGCCGGGGCCAAATGCAAGGACTCGCATTTTAACCAAACGACGCGTCTAATTCAGGTCAAGCAGCTGATCGTGCGTGCGCTATGATTGCGCCAAGATCGGCTGGCAGCGCTTATCAAGTTTTGTCGATGCGTTTCTGCACTGAGCTTGAGCGGGATTGTGATGGCCATAGCGGAGGCGAAGCTGGCGGTCTTGACGGCGCAATTGCCAGAGACGATGCCAGTCAAGGCGCTCTATATCGGAGAGCGCATCGACACGCGCGGATTGGAAACTGGCGACGCGCCCTGGGGCGTATCACCACTCACGCTTCCTTTCGGTGACAGCAGCGTCGGGGTGTTGTTCCGTTACGGCGTCGTCGTCCTTTTCAATTTCAATGTGGATTTAGAGCAGCGATTTTTGGAGCACGTTGCACACCACGTCACCGGACCACTCGCGGCTCCGGAAGTCGATAATGCACGCCTGCAAGTCAAACCGGAGGCTGAAGCGCAAACCGACCTGGCAGGAACTATCTTCGTCCGGAACCTGACCGTCGAATGTTTTCAGCTCGTCGCAGATGCGCTTGGAAAGAGTCTTATCCTGGCCCACTACGAGACGCGCATCGGCGGGATATTCGACCGCATCGAGCCGCTTGCGGCCACACTTCAGGAGAAAGGGCGTGCCGGAACGCACGGCAACACCTTGATGCGGCTGATCGGCGACGTGCTGTTGATGCAACACCGTATGGTGGGGCGGGTCGAAACCGGAGAAAAGCCGGAACTGTTGTGGGATCACCCTGAACTTGAACGTCTCTATCTGCGACTCTCCGACGACTATGAGCTGCGTGAGCGAAGCCGCGGGCTCGACCGCAAGCTTGACGTCATCTCGCGGACGGTTGAGACGTTGTTGGGTTTGGTTCAGAACCGCACCAGTCTGCGCGTCGAATGGTACATCTTGGCTCTCATCGTGGCAGAACTGGCGCTGTCAATTTACTCGTTCCTACACTGAGGTAAGGCAAGGATGGACGAGTCGATTGGCGCACAAGAAAGTCGTGTTCCAGTCGGCTGCGCGGGAAAAGATCCTGCACTGCGCCCCGCTTCGTCGAGCAGGTTTTCCGCGTAGGCGCGGACCACGCGTCGGCTCCCAACACGTCCAGCAAGTCCATGCCGCGTTCTGGTGCTATGGACTTGACGGAGCGAAGCACAATGCTAGGCGGCCATCTCCGCGATTTGCTGGAGGGCATCGCGGTCGAGTACCCGCACCAGCGTGGTCCCATTGAGTTCGATATGGCCGGCCGCGCGGAGGCCGGTGAAGGTGCGGCTCACCGTTTCCGTGGTCAGGCCGAGATAGTCGGCAATGTCGGTGCGTGTCATGGTGAGGCGAATCGCCTTGCCGTCGCGGCCCAGGCGCTCCTGGCGCCGGATCAGTCCCAGGAGGAACGAGGCGACCCGCTCTTGCGCGGTCTTGCGGCCCAGCATGACCATCTGTTCTTGGGCGGCAGCCAGCTCGTTCGACGCCATCGCGAGCAGGCGGCGCTCCATCACCGGATAAGCCCCGATTACGCCTTCGAATTGCTGGCGCGGCATCCGGCAGACAGTCGTGTCCGTCAGCGCTTCGGCGCTGTATGTATAGGAATCGTTGAAGGCGAGGCCGAGGAAATCGCCTTGGAACAGGAAGCCCGTCACCTGACGTCGCCCGTCTGGCAGCAGCTTGAACACCTTCACCGAGCCGGCGGTGATGGCGAAGAAATGGGTTGCCCGGTCGCCTTCGGCCACGAATGTCTCGCCCGCCGCGAGCGTCTGGGGCGCCGAGAAGCCGGCGAGCCGATCCAGCGCTTCTCTCGGCGCGGCGCCACACACGGTCTTGTTGCGCGCGGGACAGGTCCGGCAGGACTGCGCGCGCGGCGGCATCGGCGCGAAAACGGCTGGATGCGCTTCGTGAAGGACGGTGGTGGCAAGCATTGGATTATTCCCTCGTTCGGTGCCGGCGGCAGTCCGTCGGCGAGGGAACAATCGAACGATACAGGCATCGCCAAAATTCGGAATTGTACCTAAGGGATTCTACCTACCGGGGCGCCGGGCGTCTCCGGCCGGATCGTGCTAAATGCACATTCATCTACGCTCCGGCGAGTCAGCTGTCGCATCCCCACCTCTCGCTATTATCCGGCGCCGGTCCTCGAAAAATCGCGATGAGTGACCGGCCATAACCGGTTGATCCAGGTCAAGTTTGTACTGTCGGTTCCGACGTAATTAGAAAAAGTCGCTATAGCCTGGATCACACAGATGAGATCAAATCGAACGTTAGTTATTCTGGCGGTGGCTTTCGGAGCCTTGTCTTCCACCGCCGGCGCGGGAATCAGCGGGCATTCGGCCGGAGGCATCTATTCGCCGTCCAACATGCCGCCGCGGCCCTCCGCTGGGAGCCGCATGCGTCCCCAGCGTCCGATTATTACACCGAGAGCGCCGTCGCCGCAGACCTTTACGCCGGGTCGGCCTCCGGCGTTGCCGAGAAAGGAGACGCACGCTCCTTCGAGCCTGCGTGGTCACGATTTGCGAAATTTCTCTCCAGCGCAAAGAAATCTTTGGACCAGAGGTCATTGGCACCACGGCAAATATCGCGGCGTCTATGGCTGGTGGTGGTTCACCGGCGGCTATTGGTATTGGTACCAGCAGCCGATCTTTCCCTATCCCGACTACGTTTCGGACGATGTTTACGAAAACGATACCGGAGATGAATCTCCCGCGGATGCCGCGCCGCCTGTGCACAATACCGATGGCTTCTATTACTATTGCAGCGACCCCGCCGGTTACTATCCCGACGTCACCGTTTGCAATGGGACTTGGGAGCCGCTGGCAGCCGACACAACGCCTTAGGGCCCTGCGTGACCGAGTTCCACTCCGAGACCTAGGATGACGCCGCCGTGCGGAAGCGAAGTAGCGCCAAGGCGCAGAACAACCCGCCGATAAGGGTTACTGCCATAAATTGCGGCCATACCACGTCGAGGCCGGCCCCATGGAACAGGATCGCCTGGGCGAAAGAGACGAAATGCGTGGAAGGCGACGCCTCCATTACGGTCCGCAGTGCCGGCGCCATGCTCTCGAGGGGCGTGTTGCTGCCGGACAGCATCATCAACGGGTATGCGACGAGAATGTAGAGCAGTCCCAATTGCGGCATCGAGTGCGCGACGGTGCCGAGGAAAATACCCACCGATGTGGCAAAAAAGAGGTATAGCATCGCGCCCAGCATGAAGAGCGGCACCGATCCGAGGATCGGTATACGAAGGACACCTCGCACCAGGAGTTCCAGCGAAAGGCCTGCGGCGACGCTGATGACGAGACCGTTTGACCAAATCTTGGACATGGCGATCTCGAACGGCGTCAGCGGCATGACAAGCAAGTGGTCCATCGTGCCGTGCTCGCGCTCGCGAACGATCGCGGCGCCGGCCAAGATAATCGCAAGCAAACTCACATTGTTGACGATACCCATGACGCTACTGAACCAGGAGGTCGTATCGTTAGGATTGAAGGCGACGCGCACGGCTAGAGTGACCGGCGACGCGGGTACCCCCTGTGACCGCGACAGAAAATCACCCTCGTTGCGTGAGACGAATTTGGCGATTTCCGTTGTAACAATTTGCTGCGCATAACCGGAACCGAGGCCAGCTTGGACCATCGCGGTGGCGTCGACATTGAGTTGGAGCTCGGGATGATGCCCGCCCACGACATCACGCTGGAAGTTTGGCGGAATGTCGAGAATGAACGTATACCTGCCCTGATCCAGGTCGGGAAGGACGTCGCGTTCAGCGATCGATTCAGGTGGCTTCCAGAACGGCGGCAGAAACGCGGACGCGATTCGGCGCGACAATTCGGATCTGTCCTCGTCGACGATCGCGAGCGATCCGTTGTGCAGTTCTTGCGTGGTGCTCGATGCCTGAAGATAGACGTTGAGGGAAACACCCCAGACAATCAGGGCCAAAAGCACCGGGTCGCGAAACAGGCTGCGCAACTCCTTGGTACCGAGCCAAAAGATATTGGCGAGACGGTACATGAGTTAGCGCTCTTGCTTGTGCAGAAAAAGCAAACTCAAGGCGACCAATACGGGAGCAAAGACCGCCAATGCCAACAGGCTCGGGGTTAGATCGGCCAAACCGAGCCCCTTGGTGAACGTGCCGACACTAACACGCAGAAAATACATCGCTGGAAAACCGCGGCCAAGAAGCGCGGGCAATCCGGTCAGCGACGCCACCGGTACCAGCATGCCGGAGAATTGCGCCGCCGGTAGGATGGTCAGAATCGCGGTGCCGAACAGCGCAGCGATCTGCGACCGGGTGAAGGAAGAGATTAGCATGCCGATGGCTGTGGTGGCGGTGACATAGAGCAGCGCGCCCAGAGCCAGCGTTGGAAAGCTGCCCTTCAGCGGCACGCGGAAAACGATGGTTGCCATCGCAAACATGATCAAGAAATTGATCATCGCCAGTGCGATGAAGGGAAGTTGTTTGCCGAGCAGGAACTCCAGCCTCGTCACCGGCGTGACATAGAGATTGACGATCGAACCCAATTCCTTTTCGCGCACCACGGCGAGCGCCATCAGGATTGCGGGAATTTCTACCAAGAGTAACGTCATGGTCCCGGGCACCATGGCGTAGACACTTTTGAAATCCTGGTTGTAGCGAAAACGGATTTCGACACCGGCGGGCGGCATGGGCCCGGCCGCGCCTCTCGTTTGTATCGCGAGGTCGCTAAGATATTGCGCGTGAACCCCCATCAAATAGCCCCGAATGGTTTCGGCCCGGAACGGCATTGCCCCATCCACCCAGGCGCCAACCGAAGTCGGAATGCCTTTGCGCACGGCGCGGCCGAAATTCGGCGGAATCTCAACAACAGCGCGAATATCGCCCTCGACGAGGCGACGTTCCATTTCGGCGTCGCTTTGGATTGGCGCCTTTTCGATGAAATAGATTGAACCACGAAATTCCTGCAGGTAGGCGCGGCTTTCTGGCGTGTTGTCGCGATCGAAGAAAGCAATCGGCAGGTTATCGACGTCAGTTGAAATGCCAGCGCCGAAAATCAGCATCAAGAACGCCGTCCCAATCAGCGCGAAGCTCAGGCGAATCGGATCGCGCGCCAGCTCCAACCCTTCCCGCCTCGAATAGGCGAAAAGACGGCGCAAGCTGAAGCCCGGCGAAGCCCTTCGCGGCACCGTTTCTTGTGGCCTTTCGACGGGAGCTTCCCCGTCCGCCTCCGCCGCAGGAACTGGATTCGCTTCCTCAATATAGGAAATAAATGCGCCCTCGAGCGTAGCTGCGCCGCGCGCCGTCATCAGGGTCGACGGCTTGTCGGTCGCGAGGACACGCCCCGAATCCATCAGCGAAATCCGATCGCACCGTGCCGCCTCGTTCATGAAGTGGGTCGAGATGAAGATCGTCACGCCTTGGTTTCGCGACAGGTCGATCAGCAATTCCCAGAAGCGGTCTCGCGCGAGCGGATCGACACCGGAAGTCGGCTCGTCAAGGATGAGCAACTCGGGTTCGTGCACGATCGCTACCGCCAGCGACAGGCGTTGGCGGATGCCAAGCGGCAAGTCCGAAGCGCGCTGATCGATGAAGTCGGATAGGTCGAAGCGCGCAATAAGCATAGCGATGCGTTGCTTTGCATACTTACGGTCCAAGTGAAAGAGATGAGCGTGCAGAATGAGGTTCTGCCGGACCGTCAGCTCGGTGTAGAGCGAGAACGATTGTGACATGTAACCGACGCGCCGGCGCGCGTTGAGATCGCCCGCGTTAGAAAGTCGGCCGAAGACCAGGGCTTCGCCTTCGCTCGCCGACAGCAAGCCGGTAAGCATTTTCATGGTCGTGGTTTTGCCCGAACCGTTCGAACCGACAAAACCGAAAATCTCGCCGCGGCCGATAGTGAAACTGGCGTGATCGACTGCGGTGAAATCGCCGAAACGCCGAGTGAGATCGCGCGCCGCGATTACGATGTCGTCATCGCTCCGTAGGAGCGGGGGTATCACCAGCGGTTTGTAGCTGACGCGGCGTTGCTCCGGTAGCAGCGCGATAAAAGCTTGCTCCAACGTCCCGGCCCGAGCTCCATCTTTGAGCGCGGCCGGAGTGCCGGCCGCCAACGCACGACCGCCGTCCATCGCCACCAGCCAGTCGAACGTCTCGGCCTCTTCCATGTAGGCGGTCGCGATCAATACGGATAACCCCGGACGTCCCTGCCGCATGCGCGCGATGAGCCGCCAGAACTGACGGCGCGACAAGGGATCGACGCCCGTTGTCGGCTCGTCGAGAATCAAGAGGTCGGGATCATGAATTAAGGAGCAACACAGGCCGAGCTTCTGGCGCATGCCACCCGAGAGTTTCGCCGCCGGACGATTGGCGAAGGGAGCCAGGCCTGTGCTTCGCAGCAGTTCGGTCATGCGGCGTTCGCGCTCGGCACGTGGTTGACCGAACAGCCTCCCGAAAAATTCGATGTTTTCGCGGACGCTGAGATCGGCGTAGAGGTTCTTTCCGAGCCCCTGAGGCAAATAGGCGATGCGCGGGCAGGCTGCGTCTCGATGGCTGGCATCGGCAATGTTGCCTCCGAGCACACGGACTTCGCCTGCCTGAATTTTTTTGGCGCCGGCAATCAGCGCAAGCAAGGTTGATTTGCCAACTCCGTCGGGACCGATCAATCCGGTCATGCGTCCGGCCGGAACATCGAGCGTAACGTCTTCAAGAGCAACCACCGCGCCATAACGATGAGAAACGCGACGGATCTGTGCAGCAAACGCCTCGATCGGCGGATTCATTTGAGGATTGTGGCCGCCAACGCGGAGGGCCAGGTGATGTCGGGGGCGAGCTTGACATAGGCGACGCCAGGAAGGCCGGTCCTGATGTCGCGGCGATGTGCCTGCAACAGATCGCGGTCAATTCGGACTCGAACTCGAAACATTAGCTTGTCGCGCTCGGTCTTGGTTTCCACGGCCTTGGGTGTGAACTGAGCCTCTGTCGCCAGGAACACGACCTTGGCCGGCAACCCCAGTTGAGGCATCGCATCCAGCACGATCAGTGCATCGTCGCCGAGTCGAATATTCCCGGCATCCTTCGTCGGAAGATAGACGTCCATGTAGACATAGGACGTATCCAATATCGTGAAGACTTTGCCACCTATGGGCAAAACTTCGCCGACATTCGCGATCTTGTACTGAACGACACCGTCGACTGGCGCCAACAATCGGCTGTCGGCAATATTCACTTCGAGCAATTCGACATCGTGTTTAGCAGCGTCAACCGCGTGTTCGGTCGCGCTTACGCGCGCTTCGCTGGCCGCCAGCACCGCGGTTGCGGCGTTCATCTGCTGGACCCGTTGATCCAGCATTTCCTTGGTCATGAATTCCTTGCGCGTGAGTTCCCTGGCCCGCGCGAGTTCCTGGCGCGAAAATAGAACCTGTGCTTTTTGCTGATCGACATTGGCTCGGGCTTCGGCGAGCATCCGCTCCGTCTGGTCGACGGTGGCCTTGGCCTTTTTGAGCTGAGCATCGAAGTTCTGTACGTCCATCAGCGCCAATACCTGCCCCGCTTTGACCAGATCGCCTTCATCGGCAAGCAGCCGCGCGACGCGCTCAGGAAATTTTGTGGCGATGTCGATCTCGTCGGCCTCTAACCGGCCATTGCCCGAGACGATGCCGGGCGGCAGTGCGGGAGGTCGCGTCGTCCACCAATAGTAGCCGCCGCCCGCAACAACCAGCGCCAAAAGGCACAATGCAATCGTTGGACCGCGGCGGCGCCTTCGAGCACCTGACACGACTGGCAATCGCGAAGGCGAAGGAACCAACGGTCCACCAAGAACAGTTGCCTCCTGCGTCTCTTCAATGTCGTCGCGCCCCATAAGAACAAACCTTCGAATGATCCTCAGTCACAGCAAACTGTCGCCCCTCGACGAGTGCGACGCCTTGACTCAGATCAAGCCGGTTCTCGACGGTCGCTCACCATTTTACCAGCAATAAATTCCAGTCCGTCTCTGCTAGGAGCGGCTGCAAGCCCGTCTCGGACTCACCCGGGCCGACGACCAACAGCGAAGGATTGAGGTGGCGCAGCCGCGACATCAGCATAGCGGTGCCCGCCGTGAATGATGTGATCCGGAGGGGACGGTGCACCGACGTCAATATCACCTCCGCCGTCTTAATGGCAGACGCATCCGAGCAGAGAATCGCTACGTCGTCGCTGCTGGAGATGACGGCCAACGCCGCTTGGATCGTGCGCTCGACGGCCTCAGCGTCGCCACCGACGCACACCGCGACGCCTCGCCCGCCGCCGCGACGTTTTAGCAACACAGTAGATTGCGCGTTTATCATGGTCGCCCGCCAGGGAGACAGTCGGCGCCCATTTAAAATCTTCCGCGCGGAGGCCTCCACGATAAGAACGTCGGCGTCGATCTCGTGCAATCCGCCGGCGGGTGGTGAAGGGCGAAGTGAACGGAAAGACCAGGCTGGCAGGCCACGGCGCTTTGCCTCGTCCTCGAGCGTGCGCCTCATACCAGCCCTATAGAGTTGCAGAATCTCTTTCAGCGGCAGGCCCGCGTCGGCCTGCGGATTTGCCACGCTTGAGAACGACACATGCACGGCGACATCCAAATTGGCGATGCGATTGAGATTCTCGTCTTCGAAGTAGACGCCGTGCAGAGCCGCACCCCATCGCGCGGCGAGTGTGGCCGCCTCCCCGACCGCCAAGGGTATATCGGCCGCGGCGTCGCAAGCGATTACAACACTCTTTACTTCAAACTCGGTCACGCTTGACGTCGTTACGACGATTTGACCGAAGACGGCGCGATTCGCCGGCCCTCGCTCGCTCTGCGAGAGCCGCCAACCGCGACGCCACGCTCCGATTGACGGTACCTTCCGGATACCGTCCGCCGACGTCCGCAACCCCGGCCGGCCGGCCTGTGAGAATCTCTAAGCCCTCGTCGACCGTATCGATCGGGATAACTCGGAACTTGCCCTCTTGCGCTGTCGCGACAATGTCGGGGCGCAGCATCAAATGCCTGACATTACTGGCCGGAATGATGACGCCGTGCCGGCCGTTCAAACCTCGCGCGTAGCAGGCATCGAAATAACCCTCGATCTTTTCGTTGACACCGCCGATCGCCTGGATGCGGCCCAACTGATCGACCGAACCTGTCACTGCATAACACTGCATGATTGGTGTTTCGGACAGCGCCGACAACAGCGCGAATAATTCCGCCGCCGAGGCACTGTCGCCGTCAACCATCCCATAAGACTGTTCGAATACCAGGCTGGCAGTCAATGACAACGGTCCATTGCGGCCGAAACGGCCGCCAAGAAAGCCAGCGAGGATCAACACGCCCTTGGAATGAATTGGCCCGCCGAGCGCGACCTCACGCTCGATGTCGATAAGTTCGCCTCGACCGTACCGCACTTGCGCGGTGATGCGGGTGGGATGACCGAAGCCCATTCCGCCAAGGGAAAAAACCGACAAGCCGTTGATTTGTCCGACACGCTCGCCGTCGGTCTCTATGCGCACGATTTTGTGGGCGATGCCTTCCTGCAACCGCCAGTAAAGTCGATCCGCGCGGCGCCGACGCGCCGCAACCGCAGCATCGATGTCGGTAGCGTCAATTAACTTCTTATCAGCTGACCCTGCGATGTGATCCGCTTCCTGAATCAGATCGCTGATGGCGGCTACCTGCGTCGTCAACTTGTCGCCGTCGCCGCTGAGCCTGCCAGCTTCTTCAACGACCCGTATGACCGCAGCCCGATCGAGTGGCCGCAGATGATCGCGACGGGCCACCGTGGCGATCAAGCGCGCATAAAGCGCCACCGTCTCCGGACTACGGTCAAGACGATCTTCGAACTCGGCCGCAACTTTGAACAGATTGAGAAAATCCGGGTCGGAATCGGCGAGGATATAGTAGATCAGAGGCGATCCGACCAGCACCACCTTAACCTGAAGCGGGATCGGCTGGGGTTCGAGCGAAACAGTGCTGGCAAGGCTCAGCATCTGCTCTAGGGAAACGATACGAATTTCGCCGGCGCGCAGGGACTGTTTTAGTGTCTCCCAGCCGAAATTCGCCATCAACAAGCGTCGCGCGTCGAGCACAAGATAGCCGCCATTTGCCTTATGCAGCGCTCCGGGGATGATGAGATTGAAATCAGTGGTAAGCGCGCCGAACCTCGCCATGTGTTCAAGACGGCCGAGCAAATTCTGGTGAGTGGGCTGGTCTTCCCAAACTATCGGCGCGCCCTTCGATTGCGAATTGTCAACCAGGACATTGATTTGATAACGCCGGAACGGAGACGCCTCGCCAATCACTTCCGGCGGTATGCCGATCTGCCCTTCCGATCGATCGCCGGAGATAAAGTCGTCGGCGTGTTCGAGAATATCGTGTTGTACGCCATCGAGATAACTTGTGATCTCCGCAAGATCGGCGAAGTTGCGTTTGATCTCGGCAAAGAGATCATTCACGACGGCCGCGGTGGTGTCGCGGTTCAACTGTCGCACGGCGTCACGATGCTCGCGCTCCCACTTCGGGAGTTGGCGAACGATGGTCTCGAGTTCCCCCTGGAGCATCGCGATGTCAGCGGTGATACGGTCTCGGTCCTCGCCGGACATACGCTTAAAAGCGTCGGGCGGAATGACTTCGCCGTTACGGACGGGCGCGAGCGCAAGGCCCATCGGAGTCCTCAGCAAGCCGATGCTTTTGCTTTCAGCTTGGCGCTCAAGTCCACCGAACGCTTCTTCCTGACGCTGCTTGAACTGTTGCTCCACGACCTCGCGATGGGCCCGATAGTCGTCGCGTTCAAACGCGGCCGGAAGGACGACGCGCAACTCGGCAATGAGACGCTTCATCGCGTCGCGGAGTGGCACGGCCCTGCCCGTCGGCAAGCGCAAACATCGCGGCCGGCGCGGGTCGGCGAAATTGTGGATGTAGCACCAGTCCGGTGGCGACGGCTCGCCGGCGGCACGGCGCTCGATAAGCTCTTGAACGAGAGATCGCTTGCCGCTGCCGTTCGGCCCGAACGCGAAGACATTGAAGCCGGGCCGCTGAATCGCGATACCGAATTCGACGGCCTCGATAGCACGTGCCTGGCCCACTAGGCCGGGAAGATCGGCCAAGTCATCGGTTGTCGTAAATGTCAGATTGCCGAATTCGACACGCCGCCGCAACAGCGGCACCGGCAGCGCTTCGGCCGGCTTCCAAAGAAACGGCGACGCGTCCGAATCGGGCCGCCCTACATCCATGTCCGCCTTGGCTTCTTCAACCGTCGCCACGCCGTGGGCTCTCCAAAAAGCGAAAGAGAC
>Ga0134128_10009121_pt1 | contig 11924 bp, 10 predicted proteins | sample KB31754_FD_96462 | JGI IMG/M metagenome (GOLD analysis project Ga0134128, IMG submission 96462) | Terrestrial soil microbial communities with excess Nitrogen fertilizer from Kellogg Biological Station, Michigan, USA - KB3-175-4 | ecosystem: Environmental > Terrestrial > Soil > Unclassified ...
GACAATCCGGCGGGCCATTGAAATTCGCGACGGGGTCATCCGCAATCCACGGATCCTGTCCTTCCAGCACCGCTCACCGGACTATCCGCACCCACCGCGCCCGCCGGAACGCCAACCAGGCCACGGCTGGTCCTGACGATGGCAGTGCCCCGGGAAATTCCATCAAACTGTATTGATGTACATTGCTGACGTGGCGTCATGGACCCGGCCCGCCCCGCCGCCGTTCGTGCGGCTGGCTGGGCACCCACTGCGATGGCAGTTGCTGGGCGAGCTGGGGCGCAGCGATCTGCGCGTCCGGGAACTGGTGCGGCTGACCGGTCAGCCGCAGAACCTGGTCTCCTACCACCTGGGCAGGCTCCGGGCAGCCCGGCTGGTGGGTGTGCGGCGCAGCACGTTCGATGCCCGCGATGCGTACTATCACCTGGACCTGGTGAGCTGCGCGGATGCGCTCGCGGCAGCTGGGCTGGCGCTGCATCCGGGGTTGCGGATGGCGCCCGGGCCGGCCGCCGCGCCGGCCCGCCGGTACCGGGTGCTGTTCCTGTGCACTGGCAACAGCGCCCGCTCTCCCGTCGCAGAGGCGCTGCTGCGGCAGCTGGCCGGGCAGATCGAGGTGGCGAGCGCAGGCAGCCACCCCAAGGCGTTGCACCCCAATACGGTGCGGGTGCTCGGGGAGTACGGAATCGAGCTGGCCGGGCGGTCGCCACAGCATCTGGGCGCTTTCGAGGGTGAGCGGTTCGACTACGTCATCACGCTGTGTGACCGGGTGCGCGAGGTGTGCCCGGAATTTGCCGGCACCGCCGGGAAGGTGCACTGGAGCATTCCCGATCCGGCCGCGCCGGGCGGCACTGACCAGGACACCTACCCGGCCTTCAAACGCATGGCCGCCGAGCTGGACAAGCGCATCGGCTTTCTGCTGGCGGCCCTCAGCGCGGCCCCAGTCCCAGCAGCCGACCAGGAGGTGCGATGAGCAGCCCAGAGCAGGTGGTCAAGGTCCGTCTCATGATCGAGCTGTCCGAGCCCGCGCCCGGCTCGCCGTCCCGCCGGTGAGCCCAGCCGCTCCCGGGGACGACGGCTCGCCGCCCCGGGCCGCCGGACCCGGCGGCGGGGCCGGCCCACCGGCCCGCGAGCCGCAAGACCCAGGCGGACCCCTGGCGCGGGTGTCCCTGGCCACGATCCTGCGCGAGTGGGGCCGCATCGGCTGCATCGGGTTCGGCGGCCCGCCGACGCACATCAAGCTGCTGCGTGAGCTGTGCGTGGAGCGGCGCAGCTGGCTGGATGCGCGGGAATTCGAGGACGCGATCGCCGCCTGCAACCTGCTGCCCGGCCCCGCTTCCACCCAGCTGGCGATCTTCTGCGCCTGGCGGCTGCGCGGCCGCCCGGGCGCGCTGATAGGTGGGGCCGCGTTCATCATCCCCGGGCTGATCGTCATCCTGGCGCTGGCTGCCCTGTTCCTGAGCACCGCACCGCCCCGCTGGGTGCTGGGCGCGGGGGCCGGGGCCGGGGCCGCGGTCCCGGCTGTGGCCGTGCAGGCTGGCACCAGCCTGACGGGAGCAAGCTGGCAGCGCCGCGGGAACACGGTGCGCTGGCTGTGTTACCTGGTCGCCGGGGCCGCCGCCGCGGCCACGCTCGGTGCGTGGCTGGTGCTGGTGCTCCTGGGCTGCGGAGCCGCCGAACTGGCCGTGCAGATCCGCGCCTGGCTTCGCGATCGTGGCAAGATCCGGGGCCTGGCGGCAGCGCCGGTGCTCGCCGCGGGAGCGGTGAGCGGCGGGGTCCTGCTTTCGGTGGCCTGGGTGGCCTTCAAGGTCGGGGCCCTGTCCTACGGTGGCGGGTTCGTCATCATCCCCCTCATGCAGTCCGATGCGGTCAGCCACTACCACTGGATGACCGGGGCCCAGTTCCTCAACGCGGTGGCCCTCGGCCAGATCACCCCCGGCCCGGTGGTCCAGACTGTCGCCGTCGTCGGCTACGCCGCGGCCGGCCTGGCCGGGGGAATCCTGGCCTCGGCCGTCGCGTTCAGCCCATCGTTTGCGTTCATCCTGCTCGGCGGGTACCGGTTCGATGTGATCCGCGGCGACCGCCGCGCCCGGGCCTTTCTCAATGGCGCCGGGCCCGCCGCGATCGGTGCCATCTTCGGGTCGGCCATCCCGCTCACCCGCGCGCTCAGCCACGGCTGGCAATACGCCGTGCTGGCCGGCGCGCTGATCCTGGTTCTGCAGCTCCGCCGCGGAGTCGTCCTCACCCTGCTGGGCGCGGGCGCGGCCGGGATCGTACTTGCCCTGACCGTCAGCTCAGCGCTCTGATCCAGGCCCTGGAGCGCGGCGCGGTCAGCAGATGGGACTGGATAGCCCGGCCACGGCCAGCACGCTTCGACGCGTGCACACGGCGACTCTCGGGCGGTCCAGGCTCAGCTGCCTCCGCTGGCGTCGATCGCCCGCTGAAAACGGCCGGCCAGCTGGCCCAGCGCGGCCACCAGTTCCGGTGAGCCCAGGACGGTGAAGTCCGCGTCCAGCAGGCCCAGGTAGAGGGCGAGCATCTCCGGATGGTCCGAGCCTGGCTCGAACACGCACCGGTCCCCGGCCAGCGGTTCCACCTCGACCGGGATCGGCAGCCGGTCCCGGACGTGCGCGGCGGGCGCGTGCACGATCACCCGGGCCCGGTACCGCCAGGTTGCCTCGCCGACTCCGCGGGCCACCTGGGCCGCGATCTCCTGGTCGGACGGCAGGGCACGCGGGGCGAACCGCGGTCCCGGCGGGGGCCGCAGTTCGATCCGGTCGGCCCGGAAGGTACGCCACGCATCCCGGTCGGTGTCCCAGGCCATCAGGTACCAGCGCTGCCGGTCGTTCACCAGGCGGTAGGGCTCCACTGAGCGCCGGCTGGCCACCCCGGAATGCGCCCGGTAGTCGAACCGGAGCCGGTCATGGTCCCGGCACGCGCAGGCAATCGCGGTGAGCACGTCTGGGTCGACTGTCGGGCCGCGGGCCGGCATCGGCAGCGCGTGCGCGTGCAAAGCACCGACCCGGCGGCGCAGGCGTGCGGGAAGCACCTGCTGGAGCTTGGCCAGGGCGCGAACCGAGGTTTCCCCGATCCCGGTGACCGACCCATTCGCGGCGCTGCGCAGGCCGATGGCGACGGCTACCGCCTCCTCGTCGTCGAGCAGCAGCGGCGGCAGGGCAGCGCCGGTGCCGAGCCGGTACCCGCCAGCCACCCCGGGCCGTGCCTCGACCGGGTAGCCGAGCCCGCGCAACCGGTCCACGTCGTTACGGATGGTCCGGGTAGTCACGCCGAGCCGGGCCGCCAGCTCAGCGCTGGTCCAGTCGCGCCGGGCCTGCAGCAGCGACAGCAGCCGCAGCAGCCGCGCAGAGGTTTCCAGCATTCCCCGATCCTGACCACAATCTAGGAACGATCCTTTCCGCTATTGTTCCTAGCCTCATCGCGTCACCACAAGGAGCCGTTCACAAGGAGCAGCGCGATGAGCGACAGCATCCAGCCCTTCCGCATCGAGATCCCCCAGGCTGACGTCGATTACCTGCACGAGCGTCTGGCCCGGGCCCGCTGGCCCGGCGAACTGCCCGGCGTTGGGTGGGCCCGCGGCATACCGCTGGACTACCTGCAGGAGCTGGCCGGGTACTGGCGCACGGGCTACGACTGGCGCGCCCAGGAGGCGCAGCTCAACCGTTACCCGCAGTTCACGACCGAGATCGACGGCCAGCGGATCCACTTCCTGCACGTCCGGTCCGGCCAGCCCGGCGCCAAGCCGCTGCTGGTCACGCACGGTTTCCCGAGTTCGGTGGCCGAGTTCCTGCACCTGATCGGGCCGCTGGTCAGCCCGGGCGAGGGTCAGGCGTTCCACGTCGTCGCTCCGTCTTTGCCCGGGTATGCGTTCTCGACCCCGCTGACCGCCACCGGCTGGACGATGGGCCGCACCGCACGCGCCTGGGCTGAGCTGATGCGCCGGCTCGGCTACCGGCGGTACGGGGTGCACGGCGGCGACATCGGCGGCGGCGTGTCCGGCCTGGTGGCCGGCCTCGACCACGACCATGTGACCGGAATGCACGTGGTCACCGATCCGCTGACCGCCGCGGCCACCGCTACCTTCATCCCCGGCATGGCCAGCCGGCTCGACGAGAGTGATCCAGCCGACAAGCTGATCCTGAGCCGGATGGACGCATTCCGGAAAGATGGCTCCGGCTACCTGGCGATCCAGAACAGCCGGCCGCAGACCATCGGCTACGGCCTGGCCGACTCGCCGCTGCTGCAGCTCGCGTGGGTCGCGGAGAAGGTCCACGAGTGGACGGACCTGCCGGTCGGCCGCGATCAGCTGCTCACCACGGTCAGCCTGTACTGGTTCACCGGCTCTGGAGCCTCCGCCGCGCAGACCCTGTACGAGCAGGCTCACTCGCCGGAATGGGGCGCCCCGCCAGCGGTGCCGCAGGGCTTCGCGGTTTTCGGTGCCGACGAGACGGTCCGCAAGCTGGTCCCAGCGCCAGCGACCGCACACTGGTCCGAGTTCCAGCGCGGCCAGCATTTCCCGGCCATGGAGGCTCCAGCCCAGCTGGCCGTGGACCTGCGGGCTTTCTTCGGGCCGCTGCAGTGACCGGGGAGCTGGGCCCGTTCCGGCGGCTCGCGGCGGGCGACGTGCTCCGGCGGGCGATGCTGCTCCGGCGGGCGGAGCGGCCCACTACGGTGTCGGTCATGACCGAAGAGTGGACCGCTCCGCCGGTGGAGCGCACCGACCCCGGGCTCATCCTGGGTGAGCGCCTGGCGCTTGAGGCGTGGCTGGACTTCCATCGCGACACACTGCTGCACAAGTGCGCCGGCCTGACCGCTGGCCAGCTGAAAGAGCGGGCGGTTCCGCCGTCGCGGCTATCCCTGCTCGGCCTGGTGCGGCACATGACCGAGGTGGAGCGCTGGTGGTTCCGCATCCACGGGGGCAACACCGACCTGCCCTTCCCATACGACCCGGACGCGACCGGCCAGGACTTCGAGGCGCTCGATGACGCGGACGCGGCCGCCAACATCGAGGCGTTCAAGCAGGAAATAACGCAGGCCCGCGCCGCCGTGGCCGGCCAGCAGCTGGACGACGTCGTGCCCAGCCACGGCCACCATCCGGAGCGCGGCCGCGATATCCGCTGGATCTACCTGCACATGATCGAGGAGTACGCACGCCACAACGGCCATGCCGATCTCATCAGGGAACGGATCGACGGGGTCACCGGAGACTGACGGCCGTCCGTGGTTACGCCAGGGTGATGCGGCTGGCTAGAGCCAGCCGAGGTAGGTCAGCACGTCCCGTGCGACCGCCCCGATGGGGCGGTCGTTGCTGATGGTCACGTCCTCGAGGCCGGCGCCCGCCGCGGCCGCGACCGAGGACGCTGCCTCGCGCAGATCGTCGCCCCGCCCGCTGGTGACGTCGCTGGCCAGCCGGGCCTCGATGACCGGCAGCGGAACAGTCAGGCGGGCGACCCGCAGCGGCAGGCCCAGCGCGTCCCGTACCCCGCGTACCTCGCCGGGGGTACGGACGAAGTAGGCGAGCACGAACAGCCGGATCCCGGCCCGCCGGTAGTTCGCGGCCACCGCGGCCAGGTTCTGCAGCAGCAGCGCGAATTCGGCGGCGCGGTCCCCGGTGCCAGTGCCCGCCCAGCTCAGATAGTCCAGGTCGAGAAGCGCGTACGGTTCGCCCCGCTGCTCGAGCAGGTAGGCGATCTCCGCGGCGACCGAGCTCTTGCCCGCTCCGAAGACCCCGGTGAGCAGGATGCCCTCCGCCCGGCGCGTGATCACCAGCCCAGGTTAGGCCGCCGGGGCCGGCCAGTGGGCGGGGCGGGCCAGCAACCGCGGCAGCCTTGTGCCCGTGTCGCCCTTGGCCGCATCGACCTGTGACTGGGTGAGGAAGAGACTGCCGGTGAGATCCGCGCCGCTGAGATCAGCATCCCGCAAATCGGCTCCGGTCAGGTCGGCGGCCCGCAGGTCAGCGCCGGTCAGATCGGCGCCTATCAGGCAGGCTCCGCGCAGGCTGGCCCCGGCAAGATTCGTGCCCGTCAGCCTGGCCCCGATGAAGTCAGCTCCCGCGTGGTCCCGTTTCCGTCCCGGGACGCTGGCCCGCATCAGCTCGCTGGCTCGCCGCAACAGGTCGTTAACCTCGCCTCGAACGGCCCGCATGTCCAGGTCCACCAGCACGTCAGCCGGGCTGTGGGTCAGGCGTTCAGTCTCCTCCAAAGCACGTCGCAGGTCACCGTGCAGCGGGCGGGCGGCCCGGGCGGCCAGCGCCTGGGAGAGGTACCACAGCAGCTCGTGGAGCTGCCGGCTGACCGCGAACGCGTCGAACATCGGCCGTGCGGTGTCCGGGGCCTGCCGCCAGTCCACGCCACCAAAGGTGACCTGTGACACCCACTGGCCCGCGCCAAAGCAGTCGTAAGCGGCGCAGCCGCGAAAACCCTGCTGCCTGAGACGCTGATGGATGCCACAGCGAAAGTCCGGCAGCAGATTCGGGCAGGGCTGCCCGGCAGGCTTGTCGATCGCGAAATCCGCCGACGCCGAGAACCCAGGCGCGACGCAGCACAGGCCGAAGCAGCGTCCGCAGTCAGCCTGCAGCCTGTCTGGCGCGCCGCCCTTCATGTCAGCGCGGCTGGGCCGCGGGCTTCCCAGCATGCTCATGGGTCATGCGCTCAGTGTGTCAGCTGCTCACCAGAATGACTCGTGCCCCGGGCCACGCATAGGGTCGGCTGGTGCCTGACCCGCTCTTTGCCCATCCCCGCCTGGCCCCGGTTTACGACGCCTTTGACGGGCAGCGCGACGACCTCACTGTCTACCTCAGGCTGGCCGGGGAACTGGATGCGGACCGGGTGCTCGACGTCGGCTGCGGCACCGGCAGCCTGGCCATCCTGCTCGCCGCCGCGGGCCGCACCGTGGTGGGCGTCGACCCGGCCGGTGCGTCGCTCGAGGTAGCGAAGTCAAAGGAGAAGACCGCAGCCATCACCTGGATCCATGGCGACGCCACCAGGGCACCCAGGGCCAGTGCCGACCTGGCGGTGATGACCGGGAACGTGGCCCAGGTCTTCCTGGCCGATGAGGACTGGGCCCAGGCGTTACGTGCCATCCACGCCGCCCTCCGCCCGCACGGATACCTGGTGTTCGAAACGAGGCGTCCCGAACGCAGGGCCTGGGAGGAATGGGCGCACACCACCGGCCCGGTCATTCTCGACATCCCCGGCAGTGGCCGGGTCGAGCGGCGCTGTGAGGTCACCGCCGTGCGGCTCCCGTTCGTCTCCTTCCGGTACACCTACTCGTTCCTGGCCGACGGCGCCGTCATCATGTCAGACTCCACCCCTGCGGTTCCGCGCTCGCGATGAGGTCGAATCGAGCCTGGCCGGCCACGGCTTCCGGGTACAAGACGTACGGGAAGCCCCCGACCGGCCAGGCCGGGAGTTCGTGTTCATCACCGAGCGCATCGGCTGAGCCCGCCTGACCCGCGAGACCCGCTCACCCCGCTGCTGGAGCCGCCGGGCGGAGGGTGAGCCGGATTGTGTGGCCGTGGGTCGCGAACTGTGCTGACCCGCCGGCGCCGGGCCCGCCGGTGACCACGTCGAACATGACCGCATCCTCCGTCGCATGCTCGTGCACGCTGGCCAGGGGCTCGGCTATATGCCCGAGCAGTGCCCAGGCCCGCCGGCGGATATCGCGACGGCGGTCACCGGGGCTGTGCTCCGCCGCGACGTCCAGCACGCCATCCTTGCCGGCCCGGCAGGTGAGCACCGTCAGCCCGGGCACGCTGGCGCTCTGCAGGTGCGGTACCAGGTGGGCCTCGGGTTCCTCGGCAACCCAGCCGGGGCGGCGGGCCAGCTGGGCCAGTTCCTGGACGCTGTCCGCGAAGACCCCCGCATCGGCCACGCCGGTGAAGCGGTCGTCGGTGTCCCACCTCCGGCGGGAATCAGCTGCGTCGGCCATGGTCTGCTCCTTGTCCGCGCTATCCGCTCCAGTCAAGCAGCGTCCGGCGGCCTCCCGCATGCGACGCTCCGCAGCCGCGGCCGGCGATGCCCCCAGGGCCGCGCCCAGCCCGGGCCCAGCCCGGGCCGGGCCGGGCGGATCAGGCCGCGACCGCCGGGGCGAACCGCGCGCCGATGCTCACGAAGCCGGCCGCGGAGGCCATCACCGCAGGCTCACCGCGGCCGAGTTCCAGCTGGGCACAGGCCAGGGCCTGCTCGGCGGGCTGGCCGTCCGCGAGCAGCCGGTGGAAAGCCCGCATGACCGGGGTGGTCTCGGTGTCGGCCACCGGCAGCACCGACGCCGTGACCTGGCGGGTGCCCAGGGCCAGCAAGGTCGCGCCGAGCCCGAGCAGCTCATCGCCAGCGCTGACGGACGGGCGGCCGACGTCGCACGCCGCGAGCACGACCATTTCCGGCGCGCGGCGCAGGTGCTCGAGGTCGTAGACGGTCAGCGGGCCGTCGGCCAGCATCAGCGAGGAAAACAGCGGGTTCTGCGGGTGGATGCGCCCGTGGGCGGACAGGTGGGCCAGTTTCGCCCCGTCCAGGGCCGCGGTCACCGCCTTGACCGTGGCCGCCCGGCCGGTCGTCTCGGTCACCCGGTGGATGGCGGCCACGGCGACCGCCTCGGCCTCCGCGCCGGGCAGGCCCGGCCCGGCCGCCACGACGGCCTGGCCACCGGTCCGGCCGGCGGGCCGCCCGCTGTACCACAGGGTGGCGGACGGGGCGACAGTGACCGGCCGTCCGTGGCACGACGGCAGGATGGACCAGGGCAGCGCTTGCAGCGGCCCAGTCGGCACCACTACCAGCGGCCGGTCACCGGCCATGCTGGCCAGCGGCCGGAGCAGCAGCTCATCCAGCCGTGAGGCCACCCCGGTGAGCAGCGCCTGCGCTGCTACCCCGCTGGCGTGGCTGGTGCTGCGCCGGGTGAGCCGGTGCATGGCGAACCGGGCCCGGTTGATCAGGTCGCGCGCCTGGGTCGTGTCCCCCAGGGTGCGGAGCCGGATCCGGCCGCCGGCGATGACAACGGCGTGCAGTGTCCCGTCGAGATCGACGAATTCCAGCAGCGCCGCCGCGCCCAGCACCTGCGCGAGATCGCTGGCGGGCACCGGGCGGGCCGCCCGCGAGGACAGGTTCCCCGGCCGGTGCCGGGTTCGGTCACGGATCTCGCGTTCCAGCGCCACCTGGCGCCGCTCCAGCCCGCTGGTACTCGCCCCCGCGCCGCGCCGCCGGAAGATCTCGCTGGCCGTGGCGCGCAGCTCGGCCAGGGTCTGGGCCAGCACGGGGTCGGCGGGTGGCCGGGCCGGGCGGATCAGCAGATGGCTGGCCCGGCCCTGCTCAGCCCATTCGAGCACCTGGCTGGCCTGGCCGCTGCGCATCGCGATGCGCAGGCCGAACTGGGCCACCTCGGTGCGGCGCCCAGAAGAGAACGCCCGCAGGTCGGTGGCGCCGAGCCCGGCCCGGTGATCGTCCAGCACCCGCAGCGCGGTACGGGCGGCGGCGGTCGCGCCGCGGTCGTTCCCCTGGGTGTGCCGGGCCAGCGCTTCTGCGTGCCAGCCGCGCGCCCGAAGCAGGGCCGGCCCGCGCCGCCGGTGCCTGGCCACCTGCTCCAGCTGCTGGCTGGCCCGGGTGGGCCAGCCACGGTCCAGGGCCAGCTGCGCGGCCAGCATCCGGGCCTCGACCGCCATCACCGGCCAGGTGGCCGCGGCCAGTTCGGCGGCCACCCGTTCCAGCTGGGGCAGGGACGCCCCAGCGCCGCTGGCGGCCAGCCGCGACTGGAGCACGAGGTACCGGGCCAGCGTGGCCCACCGCAGACGCTCTTGCCCGGCGAATTCCCGGACCGCCCGGGTGGCCTGGTCCAGCGCCAGGCCGGGCTGCTGGTCCAGGAGCGCGGCCTGGGCCAGCAGCACCCGCGCCTCGGGCAGCCCGGTCTCGCGGTGCTCGCGGGTGAACTCCCGCACCGCCTCCTCGGCCGCCTGCCGGGCCTCTGGTATCAGCCGCACCGACAGCAGCAGCTGGCACCGGTCGATGAGCAGCTCACCCACGGGTGACCCGTGCGCGCGGAAACTGGCCTCGGCCATGTCGAGGTTGTGCAGCGCGGCCGGCGCGTTGCCGCGCAGTCCCTCGATCCAGCCCAGGTTCTGCCGCACGAAAGCCAGCGAGAGGTCCAGGTCGAGGCGGATGCACAGCAGGGCGGCCTCGCGCAGGTCGAGCTGCGCGGCGGTGTACTCCTGCCGGTAGCCGTGCGACACGGCCCGGTTGGACAGCGCCCGCTGGACCCATACGTCGTCGCCGGCCCGGCGCAGCACCGGCAGCGCCGCCCGGTAGCAGGGCAGCGCCTCGTCGTGCCGGCCAGCCTGGGTCAAGATCGCGCCGCGCTGCGCCTGGGCCCGGGCCCGGGCCACGCCGTGCAGGCCGGCCACGGCCGTCCCGATCTCCAGCAGCGCCTGCGCCGCCCGGCCCCGGACGTTCAGCGCGAATGCCAGCGACATCCGCGCTTCGTTCTCCAGTTCTGCCGATCCGGCGCGGCCGCCGACCCGGATAGCGGTCCGCAGATGCCGCAGCGCGGTATCGGGGTCGGACAGATGCAGGGCGGCCAGGCCCAGCGCCCGCTCCGCGGCCGAGAGCGAGGAGAAATCTTTTTCCGCCCGGGCCTGCGCGGCTATCGCCCCGGCCAGCACCACGGATTCACGCGGATGCGCCTCTGCCAGCCGAAGCGCTTCCCGCGCCCGGTCTTGCAGAATCCCTCCCACGAATGATGCTAAGCACAAGGGGGCAGGTCCGTGTCAACCAGGAATACTGCGGGCCGGTGTATCAGGGGATGGCTGGCCTTCCTCCTTGTCATTAGCAGTGCTGGGACGGCACCGCGACAGCAGCGCGCGAGCAGCTATCGAACTGCGCGCGGGCAGCGCACGAGGAGGAGGGGTCTGTGATGGCCGCGAAAGCCCGGCTCGAGTCGTTCCACGATGACCAGATCGTCGTCGCCCTGGCCGATCTGGCGGTCGTCGCCCGGGAACTCGACACCCTTCATGTCCACATGAAAGAGCCCGACCGGCACCGGCGGCTGGGCCTGGCCCGCTTGCCGCTGGATGGTAAGTCCATCACGGCGGGCGTCGGCGAACTCCGGCGTGACCGCGGCATTGCGGAGAAACTGACGGCCGGCAGCGGTGCCCGGGACGCACGAGCTGGCGGGCAGCTAACCCCGCTCGACGAGCTGCTCAAGGGCCTCCGGCTGCGCTTCGCCAGAAACTATGACAACTGGCTGCCGGCGTTCGGCAAGAACCGGACGATCAGCAAAATCGCCGGGTCACCGCATGTGGGCGGGGGCGGCGTCGGGCCGCCCAAGAAGACCGACGCTTTCCTCGCGCCCCGGGCGACACCCCCGGATCAGCGGCGCAGCGTACGGGTCGGCCTGCTGGACACGCGCATGTTCGCGCACGAGTGGCTGGCCGGTGGCTACCTGGCCCGCCCCGGTGACCTGCTCGGCCCGCAGCATCCGTACCGGTCCACCCAGGCGCACGCCACGTCGGTGGCCAGCCGCATTCTCGAGCGGGCCCCGGGGGCCGAAGTTCATCTGCGCCGCGTCCTGGGCGACAACGCCACCGGCGATTCCTGGGCGGTGGCCACCGCCATGGCCGAGGTCGCCGAGGCCGGGTTCGACGTCGTCAACCTGTCCTTCGGGGAGTACTTCACCGACGACGGGCAGCCGCCGCTGGTGATCAGCACCGCGGTGCAGCTGCTGAGCGCGCGCAGCGTGATCGTGGCCGCGGCGGGCAATCACGGGAACGTGGCGTCCCGGCCTGCTAAGCAGGTTCCCGCAGGCCTGACGGAGAAATCCCCGTCCTATCCGGCCGCGCTGCCCGGTGTGCTGGCCGTCGGGGCGCTCGAGGATGCCAAGCCCGCGCCGTTCTCGCCGAAGGACGCGCCGTGGATCCGGCTGATGGCCCC
>Ga0134128_10009123_pt1 | contig 11923 bp, 12 predicted proteins | sample KB31754_FD_96462 | JGI IMG/M metagenome (GOLD analysis project Ga0134128, IMG submission 96462) | Terrestrial soil microbial communities with excess Nitrogen fertilizer from Kellogg Biological Station, Michigan, USA - KB3-175-4 | ecosystem: Environmental > Terrestrial > Soil > Unclassified ...
ATGGCGCTTTGGGGCCAGGGCGTGGTTCTCGGCCCCATGCTCGCGCCGGTGCTCGGCGGCTGGCTCACCGACAACTACAGCTGGCGCTGGGTGTTCTACATCAACGTGCCGTTCGGCATCCTTTCGGCCATCGGCCTCATGGCCTACGTGCGCGAGACCGAGACCCGTGCCACACGCTTCGATTTCCTGGGCTTCGGCGCCCTCAGCCTCGCCGTCGGGGCGCTGCAGATTCTGCTCGATCGCGGCGAGCTCAAGGACTGGTTCGGCTCTGCGGAGATCTGGATCGAGACCGGCATCGCCATAGGGGCCTTGTACGTCTTCATGGTGCACACGCTGACGGCGCGTGAGCCGTTCATCAGCCTCGCTCTGTTCAAGGACGCGAATTTCTCGATGGGGAATCTGCTCGTGTTCATCGTCGGTGTGGTCCTCTTCGCCACGCTGGCATTGCTGCCGCCGCTGCTGCAGGACCTGCTCGGCTATCCGGTTCTGACCTCGGGCATTGCCATGGCGCCGCGCGGTTTCGGCAGCTTCGTCTCGATGTATCTCGCCGGGAGACTCATCGGCCGCATCGATACGCGCCTCCTCATCGGCATCGGTATCGCGGTGACGGCCGTCTCGCTCGAGATGATGTGCGGCTACTCCACCCTGATGCCGCAGACTCTCGTCTGGTGGACCACTTTTCTCCAGGGCCTCGGCACGGGTCTCACCTACGTTACGCTCACCACCGTGGCTTTCTCGACCCTCGGCGTGCAATATCGGTCCGAGGGTACGTCGATGTTCAACCTGCTGCGCAACGTGGGCAGCAGCATCGGCATTGCGGCAACCGGAGCGCTCCTGACGCGCAATACACAAGTCATGCACGAGCGCCTCGCGGCCCACATCCTTCCCTGGGGCGGACAGATACAGCTGCACGCCCCCTTCAGCCTGACCGCGCCTGCCGGACTCGCCGCGCTCAATGCGGCCGTGACCCGCCAGGCGCAGATGATCGCCTACAACGATGATTTCAAGCTGCTGTTCGTGATGACGCTGGCGTTGATCCCCCTGGTGCTGCTGCTGCGGCCTGCCCGCGCGCGAGTGCCGCAACCGGCCGTAATGGAATGAGACAAGAGAGCCCGGACCCCAGGCGTGGGCGAGCGGCGCCGGCCGCATGTGGGCTGGCCGTTGCCGCTCTCCTGTGCGCGTGCACCGTCGGACCCAACTTCCATCGGCCGGCCGTGGAGAGCACGCCCGCGTACCGGCCCGCCGGAGAATCGAATCCCGTCGATACCAGCGCCCAAGCGGCCGAGCGGCGCGCACCGGCCGCCGGCGCCTATGCGCAGCGATTCGTGCTCGGCGAGCCGGGCGCACCCGAGTGGTGGACTCTCTTCCGATCACCGCAGCTCGATGAGCTGATCCGGCGCGCCATGGCGGACAACCACAATCTCGCCGCGGCGAAGGCCACACTCGCTCAGGCGCAGGAGCTGGTGGCGGCGCAGTCGGGTCAATACTATCCGCAGGTGAGCCTGTTGGCCTCGACCGGACGCCAGAAGTACGGCGCGCAATTCCTCGGCACCTTTGCCGTTGCGCCATTCACCTACGAGGCGGTCGGCGCGAGCGTGCGCTACATGCTCGACTATGCCGGGGCCACTGCGCGTTCCGTGGAGGAGAAGAAGGCGCTCGCGCAGTACGAGCGCAGCGAGTTGCAGGCGGCCGGGCTGACACTCAGCGGCGATGTGGCCTCGGAGGCCGTCATCATCGCCGCGACCCGTGGGCAGATCCGGGCGGCGGCGGAGCTGCTCGCGGAGGATGGCGACAACCTGAGTCTGGTGCGCACGGCATTCGCCAACGGCTCGGTGTCGAGGCTCGACGTCCTGACCGCGCAAAGCCAGCTTGCAAGCGATCAGGCACTGCTGCCGCCCCTCAATCAACAGCTTGCGATGGCACGGCATGCGCTCGCCGTGCTGCTCGGCCGGCCGCCGGCCGACTGGTCGCAGCCGGATCTCGAGCTCACGAGCATTCGCCTGCCGCGCGAGCTGCCCGTGAGCGTGCCATCACGGCTGGTCCGCCGCCGGCCCGACATCCTGGCAGCGGAGGCGCAGCTTCACGCGGCGACGGCCGCCGTCGGTGTCGCGACCGCGAACCTCTATCCGCAGATCGCGCTGACCGCAACTCTCGGCCAGCAGTCGCTGACCCCGGCAAAGCTATTCGACGCTTCGTCCGCCGCGTGGTCGCTGATCGCAGGCCTGACGCAGCCGCTCTTCGACGGCGGCACGCTGCGCGCCGAGCGGCGGGCGTCGCTCGATGCGCTGCACGCGAGCGCCGCACGCTATCAGCAGGTGGTGCTCGATTCCTTCGGACAGGTCGCCGATCTGCTCGATGCCCTCGACCACGATGCGCAGCTCGTCGCCGCACAGGCCAACGCCCGGGATACCTCGCAGGCGAGTCTGGAGCTCGCGCGGCAGAGCTACCAGGCGGGCAATTCGGGTTTGCTGCAGGTGCTCGATGACCAGCGCCAGCGTCAGCGCGCGGAGCTGGGCTTCCTCGAGGCACAGACCCGCCAGTATCTCGACACCATTCAGCTGCTGCTCGCCGTCGGCGGCCCGCTCAGCTGACGGGCGGCGCTGCCGCTCACAGCCGGCCGCTGCGCCGGTTCTTGTCGATGATGCCGATGATGAGAATCACGAAGGCGACCAGCCGCACGATGTAGGCGTATTCCTGCTGCGCCTCGTCGGCCGGATGATTGATGATCGCAAGCCCCACCCAGGCCGCGGCCATACCGACGAAGGCGAGCGAGAAGAACGCGAACAGCCGCTCGCGGGTCGCGCGCCAGAACCGCAGGAAAAAGAGCGCCGCCACCAGGGACGACATCGCCAGCACACCCCACATGAAAGTCTTCATGGCCGTTTGCCTATCGCGATTCCCACGTGAGCCCGAAAACGAGCAGCAGCATGCCGATGATTGCCGCAGTGTTGCGGTACCAGAAGAGGTCGTAGTTCGGCGGCAGGAGGACCAGGTCGACGTACAGGATCACATTGTTGATGGCGAGGAATACGAAGCAGAGGCTTGCCCAGAAGAGCAGCCGGGTCCGTGTCGCGCGATAGCCGCGCAGGAGCAGCACCGCGCACACGATGCTGGTGATCGCGCACAGAATGTAGATCGCCTCAGCCACCTTTCTTGTCCTTTTTCAACACGAAAGCGTCGGCGAACGTGTGTAGCGCCGCGGTGCGTACACGGTCGATGGCGTTTGCGCTCATGAGTTGGATGATCCGGATGGGGTGCTCTGCGTACTCACGGTCGAGACGATCTGCGGCAGCATCGAGCCCGGAGCTCGCCGGCCGGTAGGCGACGCGGAGCGCGGGAGCGGCAGCGGTGGTAGACACCAGGCCGCTTGCCTTGAGGCCGTCGAGCGCGGAGCCGACGAGCTCTTCGCGGATGTGCAGCCGCGTGGCCAGCCCCGCGACCGTCCACTCTTCATAGCGCTCGCGCCGCAGGAGCAGAAGGACCTCGAGCTGTTCGTAGGACTCGATGTGCTCGTGAAGCAGCGCGCGCACATCCTCCGGCAGATCGTCCGTCTCGCTCACGAAAGCTCGGAGCGCGCGATCGGCCGGGCTGAGGTGTCCGGATCGGATTGGAATTCGGCGCCGCTCATTTCAGTTTACTTACCGCAACTGAACCGCAGACGCAAGAGCCCGCCGCAGGCAGGCTGCCTGCGGCGGGCTCTATTCGGTGCGAGGAAAGTGGAAGCTGTGGGAGCGTCAGGAGACGCTCTTCACAACCTCGCAGCGCTGATGCGCCTTCTTCAGTTTCGCGCAGGCGGCCTTGGCATCGGACTCCGTCATCGGCGCCGAGCGAATCTCGAGACTCTTCGACTTTCCGGTCGGCGGCACGACCACGACGTCCTGCAGATCGCTGCCGAACTTGTCCTTCAGGTGCTGGGCGAGCTTGTCGGCGGCCGCCTGGGAGTGCACCGAGGCGAGCCGCACCTGATAGCCGGTCAGCTTCTTCAGCGCATCGCGCGCCTGGTCGGCCGTCGGGGCATTGGGATACTTGGTCAGAAAGTCCTGGTAGCCGGCGGCGGTATTGGTGGACTGCGCGGTCTGCCACGCGGCGTCCTGCTGCAGGCCGGTGACCTTGTCCTGCGCATCGGCCGCATGCATTCCATTCGGGTTCTGCTGCAGATATTGCTGGTAGGCCTCGAGCGTGTTGGCGCTCTGCGCCGTCGCCCAGGCCTGCTCGTCCTTCAGCGCGTTGATCCGGTTGCGCGCCTGCTCCACCCGGGCATCGTTCGGGTGCTGCTGAATGAATTGCTGATAGGCGGCCACCGAGTTCTGCTGGTTCGCCTTCTGCCAATCGGCGTTGGGTGAGCTGCAGGCGACGAGCGCGCCGGCCGAAATCACGCAGAGAACGAGAAACGACTTCTTCACCGCAACCTCCGGGGAGAACAGCCAAACATGAAACTCGTAACTTACCGCAAATCGTGAAAATTTTGCAAGCTTTCCCAGTCAGCGCAGCGTCATGGACGCGCTTGCACGAATCAAGGCGAGGAGGGGCGTCGGATATGCCCCCAGGCCGATCAGCAGCAGGACAAGGGCCGCGACGACGGCATTCCCCAGCACTCCCTGGTGCACGCCGCCTGCGCGTGCCGCCTGATCATCCTGCATGATGAGCGGCGCCGCTGTCATCGCCACGATGACCCGCAGGTAGTAGTAGAGCCCGATGATGCTGCCCGCGACCAGCGTGCCGAGCAGCACGCTGTGACTGCCATCGACTCCCGAGGCCACGGCATAGAATTTCGCGATGAAGCCGACCGTGAGCGGAATTCCCGCAAGCGACAAAAGGGAGGCCGCGAAGGCCAGGCTGAGGCCCGGCCGCGAACGGAAGAGGCCGCGGTAGTCGTCGATGAGGTCGGCGTCGCGAAGCGAGTCCGACGGTGGCAGCAGCGTCATGACGGCAAAGGCACCGAGGGTCATGATGGCATACGCTACCAGGTACACGCTTACCGCCTCGATGGCGAAGGGGCCGCCGACCAGGAGCGCGACCAGCGCGTAGCCGAGGTGCGCGATGGAGGAGTAGGCGAGAATGCGCTTGACATTGCGCTGCAGCAGCGCAAGGAGATTCCCGGCCAGCATCGACAACACGGCGACCGCGCCGAGCACGATGGTGAGCGGTCCGGCGTGGAAAGCGCCCGTAGCCGTGAATAGCCGCAGCAGGAGTGCAAAAACCGCCGACTTGGAGACTACCGCGACGAATGCCGTCACCGGCGCGGAGGCCCCCTCGTAGATGTCCGGTGCCCACATGTGGAAGGGCACCAGTGAGAGCTTGAAGCCGATGCCCACGAGGACGAGAGCGATGCCGCCCAGGAGGGGTGGGGCGGACAACGCTGTGCCCGCGAGGGACGCATGGGTGATCGACGAGAAAGAAAGAGTGCCGAGGCCCGCATAGAGGATGGCGATACCGAAGAGCAGAAAGGCGGAGGACACGCCGGAAAGGATCAGGTACTTGATACCGGCCTCGAGCGGGCGGTCATGGCCGCGGACATAGCTGATGAGCGCGATGAGAGAGAGGCTCAGGGTCTCGAGGCTGAGAAAGAAGCTGGCGTAGTGGGTGCTCGCGACCAGGGCGGCGGCGCCCAGGGTGGCTGTCAGCAGGAGCAGGTAGTACTCGTCGCAGCGCTGGAGTTTGCGGGCGTCGAGATAGGCGCGGGACAGGAGGCAGATGGTCAGGGAGGAGAGCAGTATCAGGCCCTCATAGAAAAGGGCGTAGCCGTCGACGGTGAAAAGCGGGGTGACGGGGTGCGGCAGATGGTGGCTGGCGGGGGCGAGGGAGATGCAGGCCAGGAGCAGACCGCCGGTTGCGATGGAGAAGCTGAGCGCGTGGCTGCGGTGGATCGCGATCCCCAAGAGTAGGACTACGGCCGTGGCTGCGAGTACCAGAAGGGGAAGGATTGCGATCAGGTCTGTCGCTCTCATGGGGTGATTACCTTCGGAGCGACCGCTACTTCGGCCGCGGCGCCGCCTGGCTGTGGAGCGCCCGCGCCGCCGGGCTGTTGCATCATCAGGTCTCGGAGGGCGCTGCTTTCGAGGTTGAACAGGGGTTGGGGGTAGGTGCCCAGCCAGAGGATGGCCGCGGCCAGGGTTGCGACGACGGAAGTCTCGCGGAATGTGAGGTCGGCGAGAGAAGAGGGCGAAGCGGGATTCGCAGCCCCGTGCAGGGTGCGCTGGATCAGGGTCACGGCGTATATGACGGCGGTGATGAGACCGGCGGTGGCAGCGATCGTGATCGGGGCGTTCACCGGGAAAGTCCCGAGGAGGATCAGGAACTCGCCGATGAAGTTGCCCAGGCCGGGTAAACCCAGCGAGGCGATGGCGAACACCATCAGCAGAGCCGAGAGGCGGGGGAGGGGACCGGCCAGGCCGCCCATGCTGCGCAGGTCGCGGGTGTGCAGGCGCTGTTGGAGGAAACCTACCAGGATGAAGAGCGCGCCGGTGCTGATGCCGTGGGCGATCATCTGCACGACCACGCCCTGCAGCGCGAGAGTGGTCCAGGCGAAGACACCGATGAGCACGAAGCCCATGTGGCTGATGCTGGAGTAGGCGACCAGCCGCTTCACGTCGTCCTGGGCGAAGGCGAGTACCGCCCCATAGATCACTCCCGCGGCCCCCAGTGCCATCGCAGGCACGGCGAAGGCATGCGCCGCGGCTGGAAAAAGCGGCTCGACGAAGCGCAACAGGCCGTAGGCACCGGTCTTGAGCAGCACGCCCGCGAGGATCACGCTGCCCGCCGACGGAGCCTCGGTATGGGCATCGGGCAGCCAGCTGTGGAAGAGGAAGGCGGGCAGCTTCACCACGAAGGCGAGGAAGAAGCCGAGCATGATCCAGAAGGCGAGCCCGGAAGAGGCGGCCGCGCCGCGCAGCGCGAAGTAATCGAACGTCAGCGTACCCGTAGCACGCTCGTGCACGATGCTCAAGGCGAGGATGGCGATGAGCATCAGCAGGCCGCTGCCTTGAGTGAAGATGAAGAATTTCATCGCCGCCCGGATGCGTTGCTCGTGCCCCCAGAGCGCGATGAGGAAGTACATGGGTACGAGCATCAGCTCCCAGAAGAAGAAGAAAAGGAAGAGATCGAACGCCAGGAAGACACCGAACACGCCTGCGAGTGTCAGAAGGAGGGTCAGGTGGAAAAGCCCGACGCGCTCTGTGATCTCGGTCCACGAGGAAACGACCGCCGCCAGCCCGAGGCCGATGGTGAGCAGTACCAACACGAGGCTCAGGCCGTCGAGGTCGAGCCGGAATGCGATGCCGAGCTGCGGTATCCACGACCAACGGGTCTCGGCGAGCCACGGTCCGCCGCCACTGCCTGTTGCGGCGGCAATCACGAGACCGAGCTCCGCGGCGAGCGTTGCGAGCGCGATCCAGCGCGACAGGTCACGCCGCCAACGTTCCGCGCGCCAGGCAGCGAAGCCGCCGAGCACGGGAGCGATGATGAGCCAGGTCAACAGCATGGCGGGCTATAGAAAAAGAGCCACCGCGAGCGCGGCAAGAGAGCCGGCGGCGATCCATCCCGCGTACCAGCGCATGCGTCCGCTCTCGGAGCGGCTGAGGGCGATGTGTCCCGATCGTGCGAGCCCAGTCAACCCGCGGTAGAACGCGTCGATGAAGTCGTTGCGGTTGACTCGCGCCAGCCACACGAACGGACGCACCAGGGCGTGCTCGTAGAGCGCATCGAATCCCCACCCGGCCAGCAGAAATCCGCTGACGGCGCGCACCGCCGGCTGCTGCAATACGCCGCGGGCGGTTGCGGGCCGGCGACCGTAGATCAGCCAGGCGACGGCCACACCCAACAGCACGCAGGCCGAGGTCACACCCATGGCCAGCCATTCCGTTTGCGGCGCCGTGGCGACGCCTCGCCGCGCCGGCAGCGCCGGCTCGAGAAACCGCGACAGAATCGTGACATGCCCGAGACCCGCGGGCGTGTCGAGCCAGCCGGCTGTGAGCGCAAGGACCGCAAGCGTGACGAGTGGGATGGCGATCGCAGCCCCGTAACGTCCCGAGGGTGGCGTACGCGTTTCGCCGAAGAAGACCACGAATACCGCCCTGAAGATGTAGACGGAAGTCAGGAAGGCGCCGACCACCCCCGCGGCCCAGAGCACTCTGCCCGCCCCGGTTCCCGCGCTCCATGCGCCCCAGAGGATCATGTCCTTGCTGAAGAATCCCGCGGTGACGATCGGCAGCGCAGCGAGCGAGGCGGCGCCGGCGAGAAACGTCCAGAACGCCAGCGGCAGGCTGCGCCGCAGGCCTCCCAGCCGGAAGATGTCGTGCTCGTTGCCGGTGCGCATCATCACGGCGCCCGCGGCGAGGAAGAGCAGCGCTTTGAAGAAGGCATGGGTCATCAGATGGAATATGGCCGCCGTCCACGCGCCGACACCGAGGCCGAGGAACATGTAGCCGAGCTGGCTGATCGTCGAGTAGGCGAGGATGCGCTTGAAGTCATGTTGATTGAGCGCCGCCGCCGCGGCGAGCAGCAGGGTTGCCGCGCCGATTGCGGCCACGGCGAGCTTCACGGCGGGCGCGAGGTCGTAGAGCGTGTGCATGCGGGCGATGAGATACACGCCGGCAGTGACCATGGTCGCGGCATGGATCAGCGCCGACACCGGCGTCGGGCCTGCCATCGCATCGGGCAGCCACACCTGCAGGGGAAACTGCGCCGACTTGCCGATGGCGCCGCCGAGCAGCAGAGCTGCAGTCAAGGTAGGCATGACCGATCCGGGGGGCCAGACCTGTCGCGCATGGGAGAGGAGCGGTGCAATGGCGAGCGTCCCGAGTTGGGAAAAGAGGAGGAGGAGCCCGACGAGGAGCGCCGCGTCGCCGATGCGCGTCACGATGAATGCCTTGCAGGCCGCCTGGCCGTTGGCGGGGTCGCGATACCAGAAGCCGATGAGCAGATAGCTGCAAAGGCCCACGCCCTCCCAGCCCGCGTAGAGGAGCAGCAGGTTATCGGCGAGAACGAGGAGCAGCATCGCGGCGACGAAGAGGTTGAGATAACAGAAGAACCGGCCATAGCCGTCATCCCCCGACATGAACTCGGTGGAGTAGAGATGGATCAGAAAGCCGACGAAGGTCACGACCAGCATCATGACCAGCGAGAGCGCATCGAGCCGCAGCCCCACGCCGATGTCGAGGCCCGCGCCGATCCAGCGCCAGAGCAGCTCGCCATGAATCGTCACCGGCTGCGCGGCCAGATAGGCGTGCGCGATGGCGAGCGCCAGCGCTGCGGGGAGACCTGTGGACCCCGCGCCGATCACGGCAGTTGCCCGCTCGGGCAGCCGGCCGCCCGTCACGAAGAGCAGCGCGAAGCCGGCGAAGGGCAAGGCGGGAACCAGCCACAACCAGTGCAGCACGCAGTCAACCTCGCAGCTTGTGGGCGGCATCGGCGTCCAGAGTTGAGCGCCGATGATGCATCTCGAGAATCAGCGCCAGGCCCACCGACACCTCGGCCGCGGCCAGGGTCAGGATGAGGATGAACATGATCTGGCCGTCCGGCTGCCCCCAGCGGGCACCGGCCGCGATGAAGGCGAGCCCGGTTGCGTTCAGCATGATCTCGAGCGACATCAGCATGAACACCAGATTGCGGCGCGCCAGGACGCCCGCGAGCCCCAGCGCGAACAACACTGCCGCAAGGAGGAAGGCATCTGGGCTGAGAGCCGGCGGCATGCTCACTCTTCGCTCTGCTCGCGGCCGAGGTGATAGGCGCCCGCGAGCGCCGCGAGCAGCAGCATCGAGGCCAGCTCCACTGCCAGGAGGTACGGGCCGAAGAGCCCCCTGCCGACACGAGCCGGTCCGATGGGGACGGCCCTCAGGACGCCACTCGTCGCGTGGGATGCAAGCAGCAGATAACCGAGCTCGCCGGCGAGGATCAGCGCCAGCAGTCCGGGTCCGATCCAGACCGCGGACCGTGTCCAGCGGCGCTCGATGGCCTCGGCACGGGAGCCCAGACTCAACATCATCACGACGAATGCGAACAGGACCATGATGGCGCCGGCGTAGATGATGACTTCGAGCGCCGCGGCGAACGGTGCGCCGAGCACGTAAAAGACCACGGCGACCGCGAGCAGGGAGACCACCAGGTAGAGCAGCGCATGTACGGCGTTGGATCGCGTGATCACCATCGCCGTGGAGACGATCGCGATTGCGGCGGCGAGGTAGAAAGCCGTCATCAGGGCAGCAGGTCCTGACGGTCGATCGGCGGGCGTTCCCGCTCCGCCGCGCCCTTGTCCTTGCCCGGGATGGCGAGTCCGGCCACCCGATAGAAGCTGTAGCCGGGATACTTGCCGGTGCCGCTGATGAGGAGGTCCTCCTTTTCGTAAATCAGGTTCGGGCGCTCGTACTCGGACATCTCGAAATCGGGCGTGAGCTGGATGGCGTAGGTCGGGCACGCCTCCTCGCAGTAGCCGCAGAAGATGCAGCGCGAGAAATTGATGCGGAAGAACTCCGGATACCAGCGGCCCTCGTGCGCGGTCTTCTGCAGCGAGATGCAATCCACCGGGCAGGCGACGGCGCAGAGATAGCAGGAGACACAGCGCTCCTCGCCGTCAGGGTCGCGCGACAGGATGATCCTGCCGCGATATCGCGGCGGCAGGTAGGGCTGCTGCTCCGGATAGAGAATGGTCTCCCGGCGCCGGAAGAGATGAAGGAAGGTCAGCCAGAGCGTTCGCAGGGCAGTCAGCATCGATCGGGCTCCGCGGCTCGTCTCATGCGCCTGGGCGTGTAGCAAGGACGACGGCGCCGGTCACAGCGAGGTTGAAAAGCGACAACGGCAGCATGACCTTCCAGCCATAGGCCATGAGCTGGTCGTAACGGGGCCGTGGCAGCGCGGCACGCAGCAGAATGAAGAATGCGACGAGTGCCGAGGTCTTGAGCCCGAACCAGACGATGGGCGGCAACAGAGGTCCGGCCCAGCCGCCGAGAAACAGGGTGACGATCATGGCGCAGATCAGCACGATGCCGGCGTACTCGCCGATGAAGAAGAGTCCGAACTTCATGCCGGAGTATTCGGTGTGGTATCCCGCGCCGAGCTCGTTCTCGCCCTCCGGCAGATCGAAGGGCAGGCGATGCGTCTCGGCTATGCCTGCGATCGCGAAGACGACGAAGCCCACGAACTGCGGCACGATGAACCACAGTCCGCGCTGGGCCCGCACGATGTCGGCGAGATCGAAGGAGCCGGCGATCACCACCACACCGAGGAGCGACAGCCCCATGAATACTTCGTAGCTCAGCATCTGCGCGGCGGCCCGCATGCCGCCGAGGAGCGAGTACTTGCTGTTCGATGCCCATCCGCCGAGCACCACGCCATAGACGGTGAGCGCGCTGAAGGCGAGGAAGAACAGTGCGCCGATGTTGAGATGTCCGACGATGCCGATCGAGGGCGTTACCGGGATCACGGCGAATGCCACGAACACCGTGACCATCGCGATCGCCGGCGCGAGCACGAAGACCGCAGCATCCGCGAAGGGCGGCACCCAGTCCTGCTTGAAGAGGATCTTGATCATGTCCGCGAGCACCTGCAGAGCGCCGAACGGGCCGGCGCGGTTCGGCCCGTAGCGGTCCTGCCAGAGCCCGAGAAGCCGCCGCTCGATCCAGGTGAGCAGGGCGGCCGTTGCAAGCAGCGCGATCAGAATTCCGAAGGCGTTGAGGAGCCCGAGGGCCATGTGGCTCATGTGCCGCCCCCTGGGCGGGCGAGGCGCGCAAGCGTTACCCATGCGGGCAGCGCGAGAGCCGCAATGCGGGGTGACGCGATCGCCACGGCGGCGACGCCCGAAGGCAGAGCCGGCCGCAGCTCGAGCGGGAGAGTCAACCTGGTGCCGTTGACGGTCACCTCGATCAGGGTGCCGTCGGTGGCTGCCAACGCGGCGGCATCCTCCGGATTGACGGCTACGGTCGGACACTCG
>Ga0134128_10009128_pt1 | contig 11920 bp, 11 predicted proteins | sample KB31754_FD_96462 | JGI IMG/M metagenome (GOLD analysis project Ga0134128, IMG submission 96462) | Terrestrial soil microbial communities with excess Nitrogen fertilizer from Kellogg Biological Station, Michigan, USA - KB3-175-4 | ecosystem: Environmental > Terrestrial > Soil > Unclassified ...
CGTCAGAGCACTGCCACTGAATACCGCTTGCTGCTGAAGCGGCTTTGTCGTTCCGGCTAGCTACTGCGACTCATGGATGTAACATCTATTCCTGAGGCGGAGGTCGACTCATGAGGCTCGGGATTGTTCAATGTCTGTTTACGGTGTTGAGTGCTGTCCTTTTCGCCTCGGCGCAGAGTGTGCCGGCCGCACCACACACTTTCACGCTGACCATTCTGGTGGAAAACGTAAACAAAGACGACGGCAATATCGGCGTTCTGGTCTTCAATTCAACTCGTGGCTGGCCAGAAGACCGTTTTGCAGCGCTCAAGGACATTGTTGTTCCGGCGCACCCCGGAACCGTAACTGTCACAGTGCCGGACCTGCCTGCGGGTGGTTACGCTGTGGCCATTGCCCATGACGTGAACAGGAACCACAAAGTGGATAAAAATTTCCTCGGCATGCCGAAGGAACAGTGGGGAATGTCCAACAATCCGCATGCCACCATCAAAGCTCCGTCCTTCAACACGGCCAAATTCTCTCTCGCTGGGAACCTGGAAATTCACGTCAGGATGCAGTAGTTCGTAACTTCAAATCGATCGCTGCCTGCGCCAGGTGCTTGCAAAATCTCTATAAGAGATCATCAAAGTCTACGCCTTCGTAGAAGGCCTTAATCCTGATCCGTTCGTCAGGCCGCGGGTCAGGTCATCATCTATGTCCTGCTTGCTCACGACTTTGGAGAGTTGCTGTTCCGCTCCTGCTGCAAAGGGGTCTAAGGATTCAAAGGACAATCAATGCAGGCCATCAACATCAAGATCGCAAAGGAACTTTCGCGCTATGAAAGCGGCTTGCGGGAGTGGATTGGACGTTGTTCGCTGAATGCCATGTGGTATCTGGCGGACCCAATCGGCGCGATCCGCGAGGCTCGCTTAGGAATCGATGACGAACTGCTGGACCAACTGGAGTCGTTATGCGCAGGGCACGCGCGCTACGCTCAGCAACTGGACTGTCTTGATAAAGCGGCCTGAGCCCGGGCCGTGATTCGCGATTAGAGTTGGGAATTTCCTCCACGGCTGCGCGGGCCGCATACACCAATCTTAGAAGGCGACGATCAGTGCGGTTCCTCTGCCAGATTCTTCATGAACTGGTAGTAGAAATCGACGCCATTGTAGAAATCGTTCACTCCGATCCGTTCGTCGCGCCCGTGAGCCCGATCATCGTTTACGTCTTCAAAGACGCCGGGTACTCCATAGGTGGGAATACCGCCCAGTCTCAGATATTTCCCATCGGAGGCGCCCGCATCCATCACCGGAACCACCGGAATTCCGCCGTAGAGTTTGGTGCTCAGGTCTTCCAGTTTGCGCATGATTACCGGGTTGATGGCTGAAGGCGGGGCCGCCCCCGTATTATTCACCACCTGTACGGCGATGCGCGAATCCGCCAGCGCTCCCATAAGGGTCTTCTCTACATTCGCAGCCGAATCAGTGGGCAACATGCGACAGTTCACGATTGCCCGCGCCGTTTGTGGCAAAGCGTTGTTGGCGTGCCCGCCTTCCAAACGAGTCGCCACGCACGTTGTCCGCAGCAGTGCGTTGAAATATGCCGATTGTGAAAGGCGCTGCGCGGCGGCAGAATCGGGCTGGCCTGCGCTCACGGCGTGAAAGTCCGCGGCAGTTCGCGCATCCTGCAGGTTAGCGGTTTTGGCGAAAAAGCTCTGCGTGGTCTCATTCAGTTCCACTGGAAATTCGAAGTTGCTGAGGCGCACCAATCCCTCGGCCAGGTGGTAAATGGCGTTGTCTTTTACCGGACGCGAGCTGTGGCCGCCTTTGCTCTTCACTTCCAATTGGAAATCAATGTAATTTTTCTCGCTGGTCTCAACTCCCAGCAACAGCCGCTTGCCGTTTTCTGTTTCAAAATCCCCGGCATCTGTGTTGATGCAGTACTCGGCATCAATCCAGTCGCGATGATTTTTGAGTAGCCACTGGATGCCATTGGACTCGCCGCCTTCTTCATCGGCCGTCAATGCGAGGATGAGGTCCCTATCAGGCACAAAGCGTTCCTGCTTCAGGCGGATGAAGTTGGTTATCAGAATCGTGTCACCCTGCTTGATGTCACTGGTGCCGCGACCGTAAAAGTAGCCATCAATCTCATTGAACTTGAACGGATCAAGGTTCGGCGACCAGTCCTGCTTGAGCGCCTGCACCACGTCAAGGTGTCCGATGAAGAGAATTGGCTTGGCCTTGCCGTTGCCATGGATTCTGGCCACCACGTTGTATTTGTTGGGCAGAGGTCCGCCGAGCCGCAGATCGTCACCGCTGAAACCTGCTTTTGCAAGCCGCGCGGCCACGGCTTGTGCAGCGGTGGTGACATTGCCTGCGGGCGTATCCGTGGTGTTGATTTCAATCAACTGCTGGAAGATGTCGTGCGCCAGCTGGTGGTACGGCGGCATCGTGGATTGCTGCGGTTGCTGTGCGCGGCCAATTAGAGCGCTGGAAGAAAGAAATGCCAGGAGACAGATTTGTGTCAGTTTCATCCTGTGATCACCAATTCCTGAGATATGAACGGGCAATTATACGGGCTTATCCGTGAAGGGGAGCAGAGTTGCATCTTATGAATTTGGGCCGGCCAGCTTCATGCCGGCAGAAAAACTTATGCGCAGCAAACAAAAACACAAACGAAAACGCCGTTTTACCAAGCGCCACGGTTTATCACTGGTGGCAGCGTCCGTCCTTGTGCTGTGGATCGTGCTGTACTCCATCAGCAACGAGCAAAAGCACTGGGGATCATTCTTCGGCAACGCCATTGCCGACTGGTCCGGCGTACTCGTTACTGTGCTTGCCACCAAGCACCTCTATGAAAAAGGTTCCGGGGAAAGCAAGCCGGAGCCGTCACCGGCTCTTTCCAGCCGTGTGCTGGAAAAACTGCGGCAGCACTCGCTCACCATCTTTCTGCTGATCACTGGCGGGATCTGGGTTGTGCTTTTTGCCCGTTCAGACCCGCAAGGAAAGTGGGGCCAGGTGGTGGGCAACATTGTTTCCGAATGGACGCAGATTCTTGGTCTGGTCCTGATGACAAAGAAGCTCGTCGAAGCAGGATCAGAAGAGAGCCAGAAAGGGAAGTGATCGATAGAATTCTATCCGAGGTGCAAACTATCAATCATCTTCTGGTATACCGGTTGCAGCTTGCTGAAGTCGCGTTCCGGGGCGACGAACACCAGGTAGGTGACGCCGCCACGCGGATTAGGAACCACTACCAGCCAGTCCCGCTCAGCAGAAGGTTTCCCGTTCTGCTGGATTGGGGAATTTCCCCGCAAGTACATGCTGCGTCCCTGTGTTCCGTTCACGTCAATGCTGGTGGCGTTGCCATCTGCCTGCAGGCCCGGATTATCGTTTTCCATGCTCTGCAAAACCTGTTTGATCGCCTGATCAAGGTCTGCACTGGCTTGCTGCTGGCTCCCGATCACCACTCCATAGGCGATTCCACCATTGCCCGCGCCTTGTGGCGGCGCGATGACGGCCGAATTCTGGTCTCCACCTCCCTGCCAGTTGTCAGGATAAGAAATGGTGAGTCCAGACTGCTGAAACTGCTTGAAGTTGTTGCTGGGTTGTATCTGACTGTAAGAGACGTTAGCCAGGTCGCCTCCACCAGCCTGCGCTTGAGAGTTTCCCCCAGCGGCGGGCGTTTGCGAGGTTCCGCTTTGTACCTGGCTGGACGCCGAGCCAGAAGGAGCGGAAGCACCGCCGCCAGGCAGAGCGCCATTTTTCTGGTTCTGCTGTGCCCATGTACCTTGCTTGGCTCCGGCATCAATCTGTTGGGCCGTATACGTCTTCATCCCAGTGGCTTCTTTTTTGGCGGTGGCAAATTGGTTGCTGCTGCCCAGATAGTTCTTGGAAGGCCAGTTCTGAATTTCCTTCTGGATTGCCACTTCGCGGTTTCCTGGATTGGGGTGGTCGCTCAAGAACTGCGGTCCGCCGTTGCCGTACTTCTTCTCCAGGGTGGTGAAGAAGTCACCCATATTTTTGGGGTTATATCCCGCTTTATACATAATGATGGCGCCCACGGAATCAGCCTGCGCTTCATCGCCTCGTGAATACTTCATCAGCATGCTGCCCGCGCCGAACTGAATGCCCAGCTTGGCCAGATTTCCGGCTGTGCTGCCACCCAGAACAGCGCCTGCCAGGCCCGCAATTATCTGTGCCATTGCCTGTTTGGGCGCCTGCTTGGCGGAATGCTGCATGTAGACGTGGGACATCTCGTGCGCCATCACCCCTGCGAGTTGGCCTTCATTTTCCGCCGCCTGAATGGTGGCAACGTTGATGAAAATTGGTCCACCGGGCAGGGCAAAGGCGTTGATGTCCGCCGCCGGGATCACGTGAAACTGGTAAGGCCACGATCTGTCTGACGGGATCACACGTTCCAGTTTCTTGCCCAGTTGCTGCACGTACTGCGTGAGAGGATTGGAGTCAGGCAAGACCGGCATTTGCTTATAAACTTCACCCACGGCCTGCAGCCCAAGCTGCTCCTGCTGTTGCTTGTTCATGCCGGGACTGCCGGGATCTGGCAGTACGGGTTCTGAGCCGGCTGCCAGCATATCGAGCGGCAGCACCATGAGCAGAGTGAGGACAATGGCAAGGGCCTTCGCAGAGAAAGTACGCAAGTTCATACTAGTTCCTTAGATGCCGTTTAGCGGAATCGTGCTCTGTGCGAGCGGTGACATGGGCCCGGCTGCCGGATGGCAGCAACTCCCAAAAATTATAAAAGAGAGGACCACTCAGGTGCTCGCAGGCAAGCCTCTTAACATGAACCCAGATTCTGCTTCAGGGTTTCGTGTTTGTAGTTGCTCATGCATGCATACCAGGTCTTGCATTTCTGAGTGACACCGTTCTGAGCAGCCATGGATGTACTCTGACGGTACAATGAGCGCATGCCAGACCGCGCAGAATCGCAAATGCTGGAAACGTTAAGACGAGTTGGAATTTTTTCTGACCTTTCCCCCACCGAACTCAAGTTCCTTGCGGAGCGGGCCGTTCCGCGCGAATATTCTCCCGGCGAGCTGATTTTCACAGAAGGGGAAACGTGCACGGGGTTATTTGTTATTGAAACGGGCCACGTGCGGATTTTTAAGAGTTCGCCCAGCGGCCGCGAGCAGGTATTGTCCGTGGATGGCCCCGGCAGCTCGATTGCAGAACTCCCGGTGTTCGATGGCGGTAATTATCCGGCTTCCACATCGGCCGTCGATCACGCGCGGGTTTACTTCATCAGCAAGCAGGATTTTTACTCGCTTTGCCTGGTGCATCCCAAAGTCGCCCTTAAAGTGCTTAAAGTCGTGGGCGGGCGCTTGCGACGGCTGGTTGGCATTATTGAAGAGCTTTCATTTACTTCAGTTCGTTCGCGCCTGATCGCCGCCCTGTTGCGCATGGCAGAACAAGGCAGGAAGACTGCCGCGGGCGTTGAGGTGCAGCTTCCGGCCAGCAACCAGGAACTGGCCTCGCAGATCGGCACCGTGCGTGAGCTTGTCTCGCGCAATCTGAGCCGCCTCCAGGCTGAAGGGCTGATCACAATGGAAGGGAAGAGCGTGACGCTTCGCGATGTCAGGAAACTCCAGGCTGAACTGGATTCCGCTGAATAAAGAATCAAAGTGTGACATAAGTCATAGTCGCCGGTTCCTGACCCGACTAGCCTCTTATCAGGGTTTGGAAGCTTGAGGCTCCTGCCCGCAATTTGATGGAGGCTCTTCCTCATGGCTCTCTCGTCGACTCAAACCGTCCGCCAATTGGCGACAGAAATTCCCAATGCAACCCGCGTCTTTGAAAAGCTCGGCATTGACTACTGCTGCGGCGGAGGAAAATCACTGGAAGCAGCGTGCGCACAGGTAAAAGTTCCGGTTACTGAGGTGCTGCGCACGCTCGAGCAAGGTTCCGTTCCGGGAGAGGCAGCGGCGACACCGGACTTCAGCCAGGCATCGCTGAGTGAACTGGTGTCATATATCGTCAGCAGGCACCATGGTTATGTGAAGCAGGAGATTCCCCGCCTGGAGAAGCTGCTCTCCAAGGTGGTTTCCGTGCATGGCCGCAACCATGTTGAACTGGTGGCCATTCAAAGAGTGTTTGCGGCCCTGGCTGCTGAACTGACTTCACACATGATGAAGGAAGAGATGGTCCTCTTTCCTTATGTCACGCAAATGGAGCAGGCGCTGGAATCCGGTAAACGCGCGCCGCGCGCACCGTTTGGCACTGTGGGCAATCCCGTGCACATGATGGAGATGGAGCATGAAGATGCCGGCAATGCGCTCAAAGAGCTGCGCTCGCTCACCAGCGATTACACTCCGCCCCCGGATGCATGCTTCAGTTACAACACGCTCTTTGCCGCGTTGAAGGAGTTTGAAACGGACCTGCACCAGCACATTCATCTGGAGAACAACATCCTGTTTCCTCGCGCCGTCGCCCTGGAGCAACAACCAGCCTGACCGCTCAGGCTGGAACGGCCCTGCCAATTTGCGGGTGGCAGGGCCGTTTGCTTTGGTGGAAATACCTGCTCCTTTTCAGCAGATCGATCGGTGGTATCGCGCAGCAAGTGCAGCGCAAGCAGGGTTTTGGATGGTTCCAGTGTGAGGCCGCAGTTCCATTTTGAAACAGCGCCGCTCGCGCCCGCATAAAGTCTGTCTTCCTGACTTGTCGGCTGGATATAATCCAGAGTCTCACGTACAGAACTGCTAATCTTCGGAGCAAATCACATCATGCGGGCAGTTAGCTACCTCCTTTTCATTTACCTTGCTGCGTTTAATGGTTCATGGTTGCAAAATCCAGCGCTACAGAAATCAACTGGCACGGGTGGAGACATCTCTGCCGGAAGCCAACCCACAGCGGCAAAACCCAAAGAAGCGAAAGGTAAAGACGTCGCGGACCCGGCGGCAAGCGTGGCTGCAACGCAGGCGGTGGTTACTGTTCGTGGAGTGTGTGACCAGAGCAGCTCTCCAAAAGCGCAGTCTGCTCCTGATTCGTGCGTCACGGTCATTAGCCGTGAGCAATTTGAAACACTGGTAAAGGCGCTCAATCCAGCCGGACGCGTGATGCCGGCCGAAGCGCGCCGCGGCCTGGCGAGAACCTATGCGGATTATCTGGCAGTGGAAGCCGCCGCGCGTAAATCGGGCATGGAGGACACGCCCGAATTCCGCAAGCTGATGGAGTGGAACCGGCTGCGCGCGATAGCAGATTTGTATCGTTTGGCCCTGGAGGAAAAATATCGCTCGCCGGCGGATGCGGAGGTGGAAGCCTATTACCAGCAGCACCTGGGCGACTACGAAAAGGTGACGCTGGCACGAATTCTTGTTCCGCGGCAAAGTGCTGCAGCGCCGGACAAAGGCGCTTTCGACAAGAAAGCACGCAGCGTGGCTGATGCTGCGCAATCACGTGCTGTCAAAGGCGATGACCCTGCACAAATCCAGAAAGATGCTTACGCCTCGCTGGGCGTCGCTATGCCTCCCTCCACCGAATTGGGCAGCCGTCGACGCTCAGAACTGGTTCCCGAAGAAGCAACCGAATTGTTCTCATTGAAGGCGGGTGAGGTCAGCCAGGTAGAAAAGGAACTTCAAAGCTACACCATCTACAAGGTGTTGCGCAGAGATGTGATGCCGCTGGCGGTGGTGAAAGCTGAAGTCGCCCGCGAACTCTACAAGCAGAAATTTAAAGAGGCAATGAAGTCCGCTCTCGACGCTGCTCCCGCCGAACTCAATGAACAGTATTTCGGTCCGGAGATGGCGCTGCAGGGCGACAAGGTCGCTCCTGTTGCCGGTTCCCGCTAAAAAATGTGAAGATGAAAAAACGCGACGTGTCCCTCTCTGACACGTCGCGTACCTCGCGTTCTTACAGTGAACGCAGGAAATTGAGCAGGTCTTGCTGCAGGCTGGGTGATAGTTTGTTGAAAAGCACAATCACCTGGCAAGCCTCTCCGTTACTCGGTAAGCAATTCGCAGGACTGGTTCCGACATTGGGAGCGTGGTCCTTGATCGCAGTTAGCAAATTATCGGTTCGGCCATCGTGAAGGAAGAACAACCGCTGGCCAAGTCCCCAGAGCGGAGCCGAGCGGAATTGCGCGGGCCCGGCGTTGCCCTGAGTTACGCCATCTGACAAGCTGCTATCCATCGTGTGAAGTGCAAAATCCGAGAAAGGATGGAACACCGCATTATTCAATGCCGGCGTAGCGGATGTGGTTGTCTGCAGGAAATTGGAATGGCAGAGAACGCATCCGATTGGCTTGATGGCAGAAGTGTTGGGATTGGTATCCGGACTGGAACTGGTCAGCGAGCCCGCTACTGATGGATCAAGGCTGCCGAACACCTTGGCGCCGCGCTGGGCGGAAGCGTCAAGAGCTTTGCAAACCGCCTTACCATTCGCATCGAGTCCGCTATTGTAGTTGCATTGGCTGGGTGAGGCGTTCAAGCGCATGAAAACCGCAAAGTTCTCAATGTCGCTCGATATGTCTGAGGCTACTCCCGAAGCCCCAAAGTTAGGGTTGTTGAAGATGGTAGGGATGGTGCGAAGGTTTGGATCCGTGGGATCAGGCGGAACAATGACCTGGTCTTCGGGTTCGGGATTGGGAGAGCATTGTCCGTTCCCGTCAGTTCTTTCGTTGGTGAAGTTCTCATTGGTCACTCCCATTTCCACGTTGGAAGCTTCACCGGCGAAAACCAGCATGGACTTGTTCTGCGCCTTCCATCCAAACCGGGTGATGGTCTGGTCGTTGCCGCTGATGTTGAAAGCGCCTTGTATGCTGAGCACCGGGTTGAAGAAGTTGGGATTGTTGGCAATCGCATCTTCGGTGGCCAGGTTTCCTTCCAGATTGTCGTCCGCGGTGTTCTCAACAAACCCTTCACCGAAGGTCGGGATGGGAATGCGGAAGATGATGTTATGGTTCGCAACCTGCGTCGGGAAATCTTCCTGGGCGATCTGGCAGTTCGCAGGCGCATCAGGACGTCCTTTGATGACGAACAGGTTGGCGACGGAGCCTGCCGCCACGGGGTCGCGGAAGATTGTGTCGTCTCCGGGTGAGCCGTTGGGGAAGCGGGCTTCACGCACCGGTCCTGTGGCGGTGACGAATGAACTCACAGCCTGGAGCTGCGCCGCGGTTGGCGCGTCGCCAACCTGCGGATTCCCGTTAGGAAAACCGGGGGTGTTTTTGTTGGGGCTGCTGCCGCCCACAGTGGGCTGGGAATGGCACTGGAAACAGCTTACAGCATTGAAAGATGGTCCAAGGCCGGGAAATGTTCCGGCCCCAGTTTGCGGACTAGGACCAACGTTCGCTTTGACCTCAAAAACTGCTAATGCCTGAAACCAGAACCCTGCCAGGTTGCTGTTACCGACTACGTTGCCCGCACCAGCGTCCCCCATGGTATCGGGCGGCTGTACTGTATCGATACAGGGGGGCGCGGTGGGAAATTTAGCCGACTGTATTGCGCCGGATGTCGGCGGACAAAATGGATTATTGTTTCCTACTGGACGCGGGCCTGGATCGGTCGGCGTCAATGTTTGGCCCTGGAGGATGCCCCCCAGCAGCATGACTGTCAACAACGCTACAACTACACGAAATCCTGGCATAAGCGTGACTTTGCCGTTCATCACATTGCCTTTCTCCAGGGGCCATCAGCACCTGGATTTGGTAGAGGAGTTGTTGCAGGGAAGTAAGGAACTAGGTCTAGCACCAAACCAGAACTGAAGCAGGGTAGCTGTTTTTCGCTGAGAGACGCGGCGTTCCCCCAAAAATGAGTGTTTTCAGAATTCCCGTTTCGGTACTCTGAATTTCGCAGAGGGCCTTTGCGGTCAAGTAGACCGAATATCAGTAGAAGTCGCTACAGCTTAGGAAGAACCCGCATGTTGGGCACAGCAGCTTGCAACGCGACTCACGCATTTTGGATCCGCAGTTGGGACAAAAACTGCTGGCGTCGGCAGGCCTGGATTTCTGCTGCTGCTGGTCATGGGAAACCTGCAAGGAGTTGGTGTCCTGCCCTTCAGGAGGTCTGGAGACGTGGCTCATGCGAAGGAGTGTAAATGGTTTCACTGCCAGTGGTTGCAGGAAAAGTTGCAGCGGCAAGTGATCCCGCGGGTTCGAGCGCCAAAGAGTGCTATCCAGAGCACGTAGCCAACAGCTTTAGCGTTACTCACATCCTACTTACAAGTCGCGGTGACAATTCCGGCGGCTTTGGACCTGCAAATCTGTGAAGATTACTGTCTTTGGGCTTACGATCTCCTCGTCCTGGGGCAACGGTCATGCCACTCCTTACCGCGCAATATTGCGCGCCCTTCACCGGATGGGGCCTCAGGTGCTCTTCTTTGAGAAGGACGTCCCTTACTACAAGCTGCGCAGGGATTTTGATTCCTGTGACTATTGCCGCCTGGTCCTTTATAACGACTGGCAGCAGGTGAGGTGGCATGCGCTGCATGAGGCAGCCGAGTCTGACGTGGTGATCACCGCCAGCTACCTTCCAGAAGGCGCCCATATCAATGATGAAATTTTGGACCTGGCGGGGCCGCTGCGCGTGTTTTACGACCTGGATACTCCTGTAACGCTGGCCAACATGGAAAAGCAGGGCGTGGAGTATCTGCGCCGGGAGCAAATCCCCGAGTTTGATTTGGTTCTGTCTTTCACCGGAGGCAGAGCGCTGGAAGAACTGGAACAAAACTACGGCGCCCGGATGGCGCGGTCCTTATACGGCTGCGTGGATCCTGATGATTATCCCCGAGTGGAGGCCAGCCCCGAGCTCGTCTGCGACCTGAGCTACATGGGAACCTATGCTCCAGACCGCCAGCAGAAGGTAGACGAGCTGTTTTTGGAGACGGCACGCCGACATCCTGAGAAACAGTTCCTGCTGGCTGGATCGCTCTATCCCTGGGAATGGCGCTGGCCGGGGAATGTCCGCCGCATTGAGCATGTGGCCCCGCATGATCATCCCAGGCTGTACTCGTCTTCCAGGTTGACGCTGAACATCACCCGTGGCGACATGGCGCGCTGGGGATGGTGCCCTTCCGGCAGGTTCTTTGAGGCGGCTGCCTGCGCCACACCTCTTATTACAGACTGGTGGGAGGGACTGGACCGGTTCTTTGATGTGGAGCACGACCTTCAGGTGGTTTCCCGACCAGATGATGTCCAACAGGCTCTCAGCATAGACAATGAAGCCTTGCAAAAAATGGCGTTGCGCGCCCGTGAGCGAACGCTGCATGAGCATACAGGCGAGGTTCGCGCGCGGCAGTTGCTCGGCTATATAGACGAAGCCTTCTCATCTGCACCCGGCCAGCGTGAATCATCAGCTTTGAGAACTGAGGCAGTGCAATGATCGGCATTATTCCCGCAGCCGGCGCAGGACAAAGGATTCAGCCTCTGGGCTGTTCCAAAGAGCTTCTTCCCGTGGGCTCGCGCCTGGTGGATGGCGCTGAGAGACCCAAAGCAGTATCTGAATATCTGGTGGAGCGGATGATTGCCGCCGGCGCTGAGCAGATTTGCATGGTCATCTCGGCGGAAAAAAGTGACATCGTCAAGTACTACGCCGAGCGCAACTACGCCGCGGAAATCTTTTACGTCGTCCAGCGCAAACCTCAGGGACTGTGTGACGCGCTCTTCCGCGCCGAGCCCTTTGCCCGGCGCCATGATCAGGTGCTGATCGGGCTGCCAGACACCATCTGGTTTCCGGAGAACGCTTACATCCCGGCGCTCGACCTGGAGCAGGCGGACGTAAACCTGGTTTTGTTTCCCGTTACCAATCCCACAGTCTTTGACGCCGTGGTTTGTGACGATCTTGGCTTTGTCCAGCAGGTACAGGTCAAGCGCAAAGATGCCGCCTCACACTGGGTCTGGGGCGCGGTGACTGCCCGCGGTGAGAGCTTCCACCGCCTGAAGCTGCTGTGGGAAGCGCGCCACCGCAGCGATGAATATCTGGGAGACCTGCTGAACG
>Ga0134128_10009129_pt1 | contig 11920 bp, 9 predicted proteins | sample KB31754_FD_96462 | JGI IMG/M metagenome (GOLD analysis project Ga0134128, IMG submission 96462) | Terrestrial soil microbial communities with excess Nitrogen fertilizer from Kellogg Biological Station, Michigan, USA - KB3-175-4 | ecosystem: Environmental > Terrestrial > Soil > Unclassified ...
CCCTCGACATCAAGATCGAAGGCCATGGCGGGCACGCGGCGCGGCCGCACAAATGCATCGATTCGGTGATGGTCGGCACCCAGCTCATCGGCGCCCTGCAGCAGATCGTGGCACGCAACGTCGATCCGCTGGATTCGGCCGTGATCTCGATCTGCGAATTCCACGCCGGCAACGCCCGCAACGTGATCCCGCAGACCGCTGTGTTGCGCGGCACCGTGCGCACGCTGACGCGCGAGGTGATGGCGCTGATCGAGAAGCGCGTGCATGAAGTCTGCGCCGGCGTGGCCCAGATCACCGGCGCAAAGATCGACCTCGCCTATGAGTACGGCTATCCCGTCACCGTCAATCATGCGGCGCAGACCGAGCTTGCGGCGCAGGTCGCAAGAGATGTCGCGGGCGAGGCCAATGTCCACGACACCCAACCGATGATGGGCGCGGAGGATTTCTCCTACATGTTGCAAGCCCGCCCGGGCGCGTTCATCTTCTGCGGCAACGGCGACAGCGCCGGCCTGCATCACCCCGCCTATAATTTCAATGACGAGGCGATCGTCTACGGCACCTCCTACTGGATCAAGCTGGTGGAGAACACGCTGGCGGCGTGAGAGATCTAAAAAGCGTGACCGCGGACATTCGCTCGGCGATCGACTTCTACGAGCGTCATCCGATTTCATGCGAGATCATTCTCGCCAGGCTGAAAGCAAGCCGTGGCCACCTTGATGGCCTGAGGCCGGACGAGCTGTTTCCTCACGATCAGGATCATTACGGCGGCCTCGCTGCGAACGACGCGCTGGCAAAACGAGGTCGTATCGGCGAGGGCACCCGCGTTGCCGACTTCTGTGCCGGCCTTGGTGGACCCTCCCGCTATTTTGCGCATCGCTTTGGCGCCGACGTCGTCGGCATCGAGCTGACGCCGGCCAGGGTGAGGGGGGCGCGAGAGCTGACGTGGCGTGTCGGCCTGCAACGCCGGGTGCGCGTCATTGCAGGCAATGTGATGCAGGTCCCGTTGGCCGCGGCGAGCGTCGATGTCGTCGTCAGCCAGGAAGCGCTTCTGCATGTGCCGGACAAGAGGCGCGCGCTCGCGGAAGCCTATCGCATCCTGAAGCCTGGCGGCCGTGTCGTCTTCACCGATTGGGTGGCTCATCGTTCGCTGTCCGATGCCGACCGCGCGTTGATGTGGCAGGGCATGGCGGTGGCCGATCTCTACGATCTGCCGACCTACGCCGAACTCGTGGGCGAAGCCGGGTTCGTCGTGAGCCCGGTCGAGGATCTGACCCGTGAATGGAGCGAGATCCTCACGCATCGGCTCGCGATGTATCAAAAGCTCCGCGAGGAGGCGCGAGCCGCAGGAACAGCAGCCGGTCATGATGCATTTTATGCAAGCTATGTCCGTTTTGTCGCTCTGGTGAGGGAAGCTGTCCTCGGCGGCGGCCGTTTTGCCGGTCAAAAACCGGATTGAACCGGTTTGGAAGTTTGTCGTGCGCTTCATCCGAACACATACGGCAATCCCACTTACTTAATTGCATTGGGGCTTCAAAGCATCTCCCAATTGTGAACACACGGGCCTGATTAGCCGAGAAGGGACTTTCAGGTCCGTGTTAAATTTCGGGACGCGAGTATCCAGCGGGGGCGATCGGGGGCAGCACTTCAAGTCGTTACAGGAGAGCGTTCGATGTCAGATCTTGTTGCGATCGTGTACCCATCCGAAGCCAAAGCAGAGGAAGTTCGGCAGAAAATACTCAAGCTGCAGAGCGAGTATCTGATCAAAATCAATGATGCCGTGATCGCCGTCAAAACAGAGGACTCGGTAAAGCTCAATCAGCTTGTGAACACGACGATGACCGGCGCCGCCAGCGGAAGCTTGTGGGGTCTGCTGCTCGGCTTGGTGTTCTTGAACCCGCTGATTGGCGCGGCTCTCGGTGCGGGGGCAGGCGCACTAAGCGGCGCGCTGACCGATTTCGGTATCAGGGATCAGTTCATGAAGGATCTGGCTGCGAAGGTGAAATCGGGAGACGCCGTTCTGTTCCTGCTGATCCAGAGCATGACTGCAGACAAGGTTCTCAACGAAATCAAGGATGCGGGAGGGACCGTTCTGCAGACCTCTCTCGATGAAAGGAAAGAGCAACACCTACGCGACACCCTCGAAGCGGCAACTCAGTCCAAGGCTGCCTGAACCTCAGCACGCATTCAACCGATCCAGATCAGGCGTCGGGCAAAACGAGGCGGCTGCGGATTGCACCGTTCTGGATTTTTTTCCAACGGCGATATCTCGCAGCCGCCTGCTGATCTTCGTCGAGGTCCCTGAGCAAAAGGACTCGGCACCCAACAGCCCGCAGACACGGAAATCGACGCTCAGTAATGCCGATGGTTCGGGGTCACCGTGTGACGGCCGCGATAGCCGCGCATTTCCGCGCGTGCGTTATAGGGATTTTGATAGCGATTTTCTGTGGAGACCGCGCCACCCGGTTTGGGGGCGGGTTTCGTCACCAGCCCTTGCGTAAAGGGATCGCGGTCCTGGTGCAGCGCGCATTCCGTGCACTGCGCATACGCATCAGATGCAAACACCGCGGACGCCAGCGATGCCGCGGCAACCGTAAGTACTGCCGCGGGCAGTCTTTTGCCTTTCATCGTCATATCGTTCTCCTTTGGCTTGTCGCGCTCTCGACGTGGTCTCTCGTTGCCGGAGCAATACCCGGCTTGCTGCGGGGCTGGTATGCGCGAGCAACGAGGTCTGCCGAGGACTCATTGGCAGGCCCTTCGCACGGCTCAACCACGCCTGATTTGCCCCGCATGCGGATGGCGCCGCACAGAGCTCCATCAAACAAACGTGTGGTCCTCGTGAGTTGACGCGGCGACGTCGCATTCGCCTGCTCTCATGCGTAGCCAGGTCCCGGGCTCGCTGGCTTGGAAGCCGGACTGCGGCCGCAATCTTGACGGAGACGATCGCTGCGATGAAATCGAGGAGCTACGCAAGGCAGGCAGGCTTTGTCGCGTTTGCGCTCTGGCTTGTCCTGTTGCCTGCGGTGACCGCGGATACGGATATGGACGCCAGGGATATGGACGCCAGGGTTCGAGATCTCGTCACCGCCCACCTTGCGCCCTACGCCGCGGCCGGCGGTGCGGGCGGGCTGGCGGTTGCGGTTTACGCCGCGGGCCAGACCCGGTTCTTCAACTACGGGTTTGCCGATCAGATCACCAAACGCGCGATCACGTCGGATACGCTGTTCAACCTCGCTTCGCTGCGCAAGCTCTTCGAGGCAACGCTGGTCGCGCTTGGCGTGGTGCGGGGCGAACTTGGCCTCGATGATCCCGTCGCCAAATACGTGCCGGAACTCCATGGCGATTATCTCAGCCGCGTCACGATTGGTCAGCTGGTCTCGCATACGTCCGGACTTCTGCTTCAAACGGATCATCCGCCCTGGCCGAATGATTCCTACACGCTGCCCCAGTTCTTTTCGATGTTGAACGCCTGGACGCCGCAAGCGGGCGAAGCGCCGGGCAAGCAGCGCATCTATACCCACGCCGGCTACGTGCTGCTGCAGCTTGTACTCGAGCGCCGCTACGGCCTGCCGATCCGCGAACTGATTTCGAGCCGCATCCTCAAGCCCCTCGCAATGCATGCGACGTTCCTTCCCGATCGCGGACCCGACGGCCGCGCGATCCTTCCGGCGGAACTGCTGCAGGAGACGGTGCAGGGCTATTCCGATCAGGGCACGGCCATCGGCCCGCCGGGCGGCCAGCAGAGCTATTTCGATTTCCCCGGGACCGGCCAGATGTTCTCATCCGCGCACGATCTTGCGGTCTTCGTCGCCGCCTGCCTCGACGGCGAGGACGTCGATCCGCAATTGCGTGCCGCCTTGCGGATGACGGAGCGCGAAATGTTTCGTGTCAGCGAGAAGTTCGGTCAGGCGATGGCGTGGGAAACCATTCATCTCGACGGCGTCGAGATCATCGACAAGCCGGCCGGCCTCAACAACGCCTCCGGCTACATCGGGCTCGTGCCGGCGAAAAAGATCGGCATCGTCCTGCTCGCCAATCGCGGCAATTTCCCGCACGAAAACGCACGCTACCAAGTGCTGCCGGCGCTGTCGCGATAGCGCGCGTTGGTTGAGGGTGTCCAACCAGTCCTCATGCACGTGCCGCGCGAGAGCGGCACCTACGTGAAGATCACCGAGGCGCGGAGCTTCTCCTGAGAGCGAGCTTCGCCCCGGCCCCGATGTCAGACCAGATTGGCAGAGCGCAACAAGGACCTGACGCTATTGCGCCTTTATGGTCCCGGCCGCGGTGTAGTCGTTTTTCGGGTCATAGCCGGAGTCGTGCAGATTTTTCATATACGTATCGTGGTCCTTGCTGCTGACGCCGCCAAAGCCACGATAGCCGCTCGAGGCATAAGCGCCATAGCCGCCGCCGTAGTAAGGCTGGTTCCAGCCCCGTCCAGTCGCGGCACCAGCCGCCACCGCTGCGCCCGTCGCCGCGGCAGCGCCGCGCGCCACCGGATGACCATAGTAACCGCGACCGTAGGAGCCCCCAGCATAGCGCCCGCTATGGGCATCGGCACCGCGCACGACATGGCCGCCGCCAATCGTTCGCCGTACATAGGCATCCGCCGTGGTGGAGGTGAGCACGAACAGCGCGAGGACGCAAAGCATTGTTTTCATGGAAGCCTCCTTGGTTTGATTCCCCGTTCACCGGTTGGGCGGCCTCGCCGCACGTGGTGAGGAGCAGGGAGACGGTGCAAATAACCGGACTTCTATCCGGCCTTCACCATTGGTAGTTCCTAGGTTGCTCAAAACTTCAAATGCTGCTTTCCGGGCATGAAGCCAAGAACACCACGCCGCCGCCGCTGCGGCCTCAAGTTTGAGAAGGGATGCTGCTGACGCCGCCATAGTCAGGATAGCCGCTGGCGCATAAGCGCCGTAATAGGTCATCCCACCGGCAGCGTGGGCACCTGCGGATCGAAACCTTTGATCTATGTCAATGGTTTTCGCGCTGTTGAATCCCGAGCGCTTCTGTACGGCGGCCCGTCACTTTCAGTTCAGTTCCAGTGAGCAGGCGCAGCGATCTATGGCGCGTGCGGTGCGAGCCGTTCCTTCAAATTCTTGGCGGTCTCCGCCAGCTGTTGCGCGGGAGGAGAGGGAGGCATCGAGAAGCCATCGAGGCCGTCCTTTAGATAGCCGGCCGACGTGATGTCGTGGGGATGGTGGATCGGGACGACATGGGCGTGGACGTGGCGCACGTGCATGCCGGCATAGGCCATCGCGACGCGTTCAACGCGGTAGATGGCTTTCATTTCCCGAGCAAGGCGTTGCGCGAGGGTGGTGATCGCGGTTGCGAGAGCGGGCGGCAGATCCTCGAACCAGGGATAATGGTCACGCGGAATGATGAGCGTGTGCCCGGTCCGAATCGGGTGGATATCCAGGAACGCCAGGATCGTGTCGTCTTGATAGACGGCGTGACAGGTGATCTCGCCGCGCACGATCCGGCAAAACAGGCATTCATGGCTCATGCGGACGCCCTTTCGACAGATTTTCCCGTTCACGCCAGTTTGTGACGAGAATCGCGTCTTCGCAACGTGCAGTCTGCTCCCAGCAGGCTAGGTGCGCACGGTCGCAACCAAAATTCACGCGGCGCGTGCCGACTTTCCGAGCAGGTCCGCTGCGATTTTCAGATCATCGACAAAGCGCCGATACTCGAGCGCCTTGGCCGCCTCGTCGGGCAATCGCAACAGGTAGGATGGATGCACTGTCACCAGCGCGTGGCGTCCGTCATCGAGGTCGATCAACCGCCCGCGGTTCTTGTTGATCGGCGTGATCTTGCCGAACACGCATTGGGCTGCGGTGGCGCCCATCGCCACCACGAGCCGGGGCTTGATGGTGGCGAGTTCCTGCTCATACCAGGGCCGGCACGCCCGTATCTCTGACGTGGTTGGCTTCTGGTGCAGCCGGATTTTCCCGCGCGGGAAAAATTTGAAGTGTTTGACCGCGTTGGTGATGTAGACCTTGTTGCGATCGATGCCGGCTTCTTCCAGCGCGCGGTCGAGCATCTGTCCGGCCGGTCCCACGAAGGGATGGCCGGCGAGGTCTTCCTTGTCGCCGGGCTGCTCGCCGACCAGCATGACCGGCGCTGGCGCAGGGCCTTCGCCGAACACGGTTTGGGTTGCGTTCTTCCAGAGCGGGCAGGCGCGACAGGAGGCGGCCTCTTCGCGCAGTCGCTTGAGTTCGGTGCGGGCGGTCATGGTGTTTTCCTCGGATGGCGCAGGGACGATCATCGCTTTTGCCTTTGCAAATGAGGTGGGACGTTCGGGGTTCCTTTGAAGCCATTGGGATTGCTGACGAAAAATAGACGACGCGATCCCGATTGACTCTCCTTGCGTTGTTAGCTTTATATTAGAACATATCATGAACAAATGAGCCAGCTCCTGGTTTTAAAAATCAGGACGGCTCAACCGGATTTAAGAGGAAGCGGCGCATGTCGAGCGCACGCATGAGCACGCTTGCGACCTTGCGCCGGCACATCGAGCGGATCGAGGCGCCGGACGGGACGGCTGCATCTCCTCGTGTGGCGCTCGGTCATGCCGCGGTTGATGCGGTCTTGCGCGGCGGGCTTTCGGCGGCCTCCGTCCACGAGGTGTACTCGGAAGGGCATCAGAGCACGGCCGCGACCGGCTTCATCGCGGGGCTGGCGGCACGCGTGACGGCGCGGCGGCCGCTGGTCTGGGTGCGGCAGGATTTTTGCGATCTCGAGATGGGCGCGCTGTCGATGCGCGGACTTTTCGAGCTTGGTCTCGATCCGCGTTGTCTCGTCACCGTGCGCGCTTCTGATGTCGAGAGCGCGCTGCGCTCGACGGCCGATGCGCTCGCCTGCGATGCGCTGGGTGCCGTGGTGCTGGAAGTATGGGGGCAGACGCGACAGCTTGATCTCGTCGCGAGCCGCAAGCTGACGCTCGCCGCGCAAGCCTCAGGCGTCACCGGATTGCTGCTGCGGATCGCAGCCGCGCCGGAGCCTTCGACCGCCGAGACACGATGGATCGTGCGCGCGGCGCATTCGCCGCCGCAAACGGCTTTATTGCCTGCGGCGCTTTGGAGTGAGTGGGGGGCGCCTTGCTTCGACGCGCAACTCATCCGCAATCGTCATGGCCCGACCGGGCGCTGGATCATGGAATGGAAATGTGATGAGTGCCTTTTCAGCGAAGCGGCGGATCCTCAGCCTGTGGCTGCCACGCCTGCCCATCGACCGCATCAAGCGACAATTGGCGCGCAGCAACGTCGAGCAAGCTAACTCCCACAGCACGAGCGGTGCGCTCCCTCCCCCCTTGCGGGGGAGGGCCGGGGAGAGGGGTAGCCACGAACACCGGCGCCCGGGGCTACCCTCCTCCCTGGGGGGAGGGAACGAGAGAGAGTCGCAAGCGGGAGAGGTGAAGGGGCGTGAGGCTGCGTCGCGCGATGACATCCCCAGCGTCGTCGTCGCCAAGGACAACAACGCGCTTGTGATCTATTCCCTCGATGACGCTGCCGCGCGCTATGGCCTCTCCGCCGGCCAGCCGCTCGCCAATGCCCGCGCCATCTGTCCGCATTTGCAGGTGTACGATGCTGATCCCGTGGCCGATGCGAAAACGCTGGAAAATATCGCCGACTGGTGCGACCGCTTCACGCCGCTGGTCGCGCTCGATGCACCGGACGGTCTGTTCCTCGACATCACCGGCTGCGCCCATCTGTTCGGCGGCGAAGCCGCGATCCTGAAACGGCTATGCGATGCGATAACGACACAAGGTTTTACCGTCAGCGCGGCGATTGCTTCGACGTCCATTTGCGCGCGGACCATGAACCGCCATGTCCATGGTCATATCATTGCCGACGGCAAGGAGGCTGACGCCGTCGGTCCGCTGCCGGTGTTCACGCTCGGCGCCGATGACGTCATTGCCAATGGCTTGCGCCGCGCCGGCTTGAAAACCATCGGCGATGTCGCCTGCCGCGCCCGCCACGAGATCACCGCGCGTTTTGGCGCGGCCTTCACCACACGCCTGGAGCAGGCGCTTGGGCAGGGCGATGCTCCGATCAGCCCGCGCAAACCGCTGCCGGATTACATCGTCGAGCAGCGCTTTGCCGAACCGGTCGCGACCGAAAACGTAATCGCGGCGACGCTGTCGCGGCTCGCTACAACGCTGGTCGCCTCGATGGAGAAGCAGGGCAAGGGCGCGCGGCGGCTGGAGGCAGGCTTCTTCCGCACCGACGGCGTGGTGCGCACGCTTGAAGTCGACACCGGGCAGGCGGTGACGCGCGCTGCGATCATCGACCGTCTGTTCAAGGAGCGGCTGGACAGCTTGAGCGATCCCCTCGACCCCGGCTTCGGCTTCGATCTGATCCGCCTGTCGGCGAGCCGCACCGAGATCGTCGTGCAGCAACAGCGCGATCTCGATAGCCGCGTCCATGACAATGACGAATTGACCGCCCTGATCGACCGCATCGCGGCGCGGATCGGGGGAAAGCGCGTGGTCGTGCACCTGCCGCAGGACACGCATATTCCGGAGCGCGCGACGCTTGCGGTCCCCGCGCAGCATCATCTGGCCGCCGCGATATCGGCCGACTGGCCTGCGCGTGCGCAAGGTGAGCCGCCGCTCCGGCCGCTTCGCCTGCTTGACCGGCCGGAGCCGATCAAGGTGCCGCTGGCCACGGTTCCCGATGGTCCGCCGCATCACTTCACCTGGCGCCGCGCACGGCATGCGGTGGTGCGTGTCGAGGGGCCGGAGCGCATCGCCATGGAATGGTGGAAAGAGGACGGCAAGCGACTGACGCGCGATTATTTCCGCATCGAGGATGCCGAGGGCTTGCGCTTCTGGATCTTCCGCGACGGCCTTTATGAGAGCGAGCTGCGGGATGGGGAGGGCAATCCTGTGCCCGCCAACTGGTTCGTGCACGGGCTATTCGCATGATGATGATGCTAGTCATTGCGAGGAGCCGTTGGCTCGCAATGACGACGGAGTTGGGAAGTAGCATGAGCATTGAGTACGCCGAGATCGGCATCACCACCAATTTCTCCTTCCTGCGCGGCGGCTCGCATCCGCAGGATTATGTGCATCAGGCCAGTGAATTCCGCCTCGCTGCGATCGGCATCGCCGATCACAACACGCTCGCCGGCGTCGTGCGCGCCTATAGCGAGCTCGAGAACCCCGAAGTTGCGCACAAGCCGAAGCTCCTGATCGGCGCGCGCATCGTCTTCTGCGATGGCACGCCGGATATCCTGGTTTATCCGCGCGATCGCGTGGCCTATGGCCGGCTGTGCCAGCTTCTGACCCGCGGCAAACGCGGCAGCGAGGCCGACAGGATCGAGAAGGGCGAATGCCATCTCAAATTCGACGACCTCCTGGAATTTGCCGAAGGCCAGCTTCTCGTTCTGGCGCTCCCGCATCGCTTTGATGCGATGGCCGCGTCAAGCGTCCTGGGCCGCTTGAAGCAAAGCAGCGCCGGGGGTGTCTGGCTTGCCGCAAGCCTGCTCTATCGCGGCGATGACCGGCGCAGGCTCGCGCAACTGCATCGCCTCGCGCACGCAAGCGATGTGCCGCTGCTTGCGACCAACGAGGTGCTGTACCATCACCTCGCGCGCCGGCCGCTGCAGGACGTGCTGACCTGCATCCGCGAGAAGACCACGATCGAGGCCATCGGCACGAAGTTGCAAGCCAATGCCGAGCGGCATCTCAAGCCCGCGGAAGAAATGGCGCGGCTGTTCCGCGATTTTCCCGAAGCGATCGCCGAAACCTTGCGCTTTGCAGACCGCATCGATTTCTCACTCGATCAATTGAAATACCAGTATCCGGACGAGCCGGTCCCGCTGGGCAAGACCGCGCAGCAGCATCTGGAGGATCTGACCTGGGCCGGCGTCGAAAAATACTTTCCGCACGGCATCAACGAAAAGCTTCGCGCCACTTTACGCAAAGAGCTCGACCTCATCGCCGAGCTGAAATACGCGCATTATTTCCTGACCGTGAACGACATCGTTCGCTACGCGCGTTCGCAAGGGATACTGTGCCAGGGGAGGGGGTCGGCGGCGAATTCCGCCGTGTGCTATGTGCTTGGCGTCACCTCCGTCGATCCGACCAAGGTCGATCTTCTGTTCGAGCGCTTCATCTCCAAGGAGCGGCTGGAGCCGCCCGACATCGACGTCGATTTCGAGCATTCGCGGCGCGAGGAGGTGATGCAATATGTCTACCGCCGCTACGGCCGCCACCGCGCCGCCATCATCGCCACCGTCATCCATTATCGTCCGCGCAGCGCCATCCGCGATGTCGGCAAGGCGCTGGGGCTGACCGAGGACGTCACCGCCGCCCTTGCCGATACCGTGTGGGGAAGCTGGGGCGACGGCCTTTCCGAGATGCAGGTGAGGCAGGCGGGTTTCGATCCCAGGAATGCGATGGTCGTGCGCGCGGTCGAGCTCGCGTCCGAGCTGATCGAATTTCCGCGCCATTTGTCGCAGCATGTCGGCGGGTATGTGCTCACCCAGGACCGGCTCGATAGCTATGTGCCGATCGGCAATGCCGCGATGGACGATCGCACCTTCATCGAATGGGACAAGGACGACGTCGATGCGCTGCATATGATGAAAGTCGACGTGCTGGCGCTGGGTATGCTGACCTGCATCCGCAAATGCTTCGACCTGATCGATCGGCACAAGGGCGAGCGCTGGAAGCTTGCGACCATCCCGCAGGATGATCCCAAAGTCTACGACATGCTGTGCCGGGGTGAATCGCTCGGCGTGTTCCAGGTCGAGAGCCGCGCGCAAATGAACATGCTGCCGCGGCTGAAACCGCGCGAATTCTATGATCTCGTCATTGAAGTCGCGATCGTCCGGCCGGGACCGATCCAGGGCGATATGGTGCATCCTTATTTGCGGCGACGAAACAAGCAGGAGAAGGTCAGCTATCCTTCGCCGTTGCCAGATCATGGCGATGCCGATGAGCTCTACCGGGTGCTGCACAAGACACTGGGCGTGCCGCTGTTCCAGGAGCAGGCGATGCGGATCGCAATCGAGGCGGCGAAGTTCACCGCCGAAGAAGCCAACGGGCTGCGCCGCTCGATGGCGACCTTCCGCAATCTCGGCACCATCGGCAAATATGAATCCAAGCTGGTCGGCAACATGGTCGAGCGCGGCTATGATCCGGCTTTCGCGCGAAGCTGCTTCGACCAGATCAAGGGCTTCGGCTCCTACGGCTTTCCGGAAAGCCACGCCGCAAGCTTTGCACAGCTCGTCTATGTCTCCTCCTGGCTGAAGCATTATCACCCCGACGCGTTCTGCTGCGGTCTCCTCAACTCGCAGCCGATGGGCTTTTACGCGCCGGCGCAGATCGTCGGCGACGCCCGCAAGAACGGCGTCGAGGTGCGCGAGGTCGATGTGTCCTATAGCTTCTCGCAGAACACGCTCGAGGAGAAAGTTGGCGATCACTGCGCAGTCCGACTCGGCTTCCGCCAGATCGACGGATTTTCGTGGGCGGATGCGGATGAGGAGAGATTGAAGCGAATTCAGTCGTCTTTCCAGGAAGCGCCACTTGGACATGATGACGTTACATCGGATCGAGCAGCGGACTCGTACTGTACCTCGCCCCGCTTGCGGGGAGAGGTCGGAATTCAAGCGCAGCTTGAATTCCGGGTGAGGGGGGCTCTCCGCGAATCCATCTATCACCGTTTTCGCGGAAGCAGCCCCTCACCCCAACCCTCTCCCCGCGAAGAGCGGGGAGAGGGAGAAGAGAAATATGGCTGGGCCGCGCGCATCGTGGCTGCGCGAGGCCGTCGCCCCTTCACCTCGCTCGAGGATTTCGCGCGCGACACCGCCTTGCCCAAGCGCGCGCTGATCCTGCTCGCCGATGCCGATGCGTTCCGCTCGCTCGGGCTCGACCGGCGCGAGGCGCTGTGGGCGGTGCGGCGGCTGCCCGACG
>Ga0134128_10009132_pt1 | contig 11917 bp, 7 predicted proteins | sample KB31754_FD_96462 | JGI IMG/M metagenome (GOLD analysis project Ga0134128, IMG submission 96462) | Terrestrial soil microbial communities with excess Nitrogen fertilizer from Kellogg Biological Station, Michigan, USA - KB3-175-4 | ecosystem: Environmental > Terrestrial > Soil > Unclassified ...
AGATGCAGGCGCCATAGCTGGTGCCGCTCATGCGCGCGTCCGAAATCCGCAGCATGTCTTTGACGCCGGCCTTCAGGAGCTTCTTCGGAATCGGCAACTGCCCCCATTCCGGCATGCCGGGCCCGCCCTTCGGGCCGCCGTTCTTGAGCACCAACACATGGTCGGGCGTGACCTCGAGATCGTCACGGTCGACTTCGCGCGCCATGTGGTCGTAGTTCTCGAAGGCGATCGCCTTTCCGCGATGCTTGAGCAGGCGCTGCTCGGCCGCCGCCGGCTTCATGACGCAACCGCGCGGCGCGAGATTGCCGGTGAGCACCGCGGTCGCGCCTTCGGGATAGAGCGGCTGTGTGAGCGGGTGGATCACATCGGGCAGATGCACGCCGGCGCCGGAGATATTATCGCCGACGCTGCGGCCGTTGACCGTGAGGCAGGACAGATCGAGCAGGTCCTTCATCTGCGCCATGAGAGCGCGCAGGCCGCCCGCGTAGAAGAAATCCTCCATCAGGTATTTGCCCGACGGCGTGATGTTGGCAATCACCGGTACCTGTCGCGAAATCTCGTCGAAGCGCGCCATGTCGAGCGCAATGCCGGCGCGGCGCGCGAGCGCGATGACGTGAATGATGGCATTGGTCGAGCCGCCGAGCGCCATGTGCACGCGAATGGCGTTGTCGAACGCCTCGGGCGTGAGAATCTTCTCCGGCGTCAAATCTTCCCACACCATCTCGACGGCGCGGCGACCGGCGGCAGCGCACATGCGCGGATGATTGGCGTCGGGCGCCGGAATCGACGACGCGCCGGGCAGCGCCATGCCGAGCGCCTCGGTGATCGCCATCATGGTGGCAGCCGTGCCCATCACCATGCAGGTGCCGAACGAACGCGAGATGCCGCCCTCGATCTCGTTCCACTCTTCGTCGCCGATGCGGCCGGCGCGTTTCTCGTCCCAGTATTTCCAGGCATCGGAGCCGGAACCAAGCGTATGGCCGCGCCAGTTGCCGCGCAGCATTGGCCCTGCCGGTACATAGATCGCCGGAATACCCATCGAGATCGCGCCCATGATCAGGCCGGGCGTGGTCTTGTCGCAGCCGCCCATCAGCACCGCGCCGTCGATCGGATGGCTGCGCAAAAGCTCCTCGCATTCCATGGCGAGGAAGTTGCGGTACAGCATGGTCGACGGCTTGACGAACGGTTCGGCGAGCGACATCGCCGGCAGCTCGATCGGAAAGCCGCCGGCCTGATAGACGCCGCGCTTCACGTCCTCCGCCCGCGCGCGCAGGTGGCCGTGGCAGGCGTTGATGTCGCTCCAGGTGTTGATGATGCCGATGACCGGCTTGCCGACCCAATCGTCACGGTCGTAGCCGAACTGGCGCAGCCGCGAGCGGTGGCCGAACGAGCGCAGGTCGTTCTTGCCGAGCCAGCGATAGCTGCGCAACTCCTCGGGCGATTTTCTCCTCGATTGCGTCGTCACGTCCCTACTCCGCGGTCGCACCGGTGGCTTTGACCACCTTGGTCCATTTGTTGGTCTCGTCGACGACGATCTTGCCGAAATCCTCCGGCGTGCCCGCAATGTTAGTGCCGCCGAGTTCGGCAAGCCGCGCCTGCAGCGCCGGATCGGCAAGCGCCTGGTTGATGGTGCGGTTGAGCTTGTCGATGATCGGACGCGGCGTTCCCTTCGGCACCGCCATGCCGAAGAAGGCGCTCGCCTCATAGCCCGGCACGGTATCGGCCACGGTCGGCACGTTGGGCAACGCCGCGGCGCGCGTCGCCGTCGTCACCGCGAGCGCGCGCAGCCGGCCCGCCTGGATATGGGCGATCGACGACGGCAGATTGTCGAACATCACCTGCACGTGGCCCGCCAGCATGTCGGTCAGCGCCGGCGCCGCGCCGCGATACGGCACATGCACCAGATTGACGCCGGTCATCATCATGAACAATGCGCCCGACAGATGCACCGAGGTGCCGACGCCGGACGACGCCATGTTGACCTTGCCTGGATTGGACTTGGCGTAAGCGATGAACTCGGCAACCGTTTTCGCCGGTACCGCCGGATTGACTTCCATCACGTTCGGCACGCGGATGAAGCCCGCGACCGGAGCCATGTCGCGAATGAAATCGAACGACAGATTTTTGTAAAGCGATGCATTGATGGTGTTGGCGGGATTGACCAAAAAGACGGTGTAGCCGTCCGGCGGAGCATGGGCGGCAATCTCGGTCGCAAGGTTGTTGCCGGCGCCGGGCTTGTTCTCGATGATGAATTGCTGGCCGAGTTTTTGCGCCAGATACTGCCCGATCAGCCGGGCGCAGATATCGGTCGACCCGCCGGGCGGATAACCGACCAGCCAGCGTACGGCATGGTTCGGATAATCGTCGGCCGCACGCGCCGCTCCCGAGCCGGCAATGAGGGCACAAATCAAGGCGACGGCCAGCCGTCGCCGCATTCCACCTGGCATTGCTTTCTCCCTGCACGCTGCAAGCATGGCCGCTCGGTGCGTCCAGGCAAACTACGCGGCACCGGCAATGCCGCACAAGAGCACGCGGAGCCCTTCAGCTCTCTCGAGGAGTGCCTTGCCGGAAGCGGCCCCGCTCGATAGTTTCACGCTCCCCGCCACACAAGGATATTGTCATGATCGACTTTTATGCGTTGACCAGCCCGAACGTGCAGAAAATCTACATTATGCTGGAAGAGACGAAGCTGCCCTACAAGGAGCATTTCGTCGACGTGTGGAAGGGCGACCAGTACGATCCGAATTTCGTCAAGATCAATCCGAATTCAAAAATTCCGGCGATCATCGACCACGATGGCCCCGGCGGCAAACCGATCACGGTTTTTGAATCCGGCGCGATTTTGATGTACCTCGCCGAGAAGACCGGCCAGTTCATGCCGAAGGACCCGGCGAAGAAATACGATGTACTGCAATGGCTGTTCTTCCAGACATCCGGGGTCGGCCCGATGTTCGGCCAGTTCACCCATTTCAAGATGTTCGCGCCGAAGGACAAGGATCACTCCTACTCGGCGACGCGCTATCAGACCGAAGTGAAACGGCTCTACGAGGTGCTGGAGAAGCAGCTGGCCAAAACCCCCTATATCGCCGGCAGCGAATACTCGATCGCCGACATCGCCACCTTCCCGTGGACGCGCAATCACGACACCCAGGGCGTGAAGTGGGAGGACAATCCCAATCTGGCGCGCTGGTTCAAGGCGATCGACGAACGCCCCGCGGTGAAAGCTGCGCTCGCCAAGGTTGGCGCCATCAAATCGAACCGCGACACCGCGAACGACGACCAGAAGGATCGGTTCTTCAACCGCGGCCGCTACGCGAGAGCCTAATCGTCGCGTTTCCCGGGCGCAGCGCATCGCGAAGCGCTGTTGGCCCGGGATCAATTCAGACTTCAAGTCTGCAAAGGTCCTGGATCGTCGGCGCACCGTTTCACGCTGCGCCGCGCCCGCGACGCCCTGTTGAGCCGCGATAATCGGTCGCATCGTCGAAGTGACGTTTTGACAATCTGACTCAGGTCCCTCAACCTTCCCACGGGGAACCCAAGGGGATCGGTCATGAAGAAGCGAGCAAGTCTCGGGCTTGGAATCGGCTTCGTGCTGGCGATGGCCGCGCAGGCATTCGCTGCAGATCAAGTCACGGTCGGAAAGTCCCAAGGTTTTATTTGGGATTTCCTTCCCGCTGACGTTGGCATCGCCTCAGGAATATTCGCAAAATACGGTCTCGACATAAAAATCTCAGCGCTGGGCGGTGACGGCAAGGTGCAGCAGGCAATGGCCGCCGGCAGCATTGATTTCGGCCTCGGCAGCGGACCCGGCATGGCGTTCGCCGCCAAAGGATCGCCGGCGCTGGCGATCGCAGCGATCGAGGGCGCGCCGCGCGATATATGCGTTATCGTCGGCGCCGACTCGCCGATCAGGACGATTGCCGACCTCAAGGGCAAGATCGTTACCGTGTCGACGCCGGGATCGCTGACCGATTGGCTCGCCAAGCGGCTCTCGATTGCCGAGGGCTGGGGCCAGGACGGCATCCGCCGGCTGCCGCTTGGCGCCGCGCCGGGGCGCATCGCGGCGCTGCGGACGAAGCAGACCGCCGCCGATATCACCGGTCCGGAGGCGGGCTATCTGCTCGAAGAGAAGAATGAGGCGAGAATTCTCGCGCCCATGGACAAATACGCGCCCGACTTCATCACCCACGTGGTGTTCGCGCGCAAAGATCTTATTACCAAGAATCCCGATCTCGTTCGGCGCTTTCTGAAGGGCTATTTCGCTTCGATCGCCTACATGAAGTCGCACAAGCAAGAGACCGACGCGATCGCCGTATCGGCGCTCAAGGAGTCGCCGACCTCGGCCAGCAAGACCTACGACTATTTGATATCGGCGCTGAGCAACGATGGGACGTTCGACCCGAAGGCCGTGCGGGTGCTCAAGCAATCGTTCGTCGAAATGAACATTCTCAAAACGGCGCCATCCGACAGCGAGCTTTTCACGACGCAATTTGTTCCGGTAACGCCCTGAGCACAGCCTATTGGGTGTGTTCCAGACCGAACTGCGCGCGGTCGATCTTCGCGCGCGCCGAATCCGACAATAGTTTTTGCCGGAAATTCTCCCACGGCCGATTGATGTCGAACTCCCACGGTTCGAACAATTCCGGTTCGTCCATCGCCACGATATGGCGATCGATTTGCAGCGCCTGCGCCTGCATGCGGGCATTGATGTCCGTGTAGGCGGCAAAGATTGTGGCCTGCTTGACCGACGACCCGACGACCACGTTGCCGTGCCCGCGCAGCAGCGCCAGCGAGCCGTTGCCGAGCGTCCTCGCCAGCGCCGCGCCGCGGGGCATGTCGGTGATCTGCATGCCGCGTCCATCGCCGCGCACATCGCGGATTTCGAAATTGGGAATTGTCAGCGGCATGAAGCCGGCTTGCACGATGACCGGGCGCAGCGCAACGCCGGTGAGGCTGAACGGAATGACGGCCTGCGAGTGCGAATGCACGACGGCGTTGACGTCCGGCCGCGCCTTGTAGATTTCGCCGTGCAGATAGCGCTCGCCGTTTGTTCGCCGTCCGCGCGGATCGACCGGCTGGCTGGTCTCTACGCTCAATTCGAGCACGTCGTCGGCCTCAACCAGCGAGGGCGGCATGGCGCGCGGCAGCAGGAAATGCTTGGGGTTGCTTGGCGAGCGGGCGCTGACATGTCCGAAACTGTCAAGAACCGCTTCATTCACCAGAATCTTGTAGGCGAGTACGAGGTCGTCAATTATCTCGGCGTCAAGTCCGGTTGCCATTTTGAATCCTGTTTGCCCGCAGCGCACGAGCCATAAATACCCGGATCAAGCCTGAGACGCTACGTCCCCTCGGCAATCACCGGCAGGATCAGGTACGACGCGTGCGCCCCGTCGTGATGGATCGTATCGGTGCCCATCAGGCACGGATGATACGGATGTGAGAACACGCCGTCCGTTGCGGGCGAGTCGCCGTTGGCGAGCTCCAGCCTGATACGGTGACCTTGCTTGAACACATAGGAGATCGGCAGCACCTCGATGTCGAACTCATAGATTTCGCCGGGCGTGAGCGGCTGCGGGTTGGTATGCGTGTAAAACGGCCGCTCCGGCGTCGAGCGCACCGGATCCTTTTCGCGATGCGACGCCTTGAGCCAGCCCTTGGACACCGGCGTGTAGGCCGGCTGATCTCCCCTGCCCCGCGCCGCATGATCCTGCGGATGCTGATCGGTCAGCTTGACGATGAACTGCGTGTCGATTGCGGTGGATGAGGCATAAAGCTTCAGCACGATCGGCCCGGTCACTTCCAGATCGTCATCGAGCGGCGCGGTCGTAAAGGTCAGCACGCGCCGCACCGGATCGACCCGCCCATCGGGCCCGATCACCGCCACGCCGTTGACCCATTCCCAGTCCGGATAGGTGTAGCTCGTCGTCGGCTCCGCCGCGCCGGGCTTTGCGATAGACAACCCGCCGTCATTGAGCGAGGTGACGCTGCCCGATGGGCCTTTGCGCAGATGATAGACGATGGGCATCGCGCGCTTCGGCGGCCATTCCTCCTCGGCGCGCCAGACATTGGCGCCGCGCACGTAGAGCCGCACCGGCTCGGCGTCCATGAAGCCGTTGTTGGCGCCCTTGAGATGCAGATTGTAGAACGGCAGCAGTTCCTTTTCGTGAAACTCGACCTGATCGAACATCCGGTGCGCTTCGAAGGTGTTGCGTGCGCCCGTAACCACGAGCTTCTTCGGCGATTTCACCTCCTCGTAGCCGAGAATGTTGCCGCGCAGGTGCAGCCCCATCTTGCCCCAGTGACCGATCGACAGCACCGGACACTTGATCTTGTCGAGCCGCCAGTATGGCGACCGCACACGCCAGAATTCGTCGTCGAGCGGATGATCGATCATTTCGCCAACCAGATCGAATGTCATCGGCGGCCGGCCGTGCCGTCCGGCGAGGCGGTGCTGATTGTCGGCGCGCAGCGTCGTGTACCAGACCGAGCGATACGAGCAATAGATGCCGCCGTGATAATTCGAGCCGCGATACTGATCGACCAGCCCGTCGTAAGGCACGATGCAGGCGAGGCCCGGCGGGTTGAAGGTCGCCATCAACCACTGCGCCATCGCGTAATACGACTGGCCGATGCCGCCGACGCGGCCGTTGCACCATGACTGCCGCACGATCCAGGCGATCAGTTCGAGATAGTCCTGCTGCTCGTTCGGCCCCATGAACTCGAACTCGCCTTCGGACTGGCCGGCACCGCGCACATCGGCATGCACGTAGGCGTAACCCTGGCCGACATACCACTCGACCGGCCCGGTTTCGCGCCACAGGAACAGCGGATAGGCCGGAACGTCGTCCATCTCGTACTGGTAGGGCGAGGCCGCGAACAGCGCCGGAAAACGGCCCTCGGCATCGGGCCGGTACACGCATAGCGAAATGCGCACGCCGTCGCGCATCGTCACCGTAATGGGCTTCTCAACCTTCATCGCGTATTGCGTCACTTCGCTCACTCCCGATCCCTTGTCGCCCTTTAACGGCTACGGCATTGTGACCCGAGCAAAAAGCAGAAGCCAGGAGGAGACATCATGACCCGCTGGACCCGCGCGCTCGCTATCGTTGCACTGCTGGCGCCCGCGCTGCCCGCGTCCGCGGCCGCGCAGGATTTTCCGTCGCGGCCGATCCGCGCCATCGCGTCGCAGGGCCCAGGCGGGCTGAGTGACCTGTTCATGCGCGGGATCGCCGACGGCATGGGCAAGGCCAAGCTCGGCACACTCGTCGTCGAGGACCGGGTCGGCGCGGACGGCACGGTCGGCGCCAAGGCGTGCGCGGAGGCCGCGCCGGATGGCTACACCATCTGTATCCTTCCCGCCGAAGCCGTTACCACCAACCCGATCATTCATCCTGAATCCGGTTTCGACCCAAGCAAGGCGCTGGTGCCGATCACCCGAACCTATTACCTCACGCAGATGTTCGCGGTGACTGCCTCACTCGGCGTGAAATCGTTTCCCGAACTGGCAACCCTGGCCAAGACCAAGCCACTCAACTACATGGCGCCCGAACTGTCGAAGGTCGCCTTCATGGAGCAGTTCAACAAGAAAAACGGCATCGACATTGTCCGCGTGCCGTTCAAAGGCGGCGGCGATGCCGTCAACAGCATGCTGACCGGCACGACGCAGATCGCGATCTTCGGCATCGGCAATCTTGTCTCATTCATCAAGGCCAAAACAATCCTCGGGCTCGCGATCGACGGCGACAAGCGCTCGCCGCTCGCGCCCGAGATTCCGACCTTCAAGGAAGCCGGTTACAGCGAGCATATCACCGCGACCTTCTTCGGCATCTATGCGCCGGCCGGCACGCCGAAGCCGATCGTCGAAAAACTTTACAAGATCATCGCCGCGGTCGGCACCAAGCCCGACTTCGAGCAGAAATTTCTGATCAACCGCGGGCTCACGCCGGTCTTCAACTCGCCCGACCAGTTCGCCAAGGAGCTGCCGGCCGACCGCGCCGAAGGCCTCGCCGTGATCAAGGCATCGGGGCTTTATCCGAACGTGAAGTGAGGCGCTAAGCCGTTCGCTTGCTACGAGTAGCGCGCAGGATGGGTTGAACAAAGTGAAACCCATCATCGAGCCGCGCTAGCCTGCTGCGATGCACACTCCACTTCCGAGCCGGCTCAGCCGCCAGCGATCGACGATGCCTGTGCTATGTCCGCTTCGCCCCAATTTCGAAAAACTGCTGCATCGCGGTAGCTGGCGAAAAGCGCCACATTCCCTCGGCGATTTAATATGAAAGAGTCAGCTGATTGAGGCGGCTTTCAGTCGGGGCCGCCTCGACCATTTTACACAGCTACGTCGTTGCGATTGCGCGCAAATCCCAACTTCAGTGTTTTACGCGTTTGATCTTTATCCGTCTGGTTTGACAAAATTCGTCAAGCGGGCGGCAACCACGTCACTCATCAGGTGATCCATACGTAGGACTTTGCACGGCGGAAATCTGAACTTGTGCGCGTTGGATGTATTGACGCTCATCGAGGATCGCCATGCGACTAGATTTTCTTTTGAGACGCTTCGCTTGTGCGACGACAGCGTTCATCGCGCTTACGGGCGCGAATGGAACGGCGAAAGCAGAAGACCTGCCCGGGTACATGCAGCCGATTGTCGGCCACATCGCCTCCAGCGCCTCTGAAACAGCAACAAAGAACGTACTGGCGCTCAATTCCGGCATGTTCGAGCTTTATGGCGATGCGTCCAAAATCTTCCAAAGCAATATTCTCAGTCAGCACCCGGTCATCCTTGGCCTGTTTTCGGGTGACGGCGGCAAGTTCATTCTTTATCGGCCCGGCCAGCCGCCGCTCGACGCGCCGTCGGTGCCGGTCGTTTATCAGCTCCTGAAATCCGTCGGCCACAGCACAATGGCGCTGGCCGAAGTGGTGGGGCCGTATCTGAATAGTCCCGACGACCAGGCTTGGCGCGGGTCGATGCTCGCCTATCGCAGCCGGATGAAGTCGGCGCTCGATGGCCTCGACGCGACGCCGATGCCCACGGAATGGCGGGACAATAACCGGACCATCCTGCGGAACAACATCGCATTCACGGACGATTGCGTGACCAAAGGCGCGGTCACCTTTGCCGCATTGAAAACCTTTTCCGACAAGCAGGCTCCGTTCTTGAAGCTCGACATCACCTGGGCGGCGCAGACCCAGGTCGCGCACTGGATGACCCTGATCTCGGACTGGAAGAGCATGCTCGGCGCCGATTGGGACAAGACCTACGCCGCCAGCAACACCATCTATGTAGCGCGGCAGAATAACGTGCTGTTCAGCGTGTTGGCGCAGTTCTTCGGCCCGGACGCCATCAACGACCGGCTGCTGCTGATTGAGACGGTGTCGTTCACGACGACGCCCGCCGACATGCTCGACTCGCTGACCCGGATCATCGCCGACCGCTCCGTCGGCGCGATGTTCTTCGGCAATTACCATCTGATGGACTACGAACTGATGGGTGGCGACGCCCGCACCGCGATTGTCGCGGAAGATACCAAGCGTGAAATGACGCCGTTTCTGCCGCCAGCCGTGCCGTTCGGCTCCAGGCAATGGCCGACTCTGGTCACGCCGGGACCCGGACCGACGTCGATTTCCGATCTTCACTGAATCGAAGGCGTTCATCGGATGAGCAAAAGTTAAAGTGCGCCCCGTCGAGGGATGCGGGCAAAGCCAGCGCCGGAAAAGTGGTAAAAGGTCATGAGTATTTCGCGGCGCGAGCTTGTCGAACTGGCGATCGCGAGCGGTATCGCGCTCAGTTTTTCGCGCGCGGCCTTGGCCGAAAGTCTCACTTTCGACGCGCGCGAGACATTGCCGGGAAACCGCAATTGGAATCCCGCCGCAACGAGGCAGGGCCGCGTTGACGGCCCGGCCAAGGTCACCGGCTCCAAACTTTACGCCTCGGATTTTCGCGCCGCCGATCTCCCCGGTTGGCCATCGAATACGTCTCACGCCTTATTGATCCGCGCGACTGACGCGACGCATGTGTTCACCGGCGTCGACCTTTCGCGATTGAGCGGCGCGCTCAAACCGTCGCGCGTGGTAACGGCGGCCGATCTTGCCGACGCCGGGATTCGCGTGCCCGCCTTTTTTGAGGGCGATCTGTTCTGTCCCACAGGCAAGACGCCGCTCTATCTTGGCCAGCCGCTGGTCATGTTGATCTTCGAACGGTTCGACGCCTTCGATCGAGCCCGCCTGGCATTGCGCAGCCCGTCCTGCGTAGCCTATGGCGAGGAGACCGGTCCGGTCGCGATTCCGCCGTACGGGTCGCATCGGTTCGTCCGGGTTGCCGGCGCGACGCCGCAGGCGCCGGACGTTTATTCGCCGGTGCTGGCCGGTTGGACCGTGCCGCGCAGTTTCGTCAATGGCGACATTCCGGTTTGGGCGCCGGCCGACCTGAACGGTCCGGCGGACGCACAGGCCACGTATTACGGCGAACAGATCCGAGCCGGTCTTGCCGCGGACAAGCCGGACGTGCTGGTGCTCGATCGCAAATTCGAGACGCAGTCCATCGACCCGATGTTTCTCGAGCCGGAAAGCGGGCTCGGCTGGTACGACGCCGACTCCAAAAAGCTCGAACTCGTGCTCGGCATGCAGTCGCCTTACGAGGCTGCTGAAGCGCTCGCCTATATGGTTGGCGACGCGCGCGCTCCTTTCAAGCCGGCGCACATCAAGACCCTGTTTGCCTATATGGGCGGCGGATTTGGCGGCCGCGATCATTCGATCGTGCCGCTTTATATCGTGCTGGCCGCGATGTTCTTTCCCGATCGGCCGGTTCGGCTCGCGATCAACCGCTACGAACAATTTCAATCGGGCATCAAGCGACACGCCTTCAAGATTCACACGCGGATCGGCGTCGATCGCGCGACCGGCAAGATCAGCGGATTTGCCGCCGATCACGTGCTGGATGGCGGCGGCCTCGCCAATTTTTCCAACAACGTTTCGACCGTCAGCGCCATCGGAGCTATCGGCATCTACGAGATTCCGAAAGTCGATATCGCCACGACCGCGGTGCATTCGCGCGGCGTGACCGCGGGATCGATGCGCGGTTACGGCACGCTGCAATCGATGACGGCACTGGAGGTGCTGATTGACGAGGCCGCCGCGGCGCTGCCGCTCGACCCGATCGAGTTCCGACGGCGCAACGCGCTCAAGGCCGGCGACAAGAACGCGGCCGGAAACAGCTACATTGTCGCCATCCGTACCCCAGAGATTCTGGACAGGATCGAGAAGCACCCGATCTGGCAACAACGCAGCCAGGAGAAGGCGCGCGGGCAGCAGGGCGGGATCGTCGTCGGCACCGGCGTCGCCGCCGCCACCAAGAACTACGGCAGCGGCGCCGACTGCGCGCAGAGCACGGTGGAAATCGACGCGCAAGGCCGCATCGCCATCCACAGCGATCATGTCGATATGGGCAACGGCATCGGTACGGCGCTGGCCAACCGGGTGGCGACCCATCTGGGCGGCGTCGCCGATGACGTCACGGTGCACGACGTCGATACTTACGGCCCGCTTGGGCTCGTCACCTCAGGCAATTCCTACACCATGGACCAGGCGACCCAGGACGCCGCGGCCAAAAATCCACGCTGGGTGCCGGCGATCAGCGCGGCCACCTTCGCCTCGAACGGCGCGCATGTCGGCACGCAGGCGGCGGCCGAGGCCGCGCGCGTCATCTTCCGCTTCGGCCTATGGCCGGCGGCACTCGACCTGTGGGGCATTGCGCCAACCCATCCGACGGCCGCGCAGTGGGAGGCGGCGCACTGGAAAGACGGACACCTGCTGATGTCCGGCTTGGCGCCGCTCGCGTTGCCCGCGATCGCCGCCAAAGCCCATGCGCGTCATGACGTGACGGGCGCCATGGCGCACGCCTTCTCGCGCTGGGGATGGTCGC
>Ga0134128_10009134_pt1 | contig 11915 bp, 11 predicted proteins | sample KB31754_FD_96462 | JGI IMG/M metagenome (GOLD analysis project Ga0134128, IMG submission 96462) | Terrestrial soil microbial communities with excess Nitrogen fertilizer from Kellogg Biological Station, Michigan, USA - KB3-175-4 | ecosystem: Environmental > Terrestrial > Soil > Unclassified ...
CGGCCCTCGCGCGCCAAGCCCTACTCGGCGTCTTCCAGTTGGTGGGGCACGACCCACTGACACAGTAGCTCCGCTCGTAAGTAGCTCCCGCGCGCACCGAATCGAAGAGGCGCGGACTCGCTTGCTCGAGGCTCGGCGGGCACGTCGACGCGCAGGATTACGCGGCGACGAGCCTCCGATGGACCGGTCTAGCGGGCGGTGCCCGACGAGCCTTGAGCGAGCGAGTCCGCGCCGCCGTGCCACCCCAACCCGCGCGCTCAGGGTTTCGGATCCCCCGCCTTGCCAGCCGCCTCAGCCCGAAGCGCTTCGCCCGACATCCTCATCACCTTCCCATCCGGCAACGTCACGCTCAGGAAGGATCCCCCGCGCTCACCATTGCGCAGGGGATGAATATCCACCGTGATCTTGTCCCCCGGCTTCAGCGTATTGCGACTCCACCCGCGGCGACCCAGAAAGTTCGGGCTCATGCCTTCGATGCCCCACTGCTCCTGCGCGCCGCTCGCGTTGGTCACGTAAACCCACAGCCACGTGTGCGGATTCGTCCACTCGAAGTCCTTCACCGTGCCGGTGATGGTCTTCGTCGCCTGCATGTCGAACATGGCGTACGAGTGATGCGCCAGCGCGGCCGGCGAGGCGGCGAGCGAAACACCGGCCAGGGCGACGAGTCCGGCGAACGTCGAAGCAATGCGTGTGCTCATGGGAACCTGCGCGTCAGTGATTGAGGTTGATGCCGGCCTTGCCGTCATCCGTCACGGTGTTGCGATTGTTCTGCTCGCAGACGTACTCCGCGATGTCCCAGTCGCGATGACGGGCGAGCGTCTTCGTCGACGTGAAGGGCTTCGTGAGCGCGAGCGGGTCGGACACGGTCGTAACGATCTCCATCGTGTCGGGCCCCGTGAGGCGGAAGCGCTCTTCGATGCGCATCTTGTCGCTGTGCCTCACGCCCCAGCTCTGCGCCATCGGCGTGTCGGTGCTGAACGCGACGCTGTCGACGATGAGCGTGTCGCCTTCCCAATGCCCGATCGAGTGGCCGTTGAAGGTCGGATCGGGGTCATCCGGATGCTTGCGCCCGTCGGTGAAGATGCGGCGCGTCTGACTGTAAGCCTCGATCACCAGCGTGATCTTCCCCGGTGTCATCAGGAACTCGATCGGGTAAGGCTGGTTCATGATCTGCGGCATGCCCGGCGGCAGGCAGTTCGCGGTCGGATTGTCCTGATGCCCGGCCGCCTGGTACGCCTTCAGTTTCGCGGTGTACTCGGGTGTGAGCGCAGGCTGCTCCGGTGGGCCGCCACCGCCGCGCGGAGGGCTGAACACGAGCTCCCACACGCCAGCGAAGTCCGGCAGCTTGGCGATGCCGGCGTAGTCGTTCGCTTTCGGCGCGCCGGGTACGCCTGCGACGCTGCTCGTCACGACGCCGAGCAGGACGATGCCCGCCGCTTTCCACAGATCGGAATATCGCAAGGTGACTCTCGCTCGTGATTCGATGCCGGTGGAATACTGAGTCCGCGGCCGCGGTGAATGCGAATTCCGCAACGTGCGGTGACCGAGCAGCGGTACCGGCTCGTCAGCCGCGCTGCGTATCAACCGCTCGTGCCAGCCAGTCGGTTTGCGTCTTGAGGCGATGCTTCGCGACACGATGGGAAGGCGTGTGCGGCAACGCATCGGTGAAGGCGATGTAGCGCGGCACTTTCATCGGCGCGAGCCGGGCGCGGCACCACTCGACGATGTCGCCAGGCTGCAGCGTGAGACCCGGCTTCGGCACGACCACCATCAGGATCTCTTCCTCGCCGAGCTCCGAGGGCACGCCGATGGCGGCGGCTTCGAGCACATCGGGATGGCTCGAGGCCACGCGATCGAGCTCGGCGCCGGAGATGTTCTCGCCGCGCCGGCGAATGATGTCTTTCTTGCGCGCGACGAAATAGAAGTAATCCTCGTCGTCACGCCGCGCGAGATCCCCGGTGAGGAACCAGCCGTCGCGGAACGCCGCAGCCGTCTGCTCCGGATCGTTCAGGTATTCCTTGAACACGATCGGCGTCTTCACGACGAGCTCGCCGGTCTCGCCGTTCGGCAACTCTTTTCCGGCGTCGTCATCGACGCGCAGCGTCGAGAAGTTGCCGGGGAAACGCGGATGCACCGCCGCGACGCCGATGCTCCCGAGCTTGTGGGGACCCAGAAACGGATTGCACGCCGCGCCCGGGATTTCGGTCATGCCGTAGCCTTCGATCATCCACGGCACGCTGAACTCGTGGTTGAAGACGCGCAGCATCTCCTCGGAGATCGGCGCGCCGTACATCTTGCGCAGCCGATGCGCCGGGTTGTACTCCGAACGCGAGCGCTTCATGAGAATCGCGCCGACCGCCGCCAGGAAATTGAACTGCGTGGCGCGCGTCTCCGCCGCGAGATTCCAGAATCGCGAAGCACTGAAGGCGCGCGCGGTGATGGCGGCGCCGCCCGCCGCGAGCGCGCCGCCAAGCGAATAGAACAGCGCGTTGATGTGAAAGAACGGCAGCAGCGTCAGCATTCGATCCGCGGGCTGCAGATGCAGCCGAGCGACGAACGCCTCCGCCGCCAGCACGTAGTTGCGCTGGCTGTGCACCACACCTTTCGGGAAGCCCGTGGTGCCGGAGGTGTAGATGACGATCGCATGATCGTCCGGCCCGATCTCGGACAGCTCCACGTCCTGCACATTGGCGGCCAGCCGCCGAATCGACGCCGTGAGCGTCTCGACATCGGGCGAAGCGAGGCCGAGCTCGTTGAGATCGATGACGCGCGTCCGGCCGTTGTCGATGCGCTCGACGATCGTGCGCGTGCGCTCGAGATCCTCGGGCTGGCACACGACGACGCTCGCACTCGAATGCTTGAGCATGTAGTCGAGGTCGTCGTCCGTCGCCGCGGGATTGAGCGGCACGAACAACGCGCCCACCTTCGCCGCGGCGAGGAACACGATCACGCTGAGATCGGTGTTCACGGAGACGAGCGCGATGCGATCGCCCTTGTTCACCCCGCGTTTGGCAGCCGCCAGCGCGAGGAGCGTGCTCACCTCATCGAGCGCGGCATAGCTCCACACGCGCGACTCGAACTCGAGCGCAGCATTACCGGGGATCGCGCCTGCGCGGGAGGCGAGCAACGTCGGAATGGTATCCGCATGCGGCGGATACAGCGCGAGCACGGCCTCTGGGGACAGGTCAGGCGTCATGGACTCGTGGTAGTCGAGGGGTGCTGGTCGAGCTCTTGGCCGGCCCGTGCGGCGCAGTCTATGCCGCCGCGGCGGCCGAAGCACGCTTCAAGCGAAAGTCGTACTCAACGGTATAGAACGGCGTCTCGACCCTCTCGCCTGTCGGCGCTTTGCCCGCTGGATGGCGGTTGAACTTCGCTACCAGCGACTCCTTCATGCCGAAAACCGCATCGCTGTCGAGGTAGTCGCTGTCGGCGACGAAGAGATGTGTGGTGACCGCCGCGTGCCCCGGTGCCGAGACGATCATGTGGATGTGCCCCGGGCGGAACGGATGGCGACCCATCTTCCGCAGCATGATGCCGACGGGGCCGTCGGTCGGCACCGGGTAGAACGTCGGCCTGATCGAGCGAAACCAATAGCGCCCCTCGGCATCGGTGCGGATACGGCCGCGCGCCTTCATGCCTACGTCGTCGCCGAGTTGCATGTCGTAGTTGCCGTCGCCATCGCCGGACCAGATGTCGAGCAGCGCGCCGCGAATCGGCTGTCCGTCGGCGCTCAGCACGCGGCCCGAGTAGAACGCGGGCTCGCCTTTCACACCGACGGCCAGGTCGCTGCCGTTCGGCAGGTCCGGCGCGCCCTCCCAGTAGAAGGGACCGAGCACCGTCGATTCCGCCGAACCTTGCTCGGCCGGATGATTGAGCGTGATGACGAGCACCGATACGCCGAGCGTGTCGGACAGCAGGATGAACTCCTGGCGCTTGTCCGTGCACTTCTGTCCCACGGCGGTGAGGAACTGGATCGCGTTGATCCACTCCTCCTCGGTGAGCTTCACGTCGCGCACGAAGTCGTGCAGATGCGTGATGAGGGAGGTCATCACGCGCTTGAAGCGGGGGTCGTTGCACTCGGACAGCCGGCCGATCACGGCCTGGGTGATGCTCTTGTCGTCGAATTCGCGCATGGGTCTTCTCCATTGGAAAAAATCGCAAGCGATTTTTTCGATACCGCGCCTGTGCTCCCGGCAGCAAAAAGCGCGGTTTTTGCCGCCTGCCTCGTCGCGTAGCTACGCCCGGGCCGGTACTCAACCAACCGTCAAACCGCCGTCGGCCACCAGGACGTGGCCGGTGACGAAGGATGCCGCATCCGAGCACAGCCAGAGAATCACATTCGCAATTTCGTCCGGCTCGGAGACACGGCCCATGGGCACGCTTTCGGCGATGACCGAGACGTCGATGTTCCCCGCGACCATCCGGTGTAGCAGGCCGGTATTGACCGGCCCGGGCGCCACGGCATTGACGCGAATGTTGGAGCGCGCCACCTCCAGCGCCGTCGCTTTCGTGAGACCCACCACCGCGTGCTTGCTCGCGGTGTAGAGCGCGATGTTCGCGATCGCCTGCACGCCGGCGCTCGAGGCCGTGTTCACGATGGCGCCGCCGCCGTGCGCGAGGAAGTGGGGAATCTGGTACTTCATGCCGAGCCAGATGCCCTTCAGGTTCACGCCGATGATGCGATCGAAGTCCTCCGCCGCCGCGTTCTGCACGGGGCCAAAGCGGCCTTCGATACCCGCGTTGTTGACGGCCGCGTGAACGCGTCCGAAGCGCTCGGCGGCACGGTCCACCACGCTCTTCACGTCGGACTCGAACGTGACGTCCGCCTCCATGAAATCCGCGGTGCCGCGACCGGCCTCGCGAATCTCCTCGACCAGCGAGCGGCCGCGATCGGCGCCCAGACCGGCCACGAACACGTTCGCGCCGGCATCCGCGAAGGCGAGAGCCGTAGCCCGGCCGATGCCTTCGGTGGCGCCGATGATCAGCGCCGTCTTTCCCGAGAAGTCCGTGAGACCGGAGAATTCCATGGTGGTCAGCGTTTCGTAGTGGAGGAGGCGGGAAGCAGCGCCGCCTGGTTCGCCGTCAACAGCTCGCGCAGGGACTTCGGCTTGCGGCCAATGAGGATCTGCAGCGTCTCGCTCTTGATGTTCAGGAAATTGGCGCGGATCGCGAAGCCGAACGTGGCGTTGATCCGCGCGAGCGGCTCCGGAACGCCCGTCTGCACCGCATTTGCGACGTAGGCGTCATCGTCGACGTAGACGACGCGCACCGGCTTGCCCGTGATCTCGATGAGCAGCTGCGCGAAATCCTGCTCGCTGATGAGATCGGGCCCGGTGATATCGTACGTCTTGCCTTCCTGCCCCGGCTGCGTCAGCACGGCGGCAGCGGCGGCCGCGCAGTCCGCGCGCACCACGGGCGCCCACTTGCCGCGACCGGCGTTGGTGATGAGCTGGCCCGTGGCGATCGCTTTCGCGCCACGTGAGATCAGCCCGTCAGCGTATTGCTGATTGCGCAGGATCGTGAACGGCACGCCGCTGCGCTTCAGCGCTTCTTCTGTGAGGTGATGATCGCTGGCCACGGCGGCCGGATTGTCCTCGGTCGCGTTGATCCACGAGGTGTAGACGATGTGCTTGATGCCCGCGCGGCGCGCGGCGTTGATCGCCGCCGTGTGCTGCGCCACGCGATCGCCTTCATTGGTGCTGATCAACAGCAACTGGCGGCCGCCTGCGAACGCGGTCGGCAGCGTCTCGGGCTTCGTGAAGTCGCCGAGGCGCACTTGCGCGCCGCGCTCGACGAACGAGGCCAGCTTCTCCGGTGTGCGTGTGACGAGAATGAGCCGCTTGAACGGCACGCCGCGCGCGAGCAGCTCCGAGAGGGTCTCGCCGGCAAGTCCGCCTGAAGCGCCGCTGATCACGATCTGATCGGCGGGCGCCTCCTTCTTGTCGGCGGCCAGCGTGCTGCGACCTGGCGCGACCGTCGCGCCGACGGCCAGCGCGAGTACCGCGACGAGGGCGCGCCCCACGCGAAGCCGCGGTACCCGCACCTTCCCCACGCGACTCACGCCGGGATTCACCGCGACGCTATTCCGGCTTGATATGCGGCATGAGCCGCGCGATCTGCCGCTTCATCACATCGGCGATCACCGGGCGAAACTTGGCGATTTCTGCATCGGGCAGCGTCTTCAAGTCCGGGCCCGGGCTGAAGTTCGACCACTCGTAGACGTAGCTGCCGCCCCACTCACGATACTCGAGCCGCGTGTTGTCGGTTGTCTTGTGTACGAGGAGCATCTGCGTGAGGTTGAAGACGACGGGCTTGGTCGTGCCTTCCGGTTCATCACTCGTGGAAAAGCCCCACCCCTGCACGTAGTTCGGCAGTTTCCTCAAGCGATTGCCCTCGACCGACTCCGGGTTGGTGTTGGGCCCCGCCGCCACGATGATGAGCGCGATCAGATTCTGATCGGTCATGAGGCGATCGAGCTCCTCGTTGCACGCGCGCGGCAGCTTGTTCGAATCGTTCGTCGTGATGATCCAGGCCTGCTTCTGCCGCCGCAGGAGCTCGGTCGGCGCGACGGCCACGGGCTCGAAGCCCGCGTTGGTGAGCGACCAGATGAGCGGCTCGTCGATGACTTCGCTGAGCGACAACGGCCCGCGGTACGTGCGCATGAAACTGTTCACCGGTGCCTTGCCCACGTGGAAGTGCGTGACGTCGCTCGACATCATGTCGATGATGCCGATGCGCGCCCCGGCCGGAATCGGCGGCGGCGGGTCCGCCGCCCAGACGCTCGTCCACGTGAGCAGCAGTCCCGCGATCAGGATGGCCCTGGCTTTCGACACGCTCCACCCCCTTGTGACCGTTCCCGGTCCTACTGCGACTGCAATCTCATCCGCGTCACACCGTTCTCGTCGATGTAATCGCGGTTGTTCTCGCACACGTACTCCAGCATTTCGTACCCAGGCATGCGCCGGTAGGCGTTGGTGTACGTGTAGGGTTTCTCGAGCACGACAGGGTCAACGATGGTGATCTGGTCGTGCAGCACATCCGCACCGACGAGCCGGATGCGCTCCTGGATGCGCATCTGGTCGCTGTGGGGCATGTCGCGGTTGCCGAGCACCGTCTCCTTCACGCCGACGGTATCGATCACCAGCGTGTCGCCCTCCCACTTGCCGACCGAGTGCCCGTAGTAGCCGGGCGGCACTTCCTCGATCTTGAGCTGCGGCTTGTCGAGGTACACGCGGCGCACCTGGCTCATCGCTTCCGCGATGATGGTGACCTGCTTGTCGCTCTGGATGAACTCGATCGGATAAATCGCGAACATCATCCCCGGCATGCCCGTCGGCAGGCAGGCGGTGCTCGCGTTCGAGAGCGGCTCGCCGCGCTTGTCGGATTCGATCTGGCGCGCCCGCAGCTCCTCGTACGGCGCCTTGTACTTCGCCTTCAGCAGCAGCGGCGTTGCCGCCGGGGCCGCAAGCTTGGGATCGGGCGGGCCGCCGCGCGGGCCGGGGTAAGCACCCCAGGCGCCGCTGAAATCGGGCGTCGTGCCGGCCGCGCCTGCGGGCTCTGCAAGGCTCGCTGCCATGACGGCCGCAACCGCCGCCGCACCCAGCATCAAGCGACGCGTGGTCTTCATCGCGCGAACGTCCCGCCGGGCGGATTGCCGTCGCTCATCACGCGACCATCGGCCAGCGTCGCCGTCTCCAGCATGCCGCCGGCCGCGCCGTTCCGGAGTGGGTTGATGAGCAGGGTGATCTTGTCGCCCTTCTTCACGTCCGTGAATTTCCAGCCGATGCGCTGAAGCACGTTCGGGCTCGCGCATTCGATGCTGTAGTGCTTGATGCTCCCGCTGCCATCCGGCACGTCGAGCTCGATGAATACGTGCGGATTGGTCCATTGGAACTGCGTGACCGTGCCGCTGAGGGTGACGCGGTTGACGTGGTCGAACATCGCAAAGGAGTGGTGCGCCTGCGCCGACGCCGCGGCGAGCACGGCCGCCGCCAGGAACCCCCGCTTCGCCCAACGCATGAGACACCCCCCAAACCCACTGCCCCACGACAAGCGGGGCACTTATGACACGCGATGCGGGCGGGAATCAACGGGGACCGGACGCCGATTTGACAGTGCTGCCGCGGACCCCCGCCCAAGGCATGGGCAGCCCCTGCGCAGCGCGTTGCCAGCGCCCTGCGGGCGGGTCCAGTCTCACGGCTCCCTTGCGAGGAGCCCGCCATGAACGACCTCGAACCACGCCAGGCCTCACGCGACGGCAGCGCTTACGGCCGCCCGCCCCAGCAGCCGAATGCGCTGCTCACGCAGATCGGCCCCGGCACGCCGTGCGGCGAGCTCATGCGGCGTTACTGGCACCCCATCGCCGCTTCCACGGACGTGAAGGACGTGCCCCGCAAGGTGAAGATCCTCGGCGAGGAACTGGTGCTGTTCAGAGACAAGTCCGGCCGAGCCGGCCTCCTCTACCCGCGCTGCATGCATCGGGGCACCACGCTCTACTACGGCCGCATCGAAGCCGAAGGCATTCGCTGCTGCTATCACGGGTGGTTGTTCGATGTGCAGGGCCGCTGCCTCGAGCAGCCCTGCGAGCCGGACTTTGGGCGTCATCGCGATGCTGCGCGCCAGCCCTGGTATCCGCTCGAGGAGCGCTACGGGCTCGTGTTCGCCTACATGGGTCCGCCGGAGCGCAAGCCCGTGCTGCCGCGCTATGACAATCTCGAAACGCTCGCGCCGGATGAGAAGCTGTGGGCCTCCGTTGGCGGCTTCGGCGCAACCGGCGATGCCTCTCTCGAGATCCTGCCTTATAGCTGGCTCCACATGAACGACAACGTGATGGATCCGTTTCACGTGATGGTGCTGCACACGACCTTCAGCGGCGTGCAGTTTCACCAGCAGTTCGCGGTGATGCCGGAGGTGGACTTCTTCTACGCCGACCACGGCGTGTGCTACTCCGCCGTGCGCCAGCTCGACGGCGGGCAGGAGGTGGACCGCATCTCCTCGTGGCTGATGCCGAACATCATGAGCGTGCCGGACATCCGCTTCAAAGCGGGCTTCGCCGATCTCGTCTCGTGGGTCGTGCCCGTCGATGACTCGCACTACATCCAGGCGTTCGCGATGAAGATGCCGAAAGATGCGCCAGCCATGGCTTTGCTCAACAACGGCAAGACCTGGGGCGAGATGACGGAGCAAGAGCGGCAGCGCTCTCCGGGCGACTTCGAGGCACAGGCCGGTCAGGGCCCGATCTCACTGCACTCCGAAGAGCATCTCGTAACGAGCGACCGCGGCATCATGATGCAGCGTCGCCTGCTCGAGAAGCAGATCGAAGTGGTGCGCGAGGGCGGCGATCCGGTGGGTGTGTACTTCGACCCGGTGAAGGCGCTCGTGCACGTGCGCTCGGGGAATTTCTTCCGCGAGGCGCGGGCGGCGGGCTGAGTCGCGCGACTACTGGCGCGGAGGCGGCGCGGGCGCGACAGCGACGGCGTTACCGGCGGGCACGGCGAACTGGAACGTCATGTTGGGGCCGGGCCCACTTGGTCCCGCGCCATTCGAGAAGCGAACCGCGCGCGCGGGCAGGTTCTTGCGCATCTCGGCCATCCATTCCGTGTAGTCGCTGTAGCGTTGGTACTGCTCCGAGCTCAGCACTTGCTTCGCGCGCTCGGCCACGCTCTTGTCGTATGCGTCCTGCCACTCGTTGAATTGTTTCGAAGCCTCCTCCGGCGCGAGCCCCTGGGCAAATGTCGGCCGCGGATTCGCCTGCGATTCTTCCACCATCGCGGCGACGAGCTGGCTACGCTGCTCGGCGCTCAGCGGCACGCCGGCGTTCTCCAGCTGCTGACCCATGGAATCGACCTGCGAGCGCTGCGGCAAGGTCTGCTGGTAGGCCTTCCACTCGGCCATCTTCGAGTCGCCCAGCAATGCGGCGACTTCCTTGTTGTTCTGCTCCTGAATCTGCTGCCAGGTCTGCATCGCGGCCGCACGGTCCGCGGGCGGCTGACGACGGACGTCGAGGTTGCGTGTCTGCTGATCGGTCATCAGCTCGATCAGCTTGTTCGCCTCCTCGGGACTGAGATTGAGGTCGCGGCCGACATCCTGATAGAGCCGGCGGATGCTGCCGCGCATCTGCGTCTGCATGAATCGGCGGCCCGCCTCGGAATCCATCGGCCCGCGGCCAGGACGCTGGAAGAACGTCGCGCCCGCGCCATCCTTGCCCATGGCCTCGCGCCTCTCGAGGCGTGAGGCCATGGCGACCGGCGGCATCGCCGTCGGTGCCGTGCCGGCGGCGGCGGCGGAGACACCCGCTTGCGGGCGCTGCGCCTCGAGCAACTGCTCCTCGAGATTGGCGCGGGATTTCTCGAGGTCATGGATGCGCGCGTCCTGCTTCTGGCGCAACGCCACTTCGGCGTCCGCGCGGGCCCTCTCGGAAGAGGCCAGTCGATAGAACTGCATGCTTGCGACCGCCAGACCGGTTGTCGCGACGACCAGAACCAGGATTAGTGTTTTCATGGAGCCCCGTCCCTCGCTCATTAGGCTACTCTGCGGCGCCTTCGTTACCAAGACGTCCGGAAGGCCCGGAGAGTTTCATGGGTTACCGAGTTTTCTTTGCACTGGCAGTGGCCGTCGTCGCTGGGACGATCGGCCCGGGAGAGGCACGGGGGGCGGCCGGTCCCGCGTGGATCGAGGAGAGCAACCGCTACGCGCAGTGGCTACTCGATGCGCAGGCGGTCTATGCGCCGGAAAATGCCGCGAATATCGGTCTCGAAGGGCATGACGGCGAGGTGCTCGATCTCAAGCCGCGTTACGCCGAGCGCCAGGAGGCCGACCTCGCCGCGGTAGTCACCAAGCTCGAAGCCGCGCGCGGCGCAGTGACCGACGACCGCGTGAAGCAGGATCTGCAAATCCTGGTGCAGTCCGCCCAGCAGGCGCAGCACACCTCCGAGCTCAATCGCCGGCTGATGATTCCGTACTTCGACTTGGGTCGCGCCCTGTTCGCCGGATTCCAGGATCTGCTCGACGCCCGCGTTGCGAAGAAACGGCAGGCCGCAGCGCTGGTGCGCCTCAAGCGTTATGCCGGCAACGAGCGCGGTTACGAGCCCATCGCGACGCTTGCCCGCGCGCGCGTCGAAGAACGCATGAGCGACGCCTCGCTCACGTGGCCGTGGGTCGTGGAGGTGCAGCAGCATCTCGACAACAGCCAGCGTTACATCGACGGCATGCGCGACCTGCTGCAGAAGAGCGGGCTCAAGGGGTGGCAGAAAGATTTCGCCGCGCTCTCCCGTCAGCTCGAAGAGCATGCGGCGTGGGTGCGCTCGACGGTGCTGCCTCGCGCGCGCAAGACGAATCGGCTGCCGCTCGATATCTACACGGACAACCTGAAGAACTACGGCGTCGATGCGGACCCGAAGGATGTCATGCAGCGCGCGCTCTTCGCGTACATGCTGACGCGCGAGGAAATGGAATCCGTGGCGCGCGCGGTCGCGGCCGAACGGCACTACCCCTCCACGAACTATCGCGACGTGCTGAAGGAGCTGAAGAAAGATCGCGTGCCCGCGGACAAGGTGCTCGAGCTCTACACCTCGCACCTCGCGAAGATCGAGGAGATCATCCGTCGCGAGCATCTCATCACGCTGCCGGCGCGAGCCGCGGTGATTCGCCTCGCGACGCAAGCCGAGACGGCCGCGACCCCCGCGCCGCATCTCGATCCGCCGCGTCTCATCGGCAATACGGGCGAGCCCGGCGAGTTCGTGCTGCCGACGAAGAATCCGAATGCGGCGACCACTGCCGCGATGGACGACTTCGATTTCGAGGCCATCTCGTGGGGCGTGACGGCGCACGAGTGCCGCCCGGGTCACGAGCTGCAGTTCGCCGGGATGCTGGAGCGCGGCGTCTCGACGGCGCGCGTCGTGTTTGCGTTCAACTCC
>Ga0134128_10009135_pt1 | contig 11915 bp, 14 predicted proteins | sample KB31754_FD_96462 | JGI IMG/M metagenome (GOLD analysis project Ga0134128, IMG submission 96462) | Terrestrial soil microbial communities with excess Nitrogen fertilizer from Kellogg Biological Station, Michigan, USA - KB3-175-4 | ecosystem: Environmental > Terrestrial > Soil > Unclassified ...
ATACACCAAGTCACCCCCGCGAAAGCGTGAGCCTCTGATTCATCCATGTGCCGGGTTTGCCGCAAACGAAGATTCCCGCTGTCGCGGGAATGACACGGTGAAAATGGATAGGCTGACACGATCATGCAAGCCGTCATTGGATCGGCAGGTTCTGCCGGTCGACCCATTCCGTCAGCAGTTCGCGGATCGGCACGCCATCCGCGCCCTCGAGCAGCGCGGATGAGACCGAACGCCGGATCGGTTCGAGGTCGAGCGCCAGCACCATTTCCTTGATCGGGCCGATCGAAGGCGGCCCCATCGAGAGCCGCGTCATGCCGATCGACATCAGTGCCAGCGCTTCGATCGGCTTGCCGGCGAGTTCGCCGCACATCGTCAGCGGTACGCTGAAACGCTTCGCTTCGGCAACGATATGCCGGAACACCCTGAGACGTGGCATGGCAATGGGATCGTAGCTCTTCGCCACGCGCGGGTTGGACCGGTCAGCGGCCGTGAGGAATTGCACCAGATCGTTGGAGCCGATGGAGACGAAATCGGCTTCCGGCAGCAACTGGTCGAGCTCGAACAGCAGCGAGGGCACCTCGATCATGGCGCCGAGCTCGAGCTTTGCCGGAACCTTCTGCCCCGCGCGCTGGAGCCGCTCGACTTCCTTGTTCACCACCAGCCGGGTCTGCCGGAATTCCGAGGTTTCCGTCACCATCGGCACGAGGATCTTGAGCGGCCGCCCATCGGCGGCCATCAGCAGCGCCCTGATCTGGGTGCGCAGCAAGCCCGGCCGGTCGAGTGCCAGGCGCAGCGAGCGCCAGCCCATCGCCGGATTCTCCTCCGCCGCCGAGCGCATATAGGGGATGACCTTGTCGCCGCCGATATCGAGCAGGCGAAAGACGATCGGCCTCTCGCCGGCGAGCCGCATCGCCTCCGCATAAAGCTCGATCTGGTCGGAGAGCCGCGGCAGTTTCGAGGCGATCATGAACTGCAGTTCGGTACGGAACAGCCCGACCCCCGCAGCTCCGGTGTCGTCGAGCATCGGCAGATCGGCCACGAGCCCCGAATTGTGCAACAGCGTTACGTCGATGCCATCGCGGGTGATCGACGCCTTGTCCTTGAACGCGAGATAGTGCGCGCGCCGCTTGGCGGTCAGTTTCACCTTGTCGGCATAGGCGTGCTCGACCTCGGAGGTGGGCCTGAGATGCACCGTGCCGGCAGGCCCGTCGACGATGATGTCGTCGCCCGTCTCCGACATCGAAACGATCGAGTCCGCCTGCCCGACGGCGACCATGCCGAGCGAGCGCGCGATGATCGCCACGTGCGAAATCGAGGCGCCCTCTTCGAGAACAATCGCCCTGACCTTGCTGCGATCGTATTCGAGCAGTTCGGCGGGGCCCATGTTGCGCGCCACGAGCACCGCGTTATCGGGCAGTTCCTTGAACCGCATACCGTCGCTGTCGCCGGTCAGTACCCGGAGCAGCCGATTGGCAAGATCGTCGAGGTCATGCAGCCGGTCCTTGATGTAGGGGTCGGTCTGGCGCTGCATGCGGGCGCGGGTATCGTTCTGCACCCGCTCGACCGCCGCTTCCGCCGTGAGCCCGTTGCGCACCGCCTCGTTGAGCCGGTCGACCCAGCCGCGATCGTTGGCGAACATCCGGTAGCTCTCGAGGATTTCCCGGTGATCGGAGGACGGCTGCATGTCGCCGTGATCGAGCATGTCGTCGATCGACATGCGCATCGTCTTGATGGCGCCGGCAAGACGCTTGAGTTCGGTATCGGTGTCTTCGGCGATGAAATTGGTCACCACGACGCGCGGGTCGTGCAGCACCACCTGGCCAAGCGCGATACCGTCGGTGAAGCTCGCGCCGGTGAACGTGCGCGGGCGCCTCAGATCGATGTCGGAGCCCGGCTTGATGAGGTTATCGAATTCGGAGGTCGCTACCATTTCCGCCAGGATCGTCGCGGTCGTCAGCAGCGCCTCGGTTTCGTCTTCGCCATAAACCCTGCGATCGCGATTCTGCACGACCAGCACGCCCAGAGTTTGGCCGGCGCGCAAAACCGGCACGCCGAGGAAGGAGTGGAACGCCTCCTCGCCGGTCTCCGGACGATAGGCAAACGCCGGGTGTTCGGGGGCATTGTCGAGGCTGAGCGGCTCGGCCTGTGCGGCAATTAGTCCCACGAGGCCCTCGCCAAGGCGCAGCGTTGTCATGTGCACCGAGGCGGCATTCAGGCCGCGCGTCGCGAACAGTTCGAGCGCGCCGTCGTCGCGCAGCACATAGAACGAGCAGACGTCGGCCTGCATGTTGTCGGCAATGAGGTTGACGATCTTGTCGAGGCGGTCCTGCGAGCCCAAAGGCTCGGCCATGACCTCGCGCAATTGCCGGAGCAACACACGCGGGCCGCTGATCGCTATGGCCATAGGCACCTCTCGGCGAGTCGCCCCGCCTCCCCTCGTCTAACAGCAAGCCGCCGAAATGTGGCCCCAAACCGGCTGTTCCGCCGGCCGGGACGCATCAGGCGTCCGGCTTGTCGAGTCCGTAATAGGTATGAAGGGCGCGAACCGCAAGCTCGGCATATTGGTCGTCGATCAGCACCGAGGTCTTGATTTCCGACGTGGTGATGAGCTGGATATTGATGCCCTTGTCGGCCAGCGCCTTGAACATCGAGGACGCGACGCCCGCATGGCTGCGCATGCCGACGCCGACGACCGAGACTTTCGCGCCGCCCTTGCTACCGGTGATGCGCGCGTATTCGAAGCGGTCGCCCGCCGATTTGAGAGTGGCGATGGCCTTGTCGTATTCGGCGTCGGGCACCGTGAAGGTAATGTCGGTGACCGACCCATCATCCGAAATGTTTTGCACGATCATGTCGACGACGATCGATTCGTCGGCGAGCGCCCCGAAGATCGCGGCTGCGACGCCCGGCTTGTCCTTGACATCGCGCAGCGTGATCTTGCCTTCGGCGCGGGCCAGCGTAACGCCCGAAACGATCTGCTTTTCCATGATTTCTTCCTCATCGCATACGAGCGTGCCCGGCACGCCCGGCGTTCCATCCGGCGCGATCTGCGGCGCATCCGGATCGTCGAAGGTCGAACGCACCACGAGGCGCACCTTTTGCGCCATGGCAAGTTCGACCGAGCGGATCATCAACACCTTGGCCCCGAGCGAGGCCATTTCCAGCATTTCCTCGAACGCAATCCGGTTGATCCGCCGCGCCTTGCTGGTGATACGCGGATCGGTCGTATAGACGCCGTCGACATCGGTGTAGATATCGCAGCGGTCTGCCTTGACCGCCGCCGCCACGGCCACCGCGCTGGTATCCGAGCCGCCCCGGCCGAGCGTCGTCACCCGTCCCTTGGCGGAAATGCCCTGGAAGCCGGTCACGACCGGCACCACGCCATCCTTCATCCGCGACAAAAGATTGTCCGGTTGAATATCGGTGATCCGAGCTGCCCCGTGGGCATCGTCGGTCTGGATTGGCACCTGCCAGCCAGCGAACGAGCGCGAGGAGATGCCCATTTCGCTCAAAACGATCGCCATCAGCCCCGCGGTGATCTGCTCGCCCGAAGCGACGACGGCGTCGTATTCGCGCGCATCGTGGAGCTTTGAGGCTTCGTTGACCCAGCCGACGAGTTCGTTGGTCTTGCCCGACATGGCGGAAACCACCACCGCCACTTCATTGCCGGCATCGACCTCGCGCTTGACGTGCCGCGCTGCCTGCCGGATGCGCTCCACATTGGCGACGGACGTGCCGCCAAACTTCATCACGATACGGGCCAACCGAAAATTCCCCGGAATGCCGCGGGTTTTGTCCGGCGGCCAAGATTTTGTTAAGGCGCGCGGGATGTGCCACAAAGGCGCCAAGGGATCAACAGGCCTCAGGCCTTGAGGTTAGCAGCATGACCGACACCACCATCAACCCCGAGGAAGTCGAAAAATTCGGCCGCATGGCCGAGGAATGGTGGAGCCCGACCGGCAAATTCAAGCCGATCCACAAGTTCAATCCCGTCCGCCTCACCTATATCCGCGACCATGTCCTCACGCATTTTGGCAAGGACGGCGCGGTGCGCCGCCCGTTCGAAGGCTTGCGTGTGCTCGATATCGGCTGCGGCGGCGGGCTCCTCTGCGAGCCGCTGGCCCGGCTGGGCGCGACCGTTACCGGCGCCGACGCCGCCGAACGCAACATCGCCATCGCCAAGCTCCACGCTGGGCAATCCGGGCTCGATATCGACTATCGCGCGACGACGGCGGAGGCGCTGGCCGAGGCGGGTGAGCAGTTCGACGTTGTGCTCAATATGGAAGTGGTGGAGCACGTGGATAACGTGCCGCTCTACATGAAAAGCTGTGCCGATCTCGTGGCGCCCGGCGGCCTGATCTTCACAGCCACCCTCAACCGGACGCTGCGCGCCCGGGCGCTGGCGATCTTCGCGGCGGAAAACGTCCTGCGCTGGCTGCCGCGCGGCACCCACGACTACGAGAAATTCCTCACGCCCGGCGAAATCCGCGCCCTGCTCACCCGCAACGGCCTCAAAATCACTGACCAGACCGGCGTCGTCTACCACCCGCTGGCCGACGACTGGCGGCTCTCCCCCGACATGGGCATCAACTACATGGTGCTGGCGGAAAAGCCCAAAAGCGCGTAGATAGGAACAGTTCCTACCACGGAGGACAATCATGTCCGTTGCCAAAAGGTCTTTCGTCATTGGTGATCGCTTCGAAAAGTTCGTTACGAAGCAGGTGGAGTCCGGCCGTTTCAACAACGCCAGCGAAGTCGTACGGGCCGGCCTGAGGCTGCTTGAGGACGAAGAGGCAAAGCTGGAAGAATTGCGCGCAATGATCGATGCGGCCGACGCCGAGTTGGAAGCTGGACTGGGTATTCCAGTAAACTCTGTGGAAGAGCTGACGGCGATGATCATGCGCGAGGTGAACGAGAATTAGCAGGCGGCTTGTAGTTGCCCCGCTGGCCGCCACGGATCTTTCTGACATCGGCAAGTATCTTGCAGCCGAGGCAGGTGCGGCAGCGGCTAAGGCTTTCGCTGCCGAACTCAGCGCCAAAATCGACTGGATCGCCCAATCCGGGACTACCGGTGTCGCTCGAGATTATGTCCGTCCGGGATTGCGCGGCCTGATTTTCAAGGAGCGCTGCATCTATTTCCGGATCGTTGGCGACGAATGCCGTATCGAGCGCATCGTTCATACGCGACGAGACATTAGCGGCATGAAATTTACAGGCGACGCCGACGCCTAATGCCTGCTGTTCGTAATCGCCTCCTCGTCCTCATCACTGAGCTCAATCCCCGCCGCAGCGACGTTTTCTTCCAAATGCGCGACCTTGCCCGTCCCCGGAATCGGCAGTATCACCGGCGAGCGCTTCAATAGCCAGGCGAGCGCGATCTGCCCGGTGGTCGCCTTGTATTTCTTGGCGATCGTTTCGAGCGTCGAGGCGCCCGACGCCAGCCGCCCTGACCCGAGCGGGGCCCACGGGATGAAGCCGATGGTGTGGTCCTCGCAATATTCGAGCACCGCATCCGCGCCCCGCGCCGCCGGGCTGTAGCGGTTCTGCACCGTCACCACCTGAAAATAGTTCTCGGCTTCCTCGATGTCGGCAACCCCGACCTCGCTGAGCCCCACATGCTTGATCAGCCCCTCCTTGCGGAAGTCGCGGATCACGTCGAATTGCTCCTTGCGCGGCACCTTGCTGTCGATGCGATGAAGCTGCCAGAGCGGTAGCTGGTCAAGGCCGAGGCGCTTGAGGCTGCCTTCGACGCTGCGGCGCAACACCTCCGGGCGCCCGTCCTGCTGCCAGGCGTCGGGCCCGGAGCGCTGCAACCCCCCTTTGGTGGCAATGACCAAGCCCTTGTAGGGGTGGAGCGCCTCATGGATCAGCTCCTCGCTGACATACGGCCCATATGCTTCCGCCGTATCGATAAAATCGACGCCGGTGTCGGCCAGCCGCTTCAGCGTACGGATCGCCTCGCGCCGGTCCGCCGGCGGTCCCCAGATGCCCTTGCCGGTGATGCGCATGGCCCCGAACCCGAGACGATTGACCTTGAGGTCGCCGCCAATGGAAAAATGACCCGCTTGGGCCGCGCTGACTTTGGGCATGGGAAAACTCCGGGATTTGTCGGAAGGAGCAAACACCAAACCTAACGCGGTGCGACAGCAACTTAAAGACAAAAGCCCGGCCGCGGGGAATGCGGCCGGGCTTGTTCGGAACGGCAGGCAAGCCGCCATCACATCGGCGGCACCTTGTCGAGAAAGCCGGTCACCGTCGCGAGCTTGCCATCGGCGATCTGGGCAAAATCGGTGCCTTCGATCGGCGCATCGACAAAGTCGCCGGGGCCCAGCGCCCAGGAAAACCGCACGCGGTCGCCATAGCCATCGGGCTTGCCGGTAAGGGTAAAGCTGAAGGTTGGAAACTGCGCCTGCAGACCCCCGATCAGATCGTTGATCTGCTCGGCGCCCGCGACGGCCGACAACGGATCGGTATAGGTGGCATCCTGCCGCCAGTTGGCGGCGAGCAGCGCGCCGCGCTTCGCGGCATCCCGCTCATTCCACACCGCGATGTAGTTCTCGGCAATTTTCGTTGCATCGGTCATTCGCATTCTCCGTCGTTCAGTCCTGATTGGACGTGACGAGGAAAACGGCAAAACCGGACGCGGGTCGATTACCTCGGAGGTAATGGACGTTGGTGCGCCCGGCCCATAGAAATCGGGCATGAACCAGACCCTTGCCATTGGCGAAAAGCTGCGCGGCTGGCGGCAGAAGCGCCGGCTCAGCCAGCTCGATCTCGCGCTCGACGCCGATATTTCCGCCCGGCACCTGAGCTTTGTCGAAACCGGCCGCGCCGTGCCGAGCCGCGATATGGTGCTGCGGCTTGCCGACGAACTCGACGTGCCCTTGCGCGAGCGCAATGCGCTGCTGCTCGCTGCCGGCTATGCCCCGGCCTTCAGCGAGCGAAAGCTCGACGATCCGGACCTGAAACCGGTGCTCGACGGCATTCGGGCGCTGCTCAAGGCGCACGAGCCCTTCCCTGCCCTCGCCGTCGACCGGAAGTGGAACCTCGTTGCCGATAACGGCCCGACCGCCACCCTCATTCAGGGGGCGGCAGCCTGGCTGCTTAAACCGCCGATCAATGTGCTGCGGGTCAGTCTCCACCCGGAAGGTATCGCCAGCCGCATCCGCAACTACGACGAATGGCGAACCCATCTGCTGCACCGGCTGCGGCGGCAATTCGCCGATACCGCCGATGCCGACATCGGCGCACTCATCGACGAACTCTCCACCTACCCCGCGCCACGCGGCTCGAAACCCGGCCGGACGCAGGTCCGCGACGCGATCGCCGTGCCGCTGCAGATCGAATCGCCGCGCGGTGTGATGAGCTTTGTCAGCACCACGATGGTCTTCGGCGCCCCGAACGATCCCCTCCTCGCCGAACTGGCGATCGAGACGTTCCTCCCGGCTGACGAAGCGACGATGGCCGCGGTCAGAGGGGTTTAGCCGCCCTCGTGGACGAACCTGATGAGCATCAGCGCCGCGCCACGGCTGAGCGCCAGATCGCGCGGATTGCCGAGATCGGCCCGAAAACGGGCATCGAGCTTGCGATAGGTGGTCAGCAGCCGCCGGGTCGCTTCATCGGGCGAAGCCGCGAGTTTTGCCTCAAGCCGCTCAACCGTTGCCTCGATTTCATCGAGTGTCGGCTCCTGCGGCATCGAACTTAGTTGTGTTCTTCCGGCAGGTTGGGCAACGGCATGAAATCGACGCCGTCCTCGACCAGCGCCGCCACCTCGTCCTGCGTGGCCTCGCCGTAGATGCCGCGGGCTTCCACGTCCTTGAAGTGGATTTTGCGCGCTTCCTCGGCGAATTTGTCGCCGACATAATCGGCCTCGCTGGTGACCTTGTTGCGCAGCGCCTTGAGCGCATCGCGCAATTGGACATGCTGCGGATGGCCGATCGAGAGCGACACCTTTTCGCTGTTCGCCCGGCTTACCGCCGGCGCCATCAGCGCCTTGTCGACCACGCCGGACATGCAGATCGGGCAACTGACGATGCCGCGCTGGTGCTGCTCGTCATAAGCCTCGGCGTTGCGGAACCAGGCTTCGAATTTGTGCGCGTTTTCACAGACCAGCGCGTAGTGAATCACGGTAACTTCTTCCTTTCGCCCGACTATTCTGGGCGTCGATCGTTAACGCTTAGCGAAAACGGTCGCGCATTGGCAAGAGCCGGGACTTTTTCGCGCGCTTCTTTGACTTTGCTCAGATCGATGTCGGCAAACAACACGCCCGGCTCATCGCCGTCGATTTTGGAGATGATTTCGCCCCAGGGGTCGATGATCATCGAATGGCCCCAGGTCGAGCGGCCATTCTGGTGCGTGCCGCCCTGCGCCGCGGCGATGATAAAGCAGCCGGTCTCGATGGCCCGCGCCCGAAGCAGCACCTCCCAATGCGCCCGGCCGGTGGGCACGGTAAAGGCAGCAGGCACGGCGATCACTTCGGCGCCGCCTTCGGCCAATGTGCGGTAAAGCGCCGGAAAGCGCATGTCGTAGCAGATGGAGAGCCCAACCTGCATCCCGTCGGCCTGTGTGACGACCGCCCGGTGGCCGCCAGCGTAGGTTGCGCTTTCGCGATAGGCCGTCAGGCCCGGCAGCGTTGCATCGAAGAGGTGGATTTTGTCGTAGGTGGCCAGCACCGTCCCGTCCGCCCCGAACACCACGCTGCGGTTGGCGAAACGCCCGTCGGGCAGCGCCACGGCAAGCGAGCCGAGATGCAGGAAGATTTTATGCTCGCGGGCGATCCGGGCCACGCGCTGCAGCGCGGCGTTATTCTCATAGGGACCCGCGACCCGGGCCAAGCCCTCGCGGTTTTCAGCAAAGACGACGGTGACTTCGGGGGAGAGGGCGTATTTTGCGCCGCCTGCTGCCGCCTTGGCAACGAGCGCCTCAAGCGCTTCAAGATTGGCATCGGGCTCGGTGCCCGACCGCATCTGCAGCGCAGCAACGCGGATCATCTGGTCTCAGTTACTGGGCCAGCAGGGGATCAAGCTGCCCATGCCGGTCGAGGGCGGCCATGTCGTCATAGCCGCCGACATGCGTGTCGCCGATAAAAATCTGCGGCACGGTGCGCCTTCCATGCGCCCGTTCGACCATCGCATCGCGAATCTGCGGATCAAGCGCATCGATTTCGGCGAATTCGACGCCCTTTTCCTCAAGCAGCGACTTGGCCGCGTTGCAGTAGGGGCACCAGGGCGTGGTATAAATTTCGACTTTGGACATCAAGAGGCTCCAAAACTCACTGGTATTTATATGGGCAGAGCCAAGCCCCCGACAAGGCCGTTCTCCGCCTCGTGCCCCACGACGACGCGGGCGAACGAAATAACGTCGACGCGCGCAACACCGGCCCGTTGCAGCACGCGGGTGACGGCTTTGATGGTCGAGCCGGTGGTAATGACGTCATCGACGATCACCACCGAGCGCCCACGCGCACGGGCCAGGATTTCGGCATGTGCCGCAAAAGCGCCGGCAACATTGCGCGCCCGCGCCTCGGCGCTGAGCCCGACCTGTTGCCTCGTCCGTTTGACGCGCCGCACCAGACCGGGATCGACGGCAAGCCCGGTTTGCCGGGCGATCACCCGCGCCAGTTCCAGCGATTGGTTGTAGCGCCGCCCGATCTGGCGGAGGGGATGCAGCGGCACCGGCACCAATATTGGCCGGTCGGCCCAAAGCTCGGTCCCGGCGCCCGCCATCAGCCGGCCGCAGAACCGCGCCAGCTCCGGCCGGTCGCCATATTTCAAGCGTGAGACGACCGCCCGTGCGACATCGTTGTAGATCACCGCCGAGCGCGAGCGGTCGAACGGCGGCGGGTCGGCGATGGCCTCGGCCGACAGCGCCTCAGGCCCGAGTGAAATCTGGAACGGGATGCCGAGGCGCGGGCAAAGCGGCGCGGTGATTGCCCGCAATTGCTTGAAGCAGGCGGCGCAAAGCGCATCGGCATTGGCGACCGGCGCCTCGCAGTTCAAGCAGAGCGGTGGATAGAGCATGTCGAGCAGCCCGCGACCAGCGTCGCGCGGCAACTGCACGGCCCGCCCCAGCACTTCCCCGGTTTTGACAAGCAACCTGCCCCGCTCCATAAGCCGACAGGCTAGACTAAAACGGCAATGAAGTCAGTCGTTCGATGAAAAGTACATCGCCCTTGGCTACCCCTCACCCCGTCCTACCGGACGGACCTCTCCCCAAAAGGGGCGAGGGGAGGCAAGGTCGTGCCGCATCATTGTACGGCACTGAGTCAGCGGCCCCCTCGCCCCTCTGGGGAGAGGTCAGCCGAGCGAAGCGGAGGCCGGGTGAGGGATAGCCAAGCAATGCAGTCGCCTCCCAAAGTCTTCGAGCGCGAACTGATCGCCCGGAACCTGAGCCGTCGGCCCCCCGATCACGACAACTTCGTCACCCATCTGGCGCTGAACGACCTTGCGGAGCGGCTGCTGGCGGTGAAGCGGACGTTTGGCCGGGCGCTGATCATGGCGCCGGACGCCACCCCGCTTCCCGAAAGCGGCGAAAGCGGCAACGGCGCGTTCGTGTTTTCGCGCGCTGCTACGGTGCTGCCCTCAAACGATGCGTTCACGGTCGACCCCGAGGCGGTGGCGCTGCCCTTGGCCGACTACGACCTCATCGTCTCGATCTTCGACGCCGAGATCGTCAACGACGTAGTCGGCTTCCTTGCCCGCTTGCGGGCCCATCTGAAACCGGATGGCCTGCTGCTCGTCGCCCTGCTCGGCGGCTCGACGTTGACCGAGTTGCGGCAGGCCTTTCTCAAGGCCGATGCCGAAACGACCGGCGGCGCCACGGCGCGCGTCGCGCCATTTATCCAGCTCGGCGATGCGGGCAGCCTGCTGCAGCGCGCCGGCCTGAAACTGCCGGTCACCGATGTAGAGACCCATGTGGTGCGCTATCGCTCGCCGCTCGCACTGATGCAGGAATTGAAGGCGCTCGGAGCACAAAATCCGCTGGCCGACCGGCCGGCGCGGTTCGCAACGCGCAATCTGTTCGCCGCCGCGTCCAACGCCTATGAGGAAATCGCCGCCGATCTCGATGGCCGCATCCGGGCGACGCTGGAAATCCTCTGGCTTTCCGGCTGGGCGGCGCACGAAAACCAGCAGCAGCCGCTAAAACCCGGCAGCGCCAAGGTCAATCTACGGAACGTGTTGGGCGACAAATCGAAACGCTAGGTGGGACGGCGGGATGCGTCAGCCCGCCGACGCGTTGTTCCAGACGGTGGTGGCGTGATTGGCCGTGTAGTTGAACAACCCCGCGAGGCTGGTCCCGAATGTCGTCATGCCGACGATGGCGATAACGGCAATGAGCGCGGCGAGCAGACCATATTCGATCGCGGTGGCGCCGCGGTCGTCCCTCAACAATTCTGGCAAACTTCGACGCATCGTCCGCCTCCAGTCACAGCAGATCGCACAACGGCGCGATCAACGGCTCATCCGCCGGCGGCATCGGAAAATCCCGCAGCAGTGCCGGCCGCACCCATTTCAGCGCCTGATGTTCCCTGGGCGCCGGCTCGCCGTGCCATTTACGGCAGACATAGAGTGGCATGACGAGGTGAAAGCTTTCGTAAGCATGGCTTACAAAACTCAGCGGCGCGAGGCACGCCTCTTTCGTTTCGATCCCTAACTCTTCCTGAAGTTCACGGATCAAAGCTTCTTCAGGGGTTTCGCCGGCTTCGACCTTGCCCCCGGGAAATTCCCAGAGGCCGGCCATGGACTTTCCCTGCGGGCGCTGGGCGATCAGCACGCGCCGGTCGCCGTCGACCAGCGCGCAGGCGACAACCAGCAGCAGCGGCTTTGCGCTATTGGGGGCGGCGGTAGTGATAGCGATAGGCCTCCTCAAAGCCCAGTGAGGTGTAGAGATTGACGGCCGGCGTATTGGCCTAAACC
>Ga0134128_10009136_pt1 | contig 11914 bp, 7 predicted proteins | sample KB31754_FD_96462 | JGI IMG/M metagenome (GOLD analysis project Ga0134128, IMG submission 96462) | Terrestrial soil microbial communities with excess Nitrogen fertilizer from Kellogg Biological Station, Michigan, USA - KB3-175-4 | ecosystem: Environmental > Terrestrial > Soil > Unclassified ...
ACGTCCATAGAATCCCCGTCGATCGCGATCCGTGATCCTAATCACAGCAATCGGCGCTGCAGCCTGCTTTCCTTAGAAGTGGAAACAGCGTTTTCCTCGCGATCGCTCGTCGCCGGTCTGGCGCTCTTCCGCTCGGAGGCCTTTATGCAGCCCATGCAGCCTATGCATTCCATTCCCGCCCGCGGCGGGCTCAACTACGACGAAACTCCTTTCCTTGCCATCTGGGAGATCACCCAATCCTGCGACCTGGCCTGCAAGCACTGCCGGGCCGCCGCCCAGCCAATCGCCCACCCCGACCAGCTAACCACCGAAGAGGGCAAGCGCCTCATCGATCAGATCGCCGACATGCACATTCCCATCTTCGTCTTCACAGGCGGCGATCCCCTCAAGCGTCCCGATCTTTACGAACTCATCCGGTATTCCGCCGAAAAGGGCGTCAAGGTCGCCGTCACGCCGAGCGCTACCCCGCTGCTCACCCGCGATGCCATCTTCAAAATGAAAGAAGCCGGCGTGGTCCGCCTTGGCATTTCGCTTGACGGCTCCACTCCTGAGATCCACGACAAGTTCCGCGGCCTTCCCGGCGCATGGGCGCGCACCATCCAGGCGGTCGAGTGGGCGGGCGAGGCCGGCCTGCCCATCCAGGTACACTCCACCATCAGCCGCCACAACGCCCATGACCTCGACGGGCTCTGCAACCTCTTTGAACGGCTCAAGATCGTGATGTGGAATGTCTTCTTCCTCGTGCCCGTGGGCCGAGGGCAGCTCGCCGACCTGCTCTCCGGCGAAGAATTCGAAGAAGTCTTCGGAAAGATATACGAGCTCAGCCATCGCGTCAGCTTCCAGATCAAGACCACGGAGGCCATGCACTACCGCCGCTACCTGCTGCAGCACAATCTCGAGGAGCGCAAGATGGGCCACGGCCACCCCGGCAGCCATCCGGGTGCGGCGATCGCTGATTACGAGCCGGGAGCGCCCACGGCCGACCCCCAGACGCGCACCCACGGCTGGGCCACCCGCCGGGTCAACGACGGCAAGGGCTTCATGTTCATCTCCCATGTGGGCAACGTCTACCCCAGCGGATTCCTGCCCATCCACGCCGGCAACATCCGCCAGACGCCCCTGGCCGACATCTACCGTAACGCTCCTATTTTCAAGGCTCTGCGCGACACAGGGAGGCTCGAAGGCAAGTGCGGCGCCTGCGAATACAAGGAGATTTGCGGCGGCTCGCGAGCCCGCTCCTACGCCGTGACCGGCGATCCGCTGGCCCAGGAGCCCTGCTGCATCTACCAGCCGCGCAACTGGCACCCGGAAGCGACCAGTGCCGGAATCCAGGAGCAGTCGGAATTCACTAACCCATTCGTTACGTATTGAGGAGCGATTGTGGGCCTTGGAGCACCGATTAGCTGGTACTCTGAATCTAGCGAATAGGGGCGAACGAACTGTCTCTCGCGTAAGACGCTTTTGCCATCGAGGAGCCTTCGGGTTCCTCGTGTTTTTTTGGGGAGCGAAGCTCCACCGCGCCCCTCAGCGGGCCGCAGTTTCTTCCGGCTGGAACGTATTCGACAGCACGCCTAGCCCTGCCACCGACACTTCGACCACATCACTCGGTTTCAGCGGCCCCACGCCCGACGGTGTCCCGGTCAGCACCAGGTCTCCCGGCTCCAGTGTGATGGCCTGGGTGATGTATGCGAGAAGCTCCGGGATTGAGAAGATGAAGTCCGCGGTCGACCCCGTCTGCCGCACTTCTCCATTCACCCGCGTCTCCAGCACCACGCCCGCCGCCGGATCGATCTCATCGCTCACCACCGGGCCCACCGGGCAGAACGTGTCCCAGCCCTTGCCGCGTGTCCACTGGCCTTCACTCTTCTGCAGATCGCGCGCGGTCACATCGTTGGCCAGCGTGTAGCCCCTCACACAATCCAGCTTCGCCGCACGCCCGACGCCATCGGCTTTGAACCGGCTGGTGCGCTTTCCGACGACGAACGCCAGCTCGCCCTCGAAGTCCACTCGTTTGCTCGCCGCCGGCATCCGCACCGTGCCGCCCGGCGCAAGCATCGACGAAGGCGGCTTCAAAAACAGCAGCGGCTCCGTCGGAACCTCATTTCCCAGTTCCTTGGCGTGCTCGCGATAATTGCGGCCCACGCAGACGATCTTCGACGGAGTCACCGGCGCCAGCAGTTCGGCCTCATTCAGCGGCAGGGGCTCAAAATCGAAGGCCGCGGCATCGGCCACCAGAACATCCATGGCCTCCGCCCAGGCACGTTCAAGTTGACAAGCGAGATCCTCTTCGGGCGCTCCCATCAGGTCCACGATCCAGGGCTCGCCCGCACGGTCCTCCACGCGGCCGTAATGCACCCGGTTCTCAAAACGGAAACGGCAATATTTCATGGCTTCTTCCCGCATTGATGGTAACGGAAAATCCTGGCGTTCCGGCATCGCCGCAACCATACCCCTGACTTACTGCGCCGGTACCTTCTCCGCAGCCTCTTCCGACCGGCCGCTCTCGTTCCCCCGCAAATCCACCGCGCTGACCGCGTAGATGTAAGTGTGACCCGCCTGAACATCCGGATCGTGGAACGCCGGCCCCACGACGAGCCCATTGCCGGAGATGCGCTGCCACCCGCCCGTGCCCTCACGCCGGTACACGCGGTACCCGGCCACATCGGTCTCGGTATCGGGCTGCCAGCTCAAGTCAATCGATGCAGGCACCCCTTCCGCTTCCGCCGTAGCCACCGCCGCAAGTCCCGCCGGAATCGCGGGCGGAAACACATCCTGCGCTTCCACCGTGACCGGCGAGGAAAGCGCGCCCGCCAGTTCGCGCATCTGACCGTCGGCCTCAACCCGCACCACCCGCTGCGCGCGATATTCATAGGTCTGACCGAAACGAATGTCCTTATCGAGCGCAACGCCAGAATCGTGCTCCACCAGCAGATCCTGCGTCAGCGCTTCGCGTGGCGCGCCAAGCAGTCCTTCATCTTTTCTTGCCGCCGGTGGATTCAGCAACCTGCGATGCAGCCGGACGGCATCATTTGCATCGGCCCCCTTTGCATAGGCCCCAGTCCAGTGCAGCACGACGCCGCTTTTGCCGACCTCTGCCGTCAGCCCCTCCACCGGCGCGGGCGCTTCTCCCGCAAGAATGGGGGCGGCGTTCGAAAGTCCGGCTGATCGCTCATTCCGGTTGAGGGCTTCCACGTAAAACCGCACCGGCCGCGGCGCACCGGCCGCCAATCTGGCTGGCAGCGTCTCTGAATGCGTAGCCGCGGCTCCCGGCGCAAACCCCTTCTCGCCCGCCGGAACGCAGTGCGGTGTGCCGTCATTCCAGCACACCCGCACCATCACCGGATCCTTCAGCGAAATCTTGTCTGTCGTGCGCCGCGGCATGGTCCAGGTCAGCGTCACCTGGTTGCCTGCGCGGTCCGCAGCCAGATCGGTCACGCGATTCGGCAGATTGAGTGACGGAGGCAGCGGCGCTCCAGGCGTTCCGCAACCCGCCATCGCAATCGCCAGCACGCAGGCCAGCGCGCCCGACTGCATCGCAGCCGCCGCATGTTGTCTTGCCCTGGACATCGCCTCCCCAGTCTATCGGAGCGCAGAACCGCACACGCGCCTGCCAACCCCGTGGAACGTTACAATGCTTGCGACTCACGAGATTCTCCGCCGGCTTCAACTGCGCGCATGCACGGCGCCGGCCCGCTCGCTTGAAAGGACACCCGTGTTAATCCTGCTCGCCGCCATTCTCGCCATCTTCGTCTACGGCATGATTGCAGCCATGCTGGGCACCATTCTGCCTGACCTGTCGGAGCGCTTCCACCTCACGCCGGCGCAGAACGGCACCATCGCCACGGCGCAGGCCATCGGCCTCATGATCGCCTCGCTCGCCGTAGGCCCTCTGCTCGATACGCAGGGCGACAAGATCGGCATCCTGCTCGGTCTGGTGTTTATTGCCATCGCGCTCTTCGGGCTCCCGCGCTCGCGCGGCTACGGCAGCATCGTCTTCCTCCTCTTCCTGCTTGGCATTGGCGGAGGCATCGTGGTCACCGGCGCCAACGCCCTCACCAGCGCGGTCAGCACCGAACACCGCGCCACCGCGCTCAATCTCGTCAACCTGTTTTTCGGCCTGGGCGGACTGCTCACCCCGTTTATTTCGGCCAATCTCTTCAAGCGCAACTGGCTCCGCCTCTGCTACACCGTCGCCGTGCTCACGGTCGTGGTCGCTGTCTACCAAATTGCCGTGCCCATGCCCGCGCCCACTGCCGGCAATGGATTCGTCCTCACCCAGGCCGGCCCCATCCTCGGAAAAACCATCCTCTTCCTGCTCGGCGCCATGCTCTTCCTCTACGTCTCCTGCGAGGTGGGCGTGTGGAACTGGCTGGCCCGACACCTCATCGCGCAGGGCGTTCCCGAATCGAAGGCGCTCAATATCCTCTCGCTCGGCTTCGCCCTCGGCCTGCTGCTGGGCCGCGTCGCCATTTCGCCCGTCCTCATCAAGGTCCCGCCCGTCGAGGTCCTGCTTGGCGCATCAATCGCCATGGCCATCACCACCTTCCTCATGCTGCGGACCAACAAGCCCGCCACCGCCGCCGGCCTCGTCTTCATCGCCGGACTGGCCATGGCTCCTGTCTTCCCCACCACCCTGGCTATCACAGGCACTGCCTTTCCCGTCATGACCGGAACAGCGCTGGGCTTCGTCATCACCTGCGGCTGGGCCGGCCTCGCCGTTAGTTCCCGCATCATCGGCGCCATTGCCGGACCCGACCCTCTACGCATTCGCAAGGCCCTGCTCGTCATCCCCGCATTTTCCGTGCTGATGATCGGCCTCAATCTTGCCATCTGGTCCATGCTGCGGTAGAGGCCCGCCCTCGATCCACGCCCGGGTGACTTAAATCACTTCGACGCGCCCGCCCGCCCGTTAAAGTCGAGCTAGAGACGATCAGGACCAACCATTGGATCCCACCGTTGGTTTCGGGCGAACCCAGTTCACCCGCTCGAATACTCTATGGAAGGAAGAAGATGCGTACGGCAATCATCGGCGGAGGCATTGCGGGGCTCGCGGCAGCGTACGAGCTCGAGAAGGCCCGCGCCGCAAATCCAGCCGCGGCCGGCAAAGCCGCAATTGCCTACACCCTCTACGAATCGCGCGATCGTCTCGGCGGATCCGTCTGCAGTCACACGATCGACGGCTCGGTGCTCGAGCGCGGCCCCGACTCCTTCCTGACCGAGAAGCTCGCCGCCGCCGAGCTCTGCCGCGAACTCGGTCTCGGCCCTGATCTGCTCCCCTCAAACGATGCCGATCGCAAAACCTGGATCGTCGTCGGCAAGCGGCTCGTCGGCCTCCCTGATGGCCTCATGTTCCTCGTCCCCACCAAGCTCATGCCCGCAGCGCTCAGCCCGCTCTTCAGCCTCGGCACGAAGATCCGCATGGGCCTGGAACTGCTTCATCCCCCGCGCCCCAGTACCGGCGACGAGTCGGTAGCCGCGCTGGTGGAGCGCCACTTCGGACAGGAAGCCGTCGAGCGCCTCGCCGACCCGTTGCTCTCGGGAATCTACGGCGGCGACGCGTGCCAGCTCAGCGCCCGCACCGTGCTGCCCCGCCTGGTCGAGATGGAAGAACAGTACGGCTCCCTCACCCGCGGCATGCTCGCCGCGCACAAAAGAATGCGGGCCGCCATGGCCGCAAAGGCCAAAGCAGCGGAAGGCGATCCCGCGCACGCCCCGGCCGATCGCCTGAAACCTATGGCCGGACCAGGCGCCGCCGGATCAGGCTCAGGCGCATCAGGCTCGGCCCCACGCGGCATATTCACCACCCTGCGCGGTGGGCTGCAGCAGATGGTCGATGCCGTCACGGCGAAGCTCGACCCGCTCTCCGTCCGCCTATCTACGCAAGTCGATGCCATGGAGCGCACCGGCGCCGGTTGGCAGGTCACGGCAGCCGGCGAGACCGCCATTTACGACAACGTGATCATCGCCTCGCCCGCGTGGGCAGCGTCAGCCTTAGTCGCGCGCGTCGACGCGACCCTCAGCGAAGAACTATCCCGCATTCCCTACTCGTCCTCCATCACCGTCAACCTCATCTACGACGAGGCTGCGCTGGGGCCGCTGCCTGAAGGCTTCGGCTTTCTCGTCCCCACCAGCAGCGGCCGAGCCATGCTGGCCTGCACCTTCGCCCATCGCAAATTCCTCGGCCGCACCGCCCCCGGCAAGGCCGTTCTGCGCGCCTTCCTGGGAAGCATGCGCAACGACGCCCTCATGGCCGAGCCTGACAACATCCTCATCGCCACCGTGCGCCGCGAACTGAGTGAGATCCTCGGCTCCCGCACCATCGGCCTGCACATCGAGCCCGAGTATGCCGAAGTGAACCGCTGGCGCCGCGCCATGGCGCAATACGCGGTCGGCCATCAGGAACGCATGGTGCGCATCAGCGATCGCGTGGCGAAGCTCCCCGGCCTCTACCTCGCCGGGAACGCCTACGATGGCATCGGCATTCCCGACTGCATACGGCTCGGGCGACGAGCCGCCCGCGAATTAGTCAAGGCGTAGGCTGATCGAATGAAGGAGCGTGCGACCGCCACTCGGCGCCATTTGCACTCACTGTTTTCTCGGTTTCGAGATATTTCGAGAGCAGAAAATCCTTGTTGACATGGTTCGCAATCCTTGCCAACATTACTCAAACTAGGTGGCATATCACGCAGATTGTTTTCCCATTTCACCAGGCAGCCGTATCTGCGTCCGTTTCCTGTGACCGGGCAGAGTGCAATCATGCGTGACGGCGATTCTCATTCGCTGTCAGAGTGAGATTGCGTTTCCATTGCACGTACTTTCCCTTACGGACGCAGGAAGGTTCCGATGACTCAAGACCCCAATGACAATTCTCTCTATACCGTCACGTCAACAGAGCGAGTAACAGTTTCGCTGCAATCCGTGCAGTGCAATTGCCTCACCTCGGCGGGATTCGACGGCCAGGCGCTGGCAAAGCAGAGTGCCGCCCCGGATGTCTACTCGGTTGGTGTAACGGGTAACAGCGGCGACCAGAAGGTCTTCGCTGGCGTATGTACCTTCTCGCCCAGCAATCCACCAACCGCACATTACACCCTCCAGGTATCAGGTTCGCTTGGTGGTTCATTTCAAGCGTCTTCAGTGTTCAAGACGTTACCTGGAGTCGCGTTTCAGTTGTTCTTCACGATCGCATAGAGCTCGGGCAGCGACCCGGCGCAGGAGAGCGATGTTCAATTTGAGAGGACGACCCTCGTGTTTGGCCGCTGCGATGCTCATGGTCGGGATCAACTCCATAGCGCAGAACCCGGCAGCTCCGAAAACTCCCGCGAAGACGAGCGGCGCCGCTCCCGGGTGTTCCAACTTGAATAGCAAGGCTCTTGAAACCGACCCGGATCTCGTCAACGCGGTGGCAGCAGTTGTTGCCCAGATTATCGGAAATTACGACAGCACCCGACCTTCGCATCCGCCGGCGATTCGGCAGTTCTGGGGCCCTTTCAACGCGGCGGTCCTAGGCGAAATGCAGCCGAAGTGCTTGTCCGCCGATGCATTGGGCATCGCGGTGCAAAACGCGGTCAAGGCGCAGGCGGTCACAGCACAGACCAATAAACAGGTAACTGCACCTCCCGCTCAGGGTCAGGGCACTTCACTGGTGCAGAAAGTGGGAATTCCGCAACTTTTAGCCTTGGCTGTCGAGAACGGCGCCATCACCGACAAGGTAAGCGGTACGACCATGACTCTGAGTACATCCCCGTACGCGTTCCTCACCGCGTTCGGTGCTGTATCCGACACGCAGGCCAATTACAACGCCTCCGCCTGGGCAACGCATACGGGTATCTCCGCCACGTTCAATCTTTCGAATTCTTCTGATCCTCTGGCTAGCGTTTCGCGCAAACAGGTAAGCCAATGGCAGGCCAAGGCGACCTTCCGTGACACCTCAATCCGGTCGAAATCTGTAGCCACCCTTTATGCGAACAGCAACTTGAAGAAGGTGGCAGATGCGGTAGCGATCGATTTGAGCAACTCGTGGTTCGTCACGGTCAGAACAGACTTGGATATCCCGGCAGACAACGCATATCAAAAAGCATGGGCCGCAAATCTTGAAACGGATGTTGCAGACGCACAGAGAACGGGCGATAGCGCCAAAAGCGACGTGATCGCGACGGCGCTGCTCAAGATACTCGATGCGGATCAGGACTATCAGACCGGACTGAAGAATTCCTATGCCCAGATCAGCAGCGAGGCTTCACTCTCCGCGCTGGTTAAGAAGCTTCATTCTGACAGGGCTGACTTTAATGAAAAGGAAACAGAATTTGAAAAGAAGATCGCCGACCTGGCAAAAGGTTGGAACGGCGACTTCGCATTTTCGGAGCAATTCCCGGCGACGGTCACTTCCACCAGTGCCTCGGGAGCCTCCGCGAGTACGACGACAGCGACCATCCCGGCGTATTTCCAGGCCGAGCTGGATGTTACCTGTGAACCATATTCGTACAGCGACAATACGGGAAAACCCTGCCCATTGCGCAGCACCGGTACGTTCACCTTCAATGCTTCCGCTATGTTTTACCCCAACCCGGTGGCTTCTCTGAACGAAAAAACATTTAGGGGAGCACACGCTGCTCTGGAAGGACAGTGGACGCTGGGACCAGGCTTTCTGCGCACAAAGCCGGAGAATGACAAAAGCAACATGACCCTGTCACTTAGCGCCAACTATGAGCGGCTGGAGGAAAACAAAGATCAGCCAAAGAAACGGCCTGATCTCGCCATTGGGAATATCAAACTTGTTATTCCGATCTCCGCAGGTGTCGCGTTACCCGTGTCGTTCACCGCAGCAAGCGCAGGCGAGCAGAACAAAGAGAAATATGTCCGCGGAAACTTCGGCATCACCTTCGATCTGGACAAGCTGGAAGCTCTGTTGAAGGCAAATCGGTAGGGCGGTTGCGACACTCCGGCGGGACTCTCACAGCCCCCGACGGCCCATCAAAAGACCGATCCCGTACGTCACGGTGCCTTCCGCGCGCACTACGGTCATCTCCACCCCTGACGACCACCAGAAGTTGACGGGGCGCATTTGGGCGAGGTTGGCGGCGCTATATTTTGCGGGCAATGCATACGAGGGCATCGGCATTCCGGATTGCATACGCCTGGGGCAGAGGGCGGCCCAGGGCGTCTCAGCAACCACCCTGTCGTAGAAACGCCACGGCTCACGCGCGCTTCAATTCCAGCACCTCCGCCGGCCCTGAGAACAGGACTTCGACCCCGCGTGCCCAGGCCGCGCGATCGAAAGTCCCTAACGGTTTCCCGCTCATCAGAGCACGTACGCGATAACCGCCTTCGGGGATCAGGGGCAACTCCACGCGCGCACTCGTGGCGCCAGATTTGTTGCGAAACACCGCCACCACACCCTCCCCGCTGCGCGCCAGCCGGGCAAAGCCGTCCCACGCCGCAGGAGAGGTCTGACGCCAGCTTCCCAGCGGGAAGAAGCTTTCGCTCAGCTTCACAGACTTGCGCAGTTGTTTGAACCAGCGAATCCTTTCGCCGTACCAGGCCCGATCTGCCGCGCTCAGTTTTCGCAAATCGCCCAGCAGCAGCGGCGCCGATCCGATAGCCGTGGCAAAGCTCTCCTCGATGGTGGGCAATTCGGCATGCAGGTTTCCGATCAGCATGGCCTCGACAGGCATCGAGGCAGCGCGCGCGTACAGCAGTTGCCGGGCCTGCAGCGGGCCGGCCGAATCAGGATGCCGGTCGTCCACGTTGCTCATCCAGTCCAGATCGCCGGCCGCGAGCAGTCCGGCGTCGATGATGTGCTTCTGTCCCCAGAGTTCGAACGTCAGGTCCAGGAGCACGTCTGGATGTCTCGCATAAACGGCCGAGGTGGTCTCGCGGATACCTTCGTAAATACGGCCCAGCGACTCCGGCCAGTCGGCGTGGTCATGCTGGTTTGCCCAGCAGCCCGGCGCTTCGCCATACGCGTTAAAGATGGTGGTCAGATCGAGCTTTACGTAAGCCAGCCTGTACCGTTCAATCGCGTCGTTGATGCGCTGTGCCGCAGACGTGCAGAAGCGGGACGCCATGCACATCACAACCTTTTGCCCCGCCATGGTCGAGGTGGTTTTTTCCTTCCCCTCCATGTCCCGTGAAGCCCACTCCGGGTGCGCTTTGTACGCCTCCGTTGTTGTACCGATGGCTGCCAGGGGTATCCACAATCCCAGCCGCATGCCGCGCGCCTCCACAGCCTTGACGATGGGATCAAGTCCGCCCTGAAACGCCGCCATGTTCACCGCATTGTCGCCATACTCCTGCTGCCATCCATCGTCGATGGTGAAGATGTCCATGCCCATGGTCCCGGCTGCTTCAATCAGGTCCATCGCAATCTGTTGATTGATGCCGCGCTCGAACGGCTCCCAAGTGTTGTAAATCCACGGCGGGCCGGACTGGTCAATGCGCCTTTCCAGCACCGAGGCCGCATACGCCGGCACGCGCCAGCGGGGATCATGGAAGGAGTCGTCTCTGCGGAAAGGCACAAGCGAAACACTCGCCGTCGTCAGTTCCTCAGAGGGCGCCAGCCGCCGCTCGAATGGCATGAGATCCGTATCGTACATCGCGCTTACGCGCACTCTATCTGGCGCGTCCCATCCGGCAATCTCGGTGCGCTTCATGTATCCAGGCACCTCGTTCAGAATGGCCACGCCAATCCCGGTGCGGCCATTCGACAGCATCAGTCCCGCATCCTCTGAGCGCCCCGTGTAGAAGATCTCGCGCGGTACAGCTCCGTACTGAGCCATCAGCGTCATCTCGTTTTCAGGCCCGAGGGCAAACGCCAGCGCGTCGATCTGCAGGTGAGTGATCTTCAACGAGGCGGTTCCGGTGTTTTTCAGGACCAGGTGCTTGCGGCAAGCGGAATGCGCGTCATACACGGTGTAGATCGCGCTTACCGCGAGGGGGAGCTTGACGTGACGCAGCTTCACCACCCGCGTTTTTCGCCCCGCTGTGGACGTCTCGCGTGTTTCAACCAGTTGGAAAACGCCGCCGTTGCTGCGGCACTGCTGCCCATCGCAAACCAGCGAGAACTCGGCCACGACGGCCCGCGGATCAGAAGCTGCCGCAAGCAGGTTCGTACGGGTCGCAAGATCGGCAAGCTGAGCGGTATAGAGACCCACCCCCGGCACGTAGATCAAGTCGCGCCGGATTTGCGCATTTCCGATGCTCCACGAGACTGGCTGATCGGTCTCGGCCAGCAGGGATGGACTGCACGCGACACCGGCCGTCAGGAGCGCTCCTGCGCGCAGCAGTTCTCTCCGGGTGACCCCGTGGTGCATGTCCATTTGAATCTCCGTTCCGCCACCGCGATGGGTGTACGCCGATAGGGGAGCTTACGCGCTTCGCGCTGCCGTTGGCTGGTGGAATGCGAGGGTTACAAACCCCCGCCGCCCATCAAAAGACCGATCCCGTAAGTGACCGCCCCTTCCAGCGCGCCCACCACCGTCATCTCGAGCCCCGACGACCACCACGACCGCACCGTGATCAGGCTCTTGGCCGCGCCCACCGCGAAGTGCGCGATCAGCGACACCACCGCCGCCGCAATCACCGCCGGCACTCCGTGCATAAAGAAAAACGGAACGACCGGGATGATGGCGCCCACCGCGGTCGACAGCGCCCCTGACGTGGCGGAAACCATGGGGTTCGACAGCGCCTCCGGCGTCGATCCCAGCCGCTCGCTCGACAAAGCTCGCAACATCTGGTCGGGGTCGCGCGCAATGTGGTCCACCACCTGGAACGCGTCTTCCTCCGGCAGCCCCTTCACCTGGTAGTAGAGCGCCAGCAGCTCGCGCGCCTCCGCCGGATTCATGCGGATGGCCTCCCGCTCGCGCTCGAGCTCCGCGTCGTAAATCTCGCGCTCGCTCTTGGCCGCCAGGTAGGCGCC
>Ga0134128_10009137_pt1 | contig 11914 bp, 14 predicted proteins | sample KB31754_FD_96462 | JGI IMG/M metagenome (GOLD analysis project Ga0134128, IMG submission 96462) | Terrestrial soil microbial communities with excess Nitrogen fertilizer from Kellogg Biological Station, Michigan, USA - KB3-175-4 | ecosystem: Environmental > Terrestrial > Soil > Unclassified ...
CCCGCCGGACTTGCGCATGAGCTGCAGGGTGTCGATGGTGATCCCCTTCTCCGCGCTCTTGCACATGTCGTAGATCGTCAGCGCCGCGACGGCGCAGGCAGTCATCGCCTCCATCTCCACGCCGGTCTTGCCGTCGCAGCGGACGATGGCGTGGACTTCGATCGTGCCGGCCGCGGGATCGAGGTCGAAGGTGATGTCGACGGAGGTGATGGCGATCGGATGCGCGAGCGGGATGAGCGACGGCGTGCGCTTCGCGGCGAGGACGCCGGCGACTTTGGCGGTGGCGAGGACGTCGCCCTTCGGCAGCGCGCGGTCGATGAGGCGCTTGAGCGTCTCCGGCTGCATGCGCACGGTGGCGACGGCGACGGCCTCGCGCCGCGTGGTGTGCTTGGTGCCGACGTCGACCATGGAGATGCCGCCGGTGTCGTCGAGATGGGAGAAGTCGTTGCTCATGCGTACCTCATGGCGCTCTGCAATTCCTCGGGCGTATTGACGTTCAGCAGCGGCTCGCCGCCGAAGCGGGAGCGCACCTCGTCTTCTTCGATGATCTCCGCGCCGCGCGCCAAGCTGCGCAGGTCGTAGCGGCGCTCGTCGATGCGCTCGGCGACGAGGGGCTCGACGTCGAAGGCGTAGCCGGCGCAGAGCATCTGCAGCTTGCCGCCCCAGCGCGGCACGACGATCGACGACTTCGAGCGGGCGATGCGGGAGCGCAGAAAGCGGAGCACGTTCGCGTCGATGAGCGGGTAGTCGACGGCGAGGACGAAGCACGTGGCCCGCGCGTGGCGCAGCGCGGCGAGCAGTCCGAAGATCGCCGCTTCGTCGTCGTGCGGCGCTTCCTCGATCGTCTCGATGTTCAGTTTTTCACCGCCGGCTCGTTGCACCGCGATGACGGCGTCGAACGCAGCGCGCGCGGCGCTCACGGCGCGGTCGAAGAACGTCGCGCCGCCGAATTCGATGTCGAGCTTCGAGCGTCCCATGCGCGCCGAGCGTCCGCCCGCGAGGAGGTAGCAGTTCACGCGCGTATCGTACTGCCATGCTCACTGTCGTGATCGCGGCATTGAACGAGGAGGAGCGCGTCGCCGCCGCCGTCCGCTCGGCGTTCGAGGCCGGCGCCTCCGAGGTGATCGTCGTCGACGGCGGCTCGGCCGAGGCGACGGCCGCGCGAGCCCGCGACGCCGGCGCCCGCGTGATCCTCGGCGAACGCATGCGCGCGAAGCAGCTCAACCTCGGCGCGCGCGAGGCCGCGAACGACACGATCCTTTTTCTGCACGCCGACACGTTCCTGCCGCGCGGCGCGGCCGAGGCGGTGCTGGCGTCGGGCGTGTCCTTCGGAGGCTTTCGCATCGCCTTCGCCGAGCGCTCGCTGCGCCTCCGCTGCGTCGCCTTCATGATCAACCTGCGGACGCGAATGACGCGGCAACCGTGGGGCGATCAGGCCCAGTTCGTCCGCCGCGATGCCTTTCCCGGCTTTCGCGAGATCCCGATCATGGAGGATTACGACCTCGCGCGGCGGATGAAGCGCGGCGCGATTCTGCCGCTGACCGTCGTCACCTCCGGCCGCCGCTTCCTGCAGAAAGGCGTGCTGCGAACGTCGTTCATCAACTGGATGACGATCCTGCGCTACCACCTCGGCGCCGACGCCGACGCGCTGGCGCGCCGCTACCGCAAATAGCTGAGGATCGCGCTGATCTCGAACCCCTGCCGCTGCAGCCGCGAAGCGATCTTGTTGCGGTCTGCGCCGAAGCGGCGCGAGAGCTTCTCGACCGCCGCGCGCAGCCGCTCCTCTTCGCCCTCGGTGTTCTCGCGGATGGCGCGCTCGGCTGCTTCCTCGGACACGCCGGCGTTGCGAAGCTCGCCGCGAATGCGCAGCCGTCCGATGCCCTTCAGCACGCGCGTCCGCACGAACGCGCCGGCGAAGCGCTCGTCGTCGAGCCACTTCTCCTCGCGCAGCCGCGCGATCGTCTCCGCGATCGCCGCCTCGTCGAACCGCTTCGCCGCCAGCTTGCGCCGCAGCTCCGCCTCCGAATTGAAGCGGTAGCCGAGGATCCGCAGCGCGACAAGGTACGGGGTCAGGTCTTCACTTTTCACTTTCTTATTTGTAGCCATACCGTTCGAGTTACTCCGAATAAGAAAGTGAAAAGTGAAGACCTGACCCCGTCTACAGCGAGTTGCCGAAGTCGAACGGGGAGTCGTCGGAGAACGGGTCGCTCGAGTCGCTGGCCACGGAGAGCTTCGACTCCATCTCCTCGCGGGACATGTCCGAGGTCGACTGGATGCCTTGCAGCTTGAGGCGGAACTCGTCGGGGTTCGAGGCCCGGCGCAGCGCTTCGTCGAGCGTGATCAGGCCGTTCTTGTAGAGCATGTAGAGCGACTGATCGAACGTCTGCATGCCGTACTGCGACGTTCCCTGGGCGATGGCGTCCTTGATCAGCTTCGTCTTTTCCTTGTTCTCGATGCAGTCGCGGATGTACGCGGTCGAGATCAGCACTTCGCACGCGGGCACGCGTCCGAGGCCGTCGGCGCGCGGGAGAAGGCGCAGCGAGACGACCGCTTTCAGCACGGCCGCGAGTTGCAGACGGATCTGCTTCTGTTGGTGCGGCGGGAAGACCGAGATGATGCGGTTGATCGTCTCCGTCGCGTCCATCGTGTGCAGCGTGGAGAGCACGAGGTGCCCGGTCTCCGCGGCGGTGAGCGCGGTCTCGATCGTCTCGTAGTCGCGCATTTCGCCGACGAGAATGACGTCGGGGTCCTGGCGCAACGCGCTGCGCAGCGCCTGCGAGAACGACTTGGTGTCGACCTCGATCTCGCGCTGGTTCACGATCGACTTCTTGTCGCGGTGGAGGAACTCGATCGGATCCTCGACGGTCATGATGTGCTCGGTGCGGTGGGCGTTGATGTAGTCGATCATCGCCGCCAGCGTGGTCGATTTGCCGGAGCCGGTCGTGCCGGTGCAGAGGATCAGGCCGCGGCGCTCGTCGGCGATCTTTTCCAAAACGATCGGCAGCATCAGCTCGCGGATGGAGAGGATCTTGACCGGGATGACGCGCAGGACCATGCCGACGGTGCCGCGCTGCTGGAAAATGTTGCAGCGGAAGCGCCCGAGGCCGGGGACCGAGTAGGCGATGTCGATCTCGTAGTTGTTCTTGAACTTTTCCTTCTGCCGCGAAGACATGATCGAGAAGGCCATGGCGATCGTGTCTTCCTGCATGAGCCGCTTGAGCTCGACCAGCGGCACGAGCTCGCCGTCGACGCGGATGACCGGGTGCGAGCCGACTTTGATGTGAAGATCGGAGGCTCGGCGCTCGGCGGCGATTTTCAGGAGATCGTTGATGTGCATGAACGCGTTATTTTACGCCAATCATGCTGAAGTCCGTGCTCCGCGTCCCCTCCGCACAACCCGACGACGTCCCCCTTCCGCTCGTGCTCGTCATGCACGGCCGCGGCGCCGACGCGAACGACCTCGCCGACCTCGCGCCGATGCTCGATCCGCCCGGCGGCGCGCGCTTCGTTTTTCCGAACGCGCCGAAGCCGTTCGAGGCCTATCCCGGCATGCCCTTCGGCTACACCTGGTTCGACGGCTGGCCGCCGCGTGGCACGTCGCTGCAGGAGTCGCGCGCGCTGATCCTCGAGCTGATCGACGATCTCGTCGCGCGCTATCCGACGCCGCCGGGCAAGCTCATCATCAGCGGCTTCTCGCAGGGCGGATTGATGTCGATCGACGTCGCCTATCGCACGAAGCAGGAGGTCGCCGGAATCGTGGTCATGAGCGGCGCGATTGCCGAGCTCGACATGCCCGACTTCGCGGCGAAGAAGGACGTGCCCGTGCTGATCGTCCACGGCACCGAGGACGACATGATCCCCGTGCTGGCGGCGCGGCGGGCGCGGCGGATCCTCGAGCAGCACGGCATCGAGCCGGAGTACCACGAGTTTCCGATGGGCCATCACGTGACGCCGGAGTCGATGGAGGTCGTGCGCGCGTTCATGGCCCGCTGCTTCTCATGACGTTGTCGCCGGCGTCGCCGTAATAACCGCGAATGAAGATCTTCGCGGTGCTTTTCGCCTTCGCGGCGCTGCCCTTGCGGGCAATGGACCTCACCGCCCTCGGCCCGGAACGCCCCTTCCACGATCCCGGCATCGCCGCGGCGCCGGCGAACGTCGGCCGCCCGATCGCGAACGAAGACGGTTACCTTCTGCTTTTCAACCGAGTCAAGAGCTCCGTCTCCTTCGAGCCGTTGCGGATGATGCAGTTGGACATGGCCGGCCGTCCGCTCGCGCAGTGGGAGCTCGGGACCGCCGCCGATCTCTTCCCCGAAACGATCGGCGTTCGCACCGCGAGCGGAACCTACGTCGTCAACTGGACCGACCTTTCGAACCAGGAGACGCTCGCATTTCTCGCCCCGAACGGCCGGGACATCGTGCGGCAGTTGTCCTTTCCTCGGCTTCACTATTTCGCAGCGCTCGACTGCGGCGTGGACCGCTGCGTCGGCGCCACGAACGTCGACGGCGTGGTGGAGCTGTACGCATTCTCATTCGACGGCCGGCAGCTCGCCGGGCCGTTTCCGTTCAGCCGCGAAGCGGGCTCCGTCGCGATCGTCGCCGAAGGCGGCGTGTTTCGCCTGCTGTGGTCGGACCGCGGCGGCGTGCACGTCACGGCCATTGACGGCGCGCTGCGGCGATTCGAGACGGTCGATCTGGCCGCAAGCGGAAGCGCGGTTGCCGCGGCGTGGAATCTCCGCCCGACGTACTTCTTCGTCGACGGCAAGGACGTCAAGGCGGTGCTTCCCGGTCAGCCGCCAAAGACTGTCGCCTACGTCGACGCGGCCGACCTCGGCACCATCGACGCCGCCTGGAACGGAACCGAGTTCCTCGTCCTCATCCACGCATTCGTCTCGACGTCGGTCTCCGGCTTCGAGTGAACGACATTCCCCGTGCAGGTGCACGGGATTCGGGTGAGCCGGACGCTCGAGGCGATCGACGCGGCGCCGTTCCCGGTCGCCGCGACGCCATCGGTGACAATCATGCACGGCGTCGCAGCAAACGGCGGCGGTTTCCTCGCCGCGGGGCGGCATACGTACGGTCTGTGTTGGCTCACGCCGCTCGGGTTCATGAAGCACGTCACCGCGGACGGCGCGGTCGAGCCGGCGGGGAGCGGGCGGCCGGTCATCGAGACCGGCCGCGAGATCACACCGCTCGGCGTCTTCTCCGCGGCGGGCGTCGACGTCGCTCTGTGGGGCGAGTGGCAGGACGGCCCGAAGCTGCTGGCGGCACGCGCGTCGCGCGACGGCACGCGGCTCGACGCCGAGCCGATCCTCGTGCAGGAGGAAGGATCGGTCGTTGCAGCCAGCGACGGCGCGCGCGTGTTTCTGCTCGACAGGTCCGCGAAGAAGGAGTGGCTCCTCGACGCGGCGACCGGCGCCGTCGTTTCCGGCAGCGTGCGCGGCGACGTCTACGCGTTCTTCGACGTCGCCTGGAGCGGGCATGACTACGTCGCGGCCGGCGCCGACTTCTTTCTCGACTGGTACAAACATGGAGACCTTCTCCTGGCTCGCTTTGCGGCGGACGGCGCGCTTTCCAGCGTGACGAAAGTCGCGTCCGTCAGCGATCCGACACAGATCCGGATCGTGGTTGCGGACCGGCAGGCGGCGATCTTCTGGCTAAAAAACGAGGGCGTCTACGCCGTCGCGGTCGACGACGCCGGGCGCGTCACCGCCGGGCCGCGCCTGCTGGCCGGCGGAACGTACCCCGATGACATCTGGTGGCTCGACGCCGTCTCCGACGGGAAATCGATTCTGATGATCTCGGCGACGCGCCGGCGGATCACCTTGACGCTCCTTTCTGCCCAGCTCGATCGGCTCGATTCGACGATGCTCGACGAGTCCTCTTCCGGCTTTGCCGGCGGGCGAATCGACGGCCGCTGGCTGGTCTCGTGGATGGGCGCCGGCGGGCGCAAGATGCTCGCGTTCCGCTCGCTGCATCCACTCGACGGCAGCGTGGTGACGATCGGAGCGTACTCCCCCGCTCCATTCGGCATCCTGAGGCGCCCCGACGGCACCGCCGCCGCGATGCTCCTCGGCACGCGTGAGCGCAGCGGAACGTTCGGCCCGGTCAGCGGTCCGGTCGTGGTGACGCGGAAAATCGAGCTCATCCCGGCGCGGCGGCGGGCGGCAAACCCTTGATGGAGTGGCAGCGCGATTGCTTTGACATCCTCTTGCATGGCTCCAAATAACCGCTTCGCCGCCATCGCTTTAACGGTTGCGCTCGCTGTGCCGGCCGCCGAGGCTTCCGTGGCGACGGCGGCGCCGTTCGAGGAGAAGGTCGACAACGCCACGTCGATCATCCTCGGACGCTGCGAGAAGAACGAATCGCGCTGGGATCCGAGCGGACGCTGGATCCTCACCTACTCGACGTTCAAGGTTTTGAACACGTTCAAAGGCGGACCGGCGCAGGCAGTGACGCTCGTCGTGCCGGGCGGCTCGGTCGGCGGCGTACACCAGAGCAGCGTCGGCCTGCCGGCGTTCAATGAAGGAAGCGAGAACGTCCTCTTCATCCGCAACGGCAAGGCCGGCCCGACCGTGCTGTACTTCGACCAGGGCGCGTACGACGTCGTCACGAACGAGCGCGGCGAGAAGATCGTCGCGCCGGTGGCGAGCGACGTGGTGCACATCGACACGCAGCGCGGCGTGGCCGTGCCGGCGGAGGCGCCGCGAACGTTGAACGAGATCCGCGGCGCGGTCGACCACGCCGTCCGCACCGCGGGCGAGCGCCGCCAGCGGGCGGAGATCCTCCGCGCGAAGCAGCAGAAGGGGCCGACGATCGGCTCGATGATCATCGGCAACAAGCTGGTGCTCGCGGCGCTGGCGATCGGGCTATTGCTCGCCGCGTGGCAGCTCTTCCGCCGCTAGGATTCCGCGCCGCCGGAACTGCTCCGCGGTCCACGCCTTCGCGGCGTCGAAGTTGATGACGTTGCGCATCGGGAACGTCCTCGTCCCGTTCCCGGTCTCGACTTCGAGCGTCGTTCCTCGGAAACGGAACGCCCGCGCGTCGCGCCAGCGGATCGCGCGCCGGAACAGCAGCCGCTGGCGGATCACCAGCCGCTCGTCGCCCGCTTCGATATAGCGCCGCTTCGCGATCTGCACGTCGAAGATGCCGAACGCGAAGAGGATGACGGGCTGGACGAACGAGAGGACGAGGAAGGAGAGGTGGTGCGGCTCGCGCGTGCGGGCGATCGCTTCGACCAGCGTCATCACGCCGCCCGCGATCTCGACCCAGCCGACCGGATCGTGCGCCTGGCGGAGTCGTTCACGGATCGCGGCGCCGATGAGCAGCACTGCAGCGACGATCTCGAGCGCCGGCAGGACGACGTCATGCTTGCCGTGCTGCAGGTGCTGCCAGCCGGCAAACGCCAGCGCCAGCGCGGCGAAGACGTGCTGCAACGTCTGTAAGCGCTTCATGCGCTTGACGAGGCGGGATTCGATCGGAAAGCGTTCGATGAACGCGAATTCTTACATGGCCGAGCGCACGGCGGCGTCGAAGTCGTCGTACGTGCGGCCGCCGATGAGCATCCGCCGCGCCCGGCCTTCGCGGTCGAGCACGATCGTCGTCGGCCGTCCGGCGTAAGCCATGCGCTGGATCGCCGTCGCCGGCGAATCGGACGTGAAGCGCGCCGTCATCGTCGACTGCGGGTACTTCGTGAGGTACTTGCGCAGGATGTCGGGCTCCTCGCTGGAGATCGTCAGCACGACGACGCCCTTGTCGCGATACGCGTCGGCGAGGCGGCTGAGATCGGGCATTTCCTTGCGGCACGGCGGACACCACGTCGCCCAGTAGTTGACGACGACGACGCTGCCGCGCAGATCGGCGAGGCGGTGGACGTCGCTCGAGCCGAGCGTCGTGTACTGCACGGTGTTCGTCCGATGCTCGATGACCTTCGTGACGGTCGTGAAGAACCAGAACGCGAGCGACGCGACCGCGACGACGATCACGACGACGGCGTCGATCAGCCAGTGGAACCAGCGGCGCGGGCGCTTGATCGTGGCGAAGATCGCGACGGCAGCGACGATGGCGATGGCGAAGATGGCGAGATGGTGATCGGCGGCAAAGCTGAATACCTGCTGCTGCATACCGGCCGAGTACGGATTTCGCAGTGAGGGGTTGCGATGGCCACGAAAGCGGCGCCGCGGGCCGGGCTTCGACGCGCGCTCGATCAGAAGCAGCTCGTCCTTTTCTATCAGCCGATTCATGAGCTGGAGTCGCGCCGCGTCGTGGCAGCCGAGGCGCTGCTGCGGGCGCGGCGGCGCAGCGGCGAGATCCGCAGCGGGGCGGCGCTGGCAAAGACGGCCGAGGAGGGGCCGGACCTCTATCGCCTCGATTCGTGGCTGATCCGCCGCGCGTTCCGCGACGCGGCGGCGTGGCAGCGCGACGTCGCGCCCGAGTGCGGGCTGCAGGTCAACGTGTCGCCGCGCGAGCTCGAGGAGCGCAGGCTCTCCACGCGCCTGCGCCAGCTCGCGAAGTCGACCGGCGTCGACCCGCGAACGGTGCGCATCGAGATCACGGAGACGAGCTTCATCGCCAGGCCGGCCGCCGCGGCGCGCGCGCTGCGGCAGGTGAAGTCGGTCGGCGTGGAGCTGTGGCTCGACGACTTCGGCACCGGGCATTCGTCGCTGTCGCACCTGCTGTCGTTCCCGCTCGACGGGCTGAAGCTGCCCGCGGAGTTCGTGAAGCCCGCCGGCGCCGACGAGCGCGCCCGCACGCTGGTCCGGCATCTGATCGAGCTGGCGCACGACCTCGGGCTGTGCGTGACGGCGGAGGGCGTCGAGAACGGCGATCAGCTCGCGGCGCTGCGCGAGGCGCGCTGCGACTTCGTGCAGGGATTTCTCTTCTCGAAGCCGATGCCGGTGGAGCGCTTCCGCGAGTTTCTCAGGCGACCTTCGTGAAGCGCGTTTCCTCGGGCGCGTACGCGTCGCGGCGGCGGTCGAGATCGCCCATGACGTTGCGCTTGAACTGCTCCGCGCCGCCCTTGGCCATCTGCGCGTCGATGTAGTCGGCGATCTCGAGGTTCTCGATGCGCATGCGCACGGTCTTGAAGACGCGCGGCACTTTGCCGGGGATCTGCACGTGATGCAGGCCGCCGCTGTAGGCGAGCAACATGCGCCCTTCGCGAATTGCCAGGAGGATGTCGGCGATGCCGCCGCGCACGGTCATGGGATTGCCGTGCAGGTCGAGCCCGGTCTCCCGCTTCATCCGCCCCTCGGGCGCGATGATGACCATGGAGCGCGGATCGATTTTGTTGAGGACTTTGAACCAGGTGTCGTCGCGCTGCCGGGTGATGGCGATGACGTGGTGGGCCACGAATTTGAAGATGAGCCCGACGAGCGGCCGCCCGGTGGTTTTGTCCGCCGCCGGCACGACGCCGTGCGCCGCGATGCGCCAGAGAAAGCGGTTCGGCACGCCGCCGAGAAAGACCGGCTCGAAGAGCGAGGTGTGGTTGAGGAAAGCGACGAGGCGGAGGCCTTTCCACGGGTCGGGCGGGGTGGGACCGAGGAAGGCGAAGTCGTGCGTGTAGAAGATCTTCGAGAGGTATTTCAGGACGAGCAGCAGCGTGAAGACGGTGAGGCTCCGGAAGATCCCCATGCGGCGCGGAAGGGTAGCACAGGGAGTGCCGCCGGCTCGGCGGGGTGCTTCCGATTCGGCCACGGAAATTCAGAACGCAGAATGCGATTGCAGAATGAAGAAAGTCTTCGCGCCCCGGTTTTCTTCGTTCTGCAATCGCATTCTGCGTTCTAGATTTCCGTGGCCACTGCGCGACGACTCTCCAAAAACTCCCGCGCAAACTTCGGCCCCTTCCCCTCGTCCTCGTGCTTGAAAAACACGAACGCCGTGTCCCACGGCTGGGCCTCGATGCGCTCGCGCCACTCGGCGAGCATCGCCGGCGTGTACTCCGTCCGCCGCAGGCGCAGGTAGCCCCAGTTCGCCGTCGGAACGACCAGCGAGGCGGGGTCGGTCACCTCGTCCGTATCCGACAGACAGATCGCCACGTTGCGCTCGCGCAGCACTGCGTAGACCTCATCGTCGCACCACGAGTCGTGGCGGAACTCCATCGCCACGCGCGGCGTGCCCGGGATTGTGGCGAGAAACGCGCGCAGCTTCTCCGCGTCCTTGCGAAAGACCGGCGGGAGCTGGAAGAGCAGCGGCCCGAGCCGCGGGCCGAGCGTCGCCGCCACGTCGCAGAAGTAGGTCACGTCGCCGTCGGTGTCCACGAGCTTCTTGAAATGCGTGATCCGCTGCGGCGCCTTCAGCGCGAAGAGAAACGTCTCCGGCACCTGGGCGTTCCACTTCTCGAACATCGACGTCCGCGGCATGCGGTAGAACGTGGCGTTGATCTCGACCGTGTCGAATTGCCGCGCGTAGAACGCCAGCATCTTCGCCGCCGGCGTCCCCTCGGGATAGAAATTTCCCTTCCATTCCGCGTAGCTGTAGCCGCTCGTTCCGACGTGCAGGCGCATGAGCGAAACTATACGCGTGCGGATTACGCTCGTTCACACGGCCAGCGACAGCGAAGCGGCGGCGGTCGAGCGCGCGCTGACCGGCGCCGGCATCGACTACGAGATGCGCCTCGAGCCGAAGCTCGACAGCGACGGCCCCTGTCTCCTCGGACTGCTCTTCTCCGTCGAAGAAAAAGACGCCGCGCGCGGCCGCGAGCTGCTCGCCGCGGAAGGAATCATTCGATGAAGGTTCTCCTGCTTCTCCTGATGGCGTTGCCGCAGCAGTTCGGCACGATCTCGTTTCCCAACGGCGGCAAGCCGGACGCGCAGGAGCCGTTCCTGCGCGGCGTGCTGCTGCTGCACAACTTCGCCTATCCGCAGGCGGCGCGCGCGTTCGAGGAGGCCGAGCGCCTCGATCCGAATTTCGCGCTCGCCTACTGGGGCGAGGCGATGACGTACAACCATCCGATCTGGTACGAGGTCGATCTCGACCGCGGGCGCGACGCGGTCAAACGCGCGCAGCGCGCCGGAGGCGGACCATGGATCGACGCGGTGGCGCAACTCTACGGCGAAGGCGACAAGGCCACGCGCGACACCGCGTACGAGCAGGCCATGGCGCGCCTCGCGGCCGCGAATCCAAACGACGTCGAGGCGCAGGTCTTCCACGCCCTGGCCATCCTCGGTACGGTCGGCCGCGACGAGGTCGACGCGCGCAAGCGCATCCGCGCCGCGGCGTTGCTCGAGCCGATCTTCGCCGCGCATCCCGATCATCCCGGCGCGCTGCACTACCTCATCCATGCGTACGACGATCCGCTGCACGCACCGCTCGGCCTCCGCGCCGCGCAGCGCTACGCCGGCGTCGCCTCGGGCGCGCCGCACGCGCTGCACATGCCGTCGCACATCTTCGTGCAGCTCGGCATGTGGCCCGAGGCGGCGAAGGCGAACGAGGCGGCCTACGCGCAGTCGAAGGAGTGGGTGGCGCTCGAGCACGCCGCGAGCGACAAGCGCGACCTGCACAGCCTGTCGTGGCTGCAGTACGTCTATTTGCAGCAGCACCGCGCCGCCGACGCGCGGCGGCTGCTCGACGAGGTGCCGGCGAAGGACGGCGAGGGGCCGCGGGAGCGGCACACGCGCGAGTCGATGCAGGCGCGCTACGCGATCGAGAGCGGGGACTGGGGCGCGTTCGACTTCGCCGGCGCGCACGAGCCGGCGGCGATCTTCGCGCGCGGGCTGCGCGCGATCGCCGCGAACGACGCGGCCGAGGCGGAGCGCGCGGCGAAGGAGCTGGCGGCGTCGGGAAAGGCGCACAGCGACGTCGAGGCGCGCGCGGCGGAGACGATGGAGCAGGAGCTCCGCGCGTCGATGGCGATGGCGCGCGGTGACACGGCCGCGGCGCTGCGCTCGGCCGCGCAGGCGGCGCAGACGGAGGAGAC
>Ga0134128_10009138_pt1 | contig 11913 bp, 10 predicted proteins | sample KB31754_FD_96462 | JGI IMG/M metagenome (GOLD analysis project Ga0134128, IMG submission 96462) | Terrestrial soil microbial communities with excess Nitrogen fertilizer from Kellogg Biological Station, Michigan, USA - KB3-175-4 | ecosystem: Environmental > Terrestrial > Soil > Unclassified ...
CGGTCGAGCCGTGATAGGAGCGGTAGCGGGCCAGCACCTTGGGCCTGCCCGTGACCGCGCGGGCCATCTTGATCGCGTTCTCGTTCGACTCCGCGCCACCGAGGGTGAAGAAGAACTTGTCGATGTCGCCGGGCAGCAGCTCGGCGAGCTTCGCGCCCAGGCGAGCCCGCGGCTCGTGGGCCATGAAGGGGCTGATGTAGGGCAGGCGCTCGGCCTGGCGCTTGATCGCCTCGACGATCCGGCGGTCGCCATGGCCGGCGTTGACGGACATCAGCTGGCTGTTGAAATCGATGAACCGTCGGCCGTCGGTGGTGTGGAAATGGACGCCCTTGGCGCTCTCGACCGGCAGCGGCTTGAGGCCGGTCTGCATGCCCCAGTCGTACAGGGTGTGCTTCAGGCAGAGCTCGGTGATCTCCTCTGCGGAGAGGGCCTTGACAGCCTCCATCACCATGCTCGAATCGTACTCGGAACGATCTTTGACATCCGCTCGGGGCGGTGATATACCGAGGCCCGCACCAGGCCGCTTGTACCCGGGGAGGAAGGCATGTTTCCCGCCGCCTTTGACTACCGCGCTCCCACGACCCTCGACGAGGCTCTGTCGGTCCTGAAGCAGCATGGCGACGAGGCCAAGGTGATGGCGGGCGGCCAGAGCCTGATCCCGCTTCTCAAGCTGCGCTTCTCCCGGCCCGAGCTGGTCGTCGACATCGCGCGCATACCGGGGCTGAACGGCATCGAGCGAGACGACGGGCACGTCGCCATCGGGGCACTCGCCCGCCACGTCGATATCGAGCGGAGCAAGGAGCTGGCCGCATCCGCGCCGATGCTGCAGGAGGCCGCGCACTGGATCGCCGACCCGCTCGTACGCAACCGCGGCACGCTGGCCGGCTCGATCTGCCACGCCGACCCTGCGGGCGACTGGGGCTCGGTCATCCTCGCCATGCACGCCGACGTCGTCGCGCGATCCGCATCAGGCACCCGCGTGATCCACGCATCGGACTTCTTCAAGGGCCCCTTCGAGACCGCGATCAAGCCCAACGAGGTTGTGACCGAGATCCGCATCCCGGTCGCCATGGGGCGGAACGGCGGCGCCTACCTCAAGCTCGAGCGCAAGGTGGGGGACTTCGCCACCGTGGCCGTCGCGGTGCACGTGCGCCTCGACGGCGACCGGATCGAGACGGCGGGCATCGGCCTGACCGCGGTGGGTCCGACCAACATCCAGGCGACGGAGGCGGAGCGCTCGCTCCACGGCAAGGAGCCCACCGACAAGGTGATCGCCGACGCCGCGCGGCTCGCCGCCGAGGCGGCCGAGCCCAAAGAGGACGTGCGCGGCAGCGCCGCATATAAGAAGGACGTGGTGAGGGTCTTTGTCCAGCGTGGGCTGAAGACCGCCGTCGCCAGGGCGAAGGAGGGACGCAGGTGAAAGTCTCGTTCACCGTCAACGGTGCCGAGCGCACGGGTGACGTCGAGCCGCGCGTGCTGCTGGTCGACTTCCTGCGCACCAACCTGCGCCTCACCGGCACGCACATCGGGTGCGACACCTCGAGCTGCGGCGCCTGCACGGTGCTCATCGACGGCGAGCCGGTCAAGTCCTGCACCCAGCTGACAGTGCAGGCGAGCGGGCGCGCCATCACCACCGTCGAAGGCCTCGCAAGCGGGGCTGGCCTGTCTCCCATCCAGGCGGGCTTCCACGAGGAGCACGGCCTGCAGTGTGGGTTCTGCACGCCGGGCATGATGCTCGTCGCGAACGCGCTGCTCGAGCGCAACCCGAATCCCACCGAGGACGAGATCAGGTGGGCCATCAGCGGCAACATCTGCCGTTGCACGGGCTACATGAACATCGTCAAGGCGATCAAGCATGCCGCCGCGGCGCGAGAGGCTGCGACCGCTGCGCCGCGCGAGAAAGCCGGCGCGACCGCAGCGGGAGGCAAGTAAGAGATGGCGACCGAGGTTCACATGCACGGCCGGATCGGAGAGTCGATCAAGCGCAAGGAGGACGGCCGCTTCCTGCGCGGCAAAGGCAACTATCTCGACGACATCGAGCTGCCCGGGATGCTGCACATGGCGATCCTGCGCAGCCCGCACGCTCATGCGCGCATCAAGTCCGTGGACACCGCCGAGGCCTCAAAGATGCCCGGCGTGATCGCGGTCGTCACGGGTGAGCTGATGGCCCAGCACAAGCTCGCGTGGATGCCGACGCTGAGCTACGACACCCAGGCCGTGCTGGCGACCGACAAGGTCCGCTTCCAGGGCCAGGAGGTCGCCGCGGTAATCGCCGAGACGCTCTACCTGGCGGAGGACGCTCGAGACGCCATCGTCGTCGACTACGACATCCTGCCGGCCGTCACCAGCCCGGAGCAGGCGAAGGCAGAGGGCGCGGCGCTGATCCGCGACGACAAGGAGAACCAGAAGGACAACCACATCTACCACTGGGAGGCCGGCAGCAAGGAGTCCACGCAGGCCGCGTTCGCGAAAGCCGACCGCGTGGTCCGTCTGCACACCTTCTATCCCCGTTGCCATCCGGCGCCCATGGAGACGTGCGGCATCGTGGCCGACGTCAATCCGGCGACGGGCAGGGCGACCATCTACATGACGAGCCAGGCGCCGCACCTGCACCGCACGGTGTTCGCCCTCGTCGCCGGACTGCCGGAGGAGAACATCCGGATCATCTCTCCCGACATCGGCGGCGGGTTCGGCAACAAGGTGCCCGTCTACCCGGGATACGTCGTCGCCACCGCGGCGAGCCTTTTGATCGGACGGCCGGTGAAGTGGGTCGAGGACCGGACCGAGAACCTCATCTCGACCGGGTTCGCCCGCGACTACCACATGACGGGCGACCTGGCCGTCGACAAGGACGGGCGCATGCTGGCGCTCCGCGTGCACCTGGACAGCGACAACGGCGCCTTCTTCTCCGACGCCCAGCCGACCAAGACCAAAGCCGGGCTCTTCCACATCGTCACCGGTTCGTATGACATCCCGACCGCCCACGTGACGGCGGACGGCTACTACACCAACAAGGCGCCGGGCGGCGTCGCGTATCGGTGCTCCTTCCGCGTCACAGAGGCGAGCTACCTGATCGAGCGCCTTGTCACGAACGCCGCGCTCGAGCTTGGCATCGACCAGGCGGAGTTCCGGAAGAAGAACTTCATCAAGCCCGAGCAGTTCCCCTATCAATCGGCGACCGGCTGGGTCTACGACAGCGGCGACTACCACCGTGCGATGGACGTCGCCCTGGACCAGCTCGGGTACACCGAGCTGCGCAAGGACGTCGAGGAGCGACGCAAGAAGGGCGAGGTGACGGGCATCGGCATCGCGTCGTTCACCGAGGTCGTAGGAGCCGGCCACGGCAAGGACTTCGACCTCCTGGGCGTGCGCATGTTCGACAGCGCCGAGCTGCGCGTCCACCCGACCGGTAAGGCCCTGCTACGCATGGGGACCAAGTCCCAGGGCCAGGGCCACGAGACGACCTTTGCCCAGATCGTGACCGAGGAGCTCGGCATCCCGGCCGCCGACGTCCTCGTCGAGGAGGGCGACACCGACACCGCCCCGTACGGCCTGGGCACCTACGCCTCGCGGAGCACGCCGGTCGCCGGCGCCGCGACCGCGATGGTGTCGCGCAAGCTGCGCGACAAGGCGCGCAAGATCGCCGCCCACCTGCTCGAGGCGGCCGAAGAGGACCTCGAGTGGGAGGTCAACCGCTTCTACGTCAAGGGCTCCCCCGACAAGGCCAAGACCATCCAGGAGATCGCCTTTGCCGCCTACAGCAACATCCCGGATGGGATGGAGGCGGGCCTCGAAGGCGTGAACTACTACGACCCGCCGAACATGACCTACCCGTTCGGCACCTACGCGGTCGTCGTCGACATCGACAAGGGCACAGGGCAGGTCAAGGTGCGCCGCATCGTCGCGGTCGACGACTGCGGAGTTCGCATCAACCCGATGATCGTGGAGGGCCAGATCCACGGCGGGCTGGCCGAGGGCTTCGGCATCGCGTTCATGCAGCTGATCACCTTCGACGCCGAGGGCAACTGCATCGGCTCCAACTTCACGGACTACCTGCTGCCGACAGCGGTCGAGACGCCTCGCTTCGAGCTGGGTGAGACGGTGACACCCTCGCCACACCACCCCCTGGGAGCCAAGGGCGTGGGCGAGTCGCCGACGGTCGGCTCTCCCGCCGCGTACGTCAACGCGGTGATCGACGCGCTGGCGCCCTACGGCGTGAAGAACATCGACATGCCGGTGACCTCGGACAAGGTCTGGGCGGCGTTGCGCGCCGCGGGAGTCAACGAATAGCGGAAGACGTACTCGACCTGCTCAAGGAATACGAGGCTTCGGGCACGCCGTGCGCCCTGGCCACGGTGGTGCGCGTCGAGGCGCCGACCTCGGCGCGCCCGGGCGACAAGGCTGTGATCACGGCCGACGGCAGGCTGCGCGGCTGGATCGGCGGCAGCTGCTCGGCGCCGACGGTCAGGCGCGAGGCGCTGCGGGCCCTTGCCGAGGGCACCCCGCAATTGATCCACATCGTCGGTGGGGATGAGGTCAAGGAATCGCGCAAGCATGGCGAGCTCTCGATCGCCACGACATGCCCGAGCGGGGGCTCGCTCGACATCTTCATCGAACCGAGATTGCCGAAGCCCCTCCTTCTCGTGTTCGGTGACGGTCCCGCGGCGGGCACGCTCGTCCGGCTCGCCGAGCTAACGGGGTTTCGAGCCCGGGCGGTGGGCCAGGCCGAGGTCGCGGCCCTGGAGGTCCCGCCCGGCCAGGCCTACGCCGTGGTGGCGACCATGGGCCACTTCGATGAGGACGCGCTGGAGGCGGCGCTTGGCCACCCCGAGCTGGAGGTCAGCCTCATCGCGAGCACCCGCCGCGCGACCGCGGTGCGCGACGAACTCCTTCGCCGCGGGCTGGACGAGCACACCATCGCGCGCGTGCGCACGCCGGCCGGGAAAACGCGGGGCGGCACCCAGGAGGAGATCGCGCTGCTCGCCCTGGCGGAGATCGTGGCGGCGCGCCACAAGCGCGGCGCGAAGCCGATCGCGGTCGAAGTCTCTCCGGTCACCTTCGTGACCGACCCGATCTGCGGGATGACGGTCGACCCACTCACAAGCCCGTACAGGCTCGTCGCCGGCGACAAGACGCACTGGTTCTGCTCCGCGGGCTGTCAAGCCGCATTCGAAAAGCAGCTCTCCCTCCCCTCATCGGGGGGAGGGTCGGGGAGCAATCAGTAGTCGAAGCGCGCTTGGGCGCGCGTCCTTGCCGCGCTCTGGGCGCAGGGGCTCGGCGGGGTCTAGGCTCCGGAGACGACGAACGCTCGCGCGGCGCGGTCGTACCGGACGGGCCGGGCATGGGCCGCGAATCCGGTTCGAGGCAGCCATCTCGAGAACGCGGTGACCTTCTCACGCGGTCCGTCGATCTCCACCAGCCCGGCGCGGCGCACCGATACAAGATCCGTCTGACCGAGGTAGACGCGCACGAGAGCTTCGAGGTCCGCCTTGACCACCAGGTCGTCTCCGAACCCTGGATCTGTGTAGCAGATGTCCGGATCGGGACGTCTGAGCACCAGCCAGTAAGACCGGCGCTCGCTTGGAAACTCGAAGCGCACCACCTGGCGGCGTGGCGGCATCGAATCGTGCGCAAGGTTCGAAAAGATCGCCCACATGAGGACGTCAGGGTCGAGGTGCTCGCGGCCTACCTCGAGCCATCGCTGGCCCCAGACTCCCAGCGCCTGCACAACCTCGGCGAGCTGGGCTCCGCCCGGCGTCAGATAGTAGGTGGATCCGCGGCCACTGGGATTGGGGCGGGCCTCGATGACATCGGCCTTCTCCAGCCTGCGCAGTCTCTCCCCCAGAAGCGAGGGCGAGATCCGGTGCAGCCCCCGCAGGATCTCGTTGAAGTGGTGGCGGTCGTGCATGATCTCGCGGAGGATCAGAGGGGTCCATCGCTCCGCGAACACCTCTGAAGCCCGGGCGATCGGACAGAACTGGCCATACCCAGCCATGCGGGGATTATGGATGGTCCACCCAAGAGCGCAACTACAAATTCAGTAGTGCCAGCTCCAGAAAGATGACTGGCCTCCACGCCAATCCGTCTGTAGCCTCGGCCACAACGAACTGTTCTTGGAGGTCGACGTGCGCCACAGACTCATGGGCGGTGTTGCATCGGCGTTGCTGGCGATCGTCGCATCGGGCGTCTCTGCCGGCGGTGTCATGGCCAAGACGCAGCACGTCAACATGGTCGTCCGGTGGAACCAGACGATGCTGTCGACATTCGCGGTGGCCGGTGTGCCGGCCCCGGCATCCAGCCGGCTTGCCGCGATCGTCGCGGCCGCCGCGTTCGACGCAGTCGACGGGATTCAGAGGAAGTACACGCCCATCCACGTCCCTGCCGCTGCGCCGCAGGGCGCCTCACCGCAGGCCGCGGCGGCCGCGTCCACGTACACCGCTCTGGTCCTTTTGTTCCCGGCTCAGAAGCCGTCCCTCGACGCCGCCCTGGCTGAGTCTCTCGCATCGCTGGACGATGAGGACTCGAATGGCAGGTCGATTGCCGCGGGCGTGGCGTGGGGCAACCAGGTCGGGTCGGAGATCGTCGCGTGGCGCGGCGGCGACGGCTTCGCCGCCACACCGCCGGCGTATGTCTTCGACACGACGCCTGGCCAGTGGCAGCCGACGCCGGGCGGTTCTGGCCCTCCGCGCTTCCGCACGCTTGCGACCACCGAGCCCTTCGCGCTGACCTCGCCTTCGCAGTTCCGGCCCGCCGGCCCGCCGGCCTTGACCAGCGCTCGCTATGCGCTGGACCTGAACGAGGTGAAGGCGTACGGAGGTCAGATCAGCTCGGTGAGGACCGCGTACCAGACGGAGACCGCCGTGTTCTGGCAGGTCGACACGCCGCCCTCCCTGTGGGACCGCGTCGCCGACTCGCTTGCCGCGGCGCATCACTTCAACCTGATCCAGACCGCCCGGCTGCTGGCGTTCCTCAACATCGCCATGGCCGATGCTTCGTTCGCGGTCTGGGACGCAAAGACCTTCTACAACAGCTGGCGTCCGGTCACCGCCATCCAGAACGCGGAGGCGGACGGCAACGACGCGACTTCTGCGGACACCACCTGGATGCCACTTCTGGTCACGCCGTACTTTCAGGAATACCCCTCAGCTCACGCGGGGATCAGCAGCGCGGCCACTCATGTCCTGACTTCCTACTTCGGTGGGCAGGTGGATTTCACCATGACGTCAGCCGGCCTGCCGGGCGTGGAGCGCAGCTTCACTTCGTTTGACGCCGCCCTGCAGCAGGTGGGCGACGCGCGCATCTACGCCGGCTTCCACTTCCGCTTCTCCTGCGACGACGGCGCCGTTCTCGGCCAGGAGGTTGGTGCGTGGGTGCAGTCGACGCTCATGCAGCCGGCGCCGGAAGACGGCAACAACTAACTAGCCCGAGGATTCAGCTCCCAGCACACCGGTGGCACGGAGGCGCTCGAGATTCACCATCCGCGCCTCCGCGCGTGCCCCAAGCCTTGCCAGCACGGCGGCGACGAGCGCTTCGACCACAGCCATCGCGCCGACGAGGGAGTCGAACGGTCCCACCGTCTCCACGCTCGTGACGAGCACCTGGCGCGAGAATGCCGAGGCGGGCGAGAGCCACTGGTCGGTGAAGAGGATCACGTCGCAGCCGCGCCCCGCCGCCAGCCGTGCCGACTCGATCGTGTCGGTCTGGTACCGCCGGTAGTCGAAGATCACGAGCACATCCGTCTTGCGCATGTCGATCAGCTGCTGGGCGGGGGCGCTCCGCTCGGAGTCCACGAGGTCGATGCCCGGCCGAAGCAGGTGCAGCTGCCCCGCCAGGTAGCGGGCCAGCGGTCCGCTGACCCGGCCACCCAGGACCATGACCCGCCGCCTCACGTCTGACAGCAGCTCGATCGCTTCCTTGACGTCCCGGTCAGAGAGCAGGTCGAGGGTCGCCTGGAGGTTGCGCGCTGCGACGTCGAGGGCGGTCTTGACGGCTGAATCCTGCTTCGGCTCGTCGCGGTAGCGCTCCAGGGGCGAGCTCAGCCGGGCCTGGACCTCATGGCGCAGGCTCTCCTGGAACTCCGGATAGCCTCGAAAGCCGAGCTTGGTGATGAACCGTGTCACCGTCGGCGGGCTGACGCCCGCCCGCTCGGCGAACCGGGCGACGCTCTCCAGGCCCGCGATCGGGTAGGAGGCCAGCAGCACCCGGGCGAGCCTGCGCTCGGCCGGGCTCAGAGAGTCCAGCCGCTGGCGGACCAGCTCCCCAACTCGATCCTGGGAAATGGACATTACAAGTCGCTCCGTTCAGACCCTGGCCGGCACGCGCTTGACAGCCCCGGCGACCTCGCCCGTAATCTTGTCAGCACCGATGGCATCTGAGGACCGTCCTCGTATTGGGATCACGACCAGCCCCCGGCGCGGGGATGACTATTACAACCCCTACAAGCGGGCGGTGGAGGCGGTCGGCGCCGAGCACGTCGACCTTCCCCCGGGCACCCGCTCGCTGCCCGACCTGGACGGCCTGCTCCTACCCGGCGGCTGGGACGTCGATCCCGCCCTCTACGGCGAGGAGCCCGACCCCAAGATCGGTCCCGTCGACCGGGAGCTCGACGACACCGAGCTGCTGCTCTTCGCCCAGGCGCGGGACCAGCGGCTGCCGGTGATGGGGATCTGCCGCGGCCAGCAGGTGATCAACGTGGCCATGGGCGGCTCCCTACGGCAGCACCTGGACGGCCACGAGGTCCGCAAGTTCGGACGCGGCCACCTCGCCCACGCGATCGAGGTCGAACCCCAGTCCGAGCTGGGCCGCGCCGCCGGCGACCACAAGCTGAAGGTCAACAGCCTCCACCACCAGGCGATCGACAAGCTGGCGCCCGGGCTGGTCGAGAGCGCGCATGGCGAGGACGGGACCGTGGAGGGCGTGGAAACCTCGGACGGGCTGATCGTCGCGGTGCAGTGCCACCCCGAAGAGCTCACCTCCGACCTGCCGTGGGCGCGGAAGCTGTTCGAGCGCTTCGTCGAGAGAGCCAGGAGCGCAAACCGGTCTAGCTCGCTCTAGACGTTGCGCTCGTAGCGTGATCGCTCCCAGTCGGTGACCGCGTTCTGGAACGCCTTCAGCTCCCAGCGGCGTGAGGTCGCGTAGTAGTCGCTGAACTTCTCGCCCAGCGCCTCGCGCAGGACGGGGTCGGCCTCGAACGCGGCCAGCGCCGACTCGAGAGAGGAGGGCAGCGCCTCCAGGTCGTCGCGAGCATAGGCGTCGCCGGTCACGGGTTCCGGTGGTGAGGCTTGCCGGCGAAGGCCGTCGGCCACCGAGGCCGTGATCGCGGCCAGCGCGAGGTAGGGGTTGGCGTCGGCGCCCGGCCGACGGCACTCCAGGCGGCACAGCTCGGGCCGCTCGGGGCGGATCGCGCGCACCGCGCAGGAGCGGTTCTCGAGTCCCCAGCTGACGTTGGTCGGAGCGAAGTAGCCGGGGACCAGGCGCTTGTACGAGTTGATCGTCGGGTTCAGCAGCAGGGAGGCGCCCGGTAGGTGCTCGAGCACGCCTGCGATCGCTGATCGCATGTTGGCGTCGGAGGTGAAGGCGTTCGCTCCGTCCTGCCAGCCGGAGAGATGCACGTGACCGCTCGAGCCCTCCTCGCCGGGCGCCGTCTTGGCGAGAAAGCTCGCGCGCATCCCCATCGATCGCGCGACCTCTTTGACCGCGAACTTGGTGTAGGCGGCGTCGTCGGCGGCCTGCAGCGCCGGCCGGGCGGCGAGGTTCAGCTCCAGCAGGCCGGGCGCTGCCTCGGTGTGCACCGCCGTCAATTCGACGCCGAGGTCCTCCAGCGCGGGCCGCAGCGCGCTCACAAATCCGTCCAGCGCGGCGACCTCGCCGGCGCTGTAGCTGATGCCGCTCGTGACGAGCTGATCATCCTTGTCGCGAAGCCGCAGCTCGTACTCGACGGCGGCCATGGCGTCGTAGCCGGTCTCCCGAAGCTTGGCGAGGGTGCCCCTGAGAACCTCGCGCGTGGCCAGCTCGCACCGCGACCCGTCGGGCCAGCTCGGCGTGCCGAGGCAAATCCGCCAGCCCGGCCGCCATCGCAGGTCGTGAAGCGTCGATGTGTCCGGGTGGACGATGAGGTCGGCGGCCCCGGTGCGGATGCCGAACCTCTCGTAGTCGGCGATCGGCGTGTCGACGGGATCGAGCGCGAGCAGAAGATCGGTCATCACGGTGCCGTGGCGCACGGCCGCCTCGAACGCGTCCGGCCGGAGCGCCTTCCCGCGCAGGGAGCCGTTCACGTCCGGGATGACGAGAAGCACGAACTGCACGTGCTCGGTCGGCCGGAACGCCACCGCGCTGGAGGCGGGCTCGGTCTCGATCACGCCGCCAGTTCCTGCATCGTCGCGGCCAGCCTCGACACCATCTCCGCCAGCTCGGCGTCGGTGCTCGTGAACGCAGGCGCGAGCGTGATCTCGTCGCCCACGAAACCATCCAGGTTCGAGTGCGTCGTGGTCACGAGCAGGCCGTGGCGCAGGGCGGCCTCCTCGACGCGCTCGTCCATGCGCTGCTCGTCCGGCAGCATGACCAGCTCCACGCCGAGCAGGAAGCCCCGGCCGCGCACCTCGGCGACCAGCGGGTTACCAGCAAGGGTGGTCTTCAGGTCGGCGAGCACGCGAGGTCCTCGCTCGCGGACTCGATCGACGAGCCCTTGCTCGAGCAGGGCGTCGAGGACGGCGAGGCCTGTCGCGCACGAGATCGGGGCGCCGTCCCAGGTGTGGCCGAGGTCGAAGTAGCGCGAGCCGTTGTCGATGGCGTCGTAGACGTGCTGCTTGCACAGCACCGCGCTGATCGGCGCGTAGCCGGCGCCCAGACCCTTGCCCAGGGTGACGATGTCAGGCTCGATGGGCAGCTGCTGGTACGCGAACCAGCTCCCGGTCCGGCCCATGCCCGTCACCACCTCGTCGAAGCAGACCACAAAGCCGTGCTTCTCGCGACGCTCGGCCAGGCCGTGCCAGAACTCGATGGGCGGAGTCCAGGCGGGGCGTGCCGCCCCGCTCACCGGCTCACAGAAGAAGGCGGCCACGGTGCCGGGACCCGCCTCTTCGAGCCTCGCGTCGAGCTCGGCGAGCATCGCCTTGGCCTCGCCCTGCGCGATGTGCAGGTGGGGCGAAAGGTACGGCTCGAACGGAGCCTGCAGCGTGCGCGGCCGGCCGCTGAGCGACAGGGTCGCCATCGTCGACCCGTGGTAGGCCTGGGCCGGCGAGATGACGCGCCAGCGATCGCGCTCGCCGCGGTCGACGTGGTAGGCGCGGGCAAGCCGGAGCGCGGTCTCGTTGGCCTCCGTTCCGCTGGACGCGAAGCGCACGCGCGCCATCTCGGGCGCGGCGACGGCGATCAGGCGATCGGCCAGCCGCTCCATCGGGTCGTTTGTGAAGTGGTCCATGTAGAAGTAAGCGATCTCCTCCGCCTGGCGGGCGGCGGCGTCGATGACGTCACGCGCGCCGTGGCCGAGGTTGGAGGTCATGGCGCCGCCAGAGCACCCATCCAGGATCTTCTCGCCGCCGCTGGTGTGAAGCCACACGCCCTCGGCGCGCTCGATGCTCGGATAGGCGAGGTCGAGGAAGCGCGGGAAGGTGCTGGTCTGGTCGGCGCTGATCACTTGCCGCGCAGCACCACCACGTCGCGGAACCGATCGAGGAGCCGCCAGGTCGCGCGCCTGGCGTCGGCCGCCCGCCGTCTGGTCTCCGCGAGCAGGCCTTTGGGGTCCACGCCCTCGGCCCTGAGCTCGTGCGGGTAGACCCGCACCCACTCCTCCATGATCGCGGGCGTCACCTCGGGGTGGAACTGCAGGCCCAGGCTGCGCCCCGCCACGAATGCCTGGGCGCCGATGTCCGTCACCGCGAGCACGTCGGCGCCGGGCGGCGCCGTGAAGACGTC
>Ga0134128_10009139_pt1 | contig 11911 bp, 8 predicted proteins | sample KB31754_FD_96462 | JGI IMG/M metagenome (GOLD analysis project Ga0134128, IMG submission 96462) | Terrestrial soil microbial communities with excess Nitrogen fertilizer from Kellogg Biological Station, Michigan, USA - KB3-175-4 | ecosystem: Environmental > Terrestrial > Soil > Unclassified ...
CAGGTCTTGACCGTCGGGTAATAGCCGGTGTTCGGGCAATAGAACTGGGTCGGCGGCTGCTGCATCGGCGCTTGCTGCGTCGACGGGCCCGGTTCGACGTAAGTCTGATCGCCGTATCCCTGGTCGGGATAACCGTAGTAGTACGGCCACCAGAATCCGCCGATGAAGACGCTGCTGCCGTGGAAGTGGCCGCCGTGGAAATGGCCGCCGTGCCAGCCGCCGCTGTGGTAGCCGCCGCCGTGGTAACCGCCGCCGCCGCCGTGGTAAGCGCCACCACCGCCACCACCGCCGTGATAGGCGCCGCCGCCTCCGTGCTGCGCCTGCGCACCCGTCGCCGCGAGCGCGAGGCCCGCTGCAATTGCACACGCGATCAGTATCCGTTTCATGCGTGCCTCCATGGTTTCCACTCCGTATGAAACCGGCCAGGACCTGCCGGTTCGCCGTCGGCGGAACTCGATGCGACGGAAACGCGATTGGCGTGCCAGCCGTTGACGCGGTTACGCATCGTTACGAACGCCGCGGATCGAGCGCGTCGCGCAGTCCGTCGCCGACGAGATTGAACGACAGTACGAGCAGGAAGATGGACACGCCCGGCCAGATCGCCATCCATGCGGCATTGTCGATGTAGTTCTTCGCCGTATTCAGCATGCTGCCCCAACTCGGCTCCGGCGGCTGCTGCCCGAGGCCCAGGAACGAGAGGCTCGCTTCGGCGATGACCGCGGCCGCGATCGCGAGCGTCGCCTGCACGAGCAGCGGTGGCACGATGTTCGGCAACACGTGACGAACAGCGATGCGCAGCGGCGAATTCCCGATCGCGCGTGCGGCGAGCACGTAATCCTCCGCCTTGGCCGCAAGCGTCGTGCCCCGCGTCAGCCGCACGAACACCGGCGTTGCCGAGATGCCGATCGCGATCATCGCGTTCGCGAGGCTCGGTCCGAGGAACGCCGCGAGCGCGATCGCGAGGATCAGGAACGGGCATGCGAGCAGCGCGTCGGTGAGGCGCGAGATCAGCATATCGACCTTGCCGCCTGCATAACCGGCTAGAAGGCCGGTCGGCACGCCGATCGCGAGCGAGATCAGTACCGACAGCACGCCGGCTTCGAGCGACGCGCGCGCGCCGAAGATCACGCGCGACAGGACGTCGCGGCCGATCTCGTCGGTGCCGAACCAGTGCGCGGCGCTCGGCGCCTTGCGCACCGCCGCGAAGTTCGTCGCGATCGGATCGTAAGGCGCGATGAAGGGCGCGAAGATCGCGATGCCGACGAACGCGACGATGACCACGAGCGCGACGGCCGCCGACGGCCGGCGCAGCAGGCGCCGCAGCGGATGCTCGCGCGTCGATGCCGGCGCGCCGGCATCGACGATCGGGGCGGCGTCGGCGATCGTTGCCATCGTCAGTCGCGAAGGGCCGCCCTGGGACGCCCGTGCGAGCGGGGCGAAGCCAGGGCCTGCCGGGGACGAGCGTGAGCGTGGACGGAAGGCCGACACGCAGACAACGCACGGAAGAAAAAAGTACAACGACGCCGCGACCGATCCGCCTCCCAGGGAGCAGCGAGCGCAGCGAGCGTGGGGGGACGTCTCATCTCATTTCATCCGGATGCGCGGATTGGCGACGGCGTACAGGATGTCGGCGATCAGGTTCAGCACGATGTACGCGGTCGCCGTGAACAGCACGACGCCCTGCACGACGGCGTAATCGCGGTTGAAGACCGCGTCGACGATCAGCTTGCCGAAACCGGGGATCGTGAACACCTGCTCGGTCAGCACCGCGCCCGACAACAGCGTGCCGAATTCGAGCGCGCCGAGCGTGATGATCGGAATCAGCGCGTTGCGCAGCGCATGCTTGAGGATCACGTCGCGCTCGCGCACGCCCTTCGCGCGCGCGGTGCGCACGTAATCGGACGACAGCACCTGCAGCATCGCGCTTCGCGTATGGCGCATCAGCACGGCGGCGATCGCGTTGCCGAGCACGAACGCCGGCATGATCATCGCCGCCAGGTTCGCGCCGAGGTTCTCGAACGGGCTCACGTAACCCGAGGCCGGCAGCCAGTGCAGCGTCACCGAGAAGAGCAGTATCAGCATGATGCCGAGCCAGAAATTCGGCGTCGACAGGCCCCACAGCGCGACGACGTTCGCGCCGTAGTCCCATGCGCCGCCGCGGCGCACTGCGGATATGACGCCGGCCGGGATGCCGATCGTGAGCGCGATGACGATCGCGATGCAGGCGAGCTCGAGCGTCACCGGCAGCTTCTGCGCGATCAGCGTGCCCACCGGTTGCTGCATCCGCAGCGACTCGCCGAGATCGCCGTGCAGGACGCCGCGCAGCCAATAGAGGTAGCGGACCGGAAACGGCTGATCGAGATGCATCGTCTCGCGCAGGTGCGCGATCACCGTCGGGTCGCGCTCCTCGCCGGCCAGCACCATCGCGGGATCGCCGGGCAGCAGTTGCTGCAAACCGAAGATGAGGATCGACGCGAAGACCAGCGTCGGCACGATCGTCGCGGCGCGGCGTATGACGTACGTCAGCATGAAGCGAGACGATGCGCGAGCCCTGGACCCGGTCCGCGGCCGGGACCACCCGACGCAACGCGTACGGCGACGACGCCTACATCTGCCGGACGACCGAGACGGCCCCGCCGCTGTTGCAGCCGTTGGTCGGGTCGGAGCTCGAGAAATGCGTGACCAGCGAGTCGGGCCCGACGACCATGTTGAACAGGTTGCCCGGCGTCGTCTTCCCGTTGCACACGAACGTGCCGCTGGCCGCGCCGAAGTGTCCGGCCTGCGTCAGCGTGCCCTGGAACGTGCAGCTCAGACCGGTCGTCGTCGTGGTGAGCGCGAGCCCCAGGTTCGTGGCGTTCTGCGTGATCGTGATGGTCGCGAAATCGTCGAAGGTGCCGTTCTTCGAAGGGTCCGCGCAGCCGGTCTGCGTAAGCCGAATGCCCCCCAGGTACGTGCCGCTGAAGTCGTCGAACGTGATGAACTCGCGCACGATGCTCTTGCTGACCGACACGCCGTTCACCGAATAGACAAGGACCCCGCTCGTCGCGTTGGTGGGCGTCCACGTCATCGTGCCGACCTTCGTGACGTTGAACGCCGTCGGATTCCACGGCGCGGCGAATCCCGTTCCCGTCGTCGCGTCGAGATCGCCGGACCACGAGAGCGTCGTCGCCTTCGCGGCATCCTCGCTTGCCGCGCCCGGCGGCTTCAGCAGCGCGACGTACCAGGTCGGCGTGCCGTTCGCCGCGTAAACGAACATCGTCGCGAAGATCAGCGCACCTCGCTGCACGAGCTGGATGCCCCAGCCCGATTCGGCGGGGATCCACCAAAGGTCGCTCTGGTCGACGGAGTACGCGGTTGCCGCGACGGGCGCCGCATGGGAGGCTGCGGCAAGTCCCGCCGCAGCCATTGCAAGGCGAATGGCGCGCATGGTGACCTCCGAAGGAGAACGCCTCGCGCGAAAGCCTCCCCAGGCGAGCGAGGCGTCGGAGCATGGAGCCTACGCCGCCGTGGACGCGAAGTCCACCGATCGATCCACGCGCAATTCCGCGCTTCAGCCGGTCACTTGAAGCGAAGGTCCGTGACGCGCACGAGCCCGTCGGGAATCGGCCGCAGTCCCGCGAGCTTGTTCGTGTACGCCCACAGCCAATGGCGGTGATAGAGGTACACGATCGGCCGGTCCTTCAGCACGATCGCGGCGAGGTCCGCATAGAGCTTCTTGCGCTCGCCCACGTCGAGCGTCGTGCGTGAGCGCTTCAGGATGTCGTCGACCTCGGGCTTGCAGTAGCCGGCATAGTCGAGCGGCTGCTTGCACGCGTCGAAGCTGAAGATGTTGCCGTCGGGATCGGCACGGCCGCTCCACGCGAGCACGTAGGCGTCGAACTGTCCCTTGTCGGCCAGGTCGAGCGACGTTGCGAATTCGGTCGACTGGATCTTGACGTCGAACCCGGCTTCGCGCGCCATCGCCTGCACGACCTGCGCGATCCGCTGCGCGTCCGCCGTCGTCGGCGTCATCAGCGTGAACGACGCATTGACGGCGCCCGCTTCCTTGAGGAGCGCCTTCGCGCGCGCGACGTCGCGCTTCGGGATCGGAACGTTCTTCGCATAGAACGCGTTCGTCGGGGGGACCCACTGGTTGCCGACATCGGCCTCGCCGTCCATCGCGACCTGCACGATGCCGTCGCGGTCGAGCGCGAGCTCGAAGGCCTCGCGCACGCGCGGGTCGCGGCCGAGCGGATTCTTCTGCGCGAGATCGCTCTTGCCCACGTTGATCGTGATGCCCTGGTAGCCGATCTCGGTGATCTTCGTGATGCCGAGCCGCCCGTCGCTCTTGACCTGCGGCACGTCGGAGGCGGCGAGACGCTCGATGAAATCGAGCTGGCCCGAGCGCAGGTTCGCAAGGCGCACCGTCGAGTCTGGTATCGGGGTGTAGACGATCCGGTCGAAGTGCACGGCGCCCTTGTTCCAGTAATCGGCATGGCGCTCGAGCACGATGCGGTCCTGCGCGACGCGCTCGACGAACTTGAACGGCCCGGCGCAGACCGGATGCACGCCGAATTTGTCGCCCTCGGCCTGCGCGGCCTTCGGCGACACGATCATGCCGGCGCGATCGGCGAGTTGCGCGAGCAGCGGCGAGAACGGCGCCGACAGATCGAGCCGGACGGTCAGCGGATCGATAACCTCGACGCTCGCGAGCGGCGCGAGTTCGCCGCGCCGGTTCGATCCCGGCATTGTCTTGTGGCGCTCGAGGCTGTACTTGACCGCGGCGGCATCCATCTTCTCGCCGTCGTGGAACGTGACGCCGGAGCGGAGCTTGATCGTGAGCGACTTCTTGTCGGGCGACCACTGATAGCCCGTCGCCAGCTGCGGAACGATGTCGAGCTTCTCGTCGATGTCGAACAGCTTGTCGCAAAGCGCCGCGAAGACGATCCGGCCCACGAAGGTTCGCGCAAGCGTCGGGTCGAGAACGTCGGGGTCCTCGGCGAGGCCGATCCGCAGGGTTTGGGCCGACGCGCCCGCGACGAACGCGAGCGCGCACCCGATGACGAGCAGGCAGTGGCGCAGCAGGTGCATCGAATCCTCCTTTTTGATCGTCGTCTTGTCGTGGCCGACGCGACGCGCAAGCAGCCATCGTGTGTCGGCAAACCAGCATAGCATGGGGCAAATCGACGCCGCGATCGTCTGCCGGCCGTCGCGCGGGTCGGGAACTTGGCCACCGCCGCGCCGGTCCGTTCGTCACCGCGCCGGTCGCGAAAAGGTTGCCCCATGATCCGTTCGCAAGCGAAATGGCTGCTCGTCGTGTGGGTCGTCGCGTGCGGCGGCGCCCGCGCCGCCACGCTGGAGGCGATCGAGTACTACAACGCCGCGCTCGATCATTATTTCGTCACGTCGTTCGCCAACGAGATCGCGAAGCTCGACGCAGGCAACTTCGTCGGCTGGCAGCGAACCGGCCAGCACTTCACCGTCTTCGATCCGGCGACGCCAATCGCAAGCGCGTCGCCGGTATGCCGCTTCTACGGCCTGCCGTCGGCGGGTCTCGATTCGCACTTCTATTCGGCATCGCCTGCCGAATGCGCGGACGTCCTGCAGCGCTTCGCCGGTGCGTGGATGGAAGAGACCGACAATGCGTTCGGCATCTACCTGCCCGACATGCTGACCGGCGAGTGCCCGCAGGGGAGCGTGCCGGTGTATCGCGCGTGGAACGGCCGCGCCGATTCCAATCACCGCTTCACGACCGATCCGGCGACGCTGCAGGCGATGGTCGCGAAAGGCTACATCGCCGAGGGCTACGGCCCGGCGTCGATGCCGGTCGCGATGTGCTCGCCGTCGTCGTCGGCCGCACAGAGCGTGCCGGTCTGCCTCGTCACCGCGTCGAATGCGGCGCCCGTCGCAGGCGCGGCCGTGACGCTGACCGCTTCGTGCACGAATGCGCCGACGGCGTTCACGTGGACGAATTGCATGAGCGCGGCCGCGCAGTGCAGCACCACGTCGGCGGCGACGGGCCCGGTCACGTACACGGTCGTCGCGCGCAACGCGGCCGGCGCGAGCGTGCCTTCGAGCGTGACCGTAACGTGGCAAAGCGTGTCGGCGGACGCGCCGAAGTGCACGATGGCGCGGACGTCGCAGACGAATCCACCGACGGTCGGCACGTTCGCCGCGTTCGAGGTGAGCTGCAACGTGGCGATCGGCACGTACACGTGGGACGGCTGCACGAGCACGACGCGCACGTGTGTCATCCGCGAGACCGCGCCCGGTCTGCACGCTTACACGGTGATCGCGCGGAGCGCGGGCGGCAGCAGCCCGCCGGTGACGATGACGCTCAACTGGGCCGCGAGCGCGCCGTCGCCGCCGGGGCTCTGCAACGCTTTCCCGAGCTATCTGTACAGCGATCTATCGTCGCTGACGACGCGCGTCGAAAGCGTGCTGATGCCGGTGCCGCCGGCATTCGCCTGGAACGGCGCGTGGACGGTCAGCTTCGTCGTGCCGCCGACGATGTCGGGGTCGAGCGTGGGGTCGCTGTCGTCCGCCGAGTTTTCCGGCGAGCCGACGTTCCGGGAAGTGACGATCTCGCGCACGCCTTGCGACTTCCGCGCGACCGACGCGAGCGGCGTCAACGGTCCGCTCGTTCGACAGGCCGGCATCTCGAACACGGTCCGGTTCACGACGACGCCGCGTGCAGGCTTTTCGACGCTCACGCCGGGCGGCACCTACTATTACAGCGTGCGCAATTACGAGCCGTCGAGCGGGACGATCACGTGTCCGTCGTCGCCCGGTCGCTGCGACGCGTTCGTCGAATCGACACTGCCGACCCGATGACGATTCGCGGTGCCGCTCGTCAATCGCGCCGCGCAACGGTCGCGAGCCACGGCTGCTGCTCGCGCGGGAGGCCGGCCGGCCGATAGTAGTGATCCACCAGGGTGAATCCGGCGTCGGCGAGATGGCGCGACCATGTCGGCAGATCGTGGTACGCGCCGTAGCGTCCGCGATTCCAGCCTTCCTCGTTGTGCCCGTGCGGGTTCGACGCGAAGAGGACCCCGCGCGCCTTGAGCGCAGCGCGAAGCTCGCGCAACACGCGCGGCAGCGCATCGGTCGGGACGTGGAAGAGCGAGGCATTGGCGAAGACGCCGTCGAAGTGCGACGCCGGCAGCGCGAGATGCAGGAAATCCTGCTGCCAGACGTCGCAGCCGCTCGCGGCGCGCGCCATCGCGACGAACGCCGGCGCGCCGTCGACGCCGATCGCATGGTGACCGCGCGCCTTGAATGCGCGCAAATCGCGTCCCGGGCCGCAGCCGAAGTCGAGGATCGTGAATGGCAGCGCGCCCTCGATCTGCGTGAGCAGCGCGTCGATGTTCTGCGTGACGTCGTGATCGCGCGTCGCGTCGCGGAACGGCTGCGCCTGACGCTCGTAGTGATCGAGCGTGACGCGGGAGATCGTGTCGTGATCGGAGTCGGGCATAGCGCTACTGATCGCGGGCGCGCAGCGCATCGGCGAGCCGGTTGCCGCCGTCGCGGCGCCGCGGGACACCGGCCGCGCGGTCGACCGCGTGCGCGAGAACGCGGATCGCATGCAGCGCTTCGCGGCGGCCCGTTGCGCGCGTGCCATCGGCGATCTGATGGCGGCAGCTCGTGCCGTCGGCGACCACGAGCGTGTCGTCGCCGGCGCTGCGCACCGCGGGCAGCAGCGACAGCTCGGCCATTCGCATCGAAACGTCGTAATGCCGGGCCGCGTAGCCGAACGCGCCCGCCATGCCGCAGCAGCCGGAATCGATCGGCTCGACGGCGAGGCCGGGGATCCAGCGCAGAACGTCGAGCGTCGCACCGGCTGCGTCGAACGCCTTCTGATGGCAATGCCCGTGCACGAGCGCGCGCTTTTGCGCAAGTGCCGCGAGCGACAACGGCGCGCTGCCTGCCTTGCGCTCGCGAACGAGAAACTGCTCGATCGTAAGCGCGCGCTCGGCGATGCGGTCGGCAGTGTCGCCAAGACGCATCGCGAGGAACTCGTCGCGCAGCGTGAAGAGGCACGACGGCTCGAGTCCGGCGATCGCTGCGCCGGCGGCGACGTAGGGTGCGAGCGCGTCGAGCATCCGCCGCGCCTCGCGCCGCGCCTCGTCGACGAAGCCATATGCGAGGAGCGTGCGCCCGCAACACAGGGGCCGCGCATTCGCGCCTTCGTGTGGCGACGCCACGGCGACCTCGGCGCGATAACCGGCCGCGCGCAGCACGCGCAATGCCGCGTGCGCGTTCTCCGGCTCGAACGCGTTGGTGAAGCTGTCGACGAACAGGACGACGTCCACCGGCTCGATGTCGTGCGTCGCTCGCCCGCGATAACCGCGGAAGAACGTGTTGTAGCGGAAGCGCGGCAGCGAGCGCTGCGCCGCGACGCCGGTCGGCGTTTCGAGCGCGCGCGCCAGTAGAGGCACGCGCTCGCGCAGATCGACGAGCGGCGCGAGCGCCGCCGCGTGCGGCGCCCAGCGCGGCAGCTTCGCAATCAGCCGATCGTGCAGCGGCACGCCGTGCCGCCGCTGCCACTGGTACTGGAACTCGATCTTCATCCGCGCCATGTCGACGCCGGTCGGGCACTCGCGGCGGCAGCCCTTGCAGCTCACGCAAAGGTCGAGCGCCTCGCGCACCGCGGCGAGCGCCGCGCCGTCGTCGCCGAGCTGACCGGACAGCGCGAGGCGCAGCGTGTTCGCGCGGCCGCGCGTCAGGTGGATCTCGTCCCCGGTGACGCGGTAGCTCGGACACATCGTGCCGGCGTCGAACTTGCGGCAGTGGCCGTTGTTGTTGCACATCTCCACCGCCTTCGCGTAGCCCTGCGACGCGTCGCCGCCGGTGCCTGGCGGCGTCAGCGCGCCGCTCAAGGCGTCGTTCTGCACGTTCCACGCCGACCAGTCGAGGCCCGTTTCGAGCGGCAGCGTCCGATAGCTCGGCTGGAAGCGAAAGAGCGACGCGTCGTCCATTCGCGGCGCGCGCACGATCTTCCCCGGATTCATCAGCCCCCGCGGATCGAACAGGTCCTTGATTTGCGCGAACGCTTTCGCAAGGCGCGGGCCGAACTGCCAGTCGACCCATTCGCTGCGCACGAGCCCGTCGCCGTGCTCGCCGGAAAAGGCGCCCTTGTACTCGCGTACGATGGCTGCGGTCTCCTCGGCGATCGCGCGCATCTTCGCGGCGCCGTCGCGGCGCATGTCGAGGATCGGCCGCACGTGCAGCGTCCCGACCGACGCGTGCGCGTACCAGGTGCCGCGCGTGCCGTGCCGCGCGAAGATTTCGCTCAGCCGGTCGACGTAATCGGCGAGGTGCGCAAGCGGCACCGCGCAGTCCTCGATGAACGACACCGGCTTCCCGTCGCCGCGCAGGCTCATCATGATGTTGAGCCCCGCCTTGCGCACGTCCCACAGCGCTTTCTGCGCCTTCGGATCCGGGATCTTCACGAGCGAGCCGGCGTGTCCGATGTCGCCGAGCAGCGCTTCGAGATCGGCGAGCTTCCGCGCGGCCGGCGCCTCGTCGTCCGCGATGAACTCGACGAGCAGGATCGCCTGCGGCGAAGCCGTAAGCGCCCGCTCGATGACCGGCCGGAACGCCGGGTTGTCGCGCGCGAGGTCGATCATCGTGCGGTCGACGAGCTCGACGGCGGCGGGCGACAGCGCGACGAGGTGACGCGTCGCTTCCATTGCGTCGTGCAGCGTCGCGAAGTTCACAACCCCCAGCGCGCGGTGCCGCGGCAGTGGCGCACAGCGCAGCGTCAGCGTGCGCGTCCACGCGAGCGTCCCCTCGCTGCCGACGAGCAGGTGCGCGAAGTTGACGTCGCCGTTGGGCGAGTAGGGACGCACGCTCTGCGGATGAAAGATGTCGACGTTGTAGCCGCCGACGCGCCGCAGCACTTTCGGGACGACGCGCTCGATTTCGTCGCGCTCGCGGAGGCCCAGCTCGCGCAACCCGCCGAGCAGCGCGTGCATCCGGGGCATCGCCTCGTCCATCGCGCGCTCCGGCCCGAAGCGCGCCTCGGTGCCGTCGGCGAGACGTGCATCGATCGCGACGACGTTGTGGACCATGTTGCCGTAGGCGAGCGAACGCGAGCCGCAGGAATTGTTGCCCGCCATGCCGCCGAGCGTCGCCTGCGCCGACGTGCTGACGTCGACCGGGAACCAGAGGCCGTGAGGCCGCAGCCACGCGTTGAGCGCGTCGAGGACGATGCCGGGCTCGACGGTGACGGTCTGCGCGTCCGGGTCGAACGCGACGACGCGTGTCAGACGCTTGCTGTGATCGACGACGAGTGCGGCGCCGACCGTCTGCCCGCACTGCGAGCTGCCGGCGCCGCGCGGCAATATGGGCATCGAAAGATCGGTGCAGATCGCCATCGCCGCGCGCACGTCGTCGTCGCTGTGCGGGACCAGCACGGCGAGCGGCATCACCTGGTAGATCGACGCGTCGGTCGCGTATCGGCCGCGCGATGCGATGTCGGTCAGCAGCTCACCCTCGATCGCGCCGCGCAGGCGCCAGAACGCGGAGCCCGTGTCGCCTGGCGAATGGAATACGAGCGGTCGGACGGCGGGCGAATTCACCGGAAGAGAAGGCCTCGTTTGCGGTCGTGCGCGGTGCCGCGTGCGAACATCCGGTCAGCGCGCGCCCACCGATTATAGGAGCCGCGAAGCGCGCAACCCGGCTTGTGACGAAGCGCGAAGATTGTGTAGTATCGGACACCAAAGCCGCGAAGCGCCTTGTCTTTCGCCGGATGAGCCGTCCGCTCGAACCGGCCCTACGCCCGATCGCCGCCGTCGATTCCGATATCGACGCGCGCGACGCGCGTCGTCGAATCCAGGCGCCGACGAAGGCGTTTTCGCGCAGGACCATCGAAGGAGGGGCAACGATGAATCCGATCTTCCAGCCACTTCGCGTGGTGCGTCGCGCCGCGCTCGTCATCGCGGCGGCCGCGTGTGCGGCACTCGTCGCGCCCGCCGCTGTCGCGCAAACCGAGATCAAGCTCGGCCACGTCGGCGAGCCGGGTTCGCTGTTCCAGAAAAGCGCCGACGAGTTCGCGAAGCGCGCGAACGCGAAGCTCGGCGGCAAGGCGAAGGTGATCGTTTACGGCTCGAGCCAACTGGGCGGCGACAAGGAGATGATCCAGAAGCTCAAGCTCGGCACGCTCGACATGGCGCTGCCCTCGACGGTGATGAGCTCCGAGGTCGACATCGCCGGCATCTTCGAGATGCCCTACATCGTCAAGGACCGCGAGCACATGAAGCGGATCGAGAAGGACGTCTTCTGGCCGATGATCGAGCCGGCGATCGAGAAGAAGGGCCTTACCGTGCTCGCCGTCTGGGAGAACGGCGTTCGCCACATCACCAACAACAAGCGTCCGATCAAGGTGCCCGGCGACCTGGCCGGCATCAAGCTGCGCGTGCCTGAAGGCAAGTGGCGCGTGAAGATGTTCCAGGCCTACGGCGCCAATCCGAGCCCGATGAAGTTCTCCGAGCTCTTCACCGCGCTGCAGACCGGCGTGATGGACGGAGAGGAAAATCCGCTCACGCAGATCTATTCGGCGAAGCTGCAGGAAGTGCAGAAATACCTTTCGCTGTCGGGCCACGTCTACACGCCGGCGTACCTGACCGTCGGGACGAACCACTGGAGGAGCCTGCCCGCCGACGTGCGCCAGGTCCTCGAGGACACGGCGAAGGAAACGCAGGCGTTCGTCTACACGACCGCCGCGCACGACGAGGAGGACCTGCTCGGCAAGCTGAAGCAGGCCGGCATGCAGGTCAACGACGTCGACAAGGACGCGTTCGTCGCCGCAAGCAAGCCGATCTACGACGAATTCGCGAAGGAAGTGCCGGGCGCGCAGGCCGCGATCGACAAGGCGAACGCGCTCCGCAAATGAAGGACGTGAGCGCCGAAGGGCCGCCCCGAGGCGCGA
>Ga0134128_10009140_pt1 | contig 11911 bp, 14 predicted proteins | sample KB31754_FD_96462 | JGI IMG/M metagenome (GOLD analysis project Ga0134128, IMG submission 96462) | Terrestrial soil microbial communities with excess Nitrogen fertilizer from Kellogg Biological Station, Michigan, USA - KB3-175-4 | ecosystem: Environmental > Terrestrial > Soil > Unclassified ...
CCGGCTCGGCGAGCGCATACCGGCCCGCGATGACCGACCCCGCCCCTAAATGCTCCACATGCGCAAGTGTGCCTGATTCCGGTCATCTCGGCTGGCGGTGACCGGCCTCCCGGAAATCTTGGCCCGGCCACGATCTGGCCTGGGTCAATCCGGAAGGGGAGCGTCCGGAATGGTTACTAGAGTGCCTGCATGGCTATCGCACGCTTCCCCAGCATCGTCCTTGACTGCCCCGACCCGGCGGCCATGGCCGCGTTCTACGGCGCGATGCTGGACTGGAAGATCGAGAAATCCGACCCAGACTGGGCCTCGGTCCGCGCGGACTACGGCCAGTGCATCGATTTCCAGCAGGTGGAGAACTACACCCGGCCGGCCTGGCCGGGGCAGGAGGTACCCCAGCAGATGCACCTGGACGTGATCGTGGACGACCTCGACACCGCCGAGGCGGCGGTGCTGGAACTCGGCGCGACCAAGCACGACCACCAGCCCGGCACCACGTTCCGGGTGTTCCTCGACCCGGCCGGGCATCCGTTCTGCCTCTGCGTCGACTGACCCCACGCTGGGCCGCGGCCAGGCCGCCGGTGGCTCCGGTAGCCTCAGGGCCGTGAGACTCCACGTCGGCTGTGCGATGTGGAGCCACGCGGCCTGGCCGGGCCGATACCTGCCGGCGCCGCTGTCGCCGCGCGACCGGCTGCACGCCTACGCGAGCTGGTGCAACGCGGTCGAGGGCAACACGACGTTCTACGCGACGCCGGCCGCGGACACGGTCAGGTCGTGGGCCGGGCAGACCGACCCGGACTTCCGGTTCGTGCTCAAGCTGCCGCGGCTGGTCACCCACGAGCGCCGTTTCGCCGATGTGGGTGAACCGGTCCGGGCCTTCCTGGCCGCGATCGAGCCCCTCGGCCCGCGCGTGCACGCGCTGTGGATCCAGCTGCCGCCGTCCTTCGCCCCGGCCGACGTCGGCGCCCTGGCCGGGTTCCTCGGCCGCCTCCCGCGCGAGCACCGCTACTGCGTCGAGGTGCGGCACCGCGCGTTCTTCGCCGACCCGCGGGCGGAGCAGCAGCTCGAGCGGGTGCTGGGCGACGCCGGCGCCGAGTGGGTGACGTTTGACACCACCGTCCTGTTCGGGAGCCCGCCCTTGAGCGACGTCGAGCGGGAGGCGTGGACCAGTAAGCCGCGCCTGCCCCGCCGGTCACGGGCGCTGACGCCGTATCCGGTGGTCCGCTACATCGGCCGGGACGACGCGGCCCGCACCGCCGCGGGGTGGCAGCCCTGGCTGGACACGGTCACTGGCTGGCTGCGGGAGGGGCGTTCCCCGACCGTTTTCATCCATACGCCCGACAACGTCGAGGCACTCGGGCTGGCGCGCCGGTTCCACGACGAGGTGCGAGCCCGGGTGCCCGAGGTCGAGCCGCTCCCGGAGCCGGTCCCGGTCGGCCCGCCCACCCTCTTCTGAGCCCGCGCCGGACTGTCGTAGGGCCCCGGCATACTTGCCGCGCCGCCCGGCGACGCCGCGGCCTGACTTGAGGAGACCCATGGCTGTCCCATACCAGCTCGTCATCAACTGCGTCGGCCACCCGGAGTCGCTGGCCCGCTTCTGGGCCGAGGCCCTGGGCTACGTGCTGGAGCCGCCGCCGGCCGGGTTCGCCACCTGGGACGACTTTCGAAAAGAAATCGGGTTGCCGGAGTCCTGGCAGGGCCGGGGCACGGACTGCATCATCGACCCGGATGGCGTCGCTCCCCGCATCTGGATCCAGGTCGTGCCCGACCGCAAGATCGTCAGCAACCGCCTGCACATCGACATCCATGCCAGCGGCGGGCGGGACCTCCCGATCGAGGCCCGCAAGAAGCGGGTGGACGCCGAGGCCAGGCGGCTGTGTGACCTCGGCGCCACGCTGCTCAGCGACCTGGACGAGGAACTCGAGGAGGGTATTGACCACTACGCGGTCGCGCTGAGGGACCCCGAGGGCAACGAGTTCGACATCAACTGACGGCCGCCTCGGCGCTCCGGCCTGTCGGAGCGCCGAGAAGGCTGGTACGGGAGTCGTCCGGCGCTTTTACCGGGTTCGCGTCCCCGCCGGCCTGGCCTTTCCCGTGGCCGGCCCGCCGTTCTGGCTCGGGGCGCCGCCGACGACCCTGGCCGGGTCGGGCGGCAGGGGAGACCCCGCGTTGACCTGAGCCGGATCGGGCGGGAGCGGAGATCCGAGGCTGATGACCCACCGCCGCGGCGGCAGGGGAGACGGATTCCTGCTGGTGCGCATGATGACCTCCTGAGTGCAGCCCCCCGACGAAGTCCTCGGGCCGCCGGCTGACCGGCCGGCCGCCCGGCAATTCTTCTATCGTGCCACGATATAAATTCTAAGCGCAAATGCGCTGCTGTCAAATACGCCCTGCCCGGGGCTCGGGCTGGGGACCCGCCGCCACGCGGTGCTCGTCAGCGCAGGTGCCGGGTGAAGAACCGCAGCGCGCTGTCGATCTCGAACCTGGGGATCTGTCCATGCCCGCCCGGGTTGGCGTGCAGCGTCTTCTCCGCCGAGGCGAAGGCGTCGAACAGCGCCAGGCCGCCCGCGCGCGACACCAGCTCATCGTCCCACTGGATCAGGCGAAGCCGCCGTCGGCCGCGAAGCGCCGGGCCCGGGCCACGATGCCGGGGGCCTGCTTGTGCTGGCCGCCGCCGTGTCCCATCAGGATCAGGGGGCGCGGGCCGGCGTCGCCGTCCGGCGTCCACAGCACGCCGGGAACCTCGCCGCTGGCGGTGGTCAGGGTGAAGAGCTGCTCGGTGACGCCGTCGGACGACGTCGCAGAGGTGAAGCGCATTGCGTGTCCAGCCTTCCGGGATGCCTTATTCGGGCACTCCCTAGGCCATGCGGGGGAGGGAGGCCCAGTCGGTCATAGCGTTGATGGGTCTCACCTCCTCAGTTCGCGCTGCGCACAGCGACGCTGAACGTAGCACGCCCAGTCTGCTCAGGCCACCGCCGGCTTACGGCGGCATCTCGGCCACGCCCTGGGCCACGGCGCAGGGCGCGCACAGCGGCATGGCGGTCTCGCCGCGCTGGCGCCGCGTCATGACGGCCCGGCCGTCGCACACGTCGCGGTCCTGCGGATGGGCCGTTTCGCACGGGCACTGGCAGCCGCCCAGGATCCCGGCCAGCGCGGCGCGCGCCGCCTCGACGGCGGTGCGCATGGCCGGATCGAGCTTGCCCGCGGCCTCGTAGGTCGCCGCCGCCACTTGCTCCCGCCACTGCCCCAGCGCCGCCGTGGCCGCCTGCCACGCGGCGGCGAACTGCCGCGCCGGGCTATCCGGATACTCCGCCATCAGCCGATTTTCTCACCCGACGGGGGCATTGACCAGCGCCTACTCCCCGGGCGGCGTCATTTGCGCTCCCAGCAGGGCGTTATTCGCGCTCGATCACCCGAAGTCCGCGCCGCGGCGTCCACGACTCGATGACCAGCATCGTCGCCTCCGGATTGAGCCGGGTGATGACGACCTCGGAGATGTCGGCGGCGAACAGGTCGCCCCCCTTGCCCTCCGCCCCCTCGCCGACCGGCCCGGCCGGGACCGCCCGCCCGGCGATCTTGGCCTCGCCGGGCCACTCGGCCTCCTTGCCGTCCTGCGGGTGGAACGTCGGCCCGTGCAGGGCGAACCGGGGATCCCGCCGCAGGTCAGCGCCCTTGTGCGCCCCCGGCATCGACCCGAACCTGAGCTCGCCGTCGGCGAACTCGCACTCGATGCCCGAGATCCGCGGCGAGCCGTCAGCCCGCACCGTCGCGATCGTCTTGTGCCTGCCCGCCTCGAACAGCCGCCGCACCCGCGCCGCGAAATCGGGCTCCGCCTGCTCCACGTCCTTCCACGCTGTCATAGTCGCAGTATGCGCCCAGGCGGCCGGGCTCAGGACTCGGCCCACCCGCGCGGGCCATGCGGTCGTAGACCAGCGCCTCCAGTCGCTGACCCGCCCGGGCCGAGGCGATGAGGCAGATGGCCACCGCGACCAGGCCGGGAACCTCGGTCAGCCAGACCGCGCGGGAGATGCTGACGCTGAAGATGAGGGCCACCCGCGCCACCGCGTAGGCCACGAACATCGCGCCCCAGACGGCGGACAGCCGGCGCTGGATGGTCAGGAAGCGCCGGGAATGCCCGGCCAGCCACTCGAAGGCGAGAACGCCGGCGCGGCCGCCCTTCTTGGCCGCGAAGGGCTTGGTGGCGTCCACCGTGACCGGGCGGCCGGTACCGGTACTGGCCAGGATCCAGATTCCGGCCACGGCGATGAACAGCGATCCGCGGGCCAGGGTGAGCCGTGCGTCCCGGACGGCCAGGTCGAGCACGAGGCCGAGCGCGATCTCCACGATCACCAGGACGCCCAGGCTGTCGATCCGGCCCCGGCGGAGCGTGTTGATGAGCGCGACGATCGCGGTCAGCCCGCCGCCGGCCACCAGCGACCAGAACGGGCTCAGCCCGGCCGAGGTCAGTGCGTAGTACGACACCAGCGGAAGGGCGATGTCGAGCAGGTAGGCCACGACGCCGGTGATGCCGCGGGCGGGTCGCGACGGGGTCTCAGTGCTCGTGGGCGCCGCAGTACTTGTGGACACGGTTGGCTGACCTCCGATCTGACTGACTCCGCTCGAAGCTGATCCCGGCTACGGGCGGGGATCACCAATGCAAGAGCCTTAGTCACTAATTAATTTAGCTTGTAAGATGATTGGAGAGTAAGGTAAGTTGCGGGCATGGCGCAAGACGCAGCTTCCGCGGATCCGGCGGTGGCCGAGCTGCTCGGCCGCGAGTTCTCCACCGCGATCGTGGTGTTCAACGAGGCCGTCGGCCGGCTGCTCGGGCTCAGCGCGGTCGAGCGCAAGTGCATCGACGTGCTCCGGCGGCTGGGGCCGGTGACGGCGGGCACGATCGGGGAACACACCGGCCTGACCACCGGGGCCGTCACCGGCCTGATGGACCGGCTGGCCAAGGCCGGCTATGTCCGGCGCGACCGTGACCCGCACGACCGGCGCAAGGTCGTGGTCGAGCTGTTGCCGAACGAGCGCATGGACGCGCTGCTGGCCACCGCGTTCGGGCCGTTCAGCGAGGACATGACGAAGATCGCGGCCGGGTACAGCGACGCCGAGCGCCGCGCGATCGCCGACTGGGTCCGCCGGACCACCGACGCGCTGGTCGCCAGCACCCACCGGATCATGGCCACCGGGTCCCCGGACCGGGCGTGAGCCCTGGCCAGCGTCCAGCCGCAGACCTCCGCGTAGAGCGTGAGCCCGAGCGGCCGCAGCTCGTCGATCTCCACCGAGCCCTTCATGTCGCGCAGCTGGCGCCAGTAGAAGTGACGGCGCATGTCCGGGCCCAGGCCTGTGGTCCAGCCCAGGTAGATGTCGCTGGCCGCCTGCATCATCCGCTGCCCCTGGACCACGCGCTCGCCGTGCTGCCGGTAGCGGCTGCGGCGCAGGTTCGCCTCGAGTACCGACGCGGTTGCCTGCTTGACCTGGAGGAAGAGCGGATCGCGGGCGTCGCGTCCCTGGAGCAGGACGATGTAGGCCCGGGTCCCGACGCTGCCCACGCCGACGACCTTGCGGGCCATGTCCACGATCTCGAAGCGCTCGAGCAGCCTGCGCCGGTCATCCTGCAGGGTGGACCCGTAAGCCCGGAACAGATCGTGGAGCGAGGCCATGAGCTGGTCCTCGTCCAGGTGGGCGTACCAGATGTCCATGGTCCCCATCTGCGCGAACGAGGCCATCGCCTCCCGGTAGGCCCGTACCGACGCCAGCGTGGCCGCGCGTGCGTCCGCGCGGGAGAACCCGTTGCTGCGCGCGGCGATGGTGAAGCTGGCCGACATCCGCTCGACGTCGTACTCGAACGGCCCGGGCAGGGTCTCGTCGAAGTCGTTCACGTCGAACAGCAGCAGGCGCTCGGGGGAGGCGAACAGGCCGAAGTTGGACAGGTGCGCGTCGCCGCACAGCTGGGCTTCCAGGCCGACCGCGGGCGTGTCCTTGAGGTCGGCCGCCATGACCTTGGCCGCGCCGCGGTAGAAGGTGAACGGCGAGACCATCATCCGGCCGTGCCGGACCGGCACCAGGTCCGGCTCGCGAGAGGCATCCTGCTCCTCCAGCAGGGCGACGGGGTCCGGGCGATCGGCGGCCGGGCGCCACCCGGTGTGGCTGGACAAGGCGGCCCGGTCCCTTGCCGCCAGGCCCGCGGCTTCCCGGTCCTCCAGGTTCGGATGCGCCATCTTCCGCCCGGCCATGCGGCTCACCTCTATTCCGCTGACATCCGGAGATCATTAGTCTTCATCTTGAATAACACGGTTTACTGGCACCGCCGCCATCGACGGCGGTGGCTGCCGTTCCACTGGGGGGAACCGATGAGGACGCACCAGACGTCTCGCTTGCTGGCCATCTTCGCACTGCCGCTGGCGGTCACCACGCTCTGCGCCGTGCCCGCCGCGGCCAGCGGCGCCGCCACGAAGGCCGCCAGCCCGCCGGTCGGCAGGCAGCTCGCGGTGCTGAACGGGACCGGCGCCGACCGGTACTTCGGTACCGCGGTGGCCATGTCCGGCACCACCACCACCACCGCCGTCATCGGCGATGGCGCCCGGAGCGAGACCACGCTCGGCCGGGTCTACGTGTTCGGCAAGGCCTCGTCCGGCTGGAAGCAGGCCGCGGAGCTCAAGGAGGCCAGCGCCTCCAACGACGGCTTCGGCACCTCGGTGTCCATCTCCGGCTCGACCCTGCTTACGGGCGCGCCCGATGCCCTCGACTTCAACGGCGAGGCGTTCGTGTACGCCAAGACGGCGGCCGGGTGGAAGCGGACGGCCGTGCTCAAGGAGCCGGATCCGGTTTTCGAGGGCGACGACGCGTTCGGCACGTCGGTGGCCGTCTCCGGGACGACGATGGTCATCGGAGCGCCCGGTCACCAGCACGGCACCGGGTTTGGCGAGGCCTTCGTGTTCACCAAGACGGCATCCGGCTGGAAGCAGACCGCGGAGCTGAGTGAGCCCGGCGCCGGGGACAACGGCTTCGGCGGCTCGGTGGCGATCGCCGGCCCGACCGCCGTCATCGGCGCGCAGGACGCGGCCACGTTCGCGGGCCGCGCCTTCGTGTTCACCAAAACGTCGGCGGGCTGGAAGCAGGCCGCCCAGCTCAAGGGCGCGGCCGGGGGCAGCGGCGGCGGCGGGTCCGGAGCCCTGTTCGGCCACGTGGTGGCGATCTCGGGCACCACGGTGACCGTTGGCGAACCGCAGCGCAACCCGAGCCTTGAGGGCCGGGTGTACGTCTTCACCCGGACGTCGGCGGGCGGGTGGAAGCAGACCGCCGCGCTGACCCACGGCGGGCCGATCACCGAGCTGGGCCGCTGGCTGGCCGTATCGGGCTCGACGCTGATCGCGAACCGGGGCGAGATCGGTGCCTACCTGTTCATGCGGCAGGCGGGACGGTGGAAGCTGGCCGCGACGCTCAAGCACCCCGGCGACGGGGGCTCGGCGGTCGCCATCGCGGGCTCGGCCGCCGTCGTCGGCGTCGTCGGCACCACCCAGCGCGGGCATGCCTACGTCTACCAGGCCTGAGCGCCGCCGTCCGGCGGCTCACCAGCGCTCCTGAGATCTGGTTCGCAGTGTCCCTCCTGCCCCGAGACTCGCACCTGGACTACCTGACTGGGCTCGATGACGAAGGCGAAGAAGTGCAGCGATTCAGCCTGTCGTTCCACGGCCACAACTGGCACCGATTCCGTGCCAAAACGGAAAGGGCCGACCCGACGCTCCTTGACAATTAAGTGTCACAAAAATGGTAAAAGGCCAGGCCAAGCAGCTCTTGGGATGATGACGACGACCTGTGCGGCACAGATCGCGCGACTGTGGAGTCGTCTAGTCAGGTGGCCCGGTCGTATTTTGGAGTTCTAGACGGCGCACCACGCTGTGCGTATAGTTTGGAGCGTCTCGGGCCGTTGAGCAGGCGCTTGGCGGTGACGAGAACGAGGAGGGACTAAGCCATGCCAGTTGATCCTCATATGGTTACGCGTGGTGCCCTGGTCGCTGGCTTGCCTTCGTGGTGGGATCGCTTGCGGGCTAAGGCCAAGATCATTGGGACTGCCATGACCAGCCGCCACGACAAGGTGATGACGGTAAGCAATGACGGCAGGCGCATCGAACTTATTGACGCTGACGAGTTCAGCGGTACTCACCGGGAGACCGGTGGGCCGGAAGCCAGGGCGCCAGCGCCGAACGCCGGACCCAACGCCTAAACCCATGGCTGACATCCCGGCGGGGTCAGTCCCCGCCGCTGTGACCATCCAGGAGGCCGCAGAACTTCCGGCGGCGCGGGGGGATCGGCAAGTCCGGCGGGGAGCCGGCCTGTTCTGGGCCGCCGTGGCGCTGATCCTGCTTGGTGGGGTGGCCGTCGGCCTCCTCGCTGGTAACTGGTCGATGAGCACTACCCGCGGAGCCATAATCGCTGGCATCTGCGGTACGACGTTCATTGGCGCTGGGGTCTGTGCTAGGGCAGCGGTAAAGCGGCTACTACCCGGGGTCTAGACGGGCGTTGCGGCTGACCCAAGACGGTCTCCTGAGTAATCTCGCGACCCCGGCAGTCTGCACCGAGCTCGCTGACCCTGCCCGCGCCGCTAGGATTCATGCCCATGAATGATCCGGGCTCGCCGCGCGACACCGTTCGGTCTAAAAAACCCCATGTAGATCTGCTACGCCTAGCTACTAAACCACTGCTTCGGCTGATTCAGACGCGTGTGAAAACTGAGCTGGATCTCAGGATTGAGTCCGGAGCAGGCCTCCAATGCCCGCCTTTCGGCAACTTCACGTGTTTCCCCGCCGGACCAGCTATACCCCCCGCCGTCAGCCCGTGCAATCGCGAGAAACATATTACATCCCCATACTCGGATTACGGCATCTGGTTGATCGTGCTTTCTCAGAACCATTTCTTCGGCTTCTGCCTGACTCGCGGCACCGTGGGACCAGCAGAGTGTTCCTTCTGAGGCCGAGGAGGAAATGGCGCCATAACCGCCAAGCGCCCTATGGGCCTTCATCGCATGGCCGCAGAAACATTTACGACTTGGCCTTACTATCCATCCCACTTTTTCACCGTGGTAACCATCGGCGAAAACCCCGAGATCTCCGGAATGAAAAGCAGGGCAATTGCATTTTGTGCAATTTCCAGCGCCCACGGGATAACTCCTTGATATTTAAGCGTCCTGACGCCTTGGCAGGCCTGGCAGCTCAACAACCCGCTCGTCAGCCTGGGCAAGCTGCCTCCACCGTTCTGGGCAACAAGGTCCCACGCGAGGATCAATTCATCCCGCTCCTAGCCGCGATTGCTCTGGGTGCTGGCTGCCATGCTCCGACTGTAGGCCGCTACCGCCATTTGTCCTTCGCCAAACAGCCTTAATTGGCGTCGGTACGAGAACATTGAACCCAGCCGGGCCCCCGGCGACCTCGGTGAAGCCCAAGACGTCGCCGTAGAAGCGCCGCTGGCGGTCCAGGTCGTCGGGAAACTACGCCGATCCAGCCGGGCCAGTTCGCCTCGCGGCTGGCCGGCCGGGCATCAGCTCCAGGAGCGGCCGTTCCAGTGGAGGATGTAGGTCCGGGAGTAATTAGCCTGGCCCACGGCCCAGCCGTAGCTCGGGCCGGCGAAGCCCAGCCCGTTGAGCTGCGCGTTCGTTCCCGGGCTGCTCACGCTGCTGGTGCCCGGACCCAGGCGCGCCCGGTCCACCTGATGCTGATCGGCCCGACGCTCGTCCCGGTGTTGACACCCACCGCGAACGCGGTCCCGTGCCGCCCGGCCGCGATGGCATTCAGCCAGTGTTAGGTCCCCTGCTCGGGGAACTTGCCGACCCACTGCCAGGCGCTCCCGCTCCAGCGGGCCAGCACGCCAGTGATCATCCCGGTGTAGAGGCCGGTGGCGAAGGTGGTGCCCGACGAGGTGGTGGCCACCCCGTCCATGGCGACGCCGGTCCCAGTCCCGAACTTCGGATCGACGCGGGACCACTTCGTCCCGGCCAGCCGGAAGATCACCGGCGAGGTCTGCGGCACGGTGGGCCCGGTGCTGTGGTAGCCGACGGCCCAGCCGCCCTTCGCGGTGGCCGTCACCGCCGACAGGCTGCCGTTGGCGACCGCCGGACTGCTCACCGCGCTCCACGTCCGTCCGTTCCAGTGCACGATCAGCGTGCGCGGGTGCAGATCGCTGCCGGTGCTGCCGACCGCCCAGGCGTATTTGGCACTGACCACCGTGATCGCCGACAGGTCACCCGGCCCGGTCAGCACCCGTGGGCTGGTGACGCGCCACCAGGCCCGGCCGTTCCAGCGCAGCATCAGCACCTTCCGGGTGCTGGTCCCGGTGTAGCCGACGGCCCAGGCGTCGCTACGCGACGCGGCCGCGACCCCGGACAGCCCGCCGGCCGCGCTGTAGGCCGTGGCGGCCGGGTGCACTGTCCTGGCCGGGTGCGCCGCCTTGGCCGGGTGCACCGCCGCCGAGACCGGGCCCGCGGCCACGCCGGCCAGGCTGACCGGAATGCCGGCCGCCGCGATCGTGAGAATGGCACGCATGCTAACGCGCACAGGACTGCCCCCCATCCGCCGGCCCGCCGCCGGGCCGCGCTGATCCGCATCGAAGGTAACCCGGTGCCTGACCGCGTCGCCATAAGCGCGACCGGGCGGCCTGGCAAGAGGAGTCAGCGCTGATGGCAGGCTGATCGGGGACGCCGGGGCTGATGGCGACATTCCCCTCATGCGTGAGATCATCCCGGACTATGCGCAAAGACCTGCGGGAATCCCCTGAGTACGCGGCGGTGGCCGAGCATCTGCGGCGGATGCACGAGCCGGTATTCGGCCGGCCGCATCACGTCACCGACCTGGTCGCCACGGCCGACGCCGGCCGCATCGTGGTGACCGGATCGGTCTACGACGAGCTCGAGGGGCTGCCGCGCACGGCACTGTACGAAGTCCGGGACGGCGAGCTGCACGCGCTGACCTCCGGCGGCGGGTCGGCCAGGGCGGCGCGGCTGGCACCGGACGGGTCGGCGCTGGCCTTCCTGTCCGACCGGGCCAAGGCCGAGGTGTTCCAGCTCTACCTGCTGGCCGAGGGCCAGCTCGGGGAGGCCAGGCCGGCTCCCGCCGTGCCCGGAACGGTCGAGTTCCTCGCGTGGTCACCGGACGGCGGCCGGATCCTGCTCGGGGTGGCCGGGCTGGGCGCGGAGATGGCCGACGCCCAGGGCTCTGGCACGGCCGGCTCGGGCGAGTCCGGGCTGCCGGACTGGTACCCGGAGGTCGAGGCCGGAACGCCCGAGGATGCCTGGCGCAGCCTGTGGCTCTACACCCCGGCCTCGGGCGAGCTGGCGCAGGTCTCGCCCGACGGGCTGAACGTCTGGGAGGCGGCCTGGTCCGGCAGCGGGCACGTGCTCGCGATCACCAGCGACCGGCCCGGCGAGGACGACTGGTACCAGGCGGTGCTCAGCCGGCTCGACCTCTCGACCGGCGCGGTCACCGAGCTGCTCCGCAGCGACGTCCAGCTCGGGCTGCCCGCCGGGACGTCCGACGGCACGCGCGCCGCCGTGGTGGAGGCCGTCTGCAGTGACCGGTGGATCGTCGCGGGCGACCTGATCCTGCTGGACCTGGAGGCCGGCACCAGGTGCGCCGTCGACACCGCCGGGACCGACGTCACCGCGGTCCAGTGGATCGACGGAACGCGGCTCGGCTACGTCGGCCAGCGCCACCTGGACAGCGTGGCCGGGATCGCCGACGCCGGGGCGGGACCGCTGCCGGAGAAGATCGCCGCCACCGAGCTGGCCGCGTCCGCGCAGTCGTGGGCGAGCTGGTTCTACCCGGGCGGCGCCTTCACCTCCGACGGCCGGGTCATCGTGATCCGCGACGACTACGACAGCCCGCAGCAGATCGCGATCGTTGACACGGGCGCCGACCAG
>Ga0134128_10009141_pt1 | contig 11911 bp, 5 predicted proteins | sample KB31754_FD_96462 | JGI IMG/M metagenome (GOLD analysis project Ga0134128, IMG submission 96462) | Terrestrial soil microbial communities with excess Nitrogen fertilizer from Kellogg Biological Station, Michigan, USA - KB3-175-4 | ecosystem: Environmental > Terrestrial > Soil > Unclassified ...
CCATCTGGGAGAACTGTATCTCCGGCTGGAAAATCTGCCGCAGGCAATTGCCAACTTGCAACAGGCCGCGCAATTGAATCCGCTGGACGTGCAGGGTCAAGCCAACCTTGCGACCGCATACGTCAACACCAACCGGCTGGACGATGCGGAACGCGCGTTCCGCTGGGTGCTGACCCTCCAGGAATTTGTGCCTGCGTACAACGGACTGGGTGTGATCGCGATGAAGCGCCACAATCTGCCGGAAGCGCGCAAGGATTTCGAACACGCGGTCAAGCTCGACCCGACGAATACGGAAGCGCAATTGAATCTCGGCATCCTTTGCACGCAGACGGACGACTTTCCCTGCGCACGGACCGCCTTCAAGGCATTCCTAGCCCATGCGCGGCCCGCCGATTACAAGGACATGATTCCTCGCGTGAAATATGCGCTGTCGCGCATGAACTCACGAACATGATTTTTTGATGGCATGATGCGGCGATTTTTTGCGGCCATCTGCTCTCGTACGCGCTCCATCTAACTGCCCAGCCGCAAAGGCATTCATTCTTCGGAGCCATCATGACATCGCACAAAGGCAATCGCAATCCTCGAGAAGCAGGACCGAAACCGCCGTTTCCGCAAAAGAAAATCTCCTGGCCCGGCAGCGATCGCCAAATGACCCCTCCCGCCGACCACGGAGAATCCTCCTACACGGGCCACGGCCGATTGAAAGATCAAGTCGCAATTGTTACCGGTGACGATAGCGGCATCGGACGCGCGGTCGCCATCGCCTTCGCGAAAGAAGGCGCGGATGTGATCCTGAATTATCTTCCCGAAGAGGAACCGGACGCGCAGGAAACCGAAAAGCATGTTCAGGCAGCCGGAAGAAAAGCCGTCCGCGTGGCTGACGACATTGGCGATCCGGCGACCTCGAAGAAGCTGGTGAAAACGGCACAGGAAGCATTTAGCCGGTTGGACATCGTCGTCAACAATGCTGGATTTCAGATGGTCCGCGAGGAAATCTCGGAAGTATCGCCGGAAGAGGTGGACAAAACATTTCGCACAAATATGTTCGGGACATTCTTCCTTTGCCAGGCGGCGCTGCCTGTTTTAAAGCCGGGCGCTTCGATCATCAACAGTTGCTCGATCGAAGCGTACACCCCGGAACCTGGCCTGCTGGCCTACGCCGCCACCAAGGCAGCACTCGTAAACTTCACAAAAAATCTCTTAAAACTCGCGGCAGAAAAAGGAGTTCGCGTGAACGGTGTCGCGCCAGGACCTGTATGGACGCCCCTGATTCCCTCCACCATGCCGGAGGACAAGCCGAAAAACTTCGGGAAGAATACCGTTTTTGGACGCCCGGCACAGCCCATCGAATTGGCCCGGCTGTATGTCTTCCTGGCGTCGAACGACGCCAGCTATGTTTCCGGAGAAATTTACGGCGCCACCGGAGGACGCATGCCGGTTTAGGCTGCATCCATATGGTTGTGCCATCCATCTGGATTGCAATTTCTTATGGCCATTGATCGGGACAGGGCAACAAAACATTTTGACAAGCTACGAAAATCGCTGCGAAATCTGCCGAAGCATCCTTCGCCCAAGCAAGTTCACTCCCTGCGCACCAGCATTCGCCGCGCGGAAGCCATTCTTGACGTCCTGATCGTTGGGAAAAATTCGGATAAAAACTGCCTGCGGAACGCGATAAAACCGGTCCGCAAAAAGGCCGGGCATGTGCGAGACATGGACGTTTTGATTGCGTTCACAGCGAAACTTTCGAAAGAGATCGACGACCTCTGCGTCGTGCAACTGATTGAGCATCTCAGCCGGGAGCGCATTCGCTCTGCCAACAAGCTTCTCAAAACTTTTTCTAAAACAAAGAAGCCCGCCCGCCGCTGTCTGAAAGAATGTTCCTATCTCGTGGAAATCCAATTTTCCGCGGCGAAGAAACGCAAGCATGCCATTCATGAGATACCCGCGGAAGCGCTCACTCACGCTTATTCCCTATGGATGGACTTATCGGAATGGCCACAATTGACGGCGGAAAACCTTCACCCATTTCGTTTGAAGGTAAAAGAGCTGCGATATGTTCTTCAATTGTTCAGCAACCAAGACAAGGGCTTCATCGGCGCGCTGGGCCGCGCAAAAGATGCCATAGGAGAATGGCACGATTGGCATGCGTTATCCATGGTCGCGGTAGATATCTTGAAAAACCATGCGGACTGCCCTCTCGCGATGAAGATTCGCTCCGCAACAAAACAGAAGCTGCACCAGGCGCTTTCCGTTTCAAATGCGATGCGGAAGAAGTATCAGCCCGGCCAATTCGACCATGGCCATACCCACAGAAAGTCCAGGCGGTCATCCCCGACGGGCGGTTGGCGGCAGGTCCGTCTGCCGCAGCATCTGCTCGCAAAAGGATGAAGCTCCGGTTAGGCCGACATCTCAATCCCAATTTCATCCCTTATTGGCGACGGATGGCCTCAACCCCGCAGTAACTTATGGTTTGAACGGCTTTACAGTCTGAAATATACTCTGCCCAGTCCACAATCCTGCTGAGGTTACGTCATGAAATTAAAATTTGGCGCTTGCGTAGCGCTCGCTTTCCTTTTCGCGTTGTCCGGCGTGATGATTGCCCAAACTTCTTTCCCGCCGAATTCCCTGGATCCCACCCGCAATATCGCGAACCCTCAGCTCCTCGACCAGAGCCACACGCCGCTGCCCGAGCAATACATCTGGACCGCGGACGACGTGTCCGCGCCTCACGTGCATGGTCAGCATAACGAGACCATCGCTACGCCGCATTATTTCCGCGCGGCATTCAATGTTGCGACACTCCCGAAGCAGGCAACACTGTATGTTGCCGGCCCGAAGGCGCTGGAAGTCTATGTGAACGGAAAACTCGCCGACAACGTTCAGGAAAATCCGGACTCTACGCTGAAAGACCCGATGTTTGAAACGGATGTGGCGCGATTCCTGCACTCCGGAAAAAATGTGCTGGCGGTCAAGATCACGCCGCTCGAACAGCGCTGGATGCATGAAACGTATTTCGTTGCGAAGATTGTCCCGCGGCCTCCGGACGTCTACGCGCCAGCCCTGGTGATCAGCGATCCAAACTGGAAGGGCGCGAGAAATGTCGCCGCCGGATGGTCGGACTCCAACTTCGACGATGCATCGTGGAAGCCCGTCAAGGCGCTGGGATCGATCGAAAGCTCGATCGACTTCTTTCAGGCGAATGACGATGCCGGGCTCTATCGTTGGCCGGGCTATATTGGCGCTTCATCATTTCTTGCCCACACCGTTCTACCCATCCACAGCGTTCTGGAAGTATTTCGCGGACGCAGCACCTATAGCAATCTCGACGCGCTGACACAAATTTCCGCTCCATCCGCCGGCCAGGAATTTACCGTGCATCTCGCCTCTGCGAATGTTCCCGAGCAAGAGGTACCGAGTCTTCTGCTGGATTTCGGAAAAGAAATCAATGGCCGGATCGAAATTGTTTCCGACTCCGATCAGCCGATCCAGATGACCGTGCAATATGGCGAATCGAAAGAGGAAACCGTCATTCAGCCATATCTCGGAGTCGATCCCCTAACCGTCCTTCCCCACACCACCGCGTATGGACCGAAGTCCTCCTTCCGCTACGCGAAAATTCGCTTCGTCGGCGGCGGCCAGGAACTGCGTTTCAAAAGCATCGCGCTGGACGCGATTTATTATCCGGTGCAATATCAAGGCTCGTTTGAATCTTCGGATCCGCTCTTGAACCGTATCTGGGAAGTTGGCGCATACACCTCGCATCTCTGCATGCAGGACGACATCTGGGATGCGCCCAAGCGTGACCGCATGCGCTGGGCAGGCGATCTGGATGTAAGTGGCCGCGTAATTGACGACGTGTTCTACGATCACTTTCTGATGCAGGACACCATCACGCGCCTGGTGCCGGCGGCGCCGGCGACATACCACGTGAGGGGTAATCTCGGATACGTGAACGGAATCCCCGGATACTCTGCATGGTGGATCAGCGAACTGACGCAGTATTACCTCCACACCGGCTCACTCGATTATGTGAAGGGCCTGCACGATCGACTGCTGCAAGTGCTCGCTTATATGGACACAGATCTCGACGCAAAAAATCTATTCGCCAATAAAAACAATGCATGGCCGTTTATCGATTGGTCCCCGGACCTGGACAATGACACTCCCGAAACGCGCCGGGGAACGCAGTTTGAGTTCTACCTGGCCTATCGGGACGCAGCCTACCTGCTGCGGCAATCGGGGGACAATGTCAATGCGGAACAATATGAACGGCGCGCGCAAACACTGAAACAGGCATCCCAGAAATATCTGCTCGATGCTTCGACCGGCACATTCGGACCACGCTGGCAGATAAACGCTATTGCGGTCTACTCCGGTGTGGCGAACCGATCGCAGTACGCGCCCATCTGGGACCACGTACTCTCCAGCGTGACGACGACAAAGTATACGGCGCTCTTCATGAGTCCTTATTACAACTACTACATCATCTCCGCGATGGCAGAAACCGGCCACACCTCGGAAGCGCTGGACTGGATTCGCACCTACTGGGGCGGAATGCTGGACGAAGGTGCGACCAGCTTTTGGGAGGCATATTATCCCACCTGGCCGAAATACGATTTCCACGCTTCCCTGCAGGCCGACGACGGGACCGGCTACTTCGTCAGCCTCTCCCATGGATGGTCCAGCGGCCCCACCGCGTGGATGATGGAGCAGATTCTCGGCATTCAGCCGACTGGCCCCGGATTCAAACAGGTGACCATCCGTCCAGACCTAGGTGGGCTCAAATGGGCGCGTGGAGCCGAACCCACGCCGAACGGATTGCTGAAGATCGATCTACAACAAAACGGCGGACTGCAAATTGGCGTTAATGTTCCGGCGAATGTGGAAGCAACGGTTCTCATTCCCGTTGAAAGCACGTCACAACATGTGTATATCAATGGCAAAGAAGTGGGCGCGGGCCAATCGCAGATCGTCGAAAACGGAACCCGCGCCGCCGTCGTGCTGCATCAGCCGGGTCATTACACACTCGAGGCGCGATAAATCTCCGCACGGCTTGCGTTCGGATTCAATGTACTCCGGGCGCAAGCTGGGGATGTTGTCTCGCCCACGCCAGATATTCCTTGATGGTATAAAACGTCCGGTAATTATAAAGATGCCCCTTGTCCTCGATCGGCGCCGGCCAATCGAGGCTCCAGGAATCACCCGTCTTTTCCATCCATTGGGCCAGCTGCGCATCCAGATCCTGGCGTATTGAGCGCGCTGAATCTTCCTGCACAAGGTTTTTCATCTCGTCTGGATCGCTTTGCAGGTCGTAGAGCAGCCACGGCTCGGACTCACGCCGCGCATACATATATCGTTCTGTTCGGATGGCGCGCCACGCATGCTTCTGGCCGCTGCTGAGATACGGGCCGAAATTCTGGAAATATGCAGAGGTCGGCCCGCGATCCAATTTCCCCAGCGCCGCCTTTGATTGATCAATTCCCTGCATCTTCGCCGGAACCGGCAGCCCGCAGAGCGACAACAATGTTGGCGCAAAATCGACATGCGAAAACAGGACGTCGGACGTTCGCCCCGCCGGGATCTCTGCCGGCCAGCGCATGATGCCTGGCACGCGGATCGATTCCTCCCACGGCAATTTTTTCATGATCCTGCCTTGCGATCCGAGCATATTGCCGTGGTCGGATGAGAAGAAGACAATGGTGTCGTTCTCCAGATCCAATTCCTTCAAAGTCTGCAACAGCCGGCCGACCTGGTCGTCGATTGCCGTCATCATTGCATAGTACCCGGCGACATCTTTACGGCTTGCGCCTTCGGTACCCTCCACCCAGTTTGCTTCCATCGTCAGATTTTCTGGATCGTACATGTCCATGTACTTATTGGGGGCTAGGTAGGGATCATGCGGCGTGCCCAGGGCAAGCATCAAAAAGAAGGGCTGGTTTTGCGATTCATAGAGGAATTCAATTGCAAGGTCCGCCCAGTATTCCGGCTCAAAACGATCTTCAACAATGGGAACATTTTCATCGCGGAAGTACCAGCCATGAAAATAGTTGTGATTGCACTCATTCGCCGCCCAGTGTTGGAATCCATGCCGCCTTGGCCCGGGCGGAATAAATCCCGGAAGCCTCGGCCCACCATCGAGATGCCATTTGCCAACGTAGCCGGTTTTGTATCCGGCTCGGCTGAACAACTCTCCCATCGTCGTGGTGCTCTCTCTCAGGCGCAGATCGTTGGCGACCATCCCGTTTCGACTGGGATAAGTGCCTGTCAGCATATTGGCCCGGGCTGGGCAGCACAGCGGAGTGTTCGAGAGTGTGTGCCGAAACAGAGTGCCTTCCGAAGCCAGCTTATCCAGATGCGGGGTCTTCACATCTGGATTTCCCATGCAGCCCAGCGATTGCGCTCGCCATTCGTCCGGAAGAATGAATACAACGTTCGGCGGGCGCTTCGTCGTTTCCGAGGCTTGCAGCCCTTTGCCCTCCAGGCTCAGGGCCGCAAGCGCCCCTGTGGTCTGTTTCAGAAATGTACGCCTGTTCATTGATCTCCTATTTTGAAAATTGGCAGTCTCTCACACTGACAATCTTTTTCTACTATTTCTAGTCAATCGTTCTTCAATCGGGATAATCGTAACGCCGGATCAGAAACTGAATCGCGCGCTCAACAATCCCGATCTGGGGCCAGTGAAGTCGCTCGCGGACGTGGCTGTTATCTTGCCAGCCCCCGTGTCCGTTACGTTCACGTCCGGATTGCCAAAATTCGGGTGGTTGAGAACATTTGTAAAGCTGGCTGAAACTTCCAGCGATGTGGTTTTCGGCATGATGAAGGTTTTGTATACCGCGCTATTCAATACCCAATAACCTGGGCCTTTAATGCTGCCGAACCCGGCGTTTCCGAACGTGCCGTTCTTTGGTATTGCATACGCTTTCGGGTTGAACCAATTGTTGATGGTGCGTTTGCCGATGGGAGTTGGATCTCCGATCCGACTCGCAGTGCCGGAAAACTGATTGGTATTCGAAGGATCCGCCCCGCTAAAGATTGGCGTCAGATATTGGCCCGTCTGCTGAAGGTAGGCCACGCTCAATTGCCAGCCACCCAGTATTTTGCTTGCAAGATTATTTGCCTTCAACACCCACCCTCCCGGCCCAACAGGAAGTGCCCAGATAAGCTTGGAGACAAAATCCCATCGCGGAGTGTATTGGTCATTGCCCCATTGGCGGTGAAGGTTGTATGTATCTTCCGCAATGACGCCCGATTCGTGCGTCTGTGCCCCGTGATCGTCCGTCAGGTTCTTGGCCCAGGTCAGGGCAGCCTCAAACAAAAGCCCGTGCCTCAGGTTGTGATTTACTTCGCCAGTCAGACTGTTGTAATCCTGCCTGCCGCCGTTCGCATATTGGTTGATCGTCTGGTACAGCGGATACGGAGTATTCGCCTGGGAGAACGGTTTCGTGCTGACCGGCACCTGATTGATATTGCGCCCGTACTCTAGATCGGAATCGAACGTTCCAACATAGGAGAATCGCAGGGACGTATTGAATCCGATATTTCGCTCCAACGTCAGGCTTGCCTGCTGCAGAATTGGATTCCGCAGATTCACATCCAGGCTGTTCAAAACGATCGCGCCGAGTTTTCCCGCGCTGTTGACCGGCTGGGTAAAGGTGATGGAAGGATTGCACGGAGCGGCAACGCTACAGGGCGTTCCGGTCCCGTTTGAGAGAGAGTTGGTGTAGCCGATAGTGCCGCCATAGGGGGCCTGGTAGAGCAAGCTGAAAGTCTGGCCGCCCACGGGATCGCTGAAGACACCGTAACCGCCCTTGATCACTGTATTTGGATTGATCGAATATGCAAACCCGATGCGTGGAGAGATGCCATAGAAAAATCCATTCCGCAGGCTGCGACGGGGAAAACCCGCTTGCTGTGAAGATACGATCGGAATCTGCGAAGGAAATTCCGGATTCATATATTTCTGCGCCACCGCAAGCGACGGGACGACGATTGAGCCTGTAGCTGGATTGAAAGATGAGACCGTATCGTACTTGTCCACAGCCGGCTTATCGTAGTCATACCGGAGGCCATAGGACAGCACCAGGTTAGGGGTGATTCTCCAATCATCCTGGGCAAATGCGCCGAGGAAGAAAAGGCGGGCATATTCCGTGGGCCGAACGTAGGTGTAGCTGGTGGCCTGAGGCAATCCAAGCAGAAAGTCGGCATAGCTGAAGCCGCTTTCGTTTCCATTGAAGGTGAAAACGCCAAAATTTGCGTAGTACCGGTTGGTGCCCTCCTGCGGCCTGAACTCAAAGCCGGTCTTGATCGTGTGATTGCCGCGCTGATACGTTACCTGGTCGATAATATGGTTCACCTGATCGGTTGGGTCCTGAGGCGCGGTTGCAATTGTGGGGGTCTGGAAACCGTTGATCGGCACATTCGGCGCGCCGGGGGCCGTAGGCGGCGAGACTGGAAAACCCTGGATGCCAAGAGCATCGAGAATCGGCTGCCCAAAATAAGGACCTTTGACCTCCGCCTCGTTTTCTTCATGGAAAACGCCGAACTTTGCGACGTTAAAAAGATTTGGAGTGACAATCCAGGTGTCCGAAATCACGCCCGAATAGGTCCACCGAATCTGCACGTTGGTTCCGGCGGCAGGCAGCGGACCCGGAGTTTCCGGGGAAGCGCGATCGTAACTGAAACGGACAAAAAGCGTGTTTTTCGGAGAAGTATTGGCATCGATGCGCAAATCGTACCGGTTGTTGTAAACCGTTCCCGGAAGAGTGATCCGATAATTCCCCACCGTGCTGGTGGGTGGCCCAAAGTTCGGCGCCGGATAGAACATTGTCTGCCATTTCTGCGCGGCCTGACTCTGAGCGGTGGCGAGTAAATTCGGCGGAATCGTATTGTTCTGGAACGGCTGGCCCGTATATGGATTTTTAACGACTGTCTTCGGCAGCAATGCGGAAAAAATTCCCGAACGCATATCGTTCGTCGGCACATTGGCGTTGATTGCTCTTGGCAGGCTTTCGAGCAGACCTTCATAAGCGGCAAAGAAGAAGAGCTTGTTTCTCCATATGGGTCCGCTCAACGAGCCGCCGAAGTTGTTCAGGTTGTAGGTTCCCTTTGAGGTCGAGAAATAATTTTGCGCCGCAATGCCATCATTGGAATTGTGATCGAACAGGTCCCCGTGGAACTGGTTCGTTCCGGATTTTGTAACCACAGTCCCGGTCATCACATTGGCGAATTCCGCTTTATTATTGACGACATCGTATCGCAGCTCCTGCACGATATCGACGGAAGGAAGGCCGGGGCCGGCGGCTGCCTGGCCATAAATGACTGAAGTCGAGGAAATACCATCCACATTCAGATAGTTTTCGTTCTGACGGGAACCGTAGGTGGACCAGTTAAAATCCGGCCCGTTGAACGCGGGCAACGTGTCCTGAAAATACTCCAATCCGCTGTCTCCGGTCGCATCCACGGTCCCGATAAGATTTGTCGATGACTTCGTTATATCGGTCGGAGTCAGCGTGGTGGAAATCGAAGCCATCTGGGAATCGAGGACTGGCTGTCCAACCGTAACCTCCACCTGGGTAGAGACATTGCCAATCTTCAGCGGCGCATCGACACGAATCGTTTGCTGGGACGCCAACACGACGCCCGTATCCCGAAGAGTGGCAAAACCCGGCGAACTGATGACTACCGTATATGAGCCTGGATTGAGATCGGGCACAGCATAGTTTCCCTGCTGGTCTGTGTTGGCTATTCTTGTTGCTGTCGTGCTTTCATTCGTCACCGTTACGGAAGCACCCGTAATTGCCGCTCCATCCGGCGCGGTTGCGGTTCCAACAATGGTTCCAACGTTGCTCTGAGCGAAGAGTCTCTCTCCTGGCGAAACCAGCAGAAGAACGGCCGCAAGGATCGTGAAAACAATGGTGAACGATGCTTTTACATTTGCGTTTTTCTGGCCTGAAAAATACATGACGCTTCTCCGATAGATCTTGTGGCGGTCGTTGAATTGCAGGGTTGGCGGAGGGTTCTTGGGGGACATCTCGGAACCGGGTAGCAACGTGGGATGCGTTCGAGGAAAGCAAACCAAAAAATAGACGGATTAAATTCGGTACCGTACACGTCGTCAGCCACTATAAATAACGACATACGAAATGTCAAAGATATTGGAGATGTCTACTCGACTACGCGCACCGCGCCCCTGCCCACCAACTCTTCGACCCGCTCAATAAAGCTCTTGTCGGCGGCCACCGACAGACCTTCCGGCTCCAGCACCACCAGGTACTCATCCTTCTGTTCAAAATCGAGCAGTATCTTTCCAGGTCCCGGAGTCGCAACGATCATCGCATGCAATTGCTGCAACGCGGTTTCGTTCGAGCGATCCAATGGGATACGAATCCTCATGCTCGATGGCAACTTGATCTTCACATCCTCGAGAGCGGCGATGCCGGAGATCGCCAGCTTCGGCGCGCTGTCTTCCTCGCCCCGCAGCACTCCGCGCACCAGCACCGGCACATCGATCTTCAACTTTTCCGCCAGCTTTTTATATGCCTCCGGAAAACAGATCAGATCGATCTTGCCCGTCAGGTCTTCGAGCGATCCCTGCGCATATAGATCTCCCCGGCGCGATTTCGCCACGCGCACGCCGGTCAAAATGCCGGCAACGGAAATTTCATTTTCCGTCTGCTCGCCGCGCCGCCCATTGCTGGCAACCGGAGTCATCTCCAGCGCTGTCTGCGCATCTACCACTCCTGAAAGATTGCGCAACTTCTCCGCGTATTTTCCCAGCGGATGTCCAGAGATATAAAAGCCGAGCACATCTTTTTCATGCTGCAGACGCTCGACTTCATCCCAGTCGGGAACGTTCGGCAGCGGTTCCTGTTGCGGCGAACTGGCGGGGTGAGCGTCGTTGAACAGTCCAAACAACCCGTGCTGTCCGGCAGCGGAATCCCGTTGCGCTTTCTGCGCCCGCTCCATCGCCTTGTCGATTGCTCCCATCACCGCCGCGCGCGGGCCAAAGCAATCGAGCGCTCCCGCCTTTACCAGCGACTCAATCACCCGCTTGTTCATTACCCGCAGATCCACGCGCTCACAAAAATTCCAGAACGAGGTAAACCCAGTTCCCTCCTTTTCGACCTCCATGCGGGCTTTTAGAATCGACTCGATCGCGTTCTGGCCGACGTTCTTCACGCCGGCAAGTCCGAAGCGAATCGCTTCGCCCGTCGGCGTGAAGTCCGCACCGCTGAATCGCACATCCGGCGGCTCAACCGCAATCCCCATCTCGCGGCATTCCTTGATGTACTTCACCACGTTGTCCGGCTTGGTCACTTCGGAGGTCAGCAGCGCCGCCATAAACTCGCGAGGATAATGCGTCTTCAGGTACGCCGTGTGGTACGCCAGTAGCGCGTACGCTGCCGCGTGCGATTTGTTAAAACCGTAACCGGCAAACTGCTCCATCAGGTTGAAGAGTTCTTCAATCGTCTTGCGAGGATATTTCTTTTGGACGGCGCCTTCGACAAATCGGCTTCGCTGCTTGGCCATCTCTTCCGGATTTTTCTTTCCCATTGCCCGCCGCAACAGGTCGGCTTCCGCCAGCGAAAATCCCGCCAGCACGTTGGCGATCTGCATCACCTGTTCCTGATACAAGATGACGCCGAGTGTTTCCTTCAGCAGCGGCTCCAGCTCCGGCACCATATATTCAACGGGCTTACGGCCCCATTTATAGTCGATGAACAGATCGATCATGCCGCCCTGGAGGGGTCCCGGACGATAAAGCGCATTCAACGCCGTCAAATCGTCAATAGTTTCCGGCTTATAGCGGCGAAGCACATCGCGCATGCCGCCGGACTCAAACTGGAAAACACCGGAAGTCAGTCCGCGATGAAATACCTGCTCATAGGTCTGCTTGTCATCCAGC
>Ga0134128_10009144_pt1 | contig 11910 bp, 10 predicted proteins | sample KB31754_FD_96462 | JGI IMG/M metagenome (GOLD analysis project Ga0134128, IMG submission 96462) | Terrestrial soil microbial communities with excess Nitrogen fertilizer from Kellogg Biological Station, Michigan, USA - KB3-175-4 | ecosystem: Environmental > Terrestrial > Soil > Unclassified ...
AGCGGCAAAACTGGGAATGACCGGCTTCGGCTCTACTGCGCTCGCATATGTTTGACTGCGCAATTGGTTTGCTCCTTTCAACCGCCTGAGACCCAAACTGGCATCGCAGCATTAAGCCGCGACTGCTTTCCTTTTTGTGCCTTTCTGTCTTTCGTGGTTGGCACCCTTGGCCCCTGCTCGAAGTGCCTCATCGAGCGCCTTGATTACTTCGTCCACGTGCCGCTTCTCAATGATGTAAGGCGGCAGGAATCTCAAAACCGTGTCATGCGTACGATTAATAAGAATTCCGTTCGCCAACAGGTTCGCAACCACTGCTTTCGCCAAATCGGCTGAATCAAGCTCAATCGCGAGCATCATGCCGATTCCTCGCACCGAGTTCACCGACACATGCTTAGCCTGAAGGTCTTGCAGTTTCCCCAAGAAGTAGCTCCCTAGCTTCGAGACGTGACCCTTCAGCTGGTCCATTTGCTTGAGAACTTCGATGGCTACGGCACAGGCCAGCGGCCCACCGCCGAAAGTGGTTCCATGCAGTCCCGGCTGCATTGCCGTAGCCACCTGATTTGTTGTCAGCAACGCACCCAGCGGCAATCCCGCTGCGAGCGGCTTCGCCACGGTGACGATATCCGGTTGAATTCCGTATTGCTGATAGGCAAAATGTTTCCCGGTTCGGCCGAGTCCACACTGAATTTCATCCAGCAGAAGGAGCGCGTCAGATTTCCGCGTCAGCTCGCGTGCCGTCTGCAAGAATTTCTGGCTTACCAGATTGATGCCCCCTTCGCCCTGAATGGTTTCAACACACACCGCACACACGCTGCCGTCGAACTGCCGCTTAAGGTCTTCGACATCGTTGAACGCCAAGAAATCAACTCCCGGAACCAGTGGCATAAACGGATCGCGATACTTTGCCTGTCCGGTGGTTGAAAGAGCCCCAAATGTGCGTCCATGGAACGAGTTCTCCAGCGCCAGCAAACGCCACTTCGCTTTATGTCCGTTGCTGTTGTTGGCGCGGGCATAAGCGCGCGCCAGTTTCAGCGCGCCTTCCCAGGCTTCGGTTCCACTGTTGCAGAAGAATGCCCGGTCCATGCCCGACATCCTGGTCAGCCGCTTGGCCAGCTCTGACTGGTACGGGTGATAGAAAAGGTTGGAAGTGTGAATGAGCTTGCCAGCCTGATCTTTGATGACCTTCAGAACCGCCGGATGCGCGTGGCCGAGCGCGTTCACGCCGATGCCGCTGAGAAAATCGAGGTAGCGCTTCCCTTTCGAATCCCATAGGTACACGCCCTTCCCCCGTGTGAACAGCACTTTCTGCCGATCGTAGGTCGGCAGCAACAGATTCTTTTCGGCGTCCATGATGGAATTCAGATTCACGCTCCTATGACCTCCGTCCCTAATTCGAGCTTCTGAAAATAGAACTGCGGCAGGACTTGCGCCTGCGCCGCCGGCAAAATACGCACTCGCCCAACCCCGCGTTTCAGGGCATTCGTGCACGCTTCGAGCTTAGGCAGCATGCCGCCGCCGATCACCGACTCCGCAATCAGCGTGGGTACCTGTTTGAGCGTCAGCCAAGGCATTACCGATCCTTCCGCATCTTTCACACCGGCAACGTCGGTCAGGAAGATGAGCGTGTCCGCGTGGCAGGCGACGGCGCACGCCGAGGCCATCTGGTCTGCGTTTACGTTGTAGTATTCACCGTCTGAACCGAGCGCCAGCGACGACAGCACGGGAATTCCGCCTTGGCTCCAAATCGCTTCCAGCCAACGCGGCTCCACCGAACAGATCTCTCCCACAAAACCCAGGTCATAACCGGTCGTCAGTTTCTTGCGGGCCCGGAAGGTCATGCCGTCTCCGCCGCAAAAGCCGACAGCCGGCAATCCAGCCTTCACGATGGCGGCGACCACTTTTTTATTGATCATGCCCGCTAGCACCATCAAGGCAACATCCCGCGTCTCTGCGTCGGTGATGCGCAGACCATTGACGAAATCACTTTGTTTACCGAGGAGCTTGAGCGTACGCGTAAGAGCAGAACCACCGCCATGCACGACGGCCACTTTGTGGCCATCTTGCGCCATCTCGACGGCGGCGTGGGCGCACTTGTGAAGCGTGCTCCCGTCTTCAAGCGCCGTTCCGCCGATTTTGATCACAATTTTCATAGCAGCCCCTCCTCTTCCCCCCAGCCGTACATCAGGTTCATGTTCTGAATTGCCTGCCCAGCGGCGCCTTTGATCAAGTTATCCTCACAGGAGACGATCACCAGGCGCTGCCCATCGGGCGCCAGACAAAAACCCAAATCGCAATAATTCGTGTTCAGTGAAAACTGGATTTCTGGCAGCTTGGGGGTTTGAAACACACGAACGAAACGCTTGCCCCGGTAGAACTCGCGATAGCAAGACTCAATCTCGAGTGGCTGCATCTTTTGCTTCAGATGGACATAAATGGTCGAGAGAATCCCTCGCGGAATGGGTAGCAGGTGCGGCGTGAAGGTGATTTCGTTGGCGCTGAGTTGCAGCTGCTCGGCGATTTCCCCCAAATGGCGGTGAGTAAAAACTCCGTATGCGGACAAATTGTCAGCCACCGAGACAAAATGGGTGCGGGTCGTCGGCTCTTTCCCGGCGCCGGAGACGCCTGACTTGGAGTCGGCAATGATTCCCCTCTCCTTGTCGGCGAGGCCGGCCTGGAGCAGCGGTGCGAGGCCGAGAATTACCGTGGTGGCGTAGCAGCCGGGATTCGCGATCACCTTCGCGGCTGGAATTTTGTCGGCATTTAGCTCCGGCAAGCCGTAGACGGCCTGCTCGGAAATTTCCGCGGCGCTCGCAGTACCTTCATCTTTGAACTTGTAGACGGCCCGGTGCTGCTCCTGCTTCAGGCGCCATGCTCCGCTGAGATCCACCACGCGGATTCCCTGGGCAACTGCCTCCGGAACCAGCGAGCGAGAAACTTCGTGCGGAGTCGCCAGGAAAAGAAGGTCGATGCTTTTCTGCTTTAGCGATGACCACGACAGCGGCTCGAGCGGGTAGTTGCCGTTGCCCGAAAGGGCCGGAAAGATGTCGGCCAGGTTGAGATGCCCATTCCCTGATTCCGAGAGTGCCCCACCGAAGTCGGCTTTCGACGGGTGGGATGGTTCCGCCCCAGACGCTCTCCGCAATAGCAAAGGCGCATCCACCCGCGGGTGACGCAGCAAAAGGCGCGTCAATTCCATTCCGGAATAGCCGGTGGCGCCGAGTACAGCGACTTTGAGCTTGGCTGGCATCTAGGCGAGCATTCCCTGGATGCGGCCAGCCAGGCGGCCGGCAGAGCGGGAGTCCGGGCAAACGATCAGAATGGTATCGTCGCCGGCGATGGTACCAATCGCTTCCGGCCAGTTCTCGCCGTCGAGGGCGGCGGCGACCGGCTGTGCGCTGCCCACGCTGGTTTTGGTCACGAGCAGGTTCTGCGCGGTCCGAACGCTGGTCACGAATTCCCGCACCAGGCGCGACACCGAGGGCAACGCGGCTTCCGCGTGGCCATGCCCGTTTCCGTTCCCGTTGCTATTTCCAGGAAGTGAATACCCCTCGACTGTCTTCACCAGGCCAAGTTCGCGGATATCGCGCGAGAGCGTGGCCTGGCCGGCATCGAATCCCTTCTTGTGTAGCAGGCGCTGAAGCTCCTCCTGACTGGGGACAGGCCCCGAGCCCAAGAGTTCCAAAATCGCCTGATGCCGTGAGAGTTTGCTCATTGAATGAATATTCACCGAAGTGAATAATTATTCATCTAGTCTACGGCATTCCGTCCGGGTGTCAAGTGGAAATTAAAGGAAAATCGATTGTTTTCAAGTGACTAACCTGGGGTACCCGGATACCATCTCGCTCGAGATGGTCAGAGTCTCAGGGCGCTCTTACGCCACCAAGTGTGATGACGAACTGCAAAAGCTGGCGGTGGACGCTGACCAACTCGCGTTCGAGGCTCAGGACGTACTTCGAGCTGAAAATGACCAGCCGGCAGCTTAGGAATGAGGCTGCGAAACCAACTGCGCCACCGGTTGGGTACTCTGCTGGGTTTCATTCCACTAAGGCCCGCAGCAAAACCAGCGGGCACAATGCAAACCCTAAAATGAGAATCTCACCTGCAGATCCACCCGTCGATTTGCGGATGCGGAAGCGAAAGGACCTCCACCTGTGCTGAGCGTCTGCCCAAACGCTTGGGAGCTCAAGTTCGCCACCGGATTGCCGGGGTTAAACGTGTTGAACAGGTTCCGAACGGCAATGCTAAAAGTCAGGTTATACCGCCGATTCGTCGCGGAACCGAAGCCCATCGGGTTGCCGCCTCCTCCACTCAGGCCTCGAGGGCCAAGACCCCCGCCAGGAGGGCCTCCCCGCGGACCGCCGGGTCCGCCGAAACCGCCGCCGCCCGCACTCTTTTTTTCGCGACCGAAACCAAAGGTCTTGCTGAGCCGCAGATTCAGGGTGGTGTTGCCGGGACCATTACAAGAATTGATTGGCACTCGTGGCAGACCGGTATTAACTGCGGAAAAATCACTTCTCACTCCACAGCTGAAGTTCTCATTCGCGCCAATGAGCCATGGGCGATCGTTGAAAATGGAATCGCCATTGTTGTCCTGCCCGGTCGTGATGGTATAAGGAGCTCCAGAGTTGATGATGACAAACGGGCTCAGCGAGAATCCGTAGGGCATCGAGAGATTGCCGCCGAGAAAGGCGCGATGGCGCACGTCAAAGGCCGCGCGCCCATAATCGGCAAGAGGGTCGTATTGGTCGCTGATGAAGCTCGCCATTGTCGTGGTGCCGCTGCTGAAAAACCCTCCCGCACTGCCACCGGACGCCACGTTGCTGTTTGCATAGCTGAGCGTATAAAAACCGAAAAGTGAAAGTCTTTTGCCGGTGTTGACGCGCACATTGGCAATCAGTTGGTTCTGGCGAAAAATGCCCTCCGACTGGTACTGGTAGATGTTGTCATTGCTGTTCTGCGGCCTGCCATTGCCCGGCACCCATGGGGCCCCCGGGGCATTCACATTCGCGATGAAAAACGCGTGCTCACCCCTCGAGTGCAAGTAGGTGATGGAGACGGTTGCGGCTCGGGTGACTTGGCGCTCGATGCTAGCGGCACTTTGAATCGTGTAAGGGGAACGCAGATCCGGGCTGATCTGGTAAATCGTCGGCGACCCGGAAGCAGCCAGCGTACTGAACGAAGGCCAGGTCGAAGGGTCTGTAGAGAAGAAGTTTGGGTTCGGCACCACAACCCTTTGCTGAATAACCCCGTTCAGCAGAGTCGCCTGCTGAACTAGGTTGTAGCCGAAGCGGTCGTAGAAGATCCCTAACCCGCCACGCAGAACCGTCTTTGGAGCCGACTTGCCATCGCCGCCCAAGCCCCAGGCCACTCCGATCCGGGGAGCGAAATCGGCATGGTCGTGAACGTTGGTTTGGGATTCAAAACGCAAACCGTAGGTCAAGGAAAGATTCGGCTTTACGCGCCATTCGTCCTCGGCATAAAGACCGGCATCGAACCAACTGACGCTCACATTCGTCGCCCCCACCGTCAAGGCGAACTGCGACGGACAATTCTGGGCATTGAAGGGTCCAGAACAGAGACCCTGGGATGCGTTCTGATAGACCCTGAGCGCGCTTGTAGGGTCCTTCAAGTTAATGGACGAGAATACAAAGGTTCCATTGAAATTCGCGTTGGTAGATTCGCTGGCTCTAATATTCCGTAGCCGTGCTCCAAACTTGATTAGGTGTTTGCCGGCAGTCACCGAAGTGTAGTTCTGTAGTTCGTAGTTATCTTGAGTGGTGCGGACCAGGCCTTCGGAGCTTTGGCCGATGGTAAAGGACTGTTGAACGTCGATGCTCGGGCCGGTCCCCAGCGGCAGTTGATGGTTGGTTTCGCGCTGAAACTGAAATCTGGTCTCGTTGACGACTTTCGGCCCAAAAATCTGAGTATCGCTCAGCTGCAGGGTATGCTCGGTCTCGTTCAGGTTGTAGGCAACCGAGGGAAGTAAAACCGTGCCCAGACCGGAGTCTTCCTCGCCGTCATGCGTGAGTTGATAACGAGCTGTGAACGTATTACTGGGTGTCAGCTGATAATCAACCCTGGGGCTGAAGCTTGATCGAATGCGGGGATTGGGAACCGACTCGATAATGCGTGGGATCGTCGAATTGGGCAGCACAGGGTTGGGGATCTGGGTGGGATCAACCGCGTTCAGGGCCGAAAACTCGTCCATGTTTCGGCGGGAGCCATCAAGAAAGAAGGATGCCTTCTTGTTGATCGGGCCGCCCAAGTTGCCATCAAACATCTCCGAGTTGTAACTCGGCTTCGTGAGAACGTATGGATTCCTTGAGTTCAGCACGGAATTGTTGTCCATGAAGAAGAACTGCCCGTGCAACTTGTCGCTTCCCGGTTTTGTCAGAACCTCAATGCGACCATAGCCGAGCTTGTCATATTGCGCTGAGAAGGGATTCTGGTTGATGCGAATCTCCCGGATCGCCGACTTGGGCGGCAGCTGGCCGCCGGTGAAACCATCAATATAGATCTGACCGCCATTCGGTCCGGCGGAGGGACCAGCGAGAGCCTGCAGTTCCGATTGCAGCTCGTCGGGATCGTCAGAAAGCGCTTCGAGGTCTTTGCCCTTGATGATGAGCGCTCCGGCATTAGAAGACGCGCTCACGTCCAATTGGGTCGGATTCTCACTCTGAACGTTAACCTTCTCTTCCTTCACCTGAACCTGGAGAGTCAAGTCGAGCTTGAGATTGCTGCCCGCATTGACCGTAACTCCTGACTGGCTGTAGTGGGCGAAGCCGGGCGCGTCAGCCGTAACCGTATATGATCCCGGGGCTAGCGAGGGCACCTGAAACACGCCCACTTGATCACTGCTGGTGCTGGTCTGCTTTCCGTCTGCTCCGGTGACAGTCACCGTGGCGTTCGGAATCACAGCTCCGGTCGGGTCAACGACTTTTCCGCTGACACCGGAGCTAGGAGACTGCGCCAGCGCAGACAGGAACAGAAAGGTGAACAGGATCGTTAGAAAAAGCTTCCACATAAAATTTGACGTGTGAGTACGGCTTTATTGGCCCACAGAGGCATCTCCGCCGCCGACACCACCGGTTCCCAGATTCCACGGCGAAAGCACTGTTGCAGCCGCGTTCATGCCAGGAGGGGTTGCGGTCAGGATCGGCTCGACCCCGGCTAGCAGCGTGATCGCAATCGGCCCGGCTCCCGAGCTGCCTTCCGTTGCAACCAACAGGACGGCATCACCCTTCCCTAATTCAGTGAGCTGCATGGGGGGCATGCGGGCCAAAATCTGTTGAAAATCGGGAGGCCCATTGCCGCCACGAAAACCGCCGGAACCCGATCCACCACCTGGTCCGCCTGCGCGTTCGCCACCAGCTTGCCCCTGACTGCCTGTCTGGCCACCTGCGCCTTGATATCGGGCATGCGTTCCTTCGCCCGCTGCAGCTCCATTTCCTCCAGAGGCTCCACTTGCCGCCGGTTCGCCTCCACCCGCTCGAGCGCCTCCGGGGTTCGTGACGCCCTTGAGGCGCATCGCGATCCCCATCGCCATCATTTGCGGCAGCTTGCGAAGCATTGAATTGGGTCCAATCATAATGGTGATTGGCTTTTTCGTCGCCAAGTCCGTAACCGTGATGCTATTGCTCGCTGCGTCGGTCGAGATTACGGTCGCTGCCATCTCCCGGAACGAGCCAGACACGATTGCTTGCGCGGTGAATTCAGATCCGTCCTCGTTCTTAGTCCCGCGAGCGCGCACCTGGTCTCCAACCTTGACCTGATCAAGCGTGCTCGCTTTTGCGTCTTCAAATCTGACTGAGTCCGGCGAATAGCGCCGAACCTCGGTTTGTGGAGACACATGGATAACAATTTGTTTGCCGGCACCCGCGAGGGAATTTGGAATGGTAATCGTTCCAGAAGAGGCATCAATCGACTTGACGATTCCCCCAACACCCTTTCGCCACTCCTCACGCTCGTGTTGCTGCTTTTGAGCAATGTCGCCCTTCGCCATCACCAGCGCCGAAGTGGCAAGCAAAGCGTTGTTGTCTCCAGACTGGACATGCAGGGAAATGCGGTCACCCACCTGAATATCAGCAACCTGAATAGGAACAGCAGACTTTAGATCGGCTTGGCCCGGCGCGGCCCGAACGATACGTGCTGAATCGGCGAAGGTGACCGTAGCATCGGCGCCATTGTCGAGCCTGACCACAACCGAGGTACCGGAAATCGACTTAACCGTTCCCACGACGCGCGATCCCGCCGTCTGCGCCGAGGCGTGCCCGGTGAATGCGCTGAGAGCTACACAGAGGCAGCCATGCAACAGCACGAATTGGCGAAATGCCCGCATAAGTACTCTCTTTTATTGAATCACGTCCCCGATTGCAGAGGGGTAAAGAATTGTCAAACCAGGGTAAAGGTAGCTGGGCAGTAATGATGATGAGTCCTGCAGTGCCGTCTAGTGAATCAGACCACCAACACGTCTCTGTAGAATGATTCCCATGCTCACCGCAAAGGACGCCCAGCAGTTCGCAAAGGATTGGTGTAGCGCGTGGAACTCCCACAATCTCGAGGCAATCCTCGCGCACTACGCTGACGGCGTTGTCCTGACGTCACCGACCGCCGCGAGACTGATGAAGGATCCCCATGGAATCGTGAACGGGAAGCAGGCCGTGCGCAACTATTTCAGCGTTGGCCTCATGGCTTATCCGGATCTGAGATTTGAAGTGCTGGATGTTACCTGCGGGGTGGGCCGCATGGTCGTCTATTACGCCAATCAAAGCGGCGCGAAAGTTTCAGAGTACATGGAGCTCGACTCCGGCGGCAAAGTAACCAAGGTCATTGCGCATTATAGCGTCTAAGTTTCCCAAGCACTTGCAGGCCCTCAATTTCCGCCCGCCTGCGATGCCTCTATCTGGAGAAGAGCCTGTTTCCGCTGCAGCCCCCAGCGATATCCGCCGAGCTGCCCATCCGAACGTACGATTCGATGACACGGGATCGCAATCGCTACCGGATTGCTGGCACAAGCCCGTGCTACTGCCCGCACCGCTGATGGACGACGGATCGCTTTTGCAACCTCCGCGTAGGAGCGAGTTGTACCAAAGCCGAGCGACTGGAGATAAGTCCATACACGACGCTGAAAGGCGGTAGCACGGATATCGAGAGGCAGCGTTTCCGCGGGTTCAGAGCCGTGCATCTGCGCGATCACTTTTTGTGCCAGATCCGAAAGTTCCTTATCGTCACGCCGTCGCACAGCGAAGGGAAACTCTTGCCGCAAGGACAGTTCAAGCTCCTCGTCGGAGTCAGCGAACTGGATGCTGCAAATTCCTCTTTCCGTGGCGCCGATCAGCATGCGTCCCAGTGGTGATTCGCTGCAGCTGTAACGAATCGGCGCAGCGATAGCGCCACGGCGATACTTTGCGGGATCCATTCCAAGCTCCGACGCCGTCCGCGAATACAACCGGCTGCTCGACCCATATCCTGCCTCGTGCATGGCACGGGTAACCGAGTGCCCGGCTTTCAACTTCTGGCGAAAGCCGCGCATACGGCAGGAGTCTGCGTATTCTTTGGGAGTAATTCCGAGGACCGCCTTAAACGTGCGCTGAAGATGAAATATGCTCTGCCCGAATTCGGCACTGAGTGTGGCAAGAGTCGTTGGCTCATCGAGGTGCAGCTCGATGAATCGGCAGATGTTTTTAACAAGTTGCTGGTGCGGATTTCCGGCGAGCGCCTGGGGGCGGCAGCGCAGGCATGCGCGAAATCCAGCGATTTCGGCCTCGCGGGGATGGGAGAAGAAGCTCACATTCTCGCGCCGAGGCCGCTTGGATGGACACGAGGGGCGGCAATACACGCCGGTGGAGGAAACCGCAAACACAAATTTCCCATCGCTTCCACTGTCCCGCGAAAGCACAGCCTGCCAAAGGAGGTCGTCTGAAATAGTCGGCATCTGGGGTTGTTCCGGCCCGATCGTCAGTATCGCACTGTTCATGGGGAGAGATTATGCCGGTTAGGGGGCAGACAAATATCCGATTCTTGCGATCAAAGCAAATTTCCTGGCATTCCAAGCCGTTGGAGCCAATCCTCGGCGTGCATGCTCCCGCGTACTTCAGGTCTTCGCGGTGCTATTGGAGTCGCGCCCACCCGGGCGTACTCTTGAGTGCGATGCCTGATGGGAACACAATTCTTGCGACCCGAATAGCGGGAGACCTTGCCATTGATGCTCTGCATTCATCTGCGCGGTGGGCCGGCGCCGAGCCGGTACGCTTCTCTACCGACTGGCAGGGGAAAAATGCTGACCCCCAGCTTGAGAGCGAAGTCCGCGTCCTGTGGTCGCCGCAGATCCTATATTTGAGATTTGAGTGCCGCTATCGCGAGCTATTCCTTTTCCCCGACTCCGATCCGAACGGGCGGCGCGATCATCTCTGGGACCGGGACGTGGCCGAGGCGTTTCTGCAGCCGCCTTCCTCATTTGGAAAAAACTACAAGGAGTTTGAGGTCGCGCCTAACGGGATGTGGATCGATCTCGACATTCACCCCAAAGGATTGGCCGATTTGAAGAGCGGGTTGACGCGTTCGGTGCATATCGATCGGTCGCGCAAAATCTGGATGGCAGAGCTGGCGATCCCGATGAGCTCGCTTACATCGCACTTCGATCCGGCACAGCCATGGCGGACGAACTTTTATCGTGTTGAGGGCAAAATCGAACCACGCAAATACATGGCCTGGCAGGCAACCAATACGCCCGAGCCGCAGTTCCATGTACCGGAGAAATTTGGCAGACTGCGCTTCGATGGATAAATCACGGCTCGAGGCCAGGCCTCGCCCAGCCCAAGTTTCCTTGTGAATTCTGCCGTTAGCAGCCCCCAAAGAGAGCACGAGACAGCGGAACCGGAAGATGCCGATCCGAGAACCCGGCAATCCGCTGGCAAGCTAGTTGACCGGCGGCTGCAGCGGTCCTAACACCTGTGGTATTCCTGACCGATGGCGGAGTTCGGACAGGAGCGCCTGGGCAGCGTTGGCATAAGTTTTGCTGGGATCAGAAGGGTCGGCCCACACCGCGTCGTAAATGATCTGCGCAGCATCCTTCAGATCCATGTGCATGGCGGCTTCGAGCACGTCCACCCGCTCCTGCAAGCGGTTGTAGCAATCTTGACAGACGGTTGCCGTCTCCGGTGAATTTGCATGATTCTCGAGGTGTGAGCAATATTGCGCGCTGACTGGCAGATCCTGCGGCAATGGAGATGCGATAACTTGTGATTTCATTTCCTGCAAAAAGCGTTCGCGCTCCCGCTCCAGTTGCTCGGGATCAGCCAACTGTTCTTTCAGGGCACTCATCTGGGGTGGCGCACTGGGAGAAACCCGTTGTTGGCTCTTGCAGATCGGGCACGCTGGAAGATCCGCAGCGTAATAGGTCTTGCAATGCGAGCAGGGCAAGCCATAGCCGGTATGTTTCGCTGCAAGCGGCGGCTCACTAAAGGCATTTGGCCGCTTTTGCGCTTCTCCCGCGCGTTCCCGCGCCGGGGCTGTTCCGTATCCGCTAGATCCCGATGATGTATTCAAGCTGGCCATTCCAACCTCGCTTTATCTCAATGTTCGAACCGTGAAACACCTTTCCTCCCGCCCGCGCCTCCAACTATCGGGGCTGCACGTTCCCGGACTTCATCAAGCGCAGCAATTCTTCCTTGCGGGCGTTGTAAAGCTCCTTGCTCGGATCGAGGCGCGCCGCCGTCTCCAGTTCTGCCAGCGCCTCGCGATCCCGGCCTAGATTCATCAGGCACGCTGCCAACGCGTAGTGATGCTCTGCCGAGGGGTTCAGACGAACCGCGTCCTGAAACTCCTTGAGGGCAGCCGGAAATTGCTGTGACTCGAGTAGAGCGCTGCCGAAGAAATAGTGCGATGTTGCCGAGTCCGGCTCCAGTTCGG
>Ga0134128_10009146_pt1 | contig 11906 bp, 9 predicted proteins | sample KB31754_FD_96462 | JGI IMG/M metagenome (GOLD analysis project Ga0134128, IMG submission 96462) | Terrestrial soil microbial communities with excess Nitrogen fertilizer from Kellogg Biological Station, Michigan, USA - KB3-175-4 | ecosystem: Environmental > Terrestrial > Soil > Unclassified ...
GCGGAGAGCGACTCCTCGACGATGTGCGGCGTATAGACCTTGTCGATGCCGTTGCGCGACAGTACATCGATAGAGCTTCCCAGCGCGCGGTCCGGGTCGAAAGAATTGACGGCGTGTCCCGCCGCGATGTCCACATGCACGGCGGATACGTTATCCTTCCCTTGCGCAAAAGCGCCGGGAATGCATTGAAAAAGAGCGATCGCAACACAAAAATGGGCAAGGCGAAAACGAGGCGGACATTGCATGGCTGGGATTATATCCGGCACCGCTCCGGTGGAAATGACTCACGCGTTACGATTCCGTCATCTTGCCGCGCGACCGTCAGCCCCCAAGGCGCGATCGGGATATAATCCGGCCTAAGAAATTCGTGGGAGCGATTGTCATCACCGGCCGGGCGAGCGGCCGTCCGTGAACCTAAAATAAACCAGGAGTAACCAACATGAACGAGACGAATCGACGAAAGTTTCTGGCGCGCGGCACGGTTGCGGCCGCTGCCGCCTCGGTGGCGGTTCCTGCCGCCAAAGCACAGGAGCAGCCCACCAAACGGGTGATTTACCGGAATGGCAAGAAGCCGGAAAAGACTCCACTATTCAGCGGGACCGTCGCGTACGGCAATCTCATTTTCATTTCAGGCGTCGGCTACCACAAGGAGGGCGACATCAAGGTACACACGCAGCACGTTCTCGATTCCATCAAGCAACAACTGGAAGCCGCCGGATCGTCGATGGATAAAGTGTTGAAGTGCAGTGTGTTCCTCAACGACCTTAAGGATTACGCCGCGATGAATGAGGTCTTCCAAGGCAGCTTCGGACCCGAGCCGCCGGTGCGGACCACGATCGCCGCCGCCGGTGGAATCCCGGGAAATTCGCTGGTCGAAATCGATGTCATCGCCTGCATATAGCGCAAGGGCCGGATCCCCAAGTCCACCGAGAGAATCCGTCCCGTGCGGCCCTTGTCACGCGGCCAAAGCGCTGTTCGTGGAACTGCCGCTCGGGCCGTTGAAGTTCGCGTGATTGAGCGCATTGAAAAGCTCTGTGACGCGGTGTTCCTGGTTTACAGTCAAATCGATCGCCGGGATCTGTTGAATCGAGGCGGAACACGGGTTTCAAAAGCTCGTCGCGGACAACTCGCCGTTGCGGTGATCGCAAGATCTTGGCTCAGGATAGCCGAGGATTCGCGGCGGGAATCACCCTGGCATTATGCTTTGGTCACTTCGTCTCAGGGTACGCGCAAAGCGACCGGGACTGGCACTCCGGGAATGCCATCGGTCACGGCCACGCCGACGAACACCCTGAAGCTATCCGGGATGGGGCTGCCCTTCGATGGCCACCGCAGCCGCGCCAGAAAGCGTTCGTCGGTCGAGCCTTCGGCGGCCGCGTGTGTTCCCTGAGTGTGTTTTCCAAACAGAAACAGCAGCCAGTGGCCGGTCGCCGCATAGCGCCGCAGCGCGATCACGCCGCGATCGCTGATCAATTGCCTCGTCTTCGGATCGAAGGTGGTCTGGTACCGCGCCAGCGATTCCCCGCCGCCCCCCGCCACGCCCATGTCACCCGGTCCTGGAGCGAGGCTCAGATCCCCGCCCAGGCGCATGGTCCAGTTGTTCACCATTCTCCCGCCCAACAGAATCAGGTTGTAGCGCTTCACATCGTCTTCGTTGACCATGCGGCTCTGCTTCACGATCAACGGTTTGTTCCGCGCTTCGAACAGATTCGAGATCAGGTTGATGGCCACGGCCTCACCCATCCCGGTGTACTCGTCCGGACAGTTCGCCGCTTCCGCGCTGGCGCCGGAAACGCTTGTGGCCGCCGGGTTGGCGATGCATTCCCCCGCAACGGAGGGATTACTCACCACCAGCACCGTGGGGACGTCGGAATCGAGAAACCGGTTCCACAGACGGGATACCAGCGCCGGCGTCTTCCGGCCAGCCTGCGCCGGGGCCGCGATCGCCGCCGCGCCCCACAGCCTGCGCTGGCGTTCCGCCGAAAACAGCAGCGCCGCGCAGACTAAAGCGGTGACCAGCAACATGAGCCATGCGGTCTTGAGCGGATTTACGCGCTTAGGCCATGGCGGCTGCGGCGCGTCGTTCACTTCGGAAAATACAGGGGCGTAACTCCCGATGGGAATATCCAGGATGACTTTGCTGTCTTTCCCGTCGCCCATGTAATACTCACGGAGCCGCCGCCGGGCTTCCCTCGCCTGGACGCGCACCAGCGAGTCCTGGCTCGGATCGAAGTCCGAGCCCTTCCCGAAGGCTTCGGTAGCGACCAGAAATTCGTTAATGTCCCGCGACCGGTTTGTGAAATGGTATTCACAGACGAGCGACAGGAACCGCTGGAGTTTGGGCGCGCGGCGGAATTGCGTGGAGTGGAGGACGCGCTGAAATTCTTCCCTTTGCTCTTCAAGCGACATACACACGCCTTTTATAGCGATTAACGGCGTTATTAACGCTTCGACGCGATTCCGAGTCGCTCCATTATCTTGTTGAAGAAGCGCGTTGTCAACCGGTTCGGGGCTGCGCCGGTTGGACTCTAGCGGTAATTGACAACCTTAACCTTGACAGGGATCTCCAATCGGTTCAAGCTGGCTTCACCTTTTTCCGAGGGAATGCAGCCGATGCGGATACTTTTGGTGGAGTCCGGGAATAACGCCACTGGCTACCTTCGCAAGGGCCTGAGGGAAAGCGGGTTCACCGTGGATGTCGCTCGCCGGCGTCACGATGCCGGGGAGTTAGCGGCCCGAACGAATTATGACCTGCTCGTCTGCGACGATACGCCGCCGCCCGGATACCCGGCGTTTCGCGAATCCGGAAAGCAGATACCCGTCCTGTTTTTGATGCCTCCCGGCGGCAGCCCCGATGCCAGCGCGGCCAACTGCCTAAGAACGCCTTTCGCGTTTTCCGATCTGCTCGCTAGCGTGCATTCGATTCTGCGCTGGGGGCCGGGCAGCATGCAGGAGATTCTGGAGATCGCCGATTTACAAGTGAATCTTGTGCGGCACCGCGCATCGCGAGGCGGCATCCGGCTAGATCTGACGCCGAAGGAATACCTGCTGCTCTCGTTATTGATGCGGAGGTCCGGCGCAGTCCTCCCGCGTGCGCTGATCGCGGACCAGGTTTGGGACATCAACTTCGAAAGCAACACCAACTTCGTGGACGTCCACATCCGCCGGCTGCGATCGAAAGTGGACGATCCGTTTTCGAAAAAACTGATTCATACGGTCCGCGGCGCGGGCTACGTGCTCGAGGACCGCGGCTGATTTAAAGATTCCAGAGATTCTTCAAATAGTGAATATTCGCGCTGGCATATGGCTCAGTGCGCCTTCCAGAATTTCCGGCGCTTAAACATCTTCGCCACTGGATTCCCATCGCCGTCTTAAAGTACGAGATCGCCATATCGCCTCTTCGGCATTTATTTGGCCCCTAATTAACGAACGGGAGTCGTAAGCGAGCGTTCGGATCGGCCTGGATTAGACCACTGGTGCGAGTGGGAAGAACATTCGGGATGGAGGAAGATCATATGCTTGTGGTTCAGTCCAAACTGCGGGGCGGCTGAGGCATCTGGTGGGAGAGCCTCTAGCTTGCGCGATGACTGGCTGATACCGTCCGAGCCGGTTTCTTTGACATGCGAGGCACCCAACCACCGCGCTCCACCGCATAGTCGGGCATCGCGGCTCTGCAGCAATAGAGACCGCAATAAAGTACAGACCTTATCCGCAAGCCTCCGCGAACCGTTGAAAGAGCTTCAACTGCTCGGGGTACAAGGCGATCTGATCTTCCGGATGCCATTGAACGGCAATGACAAATGACTTGTCCGGCCGCTCCAATGCTTCAATCGCTCCATCTTGCTCATCTCGCGCTGAGACACGCAGGCCGGCTCCTATCTTTTTCACCGCCTGATGATGCCTTGAATTTACCTGCCAATGGCTCGTACCCGCGATACTTGCCATCAGAGTGTTTGGCTCAATTACCACGTCATGGACCGGCCTGGCATTGTCTTCATTTCGAACCTGATGATGCCCTTCCGCCGAAGGTAGGTGCTGAATCAGGGTTCCGCCATGATAGACGTTCAGGATTTGCAAGCCTCGGCAAATCGCGAAAATCGGAAGATCTTTCCCAATCGCGTCGCGGATCAAGGCAAGCTCCACGTCATCCCGTTCGTCATCCGGCGGATCTGTCTCGGCTTGCGCGGGTTCGCCATAGCGCTGCGGATTCACGTCGGTGCCGCCCATCAGCAATAGGCCGGTAAAGCCATCCAAAGAAATTGGAAGACTGGCCGAAACGGCAACTGCCTCCGCGCCACCGGCCCGGACGGCGTCGTCATATGGCTTCACCTTCCCGGCATGCCGGTATGGGATCAGGACACGCGGTCTCCTAGCTTCGGTTCCCATGATTCATCACCACGCTTCCCGATAAAGCGTGAGCATAATGTCTCGCGTACATTGACGGGGATTCAGTAGGTGGCATCTATCCTGCATCGCTTTATCCGCCAACGCCGGTAGCGCAGCTTCCGGGATGCCATAGTCGCGCAGCCGCGGCGATATATGGCAGATCGCATTCAACTCGCGCGTACATGCCGTAATGTCCTTGCCAAGGTGATGTTCCAAGTGACGAAACCGGTCGGCTGCGCTCTCGCGATTGAACTCGAGCACAACCGGCAATAGCACTGCGTTGCTGGTACCATGATGCATTCCGAATTCGCTCGAAAGCGGGTGCGCGAGCGAGTGTACTGCGCCAAGACCCTTCTGAAACGCAATGGCTCCCATCATGGCCGCAATCAGCATTTGACCCCGGGATTCGATGTCGTTGGGATCACGCATGACACGCGGCAGATGCTCAACAACGATGTGCGCACCCCCAAGCGCGATAGCGTCGCAAATGGGATGGAATCCCTTCGCCAGGTATGCCTCAACGTTGTGGGTAAAGGCATCCATGCCGGTTCCGGCAGTAATCTTCGGCGGCATAGTAATAGTAAGAGCCGGATCCGCAATGGCTAGGTCCGGTATTAAATGTGGACTGAAAATAACCGTCTTGCGGTTCGTTGCCGCAATCGTGATGACAGTAGAACGGCCGACCTCACTTCCAGTTCCGGCGGTGGTTGGCACAGCGATATAAGGCGGAAGGTCGGAGGTAATTTTCGCGTCGCCACCGATGTTATCGTCATATTCGGCCAGATCGAGCGAGTGTGTAACCTTAAGGCGGACTGCCTTTGCCGCGTCAATTGGCGATCCGCCACCGAGGCCGATGATGCTGTCGCAAGCATTCTCTTTGTAAGCCGCAACTCCGTCCAAAACGTTTTGCTCTGTTGGATTGGGATCGACTCCCGAAAATACGGACGCGGATGGGACAAGCTCGCGAACGCGATCCGCCACTGTCGTGTGAACAAGACCCCCGTCCGTGATTAGAAGCGGTTTGCGCATGCCGCGACGTTCTAATTCGCCAGGCAAACGGTCGATCGTGCCGGCTCCATAAATAACGGTGGTTGGAAATGAAAAGGTCGAAGGGCTCATATACAAAATCAAATCGATTCGAAATACCGCGCTAGCTCCCAGTCCGTAACACTGCGTTGATATTGACGTATCTCCCACTCGCGTGTGCCTGCGTAATGCTCGACAAACTCCTCGCCGAGCCACTTACGCGCGATAGCTGAGTTGCGAAAATACCCCACTGCTTCGCCGAGATCTCGAGGAAGCCGCCCGGCATCCGGCATCGCATAGCCATTGGTAACCGGCGCCATTGGTTCGAGCTTGCGCTCGATGCCTTCCAATCCGGCTGTGAGACTTGCCGCCATTGCGAGGTACGGATTCATATCCGCAGCCGATAGCCGCAATTCAACCCGCGTTCCCTTTGCGGAACCGGAAATGGCTCGAACAGCCGTCGTGCGGTTGTCTTCACCCCAGGTCGCGTTAATCGGCGCCCAGGTGCCCGGTACAGTTCGTTTATAGGAGTTAATGGTGGGCGCGATCATAGCCATCAACTCTGGCAGGAAGGCCACAAGGCCGCCAATGTAATAGCGCATCGACAGGGAAGCGGCGCCATTTTCGAAGAATGCGTTCGTACCATCTGCGATCGAGGAGAGGCTTTGATGCAGATGGCCGCTCGAGCCAGGCAAATCGGCGTTCCATTTTGCCATAAAGGTTGGTATGACACCATGGCGTGCGGTAATTTCTTTTACCGCCGTCTTGAATAGCGCGGCCTTGTCGGCGGCCACAATGCCTTCATCCACACCGATTGCGGCTTCGTATACGCCCGGACCCGTTTCGGTGTGAAAACCTTCGAGTGGCACGTTAAATTCCGCGAGTTGGTCGATAAGATCGAGCACCATCGGCGCGTTCTGGGATGCTCGCAGTACGCTATATCCGTACATGCCGGGAGTTAGCGGAGTCAAATTGTGAAAATGCTTTTCGCGTAATGACTGAGGTGTCTCTCGAAACAGCCAGAATTCGTACTCGGCGGCGAACTTCGCACGATAACCAGCGGCAGCGGCGCGGTCCAGCACCTTTAGAAAGACCTGGCGAGGAGAAATTGGGAGTGGCTCGCCATCCTTTGTAAATAGATCCAACAGAAACAAAGCCGTACCCGGTTCCCATGGAATGGTACGGAGAGTGCTGCAATCGATACGAGCTTGTGCGTCAGGATAGCCTGTATGCCATCCCGTATACTTCGCATTATCGTATAGCATATCGCAGATATCCCAGCCAAATATGACATCGCAGAAACCAAGGCCGGCGCAAGATCCGCCAAACTTATCGAGGCTGATGTATTTACCTCGCAGAATCCCGTCAATATCTGTAACGGCGACTTTGACGCGACGAATTCCTTGCTGTGACAGACGCTTTACGATATCGTCGTTCACATTCATAAACCGACCCAAACCGATTTGACATTGGTGTATTGTTCAAGCGCATAAGCGCCGAGATCCCGGCCAAAGCCGCTTTGTTTATAGCCGCCGAAAGGCGAGCCGCTGTCGAAGCCATTGTACGTATTAATCCAGACAGACCCTGCTTTGATCCGCGTAGCGAGGCGATGGGCGATGCGGATATCGCGCGTCCATACCGCCGATACGAGGCCATAAATCGTGCCATTCGCAATCTGCGCAGCTTGTTCCTCGTCTTTGAAACGGATCGTGCTAAGAACCGGCCCGAAGATCTCCTCTTGCGCGATCTTCATTTGTGGAGTAACGCCGGTGAATATCGTGGGTTGAACAAAAAAGCCCTTCGCCTTCGCGCCCTCGATATCGCGACTGCCGCCGCAACTTAACGTTGCGCCTTCGTCGCGCCCGCTTTGAACATAACCGAGAATACGCTCCATCTGTCTGGCAGAGATCTGCGATCCCATTTCCGACGACGGGTCGAATGGGTCGCCTACCTTCAACTGCCGGGCGCGGCCGACAAGCTTCTCCACGAAACGATCGTGTATGCTCTCGTGAAGCAGTAAACGCGAGCCGGCGCTGCATACCTCGCCCTTGTTGGCATATATACCCCAAAACGCCGCCTCCACCGCCGCGTCGAAATCACAGTCGGGAAATATAATGTTCGGATTCTTACCACCGAGCTCAAGACTGATACGTTTCAGGTTACTCTCAGCTGAAGCTTTCAACAGCGCGCGCGCCGTGCGAGTGCTGCCCGTAAAACTGATCTTATCGACATCCATATGGCGGCCCAGCGCTTCGCCCGCGCTTGCGCCATAACCGGTGACTACGTTCAAGACTCCTTCCGGAATACCGGCCTCGATACATAGCTCCGCCACCTTCAGTGCGGTAAGTGGTGTCAGTTCCGAGGGCTTCAAGATAACCGAGCAGCCGCAAGCCAGCGCCGGAGCTATCTTCCAGGTGGCAATGCAGGTGGGATAGTTCCACGGCACGATCGCCCCAACTACGCCGACGGGTTCGCGAAGCGTGTAGTTTAGAAACGGCCCATCGACTGGAATGGTCTCGCCATAGATCCTCCTCACCCAGCCCGCATAGTACCTGAATGCATCGATGCCCGGATTTACATCGGCTCGTAGGGCTTCGCGATAGGTCTTGCCGTTCTCGAGCGATTCGAGGCCCGCAAGTTCCTCCTTGTGTTGATCCATTAGATCGGCAACGCGAAGCAGGATGCGTTCTCTTTCCGATGGGTCCTTGCCGCGCCAACTTTGGGATTCGAAGCTGGCTCTTGCGGAAGCAACTGCACGATTTACATCTTCTGGGCTTGCATCGGGTACCGAGGTAAGCAACTCTCCGGTGGCCGGATTGCGAACCTCGATGGCGGCCGAACCGCTACTTTTAGCATATTGTCCATCGATGAAGTGACTCGACGGCGGAAGGTGACGGACTGCCTCTGCGGCTGTCATTCGTGATGATCTCCTGTACGTAACACGGCGGATCGTGCCCACTCAGGACCCTTGAAGTTTCCCCTGACAGTCCACCAGTAAATGAATATCAGAGCGCCTACTACACCCGCGAGCGTTTTGCCCGCGAGTTGATTGGGAGGCATAACCAGAATAATCGAAATGAAAACGGCATACACGATGGCAACGATATTGATAGCGGGCCCCCAACTTCCGAGGCGCCATTTCGCTTCCGTTGTCCATGAAGCCGGGCCACGCGAGCGCAGGCCAAAGATCACGGGTATGACGTATGCGATGTAAAGCGCCACCGTGCTCAGGGATGTGACAATCGGTACTGCGCCTGACCAAGCCATGGTGACCAGGCTCGCCACGACGATCGCCCAGATGGCTGGGCCAGGCGTGCCGTACTTTTTATTTACGCGACCGAAGAAAGAGGAGCAAGGCAGGCCGCGGTCCCGAGCCAGCGCATACACGGCGCGCGAAGCCGAAGCTACGCAGGCAAGACCGCAGAACCACATTGCCATGGAGGCGAGTGCGGCGAGTGCGTTACCTATCTTCGCGCCGAATGCGGTGGCGAGGATAGCAATTGCCGCGGGGACGGTGTTCCCCTGCGCATCCTTCGCCGCAAGCACAGCAGGCACGGAATGAATGGCGAGCGTAAGCGCCATGAGAAGGGCATAGCCCGCAACCCCCGACACTGCGACCGAGAGGACGATACCCCATGACGCCGTCCGCCGCGCGTTGGAGGTTTCTTCCGCCATATGAGCCGAGCCATCAAATCCCGTATAGGTCCATTGCGCCTGTAACAATCCCAGGAAGAATAGCCAGATGTACGGCGCGTGAATGGATGGGTGCTCGGAAGGGGTCATAAGAAACGATAGAGGCTTTAGCGGCGCAAAGAAGAATACGGCGATCACAATGGCAAGCACCCCTACGATATGGACCGTCACGCTGACATCGTTCAGCCAGGCAACCAACTTCACGCCATAATGATTCAGTAAACCATGTATGAGCAGCGTGAATGCGAACATCGCAAACACGTTCCGCGGAGATACGGGAATTCCCAGGAATGGAAGAATGAACTGTGCGCAACTATAGTTGATGCCGGCCTGCGCGGCAATCAGTCCGACGATGTTCATCCATGCCACGAACCATCCCCAACCCACGCCGCCGAGCGCGCTGGTCCAATGGTACATGGCTCCCGAAGTTGGATAAGCGGAGCATAGCTCGGCCATGCTCATCGCAAGCGCCAGCGTGAAGACGGTAGCCACTGGCCAACCGAGCGTCATCTCGAGCGGGCCGCCGAGATCCAAACCATAACCGTAGAGAGTAACGGCGCCCGTCAGGATCGAGATGATTGAAAACGAGATAGCAAAGTTCGAGAACCCTCCCATGTCGCGGAAGAGTTCCTGAGTGTAACCAAAGCGCTTCAGGTCTTGGGCATCAACGTTGCTCATGGCAGTAGAGTAGAGCGGAAGTAGCTGCAAAGCTTCACAGGGCAGAACGGCGCTATCCGATGTTCCAACCGCCGTCCTGCCCTGTGCTTACGCTCCGTGACGCATCGGCGCGAGAACCCACCGAAGCGCATGTCGCGAGTTAACATCAGAACTCGATACGCGCACCTACCTGTCCGGTGCGGCTGCCGCCGAAATCGGAGCCTCGCGCACTGGTGATCACACCGAGACTCGGGTTGTCGATGGCCAGCTCCGGGTTGGCGAGGTTGACATGATTCAAGACGTTCGTAAAGGAACCTTCCACCTTGATCCTCACGCGCTCGGTGATGGCGAAGTACTTCGATAACCCGGCGTTGACGTTGATCGTGCCGGGTCCGATAACCGTCCCTATTCCGGCGCTGCCGAAGCGGCCGATCGGCGCGCCGTAGCCCGGATTGCCGATGAGGCAAGGCGTGCCGGGAGTCCAGCCCGGCGTAGCCGGACACGTGTAAGCGCCCACGTTGAACCACTCGTTCCGATTGGGATTGCTGAGGTTCGGAGTGCCAACCAGGTCCGGCTGTTGGGGGCGTCCGATAACGCCCGATCCCGTGCCCGACGGATCGCCGCCGCCGAAGGTGGGAGTCAGGTAAGGGCCGCTCTGCCAGAGGAAGATCGAGCTCAACTGCCAGCCGCCAATAATGGCGTCGGCGAATCGGTTCATCCCGCTCCCGATCGTGCGGCCCTTCCCGACGGGGAGTTCATAGACTGCCGAAGTGATCCAACGGTGCTTGCGGGTCGCCGACACATTGCCGTATTCCAGATGGCGGTCGTAGAGATCCATCGTCCGGCCGCCGCTGGTTTCACCGGCGAACCCAGTGGGATTGGGTCCCTGATTGTCCGCCAGATTTCTCGCGAACGTGTAGGTGGAGTTGAAAGTCAGGCCGCTCTTATAACGGTGATTCACTTCTATTTGTGCTGAGTTGTAGTAGGCGTTCGCGCCAGTGGTTCGCGTGTTTATCACGCCCCAGTTCGGGAAGGGTCGGCTGCTGAGCGGCTGATCGACATAGTAAGTCGTTGAGTAATACGACTGGTTGAGATTCGGCGCCCACACCAAATCGCGCGTCGTCATACCGATGTAAGAGATCCGCAGCCCGGTGTTGGATCCCAGGTCGCGATCAATCGAGAGGTTCCATTGTTCCGAATAAGGGTCCTTGTAATCAATCCGGTTTGCCGTTCCAAAATAGGCCGTACCGAGTGCGCCCGCGCCGTTGCTTCCGCTGCCGGACGAGACGTTGGGCCACTGATAGGCCGGTACCCCGTTGGTGATGTTGTTGTTGTAACTGAGGGTAGCCGATTGCAGCGTTCCGGTCAGCGAGTAGTAGACCGAGCCCAGCACTTCCGTGTTATATATGCTGAAACCTCCGCGGATCACCGTCTTGTTGTTACCGAAGGGGCGGTAGGCGAAGCCAAAACGGGGCAAGAATCGATTCGGCGCAGTGCGCAAGCTTTGCGGCAAGTGTGCCTGACTGGCCGACAACACCGGAGTACACGGCGCGCCATTTTCCGCGGGCCCGCTAGTGCTTCCCAGCACGGGGCAGGCATTGAAAGTTTGCAGGAAGCCCGGCGCCAGCAGGCTCGCCTTGCCATCGGGATAGATCACAGCGCCGGATTTGGGGATATTTGGGTTGAAGTTGCCGATGTTGCCCGAAGCATCCGTGTATCCGGGATGAAATTCCCAGCGCAGCCCGTATTCCAAGGTCAAATTGTCACTCACCCGGAAACTGTCCTGCGCATAGGCGTTGTAGTGATTCGTGCTGCCGTCGTTATCCTGTTGAACATCGTCCAGGTCGCTATTTCCTGGGATGCCCAAAAGGAAGTCGCCAAACGGCGAGCCCGTGAACTGGCCGCTGAACCCGAAGGTGCCGTAGTTATCGGCGCCTTGAAATCCCAACGGACTCACGGCGCGAATGTGACGGTAATCGAAGCCGAATTTCAACGTATGGCGGCCTTTGTTCCACGTCACGTTGTCCGCTGCCTGGAACGTCCGGTTTTGACCGATACTTTCCAATCGATCGGCCCCCAGGTTCGTTAAGTCGCCGCTAAAATCCACTTCCGGAATTCCGTTGAAGAACGGAGTTCCGCCCAAC